>Ga0153921_1000547_pt1 | contig 19450 bp, 18 predicted proteins | sample TSNJ005MetaG_FD_104691 | JGI IMG/M metagenome (GOLD analysis project Ga0153921, IMG submission 104691) | Attine ant fungus gardens microbial communities from New Jersey, USA - TSNJ005 MetaG | ecosystem: Host-associated > Fungi > Mycelium > Unclassified | place: USA: New Jersey, Brendon T. Byrne... | reverse complement strand
CGTGGGAGGCGATATGCTTCACGCAAACAGGGCAACGCTCTGGCGAACTAACTGCCAACTACGACCAAATCGACGCCCAGGAGAGCCTGGCCGCCGAGGTCTGCGTATGCAGTGGATTTCGCCGCCGCTAAAAGCGCCCTTGATTGTTTGCTAAGAAGCATATCGCCTCCCACGGTGGCTGTTTTTTGGCAGAGTTTAAAGTTCTGTGTGATGCGAAGACTATTCTACTGATGGAAGTATGAATAGTCTTTTTTTGATTTATCATGCACTAAAATTCCACCGCTTATTAAGGGCTTTGTTCCGGTACTCTTTTTTGTGCCGGCAAGGTAATATTTCACGCCATGCACTTTAAAACCGCAGATTTGACTAGTGCAGAATTTAAACACTGCTAAAAAAACAGCCGCCGTAAACGGCAATATGCTTCACGCAAACAATCAAAGGGCGCTCTTAGCGGCGGCGAAATTCACTGCTTACGCAGACCTCGGCGGCCAGGCTCTCCTGGGCGCTGATATGGTCGTAGTTGGCAGTTAGTTCGCCAGAGCGTTGCCCTGTTTGCGTGAAGCATATTGCCGTTTACGGTGGCGTCCTATTAGCCAATATGTATAAACTTGCACTTTCAAAATATGCACCCCCCAGAATTCTATTCCTTGATTTATTTGTAACCCCATGCTATAATTCAACAAATCAAATAGTCCATGAGGGTATTTATCTATGAAGCAGTTTCAAATTAACATAAGACAATTCATTAAAATGCTGTTACAGAAAACGCTGTTACCTTTACTGTATAAAATATACACATATCAAAGAATAGAACAAGATCTGGTTATTTTTGCGGATGCCCATCATAACAGTCTGCCCTTTAGCATGAAGCACATGCATGATGCATTCAAACAAACAGATTACAAAGTGAAAGATTTCTTTTTGGATTTCCAAAATGTCGGAACTTTGAAACTGGTAAAACATATTCATTTATTCATGAAATATTATGCGAAAGCGAAGTATGTTTTTATTTGTGATTATTATCTTCCGGTATCTTCCAGTCATAAAAGAAAAGATACCAGGGTAATACAACTGTGGCATGCATGCGGATGCTTAAAGAAATTTGGATATTCCATTGAAGAAAAGGGCTGCAGCAAATTATACAGCCCTTTTAAAAACTACGACCTCATTACCGTAAGTTCCCCATACTGTGTGGATTTTTTCGCAGAGGCCATGGGATATGACAAAGCGAAAGTTTTAGATCTGGGAATCAGCCGCACTGACTTATATTTTCAAGATACTTTTATATCTAAGTGCAAAGAAAAATTTAAAAAGAGATACCCGCAGGCAGGAAACAAAAAAATTGTACTGTGGGCTCCCACCTTCAGAGGAAATGCAGCAGCTCCTTATTGCATAGGTAATGAAATAATTGACGAAGCAGCAAAAAGGCTGGAAGATAAGTGCTTATTTATTAAGAAACTACATCCCCATATGAATAAAGATAATCAGGCAGATGAATTAACTTCGGAAGAGTTATTGCCCGTAGCTGATATACTGATTACAGATTATTCATCCCTGCTATTCGATTTTTCTCTGCAATGCAGACCCATCATCCTCTTCGCCCCAGACCATAATAACTATAACACAGAAAGAGGCTTTTACATTAACTACCCCGAAGAAATACCTGCACCTCTAACCACGAGCACAGATGAATTATATCAGGCAATCATAGAAGCTTTAGATCAAGGATACAACACAAACTCTATCATTTCATTTAAAAAGAAATATATGAGCAAATGTGACGGCAGCAGTACGAAACGAATATTAAAAGAAATAGAAACCAAAGTGAGTGCCGAAAAATAACTAAATTTAAGCTTATATTAAAAGTATTGAAAGAGGGATTAAGAGGGATTCCTGGCAATTTTTCAAAAATCTTCAAATCACAACCCCAGTTAACGCATAATCCAAAAACCTTGGCGTGTGGAAAAGAGTGGAACCACGGTCCCCGTCTGCATATAGCGAGTCTAGAGCTTTCTTATTTCGCTGGTCCTGCGGTCAGTAAAAGTGTGTCCTTGGACACAAGCGAACATTGTCTGAGCAGCGTTTTCATCAGAAAACGCAGCGAGTTGTGAGCGCCTTTTACGTTCCAAGCAGGACCAGGGAAATTAGAAAGATCAGACGCAGCGGTAAAGCAGTCGGGGACCGTGGTTCCACTCTTTTCCACACTCACTTTTCCACACTCACTTTTCCACACTCACGCTTTTCCACACTCACGCTTTTCCACACTCACGCTTTTTATCACTCACGCTTCCTCTTACACTTATCCTCTTCAATCTCAACCAGTATAATATCCTTCCCAATCTGACACACACATTTCCAGGGAATTACAAACTCCGAATCACGCCCCAAAAATGAATAAATTTTTCCGGGTCCGGGTACGATTAAAAAGAGAATACATCCGGAATCACAATCAATATCCACATCACACACACACCCAAGAGAACTACAGGTACAAGTGTTAATTACTTCTTTTTGCTTCAAATCACAAAGACGCATACATTTCCCTTCCATAAATAATGATATGTAATGACTTATTGAATTATATGCAAAAAATAAAGAAGTATACATTGACAGACCTAATCCAATTCGCTATACTCGGTGTAAATATAGATTTGGTTTGGGAGGATAGCCATGAAGTGTCCATTTTGTAATCAAGATAATACCCGTGTAGTAGATTCCAGACCTGCGGAGGACAATAATTCAATCAGACGCCGCAGGCTTTGCGACGAGTGCAAAAAACGGTTTACGACATACGAGAAAATAGAAACGATTCCGTTGAGCGTAATAAAGAAAGACCAGACAAGGCAGCAATACGAGCGTTCCAAGATCGAAGCGGGGGTGCTTCGTGCCTGTTATAAACGACCAATATCAGTTGAGAAAATCAATGAATTAATTGATGCGGTAGAAACGGAAGTTTTTAACCGTGAAGAACGGGAAATCGAAAGTAAACTGATAGGCGAGATCGTTATGGACAAGCTGAAGAACCTGGAGGCAGTAGCTTATGTACGATTTGCTTCCGTATACCGGGAATTTAAAGATGTGAATACTTTCATGGATGAATTAAAGAAAATTCTGAAATGAGTAAAAGGATGCTGCCGCTTTTTGCGGCAGCATTTTTGGCTGATAATTGTCGAAATTTGTATAAAAATGTTTTGAAGTCTTGCATGGAACCAGTGTTAAGTGGTATACTCATTGGAGATAATAAAAGTGTAGGTGAAGCATTTGAGAAGAAAGATTGAACAATTGTTAAATGGAATATTTGAATATGAAACGCCGGAAATGATTCTATCTGAAGAGATGATTTATCTTACTCTGCAAAAAGGAACGGTTTACCGCGGAAGTTTTATACTGGAAAACTCAGCTCAGAAAAAGATGAAAGGATTAATCTATTCTTCAAATGTCAGAATTGCGTATGAGCCCATTGATTTTTCGGGAATCGATGCAAAAATCATATATGAAGTGAACACAAAAGGACTGGAAGAAGGCGATGTGCTGGAAGGTGCCTTTTCCATCTGTTCCAGTATAGGTGAATATAGGCTGCCTTATCATATTGAAATACAGCGAAGTATGGTGAAAACACCTCAGGGAGAGGCATTGAATCTGGAGGAATTGGTTAATCTGGCATATCAGGATTATCAGAAAGCTTATCTGTGCTTTCTGGCGGATGGATTTGACCGGATGATTACTGAATCGGCGCCCGAATTTAGCGCTCTTTATGAAGGGATACGGCGGGAACCCAGCAGCTACCGGAGTCTGGAAGAATTTCTGACAGGAGCCGGGAAAAAAGAACCGGTCAGAATTAAGATGTCACAGAACCGGCGCTTTTTTGAGAAAGTGAATCAAACCATTAAAGAAAGCATCGTGCTTACCAAAAGCACATGGGGGTTTTTGCGTCTGGATGTTAGCCTGGATGTGCCATTTTTGGTTGTAGAGCGTCCGATTATAACAACGGATGAATTTATTGGAAGTACGTATGTTCTTGAATATCTGATTGATAAGGAAAAGCTTCATACCGGGAAGAATTTAGGAAGAATTACGATTCAAAGCCAATTACAGACGCTTGTGTTTGAGGTAGAGGTTTATCAAAGAAGAAAAAAAGACAGACAGCTTCATGTACAACATGTGCAGGAAGCGGCTCTTTTTACTGACTATATAGATTTTCGGCTTAACAGACTGGATATCAATACCTGGATCAAAAGATCGGAAGCGGCTCTGCGATACTATTTTCAGGCAGGTGGAGAGCATACAATGATGAAGCTGTATCAGGCACAAGTGTTATTTGCATCAGAAAAAGAAGAAGATGCATGTCTGATACTGGAGGAACTGGAACAGCATAAGGAAATGCTGAATAAACCGGAGTTCCTGGGATATTATCTGTATCTGACTACGTTCCATCATAATGATACGGAATATGTGGATTATATTGAAAAAAAAATAAATGACCTTTTCAAACAAAATCAGGAAAACTGGAAACTTCAGTGGATTCTTTTGTATCTTCAGGAACATATGATACAGCATCCTGCAAAAAAACTTGAGGCGATCCGGAAACAATATTTATATGGCTGCAACAGCCGTATTATGTATCTGGAGGCTTATTATGTCATTGAAAAATCCCCACTGCTGTTAAAACGGCTGGATGATTTTGAAATGCAGATGCTGCGTTTTGTGCAAAGAGAAAACCTGGGCACAAAAGATATTGCCATGCAGGTAACGGAAGTTTCCGGACGGAACAAGTCTTATTCAGATGAGCTATACCGTGTATTGGAATACTTTTATGAAAGGTATCCAACAAAAGATATGCTCACGGTTATATGCAGCCTGCTGATAAAAGGGCAAAAGTCAGAAACGAAATATTTTATCTGGTATGAGCGTGGTATAGAAGAAGGACTGCGTATAAATGGGCTATACGAATATTATATAGAGGCGATGGGTGAATATCGCGAAAAGCCCTTACCGCAGATTATTCGTATGTATTTTTCCTATAATAATACACTGGGATATCAAAAAAAAGCATCCGTTTATGCGAATGTCATTCGAAACCGTAGTTTCGATGAACAGACTTTTCAGGGGTATCGTCCTACCATGGAGAAATTTATGGTGGACCAGTTGTCGGCAGGAAGGATCAATCGGGATTTGGCATTGATTTATAAGACGTTTTTGACCAAAGCCCTCATGAATAAACGAATGGCAGAATCTCTGGGAAAGGTACTGTTCACCTATGAAATCAGGTGTGATGCGGCAACTGCAAAATATGCTGTTGTGCTGCACCGGCACATGAAAAATGAACAGAAAGTACTATTGACGGACCATACGGCGTTGGTTCAGATCTATACAGACGATCACCAGATCTTTATAGAAGATGCAGAGGGTATTCGTTATGTGGATTCCATTCCATTTACGAGGACACCAATTATAGCGGAGCCGGAATTTATGAGATACTGCCGGGAACTGGCACCATCAAGTCCGGGTCTGGTACTTTATGCGTGTGGGAAAGCGGAAAAAGAGACGCATGTCAATGCAGAAAATATAGAGAATTTTCAATACCTGTTAGAAATAGAGGAAGTAAAGGAAACTTATAAGAAGCAGATCATACGAAAAATATTGGATTATTACTATGAGAATCCGGGAGAAGAATTTCTCTATGAATATCTGCACAGGATCAATTATAACCAATTCATTGAAGCGGACAAGAGAAAACTAATGGAATTGCTGATCTCAGCCGGGATGTGTAAGGAAGCCTATACTTTGGTCAGAACATATGGACCGGAAAAGGTGGATCCCGGTTCTCTGGTCAGATTATGCAGCCGCATGATTTATGATATGGATATTGTAGAAGATGATATGCTGATATCTCTTTGCTTTTACTGTTTTACCCGGGGAAAATATGACGAGACCGTACTTTCTTATCTTGTGAAATTCTATGACGGTCCCCTTACGTATATGAAGGAAATCTGGAGAACTGCAGGAAAATTTGAAATGGATACTTTCGAATTGGAAGAAAAGATACTGGCGTTCATACTGTTTTTAAGGGACGGTGTCCAGGAAACCGAGGAAATCTTTGATGAATATCGAAGAAAACTGGGAAGGAAAATGATCATTCAGGCATACGTCATTTACTGCTCTTATGAGTATTTTGTGAAAGAGGTTCAGGTTGCGCCGCTGGTATTTGAGTATCTGGAGCGCGAGAATGTAAAAGAAGAACAGGAAGAAGTATGCCGGCTTGCGCTATTAAGATACTATGCTGAGAAACACGCTCTAAATGAGCAGCAAGAGGAGTATGTACAGAAATCATTGGAATATTATGTACATGCAGGTATACATTTTGAGTTTTTTCAGAAATTTGACAGTGCTCTTATCAGGGCGTTGCAGATTCACGATAAAACGATAATAGAATATCGTACCAATCCTCAGGCAAAGGTTTCTCTCTGCTATTATATAGAACACCTAAATGGAGAAAAAAGCAGCGAAATGACAGAGCCTATGCTAAATATGTATGAAGGTATTTTTATAAAGGAATTTGTGCTGTTCTATGGTGACCGTTTGGTGTACCGCGTGCTGGAAGAAATGAAAGGCATGGAAAAGAAAACGGAGAAAAAAGTGCGTGAGCTGAATAAAACGGGAGAAACAGACAGGAATACCTGTTATGAACTGCTGAACCGTATTTCGGGAAGTTTGAGTGAAAATCAGGAAGAAAAGGCGAGAGAAGAGATTCGGACGTATTTGGAACTGGAACAGCTGGTCAAGGAAATATTTACACTGTCGTAGGGAAAAATCCCGGAGGTATTTATGATAAGTGAATCTAATGAAATCATGGCAGGATTTGAGTTAGGCTCTGAATTTTCACAGCTTACTTATTACTGTCAAAACAACAACGAGCCGACAACCGTAAGTACGGTGACTGGAGAGAAAAAATATCAGATATCTACGCCGAAAGATCTGTTTCCATTCGTTGAACAGGGAGCAGAGCTTGGAATTGCATTGTTATCAAACTTTTTCAAACAGTGTCTTGAAGAACTGGCAGGGGTTAAAACGATGAAAAAAGTCAGTATCATGGTCACGATGAAAACGATGAAGAGTGTTTGGGCAAGGGTAATCAGGCTGGCTCTGGATATGCTGGACATTCCACGGGAGCAGGTATTTCTGCAGGATCATCAGGAAAGCTTTTTTTACTATCTTTTAAATCAGAAAAAAGAGTTTTGGACCGGGAGTGCGGCACTTTTTGAATATGAAAAAGGAGAAATAAACGCTTATGAATTGTGCATTGATTATCATACAAAGCCTGCTTTTGTACATGTAGACAAGGTATCCAGGTTGTATCTGGATACAAAAGCCAGAAAGGGCCTAAGTGATGATCAATGGATAAAAACGAAGGATGAATTGTTTCTGAATCAATGTAAAAAAATGTTTCAGGATAAAAACTTTACCAGCGTATTTTTGGTGGGTGAGAAATTTGATAAAATCTGGACGCAGAAATCCCTGAACTTTCTTTGTCAAAAACGCCATGTGTTTCAGGGAGAAAACCTCTTCAGCAAAGGTGCCTGTTATGGTGCCATGGATAAAGAAGGAGTTGCACCGCTAGGGGATTATTTGTTTGCAGGACCGGATATGATAGAGCAGAATATCAGTATGCCTATGATCGTCAAAGGTAAAGAAATACAATATCATTTAATCAGTGCGGGAGTCAGCTGGTTTATGGCACGGCATGAATGTGAGTTTATATTAGATAACACCGAGGAAATCAGGTTATATTCAAAAAGCATGAGTAGTGAAGAGATGCAGCATAGTATTTGGCTGACAGATTTGCCGGATCGTCCAAACCGGGCTACCCGTATACGCATGGAGATTGAATTTACATCTGTGAATAAGTGCAGAATATGCATGGATGATCTGGGGTTGGGGAAATTGTATCCGTCAATGGGGAAAAAGTGGGAGTCTGTAATTGAGTTTTCAGAGAGGAAATAGAGCATGAGCGGATATCATTTGTGTCAAATCAAAAAGGCAAAGCATCCTTATTATATTGAAAGTATCAGTACGAATATCTTTACAATAGAAGAGCTCTGCTTTTATCTGCAGCAGAACATTTATCTTATTGACGAGACCATCATTAATGAGAAGCTTTGTGACTGGGTCCGGGACGAGCTGGGGTTAAAGAAGCTGTACCGGAAACTGTATGAGCAATTAGACAGGCAGGAGAGTATCGGCAACTTTATTCTGCCTGTCTTTAAGGAAATTGAATATTTGTCCCATGCAGAATTTCGAAAACTGCATGAGCAGATCTCAAATATTGAGATTCAGCCTCAGGACATGAGAAAAAAGTTGAAAGCAGATTATCTGGTAAATTTTAAAATGTATGGAAATGCAATTAATTTATACTATCAAATATTAAAAGAACGTAATCCGGGAAATATGGGAGTACGGTTCTATGCATCCGTATTGAATAATATGGCAATGGCTTATGCAAAGTTGTTCCTTTTTGAAGAGGCAGCGGACTGTCTGTGGCAGTCCTATGGAATCGTGCGTTCTAACCAGACTTATACCAAATATATAAGTCTTCTGCCATTGTATCTGACGGAGACGGAATATGAGAAAAAGTTGGAGCAGCTTTGTATTCCGAATGAGCAGAGGGAAAAAATAGAAACGAAAAATTCCGGTATTCGTAAGGAAGCTCCTGAATTGGAAGGGGATATTTCTGAATGGGTGGAAATGGAGAAGAAAAAGTATCAGAAAAGTACTTGTATGTAGGAACGCTGGGTGTAGATAAAAATAATGGGATTGCTCTATAACTGATTAATTAGTTATGGAGCAATTTCTTTTTTGCCTGTTTGAGCATTTGTCAAGAGAAAATTTCCAGTTGCAAATCCAGTAAAAACCATATATAATAAAAACAATCTTTTCTGTATCCCTTACAGAAATCCATATACAAACCACAATGCAACATCTGCATGTGTCTATGCAAATTATCACTTAACAATCGTTTGAAACCAGAACATATTTTTCAAAGCAATATCTCTTTAAGGATCTTTACCCAATGATTCTGTTTTGCTGATACAAAAAGATTGCAGACCCTTTACTCCGGGTCTTGTAACCCGTTATTAAGCATGCTATAATTTAAGGAGGAAAACATTTGACGAACAACGAAACCAAACCGAATAATCTTGAAGCCCAAAAGGATGATTTTCTGAAACTGACAAATGATTACACCTTTACGGAAGTAATGAAAAATCCCTTTATCCTGAAAGGATTCTTAAGTGATGTCCTGGGCATCCCGATCCAGGACATCGAAAGCATCCAGGTGGTGGACCGCTATCTGGGGCGTGTGTCCAAGGAGGGAAAGCTTGGCATATTGGACATAAAGGTTGAGGTCAGCCATGTTGGAATTATAGACATTGAGCTGCAGATGCTGGATGCGGAGGACTGGAAGAACAGAAGCATCTTCTATGCCAGCAGGATCTATGCCGAAAATGTCAGGAAGGGTGATGATTACCTGCAGTGCAAGAAAGTGATCAGCATCAGCATCCTGGGGTTTGACTTGTGCAGAGACACCGACTATTTCTACTCACGTTTCCACCTGATGGAAGATGAGAGGCATACGCTTTACAGTGACATGCTTGAATTCCATGTGGTTGAGTTAGGCAAGGTGGGCTGTATTCCCAGAGCCGGGCATGAGAAGCTCCATAAATGGGCAAGATTATTTAGCACAAACAGTGAGGAGGAGCGTATGGTAATCGAAAAAGATCCCTACATAGAAGAGGCATTGAAAGAATTAGAGCGAATAAGCAATGACCCTGCCAGGCGCCAGGAGTATCAAGACAGGGAAGATGCGCTGCGGGACTACCGGTCCCTGAAAGAGTCAGCAAGACGCCAAGGCTTGCGTCAAGGTCTGGCTGAAGGAAGGGCTGAAGGAAAAGCTGAAGGAAAAGCTGAAGGAAAAGCTGAAGGAAAAGCTGAAATGATAGAAGTTATCATTAAAAAAATAGACAAAAAGAAAACCGTTGAGGAAATAGCAGATATGTTAGAACAAGACCCCAGATATATCAGGACAATAGCCGACTTAAGGAAAGCACATCCCGAATACTCTGCACTGGAGATGGCCAAAGAACTTGCTACAAGTCAAATACCCCGCAGCTAGCTACGGGGTATTTGACCCTCGCGGCATTCGCCAAATGCAGGAAAAAAGCATTCATGCGCTTGGCTCATTGCTCGCGGGAATAAATAGAGAAAGGATTTCACGCATCCGGTATCAATAGAAACACCGAGGTTTTATAAACCTCCCGATCCCGGACAAACTCCAATGTGCCGTTGTATTTTTCGACGACCGCCTGTACCGAGCGCAGTCCGATGCCCTCGCCCTTATAACGGTCAGGCTTGCTCCCTTTGCTCTCGCTGCCGGAATTATCCACCGTGAAGGTCATGCGGCAGCCACATCAAAGCCCTCGGCCATGTAGTCGGGACTTGAGGTGGTAAAGACGATCGGCGATGCCGGGTGGCTTTTTCGTATCTCGTAGGCAGCCTGTACACCGGTGATGCCTTTCATATATATATCCAGAAAAAAGACGTTGAACCTGCTGTGTGACAGTACAGCCAGCAGCTTCTCTGCGTTCTCGAAGACCGTGACGCGATATTCGACCCGGCGCTCATCCAGCACGTTTCGAATCAGCTCCGTTATGTTTTCCAGATCATCCATGTTGTCTTCGCAAACAGCTATGTGCATCTACCCACTTCCTTTCTTAAAGATTTATTTGCTTGTTTTATTGCTCTTGTAAAAAACACAAAGGAGTTTTCTTTTCATTTCTAATTTATAATACAATATTAAGTATATAATTTCAATAGTATTCAACCATGGACAGGATCGAAAGGTAAATTATCCTTATTACCCAACTATGAAAGATTTAATGGAATTTGTGGAATGAAATTTGTGGAATAGTTGACAGGCATTTTGTTATATGCTAGTATGATTTTGTTGATTTACCATGGTAGAGCGATCCATTGGTAAATGATAAAAGCTCATGGAGGATATGATATGAAAAAGAGAATAACAAGCATCATTTTAACTGTCATACTTGCAGCTGCGGCATTCTCAGGATGCGGTTCGAACACCGGACAGAATACTCCGGCTGATACAGAGGCAGCAGAAACAAAGGCAGCAGAAACAGAAGCAACAGAAGCAGCTACTGATGCATCGGTGCGGACAACATTTACTGTTGGTTTTGATGCCGAATACCCACCGTATGGTTATATGGATGATAATGGAGAATATGTTGGATTTGACCTGGAATGTGCGCAGTTAGTATGTGATGCACTGGGTTGGGAACTGATTAAAAAGCCAATTAACTGGGACTCAAAGGATATGGAATTGGAATCCGGGACGATTGACTGTATTTGGAATGGGTTCTCAATTACGCCGGAGCGTCTGGATAAATATGCCTGGTCGGAGGCATACGTGGATAATACACAGGTGATGCTGGTTGCTGCAGATTCGAATATAAAAGAATTGAAAGACCTGGAAGGAAAGAATGTGATTGTTCAGGCGGCTTCCGCAGCACTGGAAGCATTGAACGGCGAAGATTGCGCCGAGTTGAAATCATCATTTGCGTCACTGACTGAGAATCCGGATTACAATACGGCATTTATGAATCTGGAATCCGGTGCGGCAGATGCCATTGCCATTGATATTGGTGTTGCAGAATATCAGATCTCTCAGAGGGAAGAAGGACAATACGTTATTTTGGAAGAAGCGTTTTATACAGAGCAGTATGGGATCGGATTTAAACTTGGAAATGAAGAATTGAGAGATACCGTCCAGACAGAATTATTAAAATTAGTAGATACTGGAAAGTTTGCGGAAGTAGCGGAGAAGTACGGGATTGATACGGATATGCTTTGTCTGGGAAAATAAATATAATGCAGGGGATGTTGCAGTGCGACATCCCTTCTTTTGGTAGATCGGATGGGCATACGTTCTAAAAAATAGGAGGATATACATATGAACCTGATGACCATGTTGCAGCAATTGACCGGCGGGATGCTCGTATCTATAGAGATATTCGTATCAACGCTGATTTTTTCCCTTCCATTGGGACTGCTCATCTGTTTTGGAAGAATGTCAAAGAATGTGGTATTAAGAAATATTGCGGCGGTATATATATCAATTATGCGGGGGACGCCATTGATGCTTCAGTTGATGGTGGTTTATTTTGGACCTTACTTTTTATTTAAAATTCGGATTGCGCCTGCGTATAGCTTTATTGCCGTACTTATCGGGTTCGCTTTAAATTATGCCGCTTATTTTGCGGAAATCTATCGGGGAGGAATTGAATCTATGCCGACAGGGCAGTATGAGGCGGCGAAACTTCTGGGTTATAATAAGTTTCAGACCTTCTTTCATATCATATTGCCCCAGGTAATCAAGAGAATCCTTCCTTCATTAACGAATGAAGTAATCACTCTGGTGAAAGATACTTCTCTCGCATTTGTACTGGCAGTTGCGGAAATGTTTACTATCGCAAAACAGATTGCCAGTTCCCAGACAACCATGATTCCCTTTATAGCAGCCGGAATTTTCTATTATGTATTCAATCTGCTGGTAGCTGTCATTATGAACAACGTAGAAAAGAAGCTGAATTATTACAAATAGGAGGCTGTCAGATGAAACTATTGGAAATGAAACATATTAAGAAGCAGTTTGAGAATTTAGAAGTTTTAAAAGATATCTCTCTGACGGTTGAGCAGGGAGAAGTACTGGCGATCATTGGTCCGTCCGGTTCCGGAAAATCGACACTGCTGCGCTGTGCCACTATGCTGGAAACTATAGATGACGGAGAGCTGCTGTATTTGGGTGAAAAGGCGGCATTCAGTGAAAATGGCCATGCAGTTTATGTGAAAAACACGGAATTGAAAAGAATGCAGGGAAATTACGGACTGGTATTTCAGAATTTCAATTTATTCCCTCATTTTTCTGTAATGAAAAATATCATAGATGCGCCTTTGCGGGTACAAAAGAGAGAAAAGGAAGAAGTACTGAAGCATGCGCAGGAACTCCTGAAAAAAATGGGCCTGGAAGAGAAAGAAAACGCTTATCCATATCAGCTTTCAGGGGGACAGCAGCAGAGGGTATCCATTGCCAGGGCACTTGCCATGAAACCGAAAATTTTATTCTTCGATGAGCCTACTTCAGCACTGGACCCGGAGTTGACAGGAGAAATATTGAAGGTAATTAAGAATCTGGCAGCAGAACATATGACCATGGTAATTGTAACCCACGAGATGAACTTTGCAAGAAATGTAGCTGACCATATTATTTTCATGGATCAGGGTGTGATTGCACAGCAGGGAACGCCGGATGAACTATTTAACTCAAATAATCCCCGGATGAGAGAATTTTTAGGCAAATTTGATTCTTGATTTATAAGATACTTTAAGATATAATTTTTTTTGTAAGTACCCTTTAGGGTGAGGAGCCCTTTAGGGTAAAGTACCCTCTCGCACCCTTGAGGGTGTTAGGGTAAATTTTATGGTGAAAATAATAGAGAAGGATGAAAAGGATAGGTGAATTTCAGATGAAAAAAAAAGAACTGTTGTATGAAGGCAAGGCAAAGAAGGTTTACACAACAGAAGACCCGGATATTTTAATTGTCGATTATAAAGATGATGCCACTGCATTTGATGGTCAGAAAAAGGGAACGATTGTTGGTAAGGGAGTAGTAAACAACCGTATGAGCAACCATGTTTTTCAGATTCTGGAAAGCAAGGGAATACCGACACATTATATCAAGGAATTAAGTGACAGGGAAACGGCAGTGAAGAAGGTCGAAATCGTTCCGTTGGAAGTCATTATCCGTAATGTTGCAGCAGGCAGTTTTTCGAAAAGGCTTGGGGTAGAGGAAGGAACGAAATTCTCAGCGCCTACATTGGAATTCAGCTATAAAGATGATGATTTGGGCGACCCGCTGATCAATGATTATTTTGCAATTGCTATGAATCTGGCTACCAGAGAAGAAATTGATGTAATTACAAAATATGCGTTCAAAGTGAATGAAGTATTGAAAGAGTACTTTTTGGGAGCCGATATTGAATTGATAGACTTTAAAATAGAATTTGGCCGTTATCATGGGGGAATTATTCTGGCCGATGAAACGTCTCCGGATACCTGCAGACTTTGGGATGTAACGACCCATGAAAAATTAGACAAAGACCGTTTCAGAAGAGATCTGGGCAATGTAGAAGAGGCATACAACGAAGTATTCAAACGTCTCGGTTTATAAAAACGAAGATAAGTATAGAAAGGCTAAACGGCATGATGAATGACATTCACAGGCAAGAAGAAGTAATAGATAAATTGAAAGAAGAATGTGGTGTGTTTGGCATCTACGATTTGGATGGAAATAATGTGGCATCCAGTGTATATTATGGATTGCTTGCATTGCAGCACAGAGGTCAGGAGAGCTGCGGGATTGCCGTCAGCGATACCGGGGGACCGAAAGGCGCAGTAAATTCCGATAAGGGCATGGGACTGGTAAATGAGGTGTTTTCAGAAGAAACCCTGGAGCATATGCAGGGTGATATCGCAGTAGGGCATGTGCGCTACTCTACGGCGGGAGCAAGCAGCCGTGAAAATTCCCAGCCACTGGTCCTGAATTATATCAAAGGGACGCTGGCCCTGGCGCATAATGGTAATCTGGTCAATGCGGTAGAATTGCGGAAGGAATTAGCACATGATGGTGCGATTTTTCAAACAACAACAGACTCTGAAGTGATTGCATACCATATCGCACGGGAACGTATAAAATCAAAAACTGCGGAAGAAGCATTATCCCGTGCCATGAGGAAGATCCATGGAGCGTATTCTTTGGTGGTAATGTCGCCCAGAAAATTGATGGGGGCAAGGGATCCTTACGGATTCAGACCACTCTGTATTGGAAGACGTGAAAATGCTTATATTTTAGCATCCGAGAGCTGTGCTCTGGATACCATAGGAGCAACGTTTATCCGTGATGTACAACCTGGTGAAATTGTGACCATTACGGAGAAAGGAATAGAGTCGGATACCAGCCTCTGCCTCCCCAAAAAGGAACAGGCAAGCTGCGTTTTTGAATATATATATTTTGCAAGACCTGATAGCCGGATTGATGGAATGAGCGTATATCATTCCAGAATCATGGCCGGTAAATTTCTGGCTCAGGATTCACCGGTAGAGGCGGACCTGGTAATTGGAGTGCCGGAGTCCGGCAATGCCGCAGCACTTGGATATTCTTTAGAATCCGGCATACAGTATGGAACTGCGTTTGTAAAAAACAGTTATGTAGGAAGGACCTTCATCAAACCAAAGCAGAGCAGCCGGGAATCAAGCGTTCGGGTAAAACTTAATGTTTTAAAAGAAGCTGTGGAAGGTAAAAGAGTAATTATGATCGACGATTCCATCGTGCGTGGAACTACCAGTGACCGGATTGTAAATATGTTGAGGGAAGCAGGCGCAAAAGAGGTGCATATGCGTATCAGTTCGCCGCCCTTTTTGTGGCCATGCTATTTTGGCACAGATGTACCTGCCAGAGAGCAGTTGATCGCATATAACCGCAGCATTGAAGAGGTCGGTCAGATGATCGGCACGGATTCGCTTGATTATCTGCGTACCGAACGCTTGCGGGAGCTTGCGGGAGGACTGTCGATTTGTCAGGGCTGTTTTACCGGAAAATATCCGATGGAACCGCCAAAAAGGGACATACGCGGAGATTACGCAGGATAAACGATACGCAGCGGCAAAAAGATTGCCATTGCATATGATACGGAAATAAAAGGAGCAGATAAGGATGAGTACAGATAGATATCAAAGTCCGCTGTCGGAACGATATGCAAGCAGGGAAATGCAGTACATTTTCTCGCCGGACATGAAATTCAGAACATGGAGGAAGCTTTGGATTGCGCTAGCCGAAACTGAAAAAGAATTGGGTCTTTCTATCACTGATGAACAGATTGAGGAGTTAAAGGCTCATGCGGATGATATTAATTATGATGTGGCAAAAGAAAGAGAAAAAATCGTCCGTCATGATGTAATGTCACATGTATATGCGTATGGAGTACAATGTCCAAAAGCAAAGGGAATTATCCATCTGGGCGCAACTTCCTGTTATGTAGGAGACAATACGGATATTATCGTAATGACAGAGGCATTGAAGCTGGTGAAGAAAAAGCTGGTAAATGTCATTGCCAAACTTGCAGAGTTTGCGGATAAGTATAAGGCAATGCCGACGCTGGCATTTACACATTTTCAACCGGCTCAGCCGAGTACGGTAGGAAAACGGGCAACTCTGTGGATGCAGGAATTTTTACTGGATCTGGAAGATCTGGATTATGTCTTAAGTACCATGAAGCTTTTGGGCTCGAAAGGCACCACGGGAACACAGGCCAGTTTTCTGGAATTGTTTGACGGTGACCATGAGACGATTGACAAAATTGATCCAATGATCGCGCAGAAGATGGGATTTAAGGACTGTTATGCAGTGACCGGACAGACGTATTCACGTAAAGTAGATACAAGAGTCCTGAACGTGCTGGCAGGCATTGCGGCCAGTGCTCATAAATTTTCGAACGATATCCGTTTACTGCAGCACTTAAAAGAAGTAGAAGAGCCATTTGAAAAGACACAGATCGGTTCCTCAGCTATGGCATATAAGAGAAATCCAATGAGGAGTGAGCGTATTGCATCGTTAGCCAGATTTGTTATGGCAGATGCACTGAATCCTGCAATCACTTCCGCAACCCAGTGGTTTGAGAGAACATTGGATGACTCCGCTAACAAGCGTCTTTCTATGCCGGAAGGATTTTTGGCGGTAGATGGTATTATGGATCTTTGTTTAAATGTAGTAGATGGATTGGTAGTTTATCCTAAGGTAATTGAGAAACGGCTGATGTCAGAACTGCCGTTTATGGCAACAGAAAACATCATGATGGATGCGGTAAAAGCAGGCGGTGACAGACAGGAGCTGCATGAAAGGATCCGTACACTTTCTATGGAAGCAGGTAAGAATGTGAAAGTAGAAGGAAAGGATAATAATCTTCTGGAGTTGATTGCTGCAGACCCGGCGTTTAATTTAACCCTGGAGGAATTGGAGAAAACCATGAATCCATCAAAATATGTAGGACGTGCACCGGAGCAGGTGGATGCGTTCCTGGAAAAGGTGGTAAATCCGCTGCTGAAAGAGAATGCAGGTCTGTTGGGGATGACGGCGGAGATCAATGTGTAAATAGTATTTAAGTCCTCATACAAAGCCGGCAAATATTAAGGTACCCGCTTCAAAACTGACCAAATATAAGGTAATGTTAGCGAAAAAGGGACAACCGTCAAAGGTAACGATAACACGCTAAATAAGTGCTTCAAATTAGTCCCCAAAAGGTTGTCTTTTTTATAAAGGCAATCATTGCCGGACTAAATAGTAATAAGGAAAAAACCAACAATAGATATTTTAATATACAGCAAAATTGGGGTTGCGGCAAAAAAAAATGCCGTGGCTCTTTTTGATGGGATAGATAAAAATAATAACACATTATGACATATCAAAAACGCATTCAAACATTTAACAATTAAGTAAATTCGGATATAATAGCACTAAAATAAAGAATTGTAAATATCACAAATATCACAATTATGGGAGGAACTAAAATGAAAAGGAAACTTATTGGTATATTATTATCTACGGTAATGCTAACAACCATGTTGGCCGGATGCGGGAACAATGACACATCTACAGAGAATCCCGATACAACAGCGGAAACACAGGCTGCCGGTACAGAGCAAAAAACTGAAAGCTCAAATGAAACAGAGAGCTCCGGTGATGCGGTAACCATTTCATATGCATGCTGGGATTCCAACCAGGCAGCTTTAATCCAAACCGTTGCAGATGAATTTGAAGCTGCCAATCCGGGGATCAGGATTGATATACAGGTTAATAGCTGGGATAATTACTGGACGGCTCTCGAAGCAGCAGCGACAGGAGGTTCTTTGCCGGATACGTTCTGGATGCATTCCAATAATATTTATTATTATGGAGCGAACGATCAATTACTGGATTTGACCTCATACATTGAAGCCAGCAGTGAAGTTGATTTGGCAAATTATCCGGAAGGATTGAATTCAATTTATAATATCGAAGGAAAGCAGTACGCAGTTCCAAAAGATTATGATACGATTGCTCTTTGGTACAACAAAAATCTGTTTGATGAAGCGGGAATATCTTATCCTGATGACACCTGGACCTGGGACGATTTAAAAGAGGCGGCTAAGAAGCTGACAAAGGATGATGGTTCGCAATATGGCATGTGTGCCGGTCTGCATAATCAGGAAGGCTATTATAACTTTGTATATCAGGCAGGCGGCGAAATCATCACGGATGATAAAACATCAGGGTATGATGAAGCAGCGACGATTCAGGGAATTGAAGAATATTTCAGTTATGTAGAAGAAGGATTGTCACCGGAAATCTATGATGACCTGGCGCGCAGTGAAGCCATAGAAAATGGACTTTGTGCCATGGGACTCTTCGGTTCGTGGAATCTGTCCGGATTTGCAGCATCCGATCTGATGACCAGTGAGTTTGACTGTGCAGTATTGCCGATGTCAAATGATGGCGGTCAATCATCAATTTTTAATGGATTGGGTAATGCAATTTCCGCAGCGACGGAGCATCCGGATGAAGCATGGAAGTGGGTTGAGTACTTAAGCAGCAAGGAAGGCCAGGAGCGTCAGGCTGAACTGGGTGTTGCGATTTCGGCATACAATGGAACAGCTGATAAATTTGCGGAAGCTTATCCAATGTTCAATACAAAATGCTATATCGATATGGTAGAATATGCTCAAATCAGACCATATTCCGATCAGACAAGTATATGGGAAGACAAAGCATATGAGTTACTCAAGGATGCTTATGCAGGGAAAGAAGAGGTTTCTGCTGCATGTGAAAACGTAGCTACTATGATGAATGAGGCTCTGGCGGCTGAATAGAGGAACGGATATAATCCATGACATGTGTGTTGCGGTAGCCATAGGTTACCGCAATTTTAAATCATATAGGAAATTAATTGAATTTAATATATGATTTATAATAAGAGGAGATTGAATATGGCAAAGACTCATACACTACGTAAAAAAGTACCTAAAAAGAAATTCAATGAATGGTGCTGGGGCTGGGGAATGATAGCACCTACGATGATTGGACTTCTTGTCCTGAATATAATTCCTATCTTTCAGACGCTCTATTTAAGCTTCTTTAAGAGCGGCGCTTTTGGGAAAGGGAATATTTTTGTAGGGCTTGATAATTATAAAACGCTGCTTGGAGATGCACAGGTCTGGCATGCATTACGTAATACGTTAGTATATGCCGGTCTTGTGGTACCGATTACGATAGTGATCGCTATGTTGATT
>Ga0153921_1000542_pt1 | contig 19665 bp, 16 predicted proteins | sample TSNJ005MetaG_FD_104691 | JGI IMG/M metagenome (GOLD analysis project Ga0153921, IMG submission 104691) | Attine ant fungus gardens microbial communities from New Jersey, USA - TSNJ005 MetaG | ecosystem: Host-associated > Fungi > Mycelium > Unclassified | place: USA: New Jersey, Brendon T. Byrne... | reverse complement strand
GCCTGGTCCATGATTATTTTAATATTGATAAGTTAAACCAGGAAATGTTAAAAGGGGTTGCATCTTATGGTAATGGATTTGTTGAATTAGCAGATACGATAAGAGATTATTGCTTAGAGAAATATTCTGATCGTTTGATGCAGGACAATGTGAAAAAAGTGATAAAAGCAAAGAGGAGATAGAATAAGACTTTATTTATGAGTGCAATCGTGGAAATGACATTTTTTTTGTGGCAGATGAGCAGACGGCAATCAATAAGCTTGCAAATGCATTATAACCTCCGTCGGATTGCAGGGTGTAAGCATAGTAGTATGTAAAAGTTATGGATTTATTCTAACATATGTAGTATAATTAAAAACATATTGAACTACAGGTGCTTGCCTTGTGTAAGTGAAAAGGGAAATGGGTGCAAATCCCATGCAATCTCGTTGCTGTAATAGAAGAGCCATTCTTAAAATATCCACTGGGTATCCGGGAAGGAATAAGAATGGTGTTGACGCTTAAGCCAGAAGACCTGCCTGCCATGTTCGTACAAGAGCCACGAGGACTTGGTGAAAGGTACATATATTTATGCATGGAGTATTCACTGCGTAGTTTATAGAACCTTCCATATTTGTGGAAGGTTTTTTTGCGGTTTTCGTGACTTTTGTGTTCATTATTAAAAATAAAAAAGGAGAAAGAAAGATGGGAAAAAGACGAATGAACAAAAAGGTAATAATGAGCATGATTGCTTTAGCTGCTGTAATTACAGTTATGGCAATAGGGTATCAGGTACTAAAACCGGGGGTCCATGAAGGAGCAAAAAACATTAATATTGTAGTAGTATCTGAAGACCAAAGTGAAAAAGAGTATGAATCAAAAACAGATGCACAATATCTCCAGCAGGCTATGGATGAAATAGAAGACCTTACGTATTCGGGAGAAGAAGGCGATTATGGATTGATGGTAGATACCATTAATGGTGAAACGGCTTCTTATAGCGGAAATGGCGCTTATTGGAGCTTCTTTGTAAATGACGAATATTGTAATTATGGTATTTCGGAACAGCCAATAGCAGATGGAGATATCTTCAAGATCGTGTACACAATTGGAGAATAGTATGAAAATTACAACCAGAGATGTGGTAGAGCTGGCACTGCTGACGGCACTGTTGTTGGTAGTGCAGGTGGGATTGGCTTTTCTGCCGAATATTGAGTTAGTATCATTGCTTATTATGATCTATACGCTGGTGCTTGGGAGAAAAACGCTCTATATTATCTATAGCTTTGCAATATTAGAAGGTGTTATTTATGGATTTGGTGTTTGGTGGATCATGTATCTGTATGTGTGGACAATACTTTATTGGATCGTTCGTTTGCTTCGATTCAATAAAAGTATCATTTTATGGTCGGTTATCAGCGCTTTTTTTGGATTAGCGTTTGGGGCTCTTTGTGCCGTTCCTTATGCGGTAATTGGGGGAATTATGGCAGGATTTACCTGGTGGTCGGCAGGAATCATGTTTGATATTATTCATGGGGTCAGCAATTTTGTATTGGTATTAATTTTATTTAGGCCTGTTTACCATATATTAAAAGGGTTAAACAGACATTTCCTATATTTGTGATGAACACAGACTTTCGAATTAACTGCCGAATAGTTATCCCGGTTAAATGGGAGGGTTATTCGGCTTCATAGGATTATATTTTGGTTATTAATCATAATCAAACATTAGGAAAAATAAAATTAATTAAGTACTGATTTCAGGGGAAAATATGATTAATTTTTTAAAAGGATTAGCGGGAGGAATTGGAGCGGTTGTTCCGGGTTTAAGTGGTTCGGTTATTTTCGTGATTTTAAATGTCTATGAAAAATGCATAAATTCCATTTATGAACTTATACATCTAAAAAATATCAAAAAAAATATTTTATTTTTACTTCCCATTTTAATTGGTATAGTCTTAGGTATATTATTATTTGGGAGGATTATAAAATATTTACTGGATAAATTTCCTCTGCCGACTTCTGCTGCTTTTTTAGGTTTTATCTTAGGTACGATTCCTTTTATTTTTAAAGAAGCAGATAAAAAAGGATTTCATAAAAAATATTATATTACTTTTTTTATTTCATTCTTTTTAGGATTGATGCTTACGATTATGGAAACGAAAGCTGATTTTACGCAGTTATCGAATATAAATTTTTTTCAAAAATTAGAGTTAGGATTTGTATTGGCTTCCGGAGATATTATTCCGGGAATTAGCAGTACAGTATTATTAACTATATTTGGCATGTATGACATTTACTTAAAGGCCCTGGCAGAAATAAATATTTTATTTTTTGTTCCGGTAATACTGGGGTTCGCTTTGGGAGCGATTTTTTTTGTTGTTCTTATGAAGTATTTGCTAAAGAATTTTTATGGCTTTACATATTACGCCATCGTTGGCTTTGTCATAGCAACGGTTCCCGCAATGCTTCGAGGAAAAATGGGATTTGATCTTTTGACATTGTTAAGTGTTCTTATTGCAATTTTTTCATTCTTTATTACTTATATGTTAGGTAAATTAGAATAAAGGCTTTAAGCGTATTGGGGACTTGTAAAGGAGAAGAAACGCATGTTATACTGAATGCAGGGAAATATGGCATCAGGAAAGTGGATAATTGCTATAATGGATAAAAAATTACAAAAACCTGCGGTTGTAACAGCTTTGGCGTTGATATCATGTTTTTTCTGGGGAAGTGCATTTCCGTGCATAAAAATAGGGTATCAATGGTTTCGGATTGAGGGAACGGGAAGTCAGATTTTATTTGCCGGTTACCGTTTCTTTCTATCAGGGTTATTTACGTTTTTGTTTGGGTGCATTATTGAGAAACGGATCTTAACGATGAAACGCAGCTCTATTCCATATATATTTGGGCAGGGAATTCTGCAGACGACGGTACAATATATATTCTACTACATAGGAATGGCAAATACAACTGGTGTAAAGGGAGCTATCATAAGCGGTTCAAATGGATTGATTTCAATTGTGGCAGCACATTTTATATTAAAATCCGAAAAGATGACCTGGAAAAAATGGATGGGGTGTATCCTCGGTCTTACCGGTGTGGTGGTTGTTAATTTGACAAGGGGCGCATGGGGAGAAGGGCCTCGCTTAATGGGAGAAGGCATGGTTTTAATCAGCGCTGCAGCATATGGTATCAGTTCAGTAATGCTGAAATTAATATCTCATCGGGAGAGCCCCATTGCCATAACAGCGTATCAGTTACTATTTGGCAGTACGGTTTTGATTGTTATAGGATGGCTCATGGGAGGAGAAGTTACCGAATTTACCGTAAAGTCAACAGCATTATTTTTGTACATGGCACTGCTTTCAACAGCAGCGTTTAGTTTGTGGACTCTGTTGTTAAAATACAATCCGGTTGGAAGAGTATCTGTATTTACATTTATGATACCGGTGTTTGGCATGTTTTTGTCCGGTCTATTACTGGGAGAGCAGATATTTTCGCTGAAGAACCTGATGGGATTGTTATTGGTGAGTGGTGGTATTATTGTTGTCAATAGAAATAGCTATTGACAAACATAGAAGACTATTGTATATTATTTATAGACCGACGGTCGGTCTACGAAATATTGATTATTATAGAGGGAGCCAGGTAAGATGAGAATTGTAAAAGAATATAACGAAAGAAGAAATGAAATATTGGATGTGGCCGGAAGGCTATTTTCCACAAAAGGATATGGGAAATGTACGGTAAATGACATTCTGGATAACGTTGGAATCGCAAAAGGAACCTTTTATTATTATTTCAAATCGAAAGAAGACGTATTGGATGCAATCATAGAGAGAGTCACGGAGATGGTTGTTGACAGGGCAAATAAAGTTGCATCGAATCCAGAGTTTTCACAGATTATGAAGATAATTCACATATTCCTTTCTATGAGGGTAGAAAACGAAGTGGGCCAAGATCTTTTGGAAGAACTTCACAAACCGGAAAATGCGCTGATGCACCAAAAATCCTTAAGTTCTATGGTGAAGGGAGTTACACCGATACTGGTAGGAGTAGTAGAGGATGGAAACAGCCGGGGAATTTTTCATTCGGATTTTCCTGCACAGTATATGCAGATTTTCATAACGTCTGCTATCACCCTTTTAGATGATGGGATTTTTCAGGTGGAACCGGAAGAACAACAGATGATGTTAAGGGCATTGATTGCATTGCTTGGAAAAATGCTGGGAATTTCGGATGAGTCTGTATGGGAAGTAGCAAAGCAATACTGGGGATAATGCTTTTGACGATAAAATAACTATAATAAAAGGAAGCATAAACGTTGAAAAGGAGAATATGACTATGAAAAAATTTATGACTATATGGGCAGGAGAATTTATAGCAAATATTGGAAGCGGAATGACAGCCTTTGCCTTATCCGTATATGTATATCAACTTACCAAAAGTGTCACCTGGGTATCTGTTATTACCATACTTGCTTACCTTCCAACCATTCTTTTAAATCCGGTGGGGGGAATTCTGGCGGACCGTTTTGACAGACGCCTTATGATGATCTGCGGTGATCTCTTCTCTGCGATAGGCTTAATATACATACTCATAAGCATTCAGACGGGACATGGCGGCATGACACCTATTCTGATCGGAGTAATCATTAATTCCGTATTCGTTTCACTGCTGGATCCTTCTTTTAAGGCAACCGTAACAGATTTACTGACGGAAGAAGAATATGCCAAAGCCAGCGGTCTGGTACAGATAGCGGGAAATGCCAAATACCTGATATCGCCGGCCCTTGCAGGACTGATCCTGGGATTTGCGGATATAAGAGTCATTCTTATTATAGATATATGCACGATATTTGTTACCGTTTTTGCGGTAGCTTCCGTTCGAAGAACCATAGAAAAAGTAAAACCAAGACAGGACAAGTTTAATCTCATTCGGGAATTTAAAGAAGGAATGCAGATCATCATTCAGAATAAGGGTGTCACTGCACTTGTACTATTAATGGCCTTTATGTGCTTTTTTATCGGATTTATTCAGACCTTAATCATACCTATGGTATTACCGATCAGTAATGCCCGGACCGTAGGAATTATGGAATCCATAAGCGCCATCGGAATGCTTGCAGGCAGTATGGTAATCGGCATTTTGGGTATTAAAAAGCATTATTCGAAAATCCTTGTGACAGCCTTGATCCTTTGCGGTTGCTTCATGGCGCTGACAGGTATAAGTACCGATATGGCATTTATTTTGTCGGCAAGCATTTTATTCTTTACAACGCTCCCATTCGTAAATACCTGTGCGGACGTACTGATCAGAGTAAGCATACCCAATGAGGTGCAGGGAAGGATTTGGGGACTGATCAGTCTTCTCACTCAAATCGGATATGTGGCTGCGTATGCAGTCTGCGGAATACTTGCGGACCATGTATTTGAACCGGTAATGCTGGAAAATGGACGTTTCGCTGCCAGCATAGGAAAAGTGATCGGAACAGGGGAAGGCAGGGGAATCGGACTTATGCTTATTCTTGCAGGATTACTCATGGTGGCTGTTGCATTCATTCTTGGCAATCGAAAGAGCATACGGGAAATTGAGGTGGCAAAGTGAATCTGAACTTAAAAATGTTAAAAAGTGATTTTAAAAGAAACCGTGCGGGTAATATGGCATTGCTTTTGTTTATGGCACTGGCGGCAGGCCTTGTAGTGGCAGCCACGATAGTTGTTACGCAGCTGATCACTTCCATAAATGGAATGTATGAAACAGCAAAACCGCCGCATTTTCTTCAGATGCATAAAGGGGAGATGAACCAGGAGGCTATTGATGAATTCAATGCATCTTATGACGGTGTCACGGGTTGGCAGACAGCAGCCCTGATCAATGTTTATGGTGACGATTTGAGGATTCATGGGCAGGACGCATTTGATTTATCCGATTGCATTCTTGGCATCAGTCTTGTGAAACAGAATCCGGAGTATGATCTTTTACTGGATAAAGACAGAAATAAGATCCGGATGGAGAAAGGTGAGATTGGTATTCCTGTGATCTTATTGGATTCTTATGATATTAATCTTGGGGATACGCTTGTGTTGACGGGGAATGGCGTAACCAGAGAATTTACTGTGACAGCCTTTGTACATGATGCCCAGATGAATTCCACCATGTGCTCTTCAACAAGAATGCTGATCAGTGACGGGGATTTTGAAGAGCTTTTTGGAAATATAGGTGAACAGGAGTATATTATCGAAACTTATTTTACAGATTCCGGCATGGCTTCCGGTTACCAGTCCGCTTATGAAAAGGCAGGACTTCCGCAGAATGGTCCGGCAATTACTTACACGATGATATTTCTCTTAAGCGCCTTTACCGATATTATGATGGCAATGGTCTTTATTCTGGTCAGTGTGCTTCTTGTCCTGGTTGCACTGCTGTGTATGAAATATACGGTGATGGCGGCCATGGAAGAAGAAATTGGTGAAATCGGCACCATGAAAGCCATCGGGATGTCCTATGAGGATATCCGGAACCTGTATCTTGGGAAGATAAAAATACTGGTGGCAGCAGGGATTGTTTTGGGGTTTGTGCTTGCAGCTGTTTGTGCAAAGGGTTTTACCGGACATGTAAGCGGTACATTTGGCAGCCAGCCGGTATCCATTCTTACGATTGGTATTCCTGTTGCAGCCTGTGGGATCTTGTTTAGCATCACGAATCATTATTGTAAGAAGATTTTGAAGAAACTGAAAAAAGTCACGGTTGTGGATGCACTGGTAATTGGGAAAGGATTTGGCAAAAAAGAACGTGTCAGGGACGGATTGTATCAGTCGAAACGGATGCCTGTGGATCTGCTTTTAAGTGTCAGGGAGATCGTTCATAATTTCAGTGGGTTTTTTATTGTTTTTGTGGTAATGTGCATCGTTTCCGGAATTATGATTGTCCCGGTGAATTTGTTGCTTACGATGGAATCCAAAGAGTTCATTTCCTATATGGGAAGTTCTGTGGATGATATATTAATTGAGCTTGAACAGGGTGAAAATCTCGAAAACCGGTATGAGAATATGATACAGCTCCTGGATCATGATGCGGATATTGAAATGTATCAGGAATTCAGGAGAGTACGTGCTGTAGTAATGAATGCAGAAGGGGAAGAGATGATCCTTCATATTGATTCTGGAGATCATGCGGGAGGGGGGCTGGAATATCTGAATGGTAAGGCTCCTTCCATGGAAAATGAGATGGCACTTTCCAAGCTGAACGCTGATGAAATCGGAAAAAGTACAGGGGATACGATCATGGTGAGCTGGGAGGGCTCTCAGAAAAAGTTCACGATTTCCGGAATTTATCAAGATGTGACAAACGGCGGATATAGCGCAAAGGCAGTATATGGGTTTGCGGGAGCAGACTCGGAACAATATTCATTTTCGGTAAATCTGGGGGACGGAATTAAAGTAAGAGAAAAGGCTGACCTGTGGAGTAGTCAAATGGGCGGAGGATATACAATAGAGCCAATGGAGGAATTTATCAACCAGACGCTTGGCGGTGTCACCAGACAGATAAGAACCGCCACCATCGCAGTCGTAGTAATTGGAATTCTGCTTGCCGCATTGATCGTGCTTTTATTCATGAAGCTTAGACTTGCCAAAGACGCTTCGCAGATTGCTGCAATGAAAGCAATCGGTTTTAACGATTCGGATATAAGGAAACAGTATCTTTATAAGATTTCTTTGGTGGCTGTCATAGGGATAGCAGCAGGAACGCTGGTTTCTAATTTCTGGGGGGATAACATTGCAAGTATGGCTTTTAGTATGATGGGGCTGGGCATAACCAGAATTACTTTTTTTATAAACCCATGGATAACGTTTTTTCTTTTACCTGTGGTACTTCTGGCTGTGGCGGCAGGAATGACATTTTTCAGTTCAGGACAGATAAAGGAATATCATATTATTTCACTGATAAACGAATAAAGGGAGACTTGGAGGAGAAATAATGAAGACAATTTTACAAGCAAAAGGATTATGTAAAGAATTTGATGGGACAGAAGTTTTAAAGGGAATCGATATTACCATAAAAGAAAGGGAATTCGTGGCGGTCATGGGGCAATCCGGTTCCGGAAAATCGACTCTTTTATATAATATCAGCGGCATGGATCGGGCAACGAAGGGTGAGATCTGCTTTGATGGGGAAGATATTTCCGGCTTTGGTGATGAGATGATGAGTGGTCTTCGGCTGCAAAGAATGGGATTTATATTTCAGCAGTCCTATTTACTTCGTACGTTATCCATCCGTGACAACATTGTGCTTCCGGGATTCAAGGCAAAGAAGGAGTCCAGGGAACAGGTTAATGCAAATGCTGAAGAGCTCATGAAACGGACTGGGATAGACAATATAGCGGATCATGATATTAAGAAGGTATCCGGAGGGCAGCTGCAGCGTGCAGCCGTTTGTCGGGCCTTAATCAATCATCCGGATATTCTGTTTGGGGATGAACCTACCGGGGCATTGAATTCTGGTGCAACCAAGGAAATCATGGATATTATGAATGAGGTAAATGTGAGAGGAACTGCTGTTATGCTGGTTACTCATGATGCTAAAGTGGCAGCTAGGGCAGAACGTGTCATTTTTTTAGAGGATGGTAAGGTTACGGATGAAGTTTTACTGGGAAAATTTGAGGGAAAGAGATTTTTGGAAAGAGAAAATAAAATGACCAGATGGCTTAAAAAACAAGGATTTTGATATATGAATAAACAGATAATTCATTCTATAGTAGATTCATCTACGGAGTGGCCGGCTTTGATAAATTTCAAAACCGGCTACTTTTTGTCTTCATTTCATGTTTAATCTTCCTCCAAAAGAATTCTCATACAGGTATGGCCTTGTATAAAGCTGGCTTCAACGGTTTTGATTACCGGATCTTCCGGCGGATTTACAATCAATGAGAACAGTTCTTCTGCTATAGTATGTATATCCTGGCGTACAGTTGTAATCTGCGGATAATGCAGCTTTTCTAATACATGATCAAAGCCTACTACAGATACATTCTCCGGAATTTTAATATTTTGCATAGCAGCTTCGTTAATGACACCAAGAGCTACTAAATCACAGCTGCAGACAATGGCAGTCGGCGGTTTTGGAAGGGACATGAAATGCCCCAATGCCTGTCGTCCCGTATCAAACGTCAATCCTGCATTATTAGCGGTATAAACATATTCATTTTGCACCGGAAGTGTTTTACTTTCAAGAGCTTCCTGATAACCGCGGAAACGGGAATCGATGGAGTCGTATTCTTTGGCACAACCGATAAACGCGATCCTCCGATGGTTTAAATTGTATAGGTAATCAACCACTTTATGTATCATTACCCTGTTGTTGGAACGCACTGTCGAATACATGCCTTTGGAGCGCCGGTCCAGGAAGACAATGGGCATTTGTGAACGGTAAGGCTCAAACAAATCATAATTTAAACCTTCGGTAAGGATAATACCGGCGCAACGGTTTGAAATACAGTATTCTAAATAATCTTTTTCCTGTTCAGAGCTATTTTCCGTATCACAAACCAGTAAAGTATATTTGTGTTCCAAGCACACCTGATTAATCTCCTTGACTAAAGATGTAAAAAATGGATTTTCCATATCATAGATAAAAATGGCAATGGAATTTGAGGTTTTTGAAAAAATATTCTTTATGGTTTGATTCGGAATGTAATTATATTCCTTTATGACTGCCTCAACCCGTGCCCGTACTTTGGGGGATGTTTTCGCAGGGTTATTGATAACACGGGAAACCGTAGCTGTTGAAACCTCTGCCAGCCTGGCAATTTCCCGAATACCGATATAACCGTTTTTATATTCTTCATTTGCCATATTAATTTTCCTCTCCGTCTATACTACAAAAAGCAGTACAAATTTATGAATTAATAAGTATATATAGCTTTATTATAATAGCAAAAACTTCTGATGTAAAGGGAATAAAAAAATATGTAAAACTGTTACAAGAATATGGTGGGGGTAAAAACTGGAAAGGAAAAGAGATTGTGCAAATATACCAAAAATGGACCAGTAAAAAGTAGCAAATAGATGAAAAAATAAAATTAAATTGACAAAACCCACAGTTAATACTATCATTGTAAATGAAACAAGTTACATTAAACCGAGACGGAGGGTGAAATAATGAATAGAAGAACAGAGAAATTGAGAAAGAGATTATTTGATCAGGAGCCAAGAATTTGTCCGGAACGTTGCATGATCTTTACAGAATCCATGAAGAAATCTGAAGGAAAGCCAATTGCTCTGAGGCGGTCAGAGGCTTTCTATGACGTGCTTGACCAAATGACAGTATATGTGAATGATGATGAACTGATTGTAGGAAACCAGGCACAGTGGCCAAAAGCCTCCCCCATTTATCCGGAGTATTCAACGGAATGGTTAGAGAATGAATTAAACGGAAAACCGTTCTATCCGAATGAAAGGCCAGGCGATAAATTCTACTACGAAGAAGAAGACAAAGAGATAATTCTAAAATGTGTTACATATTGGAAGGGGAAGTCCTTATACGAAAACCTGCGAAAAACCCTTCCGGACTATATCAATGCAGCCTGGGATGCCAATGTCATTGATGATACCTGGGTATCCGCAGCAGGCCTTGGCAATGAGGTTGTAGATTATCAGCTCGTCGTAAATAAAGGGCTGGAAGAAGTCATGAGAAGAATACGTGAGAAATTGGAGACGTTGGACCCCAAAGAACCCGGTAATGTGAAGAAACGCTGGTTTTTGCAGGCGGCATTACAGGGGAATGAAGCAGTCGTTCATTTCTCCGGCAGAATAGCAGACGAATGTGCAAGACAGGCCGGGCTTACAGCGGATAACAGACGGGCGAAAGAATTAAAGAAGTTAGAAGCAATATGCCGCCATGTCCCATTGCACCCTGCAAGGACATTTCATGAAGCGGTGCAGGCTATTTATATGATTTTGCTTGCGGTACATTTAGAATCCAATGGACATGCAATCTCACTTGGAAGATTTGACCAGTATGTATATCCGCTTTATAAGGCGGACTTAGAGGCAGGCAGAATCACCAGAGAGGAAGCCCTTGAGATCGTGGAAGCATTTTTTATCAAATGTAACGAACTGAATAAACTACGCAGCTGGCCGGATACAGAATTTTTCCTGGGCTATCAGATGTTTATTAACCTGGCTGTTGCAGGACAGCATGCAGACGGAAGCGATGCAGTGAATACTGTTTCAGAACTGTGCGTAGAGGCCTGTGAGAATGTAAAGCTTTTTACACCATCCGTTTCCGTGAAATGGTGTGAAGCTAGTTCCGACGAGTTTATGATGAAGGCATTGAAAGCTATGGAGAAGCATCAGGGAGGACAGCCGGCATTCTATAATGATAAAGCCTTTATGCGTACGTTAGAAAATATGGGTGTAGCCGAAGAAGATCGTTATAATTGGGTACCGGATGGCTGCATTGAAGCCTCAATTCCAGGTAAATGGGACTTTGCAGCGAAGGGCCCATGGCTGAACGTAGAAAAGGTTCTGGAAATCACGCTTAATAATGGAACAGACCCAAAAACGAACGTGCATTTTATTAATCTGGATAAGCCCATTCAGAAATGTGAAAACACACAGGAAATTTTACAGCAATATAAAAAAGTATTGAGATATTTTATTGATTTACAAGTAGAGACAGAACATATTAATGATGAAATCCATGTCCGTCAGGATATTAATGCGTTTCGGTCTTCTCTGGTGGAGGATTGTATCGGACGCTGTCTGGATCTGGTAGAAGGCGGATCTGTTTATTCTGCCGATGGCGGCCCTACCGCAGGCAGTATCAGTGCAGGAGATGCATTAGCCGCGATTGACACCGTTGTATTTGAACAGAAGATCCTTACCATGGAACAGTTGATGCACGCTTTGAAAACCAATTATAAAGATGACAGTACAACTCCAACAGGTTCTGAAATCCATGCCATCTTACTTAATAAAGCGCCGAAATTCGGCAATGATGACGACAGTGCGGATAAATGGGTAGTTGCCATTGAAGAGTTTATCGGATATACCTACCGCTATGAATGCAAGAGCTCCAAATATGGAAAAGGCCCTATACCATGCTGTTTCTCCTATAGTCAGAGCCCCGTTACAGGGAATATTGCCTTTGGTGCCAGTATTGGTGCAACTCCTGACGGAAGAAAGGATGGGGACCCGGTCAACAATGGGGTATCGCCTGCCAATGGTTCTGAGGAAAAAGGCGCTACGGCGGCCTGCAATTCCGTCATGAAGCTGCCCACCATATATATTCAAAAGGGTGCGATCTTCAACATGCGGCTGACGAAAGCGGCATTGGAAACAGAGGAAAATAAGAAGAAAATTATCGCTATGGTCAAAGTATTTTTCCAAAATTATGGGGAACAGATTCAATTTAATGTAGTAAATTCCGAAGTTTATAAAGAGGCAATGGAAAAGCCTGAAAAATATAAAGACTTAATGGTCCGCGTATCCGGATATAGTGCTTTATTTACTTCTTTATCTCCGGCATGCCAGATGGATGTAATCAACCGTACGGAATTAGAACTTTAGATAAGAAAAGGAGCGGGCTTTATATGCAGCAGGCAAATGTATTTAACATTGAGCGTTATGCAACGGAAGATGGGCACGGCATTCGTACGGTAATATTCTTAAAAGGCTGTAAACTCCGGTGTAAATGGTGTGCAAATCCGGAATCACAGGAGTTTGGACCAGAGGTTTTGCTGAATGTCAATTCATGTATCGCATGTGGGAAATGTATAGATACCTGTCCAAAGAAGGCTGTTTTTTACAGAGAAGGCTATGGTTATATCACGGATAGAGAGGATTGCACCTTGTGCAAATCCTGTATAACCGGCTGTTATATGGATGCAAGAAAGATTATGGGCACCCTGTATACAACGAAAGAGCTCTTAAAAGAAATTCTTCGGGATGAACAGTATTATAAAATGTCCGGCGGAGGTGTGACCTTTAGCGGCGGAGAACCATTCTATTATGAAGCATTTATTACAGAGATAGCGATAGAAATGAAAAAACGCGGATACAATACGCTGGCTGAAACCTGTGGGGAAGTACCTCTTAATCATATCAGATCAGCATCGGAGTCTTTAGAATATATTTACTTTGATTTTAAACATTACAACCCGGATAAGCACCGGGAACTGACCGGAAGGGATAATATACAGATACTTCAGAATTTAAACTGGCTGAATGAGCATTACAAAGGCCACCTGGCTGTGCGTTATCCATATATTCCAACATGTAATGATGACGAAGATGCAATAAGAGGATTTTTCACCTATATAAAAAGATTGAAACAGGTTCAGGAAATCATTTTTCTACCGTATCACAGACTGGGGCTGCCTAAATATCTGGGCCTGGGCAGAGATTACGAGATGGGCGAACGAAGGTCATTAAAGAAAGCAGAAATGCAGCATTTGTTTGCTTTAGCAAAAGAGTATGAATTGGATATCAAAATTCAATAAAAGAGGTGGGGAAATGAAAACAAAAACAATCATAGGGTTTGACTGCGGCAATTCCACATATCGGGTGGTTGTAGGAAAGTTTGAGGACAGAAAAATTGAAACGAAAGTAGCGGCACAATTACCGAATGATATGGTTAAAATAGGGGATTATTATTACTGGGATATTCTAAGGTTATTTACAGATTTTAAACACATTTTAAAAGAACTGATAAGTAATGGAGAGAAAATTGATTCCATTGGAATCTGTACATGGGGTGTGGATTTTTCACTCTTTGACAAAAACGGCAATATGGTAAACAACCCTCTGGCTTATCGTAATACGATAGGAGAGGCTTATTTATCCAGACTGAATGAAGCCAAAAGGAAGGAAATGTTTGCGGCTACGGGAATTCTCTGTGATAAGATTAATTCTATCTATCTGCTGCAGGGCATCAGGGAGAAAATGCCCGGAATTTATGCGGCCGGAGATAAACTGCTGATGATACCGGATATCTTAAATTACATGATGACGGGGGTCATGGTCAATGAACCCAGTGAATTAAGCACAACTCAGATTATGGAAGTCCGTACAAAGACAATCAGCCAGGTGGTCTGTAAAGAAACAGGAATTGATAAAGAACTCTTCAGCACGATTGGAAAGCATGGGGAATGCATTGGATTTGTTACAGAGGATATTAAAATGGAAATAGGCGCCTCCTATGATATTCCTGTTATCTGTGTACCGTCTCATGATACGGCAGCAGCTGTTGCAGCAGTGCCTGCGCCAGGAGAAACGTTTGCTTTCATAAGTTCCGGAACCTGGTCGTTAATTGGAACAGAGCTTTCAAAGCCTTTGATTACAGAGCAAATCAGGGAAGCAGGCTTAACCAATGAAGCAGGTGCTTTTGATACGATTACACTTTTAAAAAATAGTGCCGGGATGTTTATTATCCAGCGTATTAAAAAAGAATACGAATTAGAAGTAAATCATGAAGTGACCTGGGACGATATGGTACAACTTTCCGATTCCTATATGGGAGAAGAGATTCTTTTAATTGATATCAATCATATCCGCTTTTTTAATCCGGGAAAGATGGGGGAAGAAGTCTGGAAATACTTAGAAGAAACAAAACAAATAGCCACTTCTTTTCACTGGAATGCAGTAGTACGTGCAATATACGCATCAATGGCATGCAGTTACGCTGTTACCATCCGGGATATGGAATCTGCGGCAAAACGGGAGTTTCAACGTATTTTTATTGTAGGCGGCGGCGCCAGAAATGCAATCGTGAATCAAATGACTGCAGATTGTACTGGTAAAACCGTGGTAGCATGTCTCGGGGAAAGCACCTCCATGGGGAATATCGCATCACAATTAAAATATTTTGATGATACCATTGACTTAGACAGCATCAGAGAAATTATTGCCCGTTCTGTTAAAACAAAAGAATTTTTAGTACAGAAAAATACCAAAGCTTACGTAGAACGATATGAGCAAATAATAAAAGGGAGATGAAAAAGTATATGAGCGAAACGATTTTGCAGATGCAGGGAATTTCCAAGAGCTTTTTCGGGGTCCGGGTTTTAAATGATGTGCAGCTGGATGTGAAACGCGGCGAGGTCCATGTACTGCTTGGAGAAAACGGTGCCGGAAAATCTACATTGATTAAGATTTTATCCGGTGCATACAAACGTGAAGGCGGAAGCATTGAGCTGGATGGGGAAGAACTGACCGTTCAGACACCGAAAGAAGTAATTGATAAAGGAATCAGCGTCATCTATCAGGAATTCAACTTAAACCCTTATGTGTCCATATGGGAAAATATTTTTCTGGGTAAAGAATTTGGGAAGTTCGGAATGATTGATGGGAAAAAAGCCAGATCAGAGGCAAAGAAATATTTGGATCTGATTGGACTTGACTGTGATCCGAAGACGTTGGTAGGAGACTTAAGTGTTGCCCAGAAACAAATGGTAGAGATTGCAAAGGCAATTTCCATGGATGTAAAAATTCTGGTGTTGGATGAGCCTACGGCTTCTATTACCGATAAAGAGACAGAGAAATTATTTTCGATTGTAAGATCCTTAAAGGAAAAAGGAATCGGAATCATTTATATTTCTCATCGTATGAGTGAATTGTTTGAAATCGGAGACCGTTGTACCGTTCTTCGGGATGGAACATATATTGATACCGTCCGCTTAAAAGAGACCAATGTAGATGAATTGACCAAAATGATGGTTGGCCGCAGTGTAAGTTTTGATCGTTTTGAAAATACGAATGTGGACAAGAGTGTTGAAGTCCTTAAGGTAGAACATCTGGGTTATAAAGATTTACTAAATGATATTAATTTTACCCTTCACAAAGGGGAAATCCTTGGAATGTCAGGACTGGTAGGCGCCGGAAGAACAGAGCTTGCAAAGTGTATTGTCGGCGCATTTCATAAGACATCCGGGAAAATACGCTTAAATGGAGTGGAATATCAAGATCCTAATGTCACGAAATCTATTGAACAGGGAATCGTATATTTAAGCGAAGACCGTAAAGATGAAGGGTTGATATTGATGCACTCAGTTAAGAATAATATTACACTTCCAAACCTTTCTTCTTTTGGCAGATTTGTGATGAACAATAAGAAAATGGAATCAACAGCAGCAGAGTTCATTGAGAAATTAAATATTAAGACACACTCTTCCCTGACCCAGGCTAAGAATTTATCTGGTGGTAATCAGCAAAAGGTGGTAATTGCAAAATGGCTATTAACAGATGCACAGATTTTTATCTTTGATGAGCCTACCAGGGGAATTGATGTAGGTGCCAGAGATGAAATTTATCAGATCATGGGTGAATTGGTGAAACAGGGAAAATCTATTATCATGATTTCGTCTGATATGCCGGAAGTACAGAAAATGTGCAGCCGGGTATTAGTTTTGAAAGACGGGGAAATTGTTGCGGACGTAGCAAACACACCAGAATTGACGGGAGAACAACTTTTATCATATGCATTAACGGGAGGAAATAATAATGAGTAAAACAGCTAGAAAGATAGACGTGCAGGCATTTACTTTGTATCTTGGCGGATTGGTTATTTTATTTGCATTTACATTTATCTGTAAGGCGAAAGGAAAAGACTTCTTCTCTGTGCAGAATATCATGAATATCATTCAACAGTCAGCAATCATCGGTATTACCGGTATCGGAGCATCTTTGGTTATCCTGACAGGCGGCATCGATCTGTCCGTTGGATCTGTCATTGCCTTTGTGGGGATTGCAGGCGGTATGATGTTAAAGGCAGGCTGGGCACTGCCCATGGTAGTGATTGCCTGTATGGGGATTGGTATTTTAATCGGAGTGTTCAATGGCTATTTTGTAAGTTTTGGTAAGGTTCCGGCTTTTATTGTAACTTTAGGCTCCATGCAGATTTTTCGTGGATTTACAAAAGTATTAACAGATGGAAAACCGGTTTCCGGATTTGAGGACAGTCTTGCAAATCTTACCAGTTATAAAATATTCGGTGTTCCCATTCTTGTTTATTACGTTTTTTTGCTCTATGCAATTATCATCTTTGTTGCCTGTAAAACGAAATTTGGACGAAGAGTATACGCGCTTGGCGGTAATCCAAATGCTGCAAAGCTTTCCGGAGTCAAGATTAAACAGATTGAACTTGCAACGTATGCACTGGCAGGACTTTTCTCGGCAATTGGCGGCATTTGTCTTTTATCAAGACTGGCTTATGCAGATCCCAATGCAGGATCCGGCTACGAGATGGATGCAATCGCAGCTGCCGTATTAGGAGGGATAGCACTTTCCGGCGGAAAAGGCAAGGTAGGCAATACTTTGGTAGGTGCGCTTGTACTTGGGATATTAAAATGTGGTTTACAGGTATTAAATGTAGCGACTTATTGGCAGACAGTTATTATAGGGGTGGTAATCATACTTGCAGTGTATGCGGATAAGGCCGGCGATAGAAAGGCAGAATAAGCCCGGTTCTATCCGGAGAAAATTGATATAATCCCGTAAGGATCTGTCGGGAAATAACTTGTGCAGATTCCGCAGGATTTTTGTCCGAGTGCAAGGAAGTAAAAGCCGCACGTACTGAGGTACGTAAGGTTTTTGCTGACGCGGCAATCGGACAAAAAGACAAGGAAGATGCATAAGTTATTTTTTGACAGATCCTAAGGGTTTGTATAACACACTATTAATCAAATAAAAAACAGGAGGACTAACTATGAGGAAGAAAGTATTAAGCGTTTTACTGTGCACAGTAATGGCGGCAACTTTAGTTATGGGCTGCAGCAGCAAGAAAGAAGAGGCGGCTTCAGAAGATACCAGGAAAGAATCAACAGAAGAAAGCTACACAATTGGATTTGTCCCTATGACCCTGAACAATGAGTATTTCATTACCATGTGTAACGGCGCTCAGGAAAAGGCAGATGAGTTAGGCGTTAAATTAGAAGTGCAGGCGGCAGATTCCCATGCAAGTGCGGCGGATCAGCTGACCATTGTGGAAAATATGATCACATCCGGTGTTAATGCAATCTGTATTGTTCCATCTTCGTCCGAAGGTCTGGAAACAGCGTTAAAGAAATGTGAAGAAGCAGGCATTCTTGTATTTAATATTGACACAAAATTAGATGAGTCAGTTACTGAGAAAGTTGAGATGGAAATCCCATTCTATGGAACGGATAATAAAGCCGGCGGTGTAAAAGCTGGTGAATATGTAAAAGCGAACTTTGAAAAAGGTACTAAGACAGCTATTCTTACAGGTATCGAGACACAGCAGAACTCTTGGGACAGACGTGATGGTTTTGTAGAAGGTGCCGGCGATACAATTGATATTGTTGCAGAGCAGTCCGCAAACTGGGAAGTTGATCAGGGATACGACGCAGCCCAGAATATTATTACTGCAAATCCTGACCTGGAGCTGATCTATTGCTGTAATGACAGCATGGCGATTGGAGCAAGAAAAGCAGTAGAAGAGGCAGGCTTAAAGGATAAAATCAAGATCTTTGGTTTTGATGGCGCTTCAGAAGCTTTAAATAAGGTTAAGAATGGTGAATTTTTTGGAACCGTTGCACAATTCCCTGTAGAAATGGGTAAACTTGGTGTTGAAAACGCAGTAAAGGCTTTGAAAGGCGAAAATGTAGAGAGTTACTTAGATACGGGAGCCGACTTGATTACATCTGAAAATGTAGACAAGCAGTTAGCCTACATCACACCGTATTTAGGTGAATAATTAAGACATGGAAAAACAAACACAGTTTAGAAAGGGAATAAATAAGAATGGATTACTGTAAAATAATAGTAGAAAATGGTTTGAAAATGCTGGGATCAGGACTAACAGTAGAAACATGGGGTAATATCAGTTTCAGGGATTCGCTGACAGGACTTGTTTATATGACACCAAGTGCAATGCAGTATGACTCCATTACAGAAGAAGATGTCGTTGTATGTCAGTTGGATGGAACCATTGTTCAGGGAACAAGAAAACCAACCATTGAAAAGGACCTGCATTTAGCAATCTATCGGGCACGTCCGGATGTAAATGCAGTTGTACATACACATCCCCTTTATTCTATGGTCTATGCCTGTCAGGGAAAAGATATTCCCCTTATCATTGATGAAGCAGCACAGGCTTTAGGTGATATTTGTAAATGCGCTTCTTATGCGCTTCCCGGTACACAGGAATTAGCAGAGGAATGTGTAAAAGCACTGGGAAGCGAAGCAAATTCATGTCTCCTTCATTCCCATGGGGCAGTTTGCTTAGGCATAGATATGGCTGGCGCCTTTAAGGTGGCTGCTGTACTGGAAGCAACGGCTCAGATCTATCATATGATAGAAGCAACAGGGGGAAAACCGGTACTTATTTCGGATGCAAATATTTCAGCCATGAAAGATTTTGCGAAAAATCATTATGGACAGGATAAATAAAATTTTGGATAAAATTACTGAAAGTGTTCATTTGAAATGGACACTTTCTTTTCCGAACTTTCCCTCATAAGAGAGAGCGAAACTGGAATCATGACAAATGATTTATAAAATAAGCATTCGCATCCTGATATCCCTGATTATATAAAAAACGGTACGTATTATCAGCTGTAATAATATCAAAGTCCACATAAGACACATTTCCTGTATCAATTTGTATAGATCTTGCCTTATTAGTCGGACTGTTATCAAACATATTCTGTTGAATACAAAGCAG
>Ga0153921_1000541_pt1 | contig 19687 bp, 22 predicted proteins | sample TSNJ005MetaG_FD_104691 | JGI IMG/M metagenome (GOLD analysis project Ga0153921, IMG submission 104691) | Attine ant fungus gardens microbial communities from New Jersey, USA - TSNJ005 MetaG | ecosystem: Host-associated > Fungi > Mycelium > Unclassified | place: USA: New Jersey, Brendon T. Byrne... | reverse complement strand
TAACTACTTGCACTTTCATAATATTTTAATCCCTTTTGAAATAAATAACTAAATATTAACGCAGAAATGATTGTTAAAAAAGGAACATATAAGATTTGACGTAAATTTAGCGCTCCCTTTACTATTAATATTGGATAACTTACCGGCAATAAAATTGGAAATAAATACATTCCGATCGTTCTAACAATCTGGGGAAACATGTTTGCAGGCACATTATTTATATCCCATAACTCCCATATTATATTGATAAAGTTATTAGATTTTATAATAATGAACGCTAATAGTTGTGGTATAAAGAACAAACTATAGCATATAATCATGCCAACTATAAGAGATAATATAAATGAAATAACCGTAAAGCTATTTACCATGATTCCCGATCTCTTCCAACCAATTATTATCATCGTAATCCCTACTATACTATTCGGTAATATAGATCCTATATCTATTTTTTGTAAAGTTGTTATAAACTGAAGTGAAACAGGTTTTAATAAATAAAAGTCCAACTCACCAGTGTTGATAAAACGAGAAAGTAAAGATATATTTCTTCCATACACTCCCATAATAAGACCAGTTAACAAAATATATGTTCCAATATATAAATAATAATCTTGAGTCATATTTTTATAAAATCTGAATACTATCAAAGTATACATTAATTTAGCAACAACCCAACCACTCTCAGTGAGAATATTACACCAAAAATTAAATCTATATGTCAGCTGTACTTTTATTTGATATTTAACTAAGATGTTAATTATTTTTAGATACTTTTTTATTTTATGTACCAACAGATTCAAATTTTTCTACTCCCTTTTTCCACATATATTTTACTAAAAAAAACAATAATATAACCCAAGAGAATTGTACTAAAACTCCTATCATACCATCCCTAATAGAACATCGATTCATTATTATCCGAAGCGGCAAATCTACTATATATATAAATGGTGTAAACTTAATAATCCTATTAAAGGTGTCTCCATATATCTCCAAAGGAACATAACCACCGCAAAAAACCTGTAAAAAAACCTGATAAGCCCTGTTTAGTGCTGATACTTCAGTATACCAAAAACTCAAAATTCCAAATAATGAATATAATAAAAATAATAATAATAATGAATTAAGTAGTGATATTAGAAATTGTAATATATGTACAATCAAGATGTAACCTATATGAACATATATTTTAGTTTGAAAAATGCCAAAAACCGCTACTCCAATCATTAATAATATTGATGTTAAATTAGTTCCTATATATTCAAATAAACGAAAGCCAAGATAATCAATCGGCTTAATCAAGAAGTTGGTGAGCTTGCCCATTTGGACATCTTCAGGAAGCACTATATTAATATTATTCTTAATCACTACATCGAGCGCTCTGGCAAGAATCGTATAGATCAATATCTCTTCATAAGTAAAATGCAATTTACCGTTTGACATGTCACTGCTATATAGTGTTTTCCATAACAACATAAGAGACAATATTTTTATCATCCCTCCGAGAATCCCCCAGATAAAATCCATTCTATACTGAACCGATTCTTTTATCCCCATTTTTATAATAAATAAATACTTTCTAGCCATGTTCATCCTGGTCTTTAAAATAATAATATCTTACACAAGCTTCAATATCCAATGGTTCCAAATAAAAGTTGTTTACTTTATGATTATTTAATAATATACTAAGGAAATTACTAAATTTGTTTTTCTCTATTTTAATATTAATCTCTGTATTACTTTTAATTTTAATTTCTCCGTAACACATAAGTAAAGCAAGATCTGTTATTTCTTCAAACTGAATATTAACCTGTTGATAAGGATAAATATCTAATATATTGCTTGTATCCCCATCGAAAACCAATTCTCCGTTCGATAAAATAATTGATCTTTTGCATAGGTCTTCAATATCTTTCATATTATGGCTTGTAATTAGTACTGTTATATTTCTTTCTTTATTCATTTCTTTAATAAATTCCCTTAAATCAAATTGCGCACATACATCAAGGCCGATTGTTGGTTCATCAAGAAAGATATACTCCGGACCATGAATCAAAGATGCTATTAATTCCAATTTCATTCTTTCACCCAAAGACAGTTTTCTGACCGGAATATTCAAAACAGACTTTACACCTAAAATTTCTACCAACTTATTTAAATTTTTTTGATACTCATCTTTATTAATTTCATATATGATTCTGTTTAAATCAAAGCTTTCCTTAGCTGGTAGATCCCACCATAATTGAGATTTTTGGCCCATAACTAATCCAATCTTCTTTTTAAAATCATCACTTCTCTTGATAGGGATATTACCGCCGATTAATATTCGACCGCTTGTAGGCGTCAATATTCCAGTAAGCATTTTCATTGTCGTTGTTTTACCCGACCCATTCTTACCAATAAATCCCACCATTTCACCTTTATTCATAGTAAATGATAAATTTTTAACCGCATTTTTAATCTTGATATCTCTTTTTATAAAATTTCTAGCCAATCCTCTGAAACCAGAAGCACCTTCAAAATATTCATAATTTTTATATAATTGTTCAACAACTATATCTTGATTCATTTTCCACCTTCTTAATCCAAATTCTCAACGACTTAATGTGACAATCAACTCTAAATAATCTCATTTAATTATATACAAAAATTCCTCTCAAACCTGACTAAGGACATAGTTATTCCTTAACTCGAAATTGTTTTTAAGTGCTATCAACAGTGGCTGATTATTATTTAGTTTTGTTTTTTGATCCTTTGGGCCGACCTGCTTTTTTGCTGAGTTTTTCCTGTTTTGTTACAGGTCTGTGTACCACCAGACTGTGGAACGGCGAATGGATTGCTTCATATGCTTCTTCATCAGCGCTTGAAAATATCTGCCCCTTTTCCGTAATGCCATAGAGTCCTAGTGTATCCGTATTTGAGATCAACGCTTTTCAGCAGTTTGATGCTGTCTTCATTGCAGAAACCTCTGTCAAGGATAACCCCCTCAGTATCAATGCCATAAGAATGAAGATACGCAATAACTTCGGCAAGTTCTTTGCTGTCGACCCGGCCTCCCCGGTAGATGGTATAAGTTATCGGAGTCCCATCTTCGGAATCAACTGCGTACATATAACTGACGATGTCTGTGTTTTTTTCAGACTCTGCATGCCCCTGCTCGGATATTTCGGACTTTTCAGCGGAGTCATCGCTGTTTGATCCATCAATGGATATCCATTCCTTTGAATTACCCGGCTCCCTGCATTTTTGAACCCAGCCTTTTTTTGAAGTCTTCCGTCATGCTCTTGTTCATGGCATTTTCGAAGAATGATGAAATCTAGGTGTCATCTTTAACATCATCTAAATAAAGCAACTGCGAGCGCATGGCACTGGGGTATTGCTCATCGACATTCGATTTCTGTGGGATGGAGTGCATGGCGTAATCCATAATCATGTTCGCAGATTCGATGCCATAGCTGTCGATCAGTATTCGGTACAGTCCAGTGCTTTGTCCAATTGCCAGACTTGCGACATATAGACCGATGCTTTTCGTATGAACAGGGAGGTTTTCTTTTGAATACTGCGAAAAAACCTTAGGATATTTCCAACGAAAGAAGCTGTTGGGGTACATATGGTGATCATTAATAGCAAGAACGATTGTTTTTCTTTGGTCAACGTTATACTGTTTTTCTGGAAAATATCGTTTTTCAGTAACAATCATGACCCGCGCATCTGACTTTGATATGCGTGCCCCTTCTGGTATGGGTACGACAGCATTACGATAAATAGTTGACATTTTTTCTCTCCAAATATTGCAGATATTTATTAGTCACATATACAATTTTCGTATACATAATTCGTCAATAATGTCCAGATATCTTTTTCATCCTTTAATAAATCTATAATTTTACTTTGAAAAACACCAAAGTCATTTGATAATTTTTTAGTAATAAGTTTTTTGTATATTTCATTTTTTACCATTTCACTGCACGTTTCAATTTTTTTAAATTTATTTATTATAGGATTAACGTTGCATTGATCAGAGAACTTTTCACATAAATATCGATTGGCAATTTGTCTATTTTTTACCGTATCAGTAAATAATATCATATTCCTTGCGATAAAATCCACATTCTCTTCTAAGGGATTATTTATTTTCCAGCATCTTTCACTATTACTAATTAATTCGTTAATATTTTGATTGATTTTACATCCATTTTTCGCAATATTGATTAATTGAATATCTTCTGCTGAAATATTTGCTTTTAGTGTTATAATTTCCAGATGGCCACCTGAACCAGCAAATGCTTTAAAGAAAAAATCCAAAGGAAACTCGTATACTCCAAATCCTCTACTTCCTCTTTCCATTATTGATTTATAATCAGATTTTAAATCAAAATCAACAATCATAAGATACCTTTTACGATTCTTAACTGGAATCTCTTTTTCTTTAATCCAGTATTCTAAATCAACACTGACTACAATATTTTTTTCTCGTTTATTAGCATACTCTATCCAGTCGATTAATGCTGACTTTTCTCGAACAGTATATATATTGACGCTATAAAAAATCTTATTTCTTAACCATTGATTATCACTAATCAACTTATAAATTGACACTTCATTATTTGAAGGAGACATGATAGTCTTCACTTCATACCAATAATTATTCTGATAGATATCAATCATCGCATAATCATAATACGTATTATAAATTGATGATAGTATTGAGTTGTAACAATCAATCCAAAATTTCTCATAAGGTTTTATTCTTTTCACTAAAAGGCCTCCTTTTGTGGATCCTAACTACGGTATCTCACTTACTCTCTAATTACTCTATTTTTTAATATTTTAAAGAATAAAACTTTCTTCTTTTCATCAATCAGCTCCTATCATCATTATGTATGATTAATTCATTTAATCTCTCTTTATATCTTTCAATATCACTCCATGTATTTCCATTTAGCAAAACGAATAATCTTCCCATAAACAAAGAGTTGCTATAAAATTTTTTTGATGGCAAACTTTGAGATGTATACAATATTATTCCTTCAGCACAGATGTTTTTTGCTAGCAATCCTTCTTCATATAATTTTGCCAGCAAACGATTAGAAGTCACTTCTGTCTTTAAGCACAAATTTAAATAGTAACTCATATGACAAAGTTTTCTTGATTTCTTAACAATATTACCAGGATAAGTGGACAAGCTAAATCTTCCATTTATTTCTATCATTGGTATAATTAATTCATTCTCCTCGTCAACAATTGAATCAATATTTACATAACCGATATATCCAATACTAAATAAATATTTTCCGACTAACTTTGCATAATCTTCATATTTATCTATGTCTCCTGATGCAGGATAAAATTTTGATCCAACATATACCAAATGATCCATGATCTGTTCTGACACGCCTAAATACTCAATCGTTCCATCAATATGTATAACAATTTGAAAATTAAAATCACGCTTAGTATTAATCCACCCTTCGACTAATAATTCATAACCAGATTCATCATTTGCATAGTACCATTTTAAAATCCTTTCTAATCGTTTTTCATTTTCCACTTTATACATCCCTTTTCCAGATGCATTACATAACTCTTTAACAATAACCTCATCAAACCCTGCTGCCCTTAATCTATCACACTCCATTAATACTTCATTTTTATTTATACAAACCTTTCCTTCTGTAACAGGGAAACCCAGTTTGGTTGCTATATCTCTTGTATACTTTTTGTTATTTACTAATTGAGCGACATCGGAAGGCGGTCCCCATACAGGTACGCCCAAATACTGAGCAATTTTTTCTTCCAGTTCTGTTATCGCATACGGGACAAGGCAAGCTTTTTTATTATTCAATGTTATTTTTATAGATTGTAAAAGTTTCTTGTCTTCATATATTAATTTTGAAACAGGCTCTTCATTATTACATTTTTCCAGAGTGAAAATATGTGGAATTTGGATTCCTATCTCTTTCAAATAATTCAAAAATTCTGCATCTGGTTTATTCCTTAATATTAGTATGTCCTCGCTCTTGCTCATTAATAATAACATTTCATCCAAACAATTAACAATTTTGTCCTGAACATAATCATTTACAGATCTCTTGTTTAAATGACTTGACCATATCCTTTCTGCACCAATATTAAAAATCCATATTTGAATCATTTCATTTTTCATAAGCACCTCTTTGATAATCTGATTAGTCTCGGAAACTCTCAAGCCACGAAAATCCTCATGTTTTGCTCTACTAAATATTACAATTCACCCCCGACGTTCAGGGATTCCTCTATTTTTCTCCTGCGCATTCTGCAAAAATTATGTATTTTTGTGAAAAAAACTTGACAAATTCTTGAAAATGTGCAGACCGCCCTTGGCGGCCCCTTGTCGTAAAGAGTATTCCGTCTTTGCTACGAAACGACAAGAAGACACATTTATGCTCAACCCTGACACATGGCAATCACATGCCGAATATCACATCAATTTCAAAAAAATGAAGGTTAAATTCCCTTCCGAATTGCGGCAGTTGCTTTGGGATTCCTACCGCCCCGAGAGTGAAAAGCTATTCTCCCTCAACCTCGACCCCGTAGAGGAGTATCTAGCCAGACTTTCCCCCGCCTTCGGCAGACCTAGGACATGCAACTTCTGCATGAACTGCGATCGGCATTACTCAGGAACTCTTCCGCCAATGAACTCCCGGCAGACATCTCCCTAGACAAGCAGGCGCATCCGGTCTGCCGTGCCGGATAACCGATGTACGGATGGAGCTTGAAGGCGGGGAAGCTGCTGCATTCCTAACGTGCTTTTAAAGCCTCAAACTTTAAAGGTTTGTTTGCCATGCGCATTTTCGCCCGGTCATACAACTATTTAAATAGCCAAGTCTATTCCTCCACCTCCTGAGCCGAGACTACGCCTCACACACATAAATTTCTGGATTTTATGTGCTAGTTTCTGAGATTACTCAATCTGTTATTGTTTTTACATAATCGATAATATCGATTTATGTTGATCTAGTTTTTTTACAGCTGCTATCAAATTTTCTCTTACCCTTAAGGGATTTTTTCTGCATCCGGAAATCAAAAAACTATTAGCGATTACCAGCCAATCTAACTTTAATAACTCTAAATTTTCAATATGCTGATAATATCCTATTTCACCACAAAAAAGTATCAGATAATTTAATATGTAGCAAGGTCCGTTTAATTTTATATCATGATTAATATTAATACATGTTTGGTAAATATCGCACTCCCGACTCAAATCCTCAAGGCAGTCTAAAAAATAAGATTCAATTGAGGGATGACCATATCTTAAATATATATCTATTATGTCACCTAAATTGTAATCTTGTACTGACACACAAAACTTATCTAAGGAACTAAAGATAAGGTAGTGATCAATTGCATTTGCTAAATTTGAAATTGCAAAGGGCCCTGCATATCTCGCAAATGAGTCTGCATTTAAACGAATATGGGGATCATACACATAGCAAAATCCTTCATCCTGATTAATTCCAAAGGCTGTTATCATATGCATTCGACCCACATTGTTTAAATAGATCTCATGATAATTAAGATGCTGGGTTTGTGCACAACACAAAACTGGGTTTCTTTTTAAAAACTCCGGCTCGATTTTATCAATAATTCCTTTTATTCTCTGCCTCCCTATTACTTCATAATTAGAACCAATTATTTCAAAATTTTTCGGGTTGCAAAAATCAAATCCTAAAAATTCCCCCTTTTTATAAGCGATATTAGCTCCGTTAAAGGCTAAAAACACATCTAAATCAGTTACTTCCATATCCTTTTTAGCGAAATTAATTACATCTCTTACAGCCGTAAAAAAGCACGATATTCCCGGATGATGATTTAACTTGCTTGTAATTTGTAAAACAAAATCGTTAATTATCACTTTCATTAATTTGCCCCTGTTTATTTTTTACAAATTCCGCCAATTGTACTATGTTTAATGTATAAGCTTTCTCAAAAGGCAATTCTACACCAAAAAGATCTTGAATTTTATTAATTAATGAAACAACTAATATTGAGTCCCCTCCTATCTCCACGAAATAGTCTTCTCCTTCTGTATAATAAAGATTCTCGATCCCTTCAACAGTAATTAACCGGTTATGTTTCACCTTACCTTCTTCATTGATATATTCTAATGATAAATAATTACCGCTAACATAAATCTTGTGGTCATAAAAATATATATCTCGGTTTTTTATAGGATGTCCTTTGATGAATTTCCCCATTTGATAATAATCTATATAACAACATCCTATCTCAGTTTGGCCATATACATCTATCAAAAAGGCATTTGTGCTATTGCCTATTTCTTGTATTAGATTTTCCGACAGCCGATCTTCATCTTATATATTCACTAATTCCAAAAAAATTTTGAATGTTAATTTTCCCTTCGATATGCCCCATTGCACTTACCCCTATTCCGATCCATGTACCATAGGGCAGTATGCAAGTTTGATTCCACAAATTAAGGACATCACAAGTTTCATCCAAAATCTTGTATGACTTCCGGCTTATTCTTGTCCAAATACAATCATGACACATTTTATATCCAGCTGCAGTCATTAGATGATAGACTCTTTTGGTGAAAATGACTGTGTCATTAGATTTAGATTAGATCTTTAGCCGGATAATACATTGAGGGTATTAAGCCTTTCTCATATACCTTATTTGCTAATTTTATGCTCGGCATATATAATGTATAATGATTTTTATATAGAGCAGAAACAACCCCTCTCTCGCCTTTCTTCAATATCCGAAAGAATTCACTTAAAATCCTCATTGGATTGCTTGTAATTGAAAGAACTGCCCCCACAGAAATTATAAAATCAAAAGATTCATCGCCAATATCAGATGGATTTTCCAGATCTTCACAAATAAAATTAATTGTGGGATTATCCCCAAATTTATCTTTTCCGTTTTTTATCATTTTATCGGATATGTCGATTACCGTTAACTGCTGCTCAACACTTTTAATTGGGACCGTTAATGCTCCAGTTCCTCCCCCAGCATCAAGTATATGTTTTACTTGATCATTTATATTTTCTTTAATAAACTATTTCAATGATGTTATCCTGATTATTCTTCATTTACATTCCTGCCTTTACGCAGATATTTAGAATATATTTCTTCTATCTTCTCAATAGTAGATAGTTTTTCAACTAATAAATCTTCATTGTCAAACTGGACTCCTAAAATATCTTCAATTTCAACAATTAATTCTATCGCATTTAATGATGTGAAAGAGTAATTTCTCAAATCCTCATTTGCTTCAAGTTGTTGAAACTCCACATCATCCATTTCTAAAATATCTAACAAGGAATCTTTTAATTTAGTGTTCATTCGCTCATCCCTTCATTGTCAATTATTAGTAGGCATTATCTCTTTCGGTATCACAGATTCAAATCTAGTACCATTTCTTCTCGTCAGAAATTCCTCTTTGGCCCTTTTTAATAAATCACTATTTTCAATTAACTCAATCGCTGCTGCGGTCATTACTTTTCCCGCGTACAACATATATTTATGTGCAATTGTTCCTTTGCCCTGACATACGATTTGCCAAGAATGATTAGGTGTTCCTGCTATCCATGTTGCAGCCCGGATCTGTACTGTCGGACAAACCTGGCTCACATCCCCTACATCGGTTGAACCGGCCATCGAATGTTCTGTGAAGTGATATGGTACGATATAATCGCTTACCCCTGACTTACGAAGTTTAACAATTTTTCTTCTCTCTTCTTCAGTCAAATGGGCAACACCACGGTCTACCAAATCATTACCATCGATAAAACTTTCCTTTAATCTATCAAACTCTCCAGATTCTGCTTCACTAAAAATAGGAATGGGTATTTCTCTCATTTTTTCATCCAACAATTTTCCCAACACATCATTTGGCAAGACTTCCATACAGGCTTTAACAAATCGCTTTTCTACTTTATTTTCAGTCATAATTGCCGCACCTTCCGCCAATTTATCTACACGCCTACACAACTTCTCCACTTGTGATATTTTAGGTGCTCTTACCAAATAAAGAGCTTTGGTAAATGATTGTACAACATTAGGTGAAACTCCGCCCGCATCAATAATCGAGTAGTGAATTCTTGCTTCCTGAATCATATGCTCCCGAAGAAAATTAGCACCTACATTCATCAATTCCAATGCATCTAAAGCACTTCTCCCAACATGAGGATTACTAGCCGCATGAGCACTTTTCCCCTTAAAACTATATTCAATTTCTATATTAGCTAGGCTGCTTCCAGATATAACACCATTTTCTGTTCCAGGATGCCAGGTTATTGCACAATCAATATCATCAAATATTCCGTCCCTGACCATAAAGGCCTTCCCTGACCCCCCTTCTTCTGCTGGACAACCGTAATATTTGATTGTTCCCGCAACATTATTTTTTTTTATGTATTCCTTTACAGCTACTGCTGCTGCAAAAGATCCTGTCCCTAATAAATGGTGCCCACAACCATGCCCTGCTTTTTTACCACTCAAATTACTTTGATAGGTTACTCCATAATCCTGGCCTAAATTCGACAATGCATCATATTCACCTAATATGCCAATGATTGGTCTTTTATCACCATAACTGGCAACAAAAGCAGTTTTCATATTAGAAACTCCTTCTGTTACTTGGAATTCTTCTGTTTTTAACGCTTGCACAAGAATTCTAGAAGCTTTTTCTTCTTTAAAACCCAATTCTGGATTATCCCAAATATAATCACTTATATAGCAAAAATGATGCTCCCGTTGATCTATTTCTTTTGTTACAAAATCTTTTCTATTCATTTACTTTTCCCTCTCTATAGTGTTAATTCACATGGTGACATGCAACTTTGTGATCGCCTTCCAAGATACTTAACGCTGGCATATTTACTCGACAATTAATTGACCTCAATCGGCATCTATAATAGTACCTACACCCAGTTTCCAAATAAATCTCACCATCATCAGCAATAGCAAAATCACTTATTTTTTCTTTTAAAATAGAAGGTATCGAACCAAGAAGTTCTCTTGTATAAGGATGCAATGGTCTTTCAAAAATGTCTTTTTTGCATCCGCTCTCAATAATTGTACCAGCAAACATAACCATAATATAATCACAAAGGAAATTTATAACACTTAAATCATGTGATATAAATAAATATGTTAACGAATGTTCTTCCTTAATTTTTTTAAACAAATTTAAAATCTGAGCCTGTATCGAAACATCTAATGCCGAGACCGGCTCATCGCAGATAATAAGCTCGGGTTTACCCACTAAAGCACGGGCAACTGAAATTCTTTGCTTCTGTCCTCCGCTTAATTCATGTGGATATTTTAAAAAGTCTTCCTTTTTTATTCCAACATAATGTAACATTTCCTCTGCTTGTTTCCTTTTCTCACTAAAAGATAATTCTTTGTGTAGATCTAAAGCATCAAAAACCGATTCGGAAATTTTTTTCCTGGGGTTTAGAGAGCTATATGGGTCTTGAAAAATAAGTTGCATTTTTTTCTTTAATAAAAAAACTTTTTTTCTTTTCCAGTTCGTAATATCGTTGTTATCAAATACTATTTTTCCTTCATCAATTGATTCCAATCGTATAATACATCTCCCCAATGTGGTTTTTCCACATCCGCTTTCCCCAACCAGCCCCCAGATTTGTCCGTTAAGTATCTCAAGGCTAACATCATTTAAGGCTGCAAAACTTTTTTTGTTAAATAAATATTGATTTCCTACATAATATTTTTTTTTCACACCACTGACGGATAGTAATATTTCTCTATTGTTTTCACTTTTATTCATCACCACAATATCTCCAACATCGGATTTTTTTATCTCCGCATGTAATTAGTTGTGGTTTTTCTTTGCTGCACCTCACTTTGGCATATTCGCATCTTTCATAAAAACCACAACCTTTAAAATCTTTCGCATAATCTGGAACCAGGCCTTCCATTGTTGGTAAATACTGTAATCCTCTGTTTAATGAGGGGAGGGAATTTAATAAGCCTCTGGTATATGGATGAGATGGAGTTTTAAAAATATTATCAATGGAAGCATATTCGACTATTTCGCCGAAATACATAACAATTACTTCATCTGCTATTTCTGAGACTATTCCAAAATCATGCGTTATCAACAAAATTGCAGTATCATGTAACATAACAATTCGTTTAAATAAATTCAATATTTTTTTTTGTGTTGTTACATCTAAAGCAGTTGTCGGTTCATCAGCAATGATCAATTCTGGATTACATAATATTGCCATAGCAATCATCACTCTCTGTCTCATGCCACCACTCATTTCGTGCGGATATTGGCGCATCTTTTTTTCAGGAAAAGAAAAACCGACCGATGCCAAAACATTGCAGCAATGATGATAAGCATCTTTTTTACTGCCACGAAAATGTGCCAGGTACATTTCCACCAGCTGGTTACCAATACTATAACAAGGATTAAAAGAGCTCATTGGATTTTGAAATACCATGCTGATTTTCTTACCCCTTATTTTTCGCAATTCACAGTTTGACATTTCAGCCAGGTTTTTTTGGGAAAACAAAATATTTCCAGCGGTTATTTTGGTTTGTTTTCCCGGTAATAAACCAAGTATTGAATTTGCTAATACACTTTTACCACATCCTGATTCTCCTACAATACAGAGTGTTTTTTTTCTTTTTACAGAAATATCAATATCTTTTAAAATCACTTTGAATCCTTCTTTAGTTGCAAAACCCAATGTCAAGTTTTGAATATGTAACAGCACATTACTATTTAACATTCTTTAATTAAGTCCCCATTCCCAGATAGCATCATTGAACATGTAGGCATCAAAATGATTTATTCCTGTTAACCTGCCTGACTTTACTGTAAAATTGTATTGAAAATATAATGGTATCAAAGGTTCGGTATCATATAACAAGGCTTGGAACTCTTTTATTTTTTTAATTCTCGCTTCAGAATCAACTGTGTTTTTTATATCGGTCATTGCTTTCTTGTATTGTGGGTCGGTAACGGCACAATAATTTGCTGCTTCATTATCAAAATACCATTCTGCACATAGTGGATACTCCGTCATAGTATCTGCCATAATTGCAAAATCATATTTACCATCTTTGATGCCTGAAAACATCGTAGGAGTATCTACCATTTCGATCTCTAAGTTAATACCGATCTCTTGTAAATTTGCCTGTAATATCGAAGCTAACTGCAATCTAAATCCTTTAGGAACAGCAATTATATATTTTCTGGCAAAATCATAGTTTATTTCTTCTAGTAATAATCTGGCGGTTTCTAAATCTCTTCCTTTTGGTAAATCATGATTTAAAAACTCACTATTGGGCAGTATATATGATTCTGCCACTTCAGCATGCCCTTTCATTACCTGGTTTACCATAAGCTCTTTATCTATTGCCAGATTGATAGCTTTTCGCAGTTTAGGTTCCGGAACATTCTGATTATTAATCAACAACATTACCAGCTTATTGGCATTTTCCGACTGTATGACATTTAAACCTTCGGCTTTAGCCATTTCAGCACTTTCAACAGATAGAAAAGGGAAAGAAAAGTCTAATTCATCTACCAGATAGGCAGTTACTACATTAGAACCATTAATTACCTGCATTCTTACTTTATCAAAGTTCGGCACTCCCATATGGTATTCTTTGTTAATCTGTAAATCTATATAGCTCCCCTCCATTTGACCCTCAAAAATACATGGACCTGATCCGATCGGCGAATTCCAAAATTCCGAATCCATCACCTCTTTAGATTCTAATGAACCCAGGATATGCTCTGGAAGAACAACAAATTTCTTCATCCAGACACTGACAAATTCTTTGTCATTCCAACTTTCTTTTAAATTCAATTCCAAGGTATAATCATCAATTACTTTTATACCCAATGAATCTTTATCTAATCGCCTTCCACTATGATCTGTGCCCACAAACACATACATATTTTTTCTGTTGTCATATGGAAAATCGGGGTCTGCCAGCAAATCGAATGTATATTTCCAATCATTCGCGGTGACATTCCTGCCATCATGCCATTTGGCATTTTTGTTTAATTTGATTGTCATGGTTTTTTGATTGTTTGACATGTTCCAAGACTCCGCATTTCGGGGTGATATTCTCTTTCCATCTTCATGAATAAAGAATAGTTTATCATAAATTTTATCGCACACTAAGCCAGCATATAATCCCCCGGCTACGGTATAATATGGATTCAGGGATTCCCATGAAGCACCGAGACCATATCGGAATACCCTTGGTGATGCTTCTTCATTTGCTTCCAATTTAGTACTGATTATTTCCGCATCATTAGTTTTACAAGCCGTTAATAACATAACAATTACTAGTATTTTTAATAACAATTTTCTTTTCATTTTCATTTTCTCCTTATGAGTTTTTTACATCCGTCAAATCCCGCAGCCCTTCTCCCAATTGATTCATACTAATAACAGTAATAATCAGGCATATTGCTGCTGGCAACCACATCCACAACCTTCTCGTCAATACAATTAAATTTTGAGCAGAATAAATAATATTCCCCCACGATGCTGCCGGCGGTCTAATTCCTACACCTAAAAAACTTAATGCTGACTCCACTTTTATGGCACTGACAACACTAAATGCCAACTCTGACCACATCGGAGCCACTACATTGGGCAGAATTTCTTTTAAAATTATTTTTGAGTCTCTTATCCCTAACATTTTTGCCACTTGGACATATTCTTTTCCGGTTACTGATAAAACATTTGAATATATCAGTTTTGCCATCCTCACCCATCCAATTCCTCCTAAAACCAATATGATGGTTACTGGTGAACCGCCCCATATTGATACCAAAACTAATACCAGAACGGTAGTCGGAAATGCCATTAAAACTTCGGATAAACGTAATACAATCATTTTCGGAAGACCCTGATAATAGCCTGCAACTAATCCTAACGGGATACCAATCCCCATGTCTATTGCTGTAGATAAAATCCCTATGGCTAATGATGTTCGCCCGCCATGCAATAATCTGGCTAACATATCACGTCCTGTATTATCGGTTCCTAATGGATATGATAAGCATGGCGGCACTCCGAAAGCATTGGCATTTATTTTGTTTGGATCAACTATATAAATGGCCGGAACGATACACAACACCAAAACTTCTATCAAAATCAACATAGTACCCAGAAAGATTTTTTTATTGATTACCTTTCTTATCCTAATCATACTCTACCTCTTTGCATGTTTCTTAACCGCGGATTCAGAAGCAGCTGTACAAACTCACCGAGAAAATTAGATATTAGTACTACCGTAGAAATCAGTACTGTAATCCCCATAATCACCGGATAATCACGATTAGTAATCGCACTGATCATTAAACTTCCTATTCCTGGCCAGCTAAACAATTGTTCTGTTACAACTGCTCCTCCAACTAAATACGGAACTGAAAGGCTAATCGTTGTATAGATGGGCGCACTTGTATTTCTCAACGCATATTTCAAAAGAACTTTTGTCTCACTCAACCCTTTTGCCCGCGCAACTTTTATATAATCCTCATTTAAACATTCGGCAATTCCTGTTCTAGTCTGTTTTATAAAATTACCTATTGATTGTAAAGCAATACTTATAGCAGGCATACATAAATGTCGCAGTAAATCCATTATTCCTTTATTGCCATATGGTTCATACATTCCATAGAGCGGTAATGCCCTAAACTTGACCGAGATGAAGTAAATTAATAACAGACTAATTAAAAAGCTGGGAACCACTGTACCTATAAAAGCAATGGCTGATGCAATTTTATCTATTAATGTGTCCTTATAGTATCCCGAAAGTATACCTAGTGGTATACCTCCGAATAAGGCAATTAAAAAACCACTGCCTGATAAAATAAGCGATGGTCCCATCCTCTTTCTAATCAAAGATGATACCGCCTGCCTTGAACTATATGAATATCCTAAATCACCTTCTAAAATATTCTTTAGCCATTTTAAATACCTTATATGAACAGGAACATCTAACCCTAATGATTTTTTCATCTGCTCTAATTCCTCTTGCGAAAATTGGGCTGATGAAACAAAACTATCAATCGGTTCTCCAGGCATCCATTCCAGAAAAAAATAAACTACTACCGTAATTCCCAAAAAAACCACAGACATTTCTAACAACCTTTTTATAAAATAATAATACATTTTCAACCTCATCTGTTTTAGTAAATTATAGTCTCTATTTTGCATTTTTAACTTTTTGTCCTCGAATCAAGTAGTTTTTGTCCTCGTGATCTATTGCAAAAATTTTACATCAAAAAAGAACGGCACTTACACCGCCCTTTATCAACTTATCATAAATTAGTTGAAGAATGAAATCATCACCGTAAAATTCTCGCTATCATAATCCACCTCTATATTCCCTTCATATTTCTCAACAATCATCTTCATACTGGTCATTCCAAGACCATGCATTCTTTTCTCTTTCTTTATTGACACAAATTTATATTCATCTAAAAGCGGCTGTTCCTTATTAGCATTCGATATTTTTATAAATGTCATCTCCTGCACTCTCCGAATAACAACTCGAATCCACTTACTATCGTCTTGTATTTTACTGCATGCTTCAATTGCATTATCAAACAAATTACCAAACAAAGCAACAACTTCGCATTCTGTTAGTTTTAATTCTATCGCGTCCGCTATGATATCCATATGAATTTTATGCGCTTCCGCTTCTTTTTTCTTATAATCAATCAACATATCAAGAACACTGATTCTTGTTCGCTGTTTTGGAATTTTCATTTCTGCCGAATTTAGTTGTTCGGCATATTCTTGGGCTTTATCAAAATCCCTATTTTTCAAATAATTCTTTAGAACCAGAAATTGATGCTTTATATCATGATAGAAAATCTGTTCATGCTGATACCGCTGTATTTCGTTTTTGTAATTATTAGCTAATAAAACATTCCTTTTCAATGCCATAACCAGCCGGTCATTATTTTGAACATATGACATAATCTGAATGGCAAGGTATAATACTGCCAAGACCAGGAGAAGCAAATAAAACCATACAAAAAATGTATTGGAATCAATATGTGCATACGTGTTTTTGATCAATGCATAGACCTGAACCCCGGCCAAAATTATTCCCACACACAACTTACGCATAGGAATTTTCATTTTTATCAAACATCTTTTCTCAAGAATGAAATATATAATGCTCAAAAACGCCTTATCCAAAACCAGGTAGCATACACGTATATGGGATAATTCTGATGTCACCTTATTAGCAAACTGTGTATCATTAACTGCCACTCCCAATAAAGCCATTGAAAAAAATTCAATAATATATACCAGTAACAGATAAACCACCGTCAAAGCAACTGAATCAAATATCTTTGTTTTATAAATCATGTGACTACCAATCACGATTCCCATTATTCCGACAATCGTAACGATAACTGAATAAATCCCGAACTGATGCATAGACCAGATGACAAAAGCTATTATCAAGGACGCTATTATATTATCCTTCATTTTAAACCTTTCTCCATCCAATGTTTTTGCATTTATTGATATCCCCAATAATGCTTCTATAAAAGATGCCAGAAATTCTGCGGTTTGAAAGATAATCATATATTCCTCCAATATGAACTTAAATATTTCTTTAAACTCTTGATTTGATTTCTACTCGTAATTAATATCTGCCCATTGTCCATCACTATTTTATCATCAGTAATACTTCGGATATGATGCAGGTTTACTATAAGTCCACGATCAACCATTATCATATCCTGATTATTCATTTTCTGATAAACCTTTTCTAATGTGGCTCGCTCCCACTCCTCAAGTTTATCCTCCAAGACAAAAACTGCATTTTTTTGATTTTTGTAAACATATACTATGTTTTTTTGAAGCATCTTTATAAATTTCCGTTGATTACTAATAGTGTAAATCTTACCATTCTTCATCTGCCACAGTTGAAGAAACATTTGATCCAGAACTTTTTCCAGATCATCTTCCAAATGATTTTTAAGGATATAACTGGATACATTCATTCCATACCCTTCTTTTGCATATGATTCATATGCTGTCATGAAAATGATAATTGCAGAGTTTGATTTTTCTCGAACCACTCTGGCTATATCAATACCCGAATAAGTCGGCATCTCAATATCCAATATAAACGCGTCAAAATTCTTCTTTTCTTCCACTTGTTCCATTAGCGTATCACTATCGCTAAAACACCGCAATATGGCCTTGATAGAACTTTTTTCACAATATTGAATGAACTTTGCTTCAAACAGTTCAAGAAATTTTTCATTATCATCACATATCGCAATTCTGTACATTTAACCCTCCAGTTATTTCTTTAGTTTGAATATATTTAATAATATACAAACATTGCTCATAATGTCAATATGGAAATATGGATTTTTCTGGATTATGGTGTGGGATAGATTATAAAGTACCGTTCAAAAATCTCTTGTTTTTTGGGGAATTCAAAAGCTTTACCTTTTAAATATGGATGGACTTATGATTTTATGCCGCTTTCGAGAGTCGTAGTACCTAACGTTTTTCGATAACTCGTAAACTCACCCCAGGTCAGATTTGATCATGAATGTGTGTCAAAACTAAGTATGATTCAACACTACTACTTTAAGTAATTAGGGTTTTTGAATTAGATTCTTTTTATCGCTACTTTTGTATCCCGTTCAGGTAGCTTAATTTATTGGCGGCACTGATGGTAGCGTTTCTTTTAACCAATTAGGATAATCACCTTTAAAGGGACGTAAGTTTACTATATTATAATTCTGTGCGTATACTAATTCTTTTTTGTAGTTTCTTAAAATATCAGTTTCAAATAGCGGGATGATCTTCGCAGCAACATATCTTGAATCATTTGAATAATCCTCACTTTCATCTAATAAAATCTGGAATAACACTTTTAATAAAGCTTCATTATTTCTATTATCTGTAAAAAACTTTATTAGCTTTTCCCCGGATTTTCCATATTGAGAAAAAATAAGATAATCTCTAATTATTTCTTCATCATACAATCCCTCAATCTGAACATTTTTATGAATAAGCTCATCTATCCTTTTTTCTATCCAGTTATCATAATCTGTATTACTCATTATTAATATCTCCTATTGCGACTCTTTTTCAATAATACTGACACCTATCACATTATTATTGAATTCACCAATATTGCCATCAAGAATTCCGAAATTCTTATCTGGCCCGGGCTTTGGCAAACCTTCATAATGGTATTTGTTATTTGGATTGTTTTTTGACCCTCTTTGTTTAACTGCATTCGTGTTTAAATCGTCAATATAGTTTTTGTTCATCTCAAAATCCACAACAACAGTAACTTTGCTATCATTTTTATAATTGTTGAATTGGGAAGCCTTGTCTCGATTTTGCGTCATCCACTTAGTCGGCTCTGCCCCTTCAATAGCATGTTGTAATTCTTTGCTAGCTAATGTACTTGCAGCTTCACCCTTTCGTAGGGTGACGTACCCATGGCTGATTTCTTGTACATGTCCAGTTCGATAATTCCAGCTAAATAGCTGAAAAAACGTGCCGCATGAGGTTTGTTTTCCACTTTGTCGGCTAACAGTTCAGGGAAAATATAGAGTTGATTTTTTATTTGTGGGTTTCTTAAAGACATATCATTTCTCCTCAGGTTTAATTCTCAT
>Ga0153921_1000540_pt1 | contig 19706 bp, 21 predicted proteins | sample TSNJ005MetaG_FD_104691 | JGI IMG/M metagenome (GOLD analysis project Ga0153921, IMG submission 104691) | Attine ant fungus gardens microbial communities from New Jersey, USA - TSNJ005 MetaG | ecosystem: Host-associated > Fungi > Mycelium > Unclassified | place: USA: New Jersey, Brendon T. Byrne... | reverse complement strand
TTAACACAAGCAACAGCATCTGCTCCTGCGATGTAGAAATCACATATTTCATTTTTACTAATATAGTCTGTAAATTCTTCACTGCTTAATGCGTTTCCTTTGTATTTTGTAAAAATATTTTTGGATACTAATTTCAAGTCTGAAGCTAATTCAGACCCATATGTATTGGGTTTAAGAGTCCTCGTACCGGTTGATAAATTTTCATGCCTAATATAAATGACATGAATATTATTATTGACTGCCCAATCAATAGCTTTATTGATATTGTCAATAATATCCTTGTAATTCTTTGTTATATCATTTTGAATATCAATTATTACTAAGGCTTTTTTCTGCATAGTGTCTCCTCCTTACAGGTAGATTGATTTGTTTGCTTTTTTATTATACCATGTAATTGTTGACAACAGTATGGCAACAATCTATAATGATAAAAAGAAATTTTGAAAGGCGGCTATCAGATGAAAATTGACAGGCTTGTCAGCATTATTATGATACTCCTTGATAAAGAGCGTATAGGCGCACAGGAGTTAGCAGATATGTTTGAAGTTTCACCTCGCACAATCTACCGCGACATAGACACTATCAACATGGCGGGTATTCCTGTTCGCGGGGCATCGGGAGTAGGCGGCGGCTTTGAAATAATGCAGAACTATAAGATTGATAGAAAGGTTTTTTCGACTGCTGACCTTTCCGCTATCTTGATGGGGCTTTCCAGTGTTTCCAACATGATACGAGGTGATGAACTGGTAAACGCCCTTGCGAAAGTCAAGAGTTTTATCCCCTCCGACAGAGCGAAAGACATTGAATTAAAAACAAATCAAATATATATAGATTTAAGTTCGTGGATGGGCAACAGGAACATACAACCATATTTAGAAATTATCAAAACAGCTTTACAGGAAAGCAAGCTGCTTTCATTTGAATATGCAGACCGCTATGGAAATAAAACCTCAAGAACAGCCGAGCCGTATCAGCTCGTATTGAAAAGTAGTCATTGGTATTGGCAAGGGTATTGCCATAAAAGAAATGATTTTCGCTTATTCAAACTATCCCGCACATCAAACCTGCAAATACAAGAGGAATTTTTTACGCCACGAGATTATCAAAAACCACAGTTAGATTTTACTGATATTTTGGCAACTATGCAAACAAAAATCAAAATTCGTATTCATAAATCTGTCATGGACAGGGTACTTGATTATTGCACTTATGAACACTTTTCGCCAGACGGTGATGAGCATTACATTGTTAGTTTTCCTTTCATAGAGAACGAATACTACTACAATATTCTTTTTAGTTTTGGGGATAAATGCGAGTGTTTAGAGCCGTTACATATCCGCACAGAAATGAAGCGTAGAATACATGATATAGCTATCTTATACGAAAACTAGATTTCTATTGTGACGAACTCAGGAACATAGTTACTGCAAGCGGATTGCCTTGTGCTTTTGAACAATATGAAGTACTTCCTATTCATTAAAATCTATCCGAAATTTTAATCGGCTAGGAACCTTAGCGGTAGGTTATATTGGCATAATGACCTGTGAAAAAGCAGAAACTATATTTGGTATCCAAAAGTTTATTCATAAAAAAGTTAAATCACAACAGGGGAAACTTGAATAAAATATAGTGATTGACAAATTATGGATCGTGACATATAATAATAATTATCAACTAACAAAAAATATTTATAGATATTAATAGATAGATAGTAGATCAGCGCTGTTACTAAATAAATTTTTTTATTATGTGCCTCATGGCTATTGTATTATGTATGCCTGTTTATGCAAAAGTATGGGGTAGTCTGACATTTACGCATGGGGTAAGGCCGGCGCAAACGCAAACATATGGAGGCATCAAATCTACAGCATTTGAAAACTCTATGAGAGTTACCGGAACAATTAAGGTTACTGCACCAAAATCCGCATCTTATTACCCAGATACTAAAACTCAACCAAGTGTTCGTCAACTTGAGAGTCAAATTGGTGTTGGTAAAACAAAAGGAACATCCTCTTTTGTGTATTATGTAGATGGCACAAAAAAGCATACTTCTACTTCACCATGGAATTTTGATTTTAGATAATTTGTTACAGGAACCGAGCAAGGTGTACTTGTTCGGTTTCTGTAATATAGCTTATAAGAAGAAAAGGAGTCTACCAACGATGGGAAAAATAGTAATGGCAAATAATGTATTGAAAAGCTATTATTCAGGTACAAATGTTGTCCCGGCGGTAAAAGGAGTGAGTCTATCGGTAGATATGGGTGAAATCATCATCATAATTGGGAAAAGTGGATCCGGAAAAAGCACATTGTTAAATGTAATCGGCGGATTGCTGACTCCTGATAGTGGAGAGGTGATTCTAAACGGAAAATCCATCTATGGGATTTCTGAAAGGGAACGAGCCAAAGTACGTAACCAAGAATGTGGTTTTATTTTTCAAGACTTCAATCTGATTCGGGAGTTGAGCGTACTAAATAATATTAGACTGCCCTATGATATTGCGAAAAAGGAGTATGATAAGGAACTGGAAAGCACCATACTTCGGGTATTAGAAATAGAAGACCGAAGAACATTTTATCCTAATCAGTTATCCGGTGGTGAAAGGCAGAGAGTGGCCATCGCACGGGCAATTTTAATGAAGCCGGCAGTCATCCTTGCAGATGAGCCTACCGGGAATTTAGACGTGGAAACGGGAAGAAAATTTATGGAGTTTGTAAAAGAAAATAATGAACAATACAAGCAGACGTATATCATCGTAACCCATGACATGGAATGGCGAAACGTAGCCCACCAAACCTATAAAATGAAGGATGGGGAGCTGTTTTTGGAGGTCTGAATTAATGAAAAAATCAAGTTGCTTAACTATTGCGTTGAAATGTATGCTTAAAAATAACAAGCCGAATAGACTATTGTTAGTTTGTGTATGTATCTTATTTTCCGTTCCTACTCTTGTTTACAGCTCAACCCAAAGCATCAACAGACAGGTGTATGAACAAAAAAAATCAGTTTACGGTACATTCACGGATATTTATTATCAAAATAGTTTGGATAATCCGTCAAAAGTAACGAATTCCGATTTGGAAGCTTTGCTTCCGAGGTTTCACTATGAGAGATTTGGTGTAATCTATACGTTTTACAGTGAACCACTGACCGAGAACAGGATGTTGTATGTTGGCTATGCCGACCAGGAGGCGATTGAATTGTCAGGTCTGAATATGAGTGAAGGAAACATTCCATTGAATAACAATGAAATTGCTGTCTCAAAGGGGGTTGCTGCATTTTTAAAAAAGTCTTTAGGTGATACGGTTACCGTAGGAGAACACGACTATACCATGGTAGGGATTTTTTCTGATTATGGTCATCTATGGCCGAAAGGAAAAGAAGAACTTGAGCAGAATATTTCACCAGTAAATGCAATGCTTACAGAAGAACAAGCAATAAAAACATATACGGCTTCCCAAAACATATGCCGGATAATTCTGATTGAAAGAACTCCGGGTATAGCAAACGGAACAGAGGAAACACCAAACTTCTATCAAAATGTGAATGGAGATAGAAATGGCTCATTTTTTGATGTTCCCCAGGCATTTAAGATAGTGCTTTATATTATTTCGATGCTAATTATTTTTTCCCTGCTTCATTTAAATAAAGATCGTTTGTCCAGCCGATTAAAGATATACTATTCTTTAGGAATGGATCGGAGGAGTACGCTTCTAAGTGCCAAGATTGAATTGTACATGGTCATTCTCGTGGCTCTGTTTATGGGTATTGTAATTGGAATTCTGCTCACCTATGGAATCCTGCTCCTGTTATCAGGATACTTGGGCTTCGTTCCTGTGATTGTTTTTGATATCTCCAATAATGTTCTTTTGTATGTTGCCATGACAATAGTCTCCTGCATACTGGTTCATTTGAACGTAAATTCTTTAAATAAAAAAATAGTCGACAATGAAACCATAGAAAAAAATAATTTCTATCCGGTGAAAGAGTCACAAATAAGCCTTTTAAAACTTGATATTTTCATCGGGAGACGCTATCTGATCATAACAACCCTGGTCATTATGTGTTCCACTGCGGTATTGGCTTATGGTATACTGTATGGATTTTATTATCAAGGTGATGCGCTAAGTCTGGGAGCAGGGTTTATTCCCCGTGACTGTGATTTTCAATTGGAAGCAATCAAGGAAAATGCTGCGCCCCTGTCTTCCATAGCGGATGGGAAAGAGCATGATGCGGTATTCTTCACAGATACTTATGAAAAAAATGGTGCTTCTCAGGAATTTCTAAATCAGCTAAATGCCGAGAAGGAGATTGATCATGTCACATCCTATAGAGAAAATACGAAGATGAAGGTGCTACTGAAAAAGAATCGCTTGGACGCATATGTACAAGGATACAATGAAATTTTTAATCTGGAGGAGTTAGCAGGCTTTGGTGAGCAGGATAAAATCTATGAATATTTCCACTATGATGTGGATGATGTGCTTGCAAACAGCATAGTGGTTGGATATCCTCCAGAGTTTTTGCAGTCTCTGGAGCAGTTTGTGACCGAAGGGCAGATAGATCTGGAGAAAATTGCAAAGGGAGAAGAAGTGATCCTGCGGGTTCCGGCTTATCATATGATTGAGAGAAAAATGGGGGATATGATGGTAAGGGGTGTTGAACCCGTAGATCCACAAAGCGAAGGGGCGATCAATGCTACTTTATTTCAGGTGGGAGACGAGATCACCTTATCCGGAATCTTAACGGATGAAAGAATCAATGGAGGTGTGGAAGAATATAAGATAGACTCTTTTTACCGCAAGGATGTAAAAGTAAAGATCGGAGCCATCATGCGCACCAACGACGCAGAACTTACGACAATGGGGAGTTCAGATGTGTCGATATATTCTATTCTTACAACCAATGATGCATTTGACCAGTTGAAAATTCAGGGTAATTACAGTTTCATTCAGGTATATACTAAAACTAATACAGATTATGATGTAACTAGAGAGCTTTTATATACTTATGCACAGAAAGTCCCCCATATGTCAATGGAGGACTGGCAGGCAGAAGTTTCGACCTATAAAGTATATAATACGTTGGTTACTCTATTTGCCTCTGTTTTAGTATGGATACTTTCTGTAGTGAGCTTTCTGCTGATTAGCAATCAGCTAATTGTGAAAACAAGGATGAGCCTGCCTGCATATGCCCTTTTTCGCATCAATGGCTTACCCTATAAAGCATTGGTTCGCAACTGGATGCTACAGGCAGGTGGGTGTTTTGTCCTTGGATGCGTCCTCTCCATTCCGTTAGTGGTAGGCATTGTCTTTATTTTAGTAGGGGAGGATTCTCTTTATTATTTACCTTATTATCTTCATCCCTGGCATTTTGCAATGCCATACCTAGCAGTTTGTTTCGTTGCAGGAATAGCCACTTTCCTATGTCTGAGGATACTTGCAAGAACGAAGGATGATTTTCTGATTCATATACAGTAACCTTTGTTATACGAAAATACCCTGATAGTTAACTCCTGACTCTCTATGGGGCTTCAATATTTCATAAATTTTTTTACAAGGATCCAATATAGTATAATCCATGTCAATTAACTTTATGTTTCATATGAATATTCCGGGCTCAAAATAATAGACTAAAGTGGTAAACTTTTAAGCAAGCCATATAAGTCTAAATTCCTAGAAATAGGTTTTATATTATAAAAACTAGGGAGCAGAGAAACAAAGAATGTGTGCATCTGATGAATAATCATTGGGTGCTTTTTTTATGCCTGGGGTGTTGTGGCCGGCTTCCTTATTGCAACAGGCGGACTTACAATGGGGGCAGCACTATTCGGACAGATGCTTGGTATTGACTGGTTTCCACAATTTTTTCAGTAACTATCTCCGGAACATCACAGCTTTGTACTTTATCGTTTGATCCACTTATCCTGTTGCGTGTTGTGGTAGCAAGTTTCGCATGGATTGGAATCGGATGCTTCTTAAGCAGAAAAGTCCTGTTAAAAAAAGATATTTAATCAAAGCAGTTTGATTGCAATGGATTTTCGGGCGACGCTTGAATACCAGATGAAATATCGGAAACACTTTACAGACGGCGAGAAAATCGCCACCAATCTAAAGGAATGTGCAATAATATCGGATACTAATTCCCGTATGCTTGAAATCAGAAAGCAGATCGAGAGATCGAGGTAAATTCCGGTGAACCGACCGAAGAAGATATTTTGTTTGAGAAAATAAAGAAGATCGATTTATTAATTAAATAAATAACAATTAAGGGAGATGGGAAATGAGCAAATTTATTCTATTAGCAGAAAGCGGGGCGGATATTCCCCCGGAATTGGCAATACGGCATCAAATCAAGGTTGTTCCGATGCATGTTTCTTTAGGAGATGATACAAAGGATGATATGTCCTTTGGAACGGAAGAGCTATTTGAGTTTTATAATAAAACAGGAACACTCCCTAAGACCAGCGGCTGCAATCCAGGAGATTTTGAAAAGGCGTTTGACGAAATACATCGGCAATACCCGGATAAACACATTATTCATTTGGCATATTCTGCCGTAACAACATGCTCCTATCAAAGCGCACTCATCGCGGCAGAGGACCGCGATTATGTAACAAGCATCGATACAAAGAGCGTATCTGCCGGGCAGACGATGGTAGTTTTGGGCACCCAGCAGTTTATAGAAGAAAACCCTGAGTGTACGCTGGAAGAGGTAAAAAAAGAAACAAAAAATCTGGTCAGCCGTATTCATATGGGATTCTTTCCAGGAAACCTCGATTATCTAAGGGCAGGCGGACGTGTGAGCAATGCGGCTTACCTGAGTGCGAAAATACTAAGTATCAAACCGTTGATTGAGATAAATGACGGCAAATTGATGGCTGATAAAAAATATAGGGGAAAAATGCTTTCGATTGCGCCCAAATTTCTGCGGGAATACGCAGAGAAACACCGGCTTGAGAAAGAAAAGGTTGCGTTGATTTATGTCGACGGGTTAGACGAACGCATCAAGGAAGCGGCGTTCTCGGCGGCTCAGGACATCGGTATTCGAGAAATACTTATGATAAAGACAGGATGTGTAATATCTACTCACAGCGGCCCCGGCGGGTTCGGTATTGCAGGGTTTTCTGAAGAATAATCATCACAAAAGAGATTGCGAGAGATCAAAGGAAACATGTATAAATGAGCATGTTTCTTTTTTGATAAATTGTTTTGAGCTGCCAAATTAATATTTCTCAAACATTTCAAAAGCAATTCTCAAACAATCACGGTGTATTATATGGACATCAACCGGAGAGAACCGGATGAAATTAACTTTATTCTCGAGCAATGAGCCAAGTAGCCGACTATGTTGGATTGTAAACTATTAAATATCAAATAGAACAAGAAGTAATTGAAAGGAAGGTGAAATTCATGGGTTCTATTATAGCAGTTGCGGCTGTTGCTGTAGTTGTTGTCGGTGGCGTCATTGCCTTTATAAAACGCAAAAAATAAAATTTACTCAAAGATTATAACAGATTATTAGTATTTAAAATCAAAAATTAAAAAGGAGCAGATTATTATGAATGAAACAAGAAACACACAAAATTTTGTAGGCTACGAGTATATGGACGTTACGGTGAACAATGACATGGAAACCATATACGCAGACAGTTACCCGAATTTCGGGTGGATCTTAGACGGTAGAAAATCTACCGTAAGCGGGATTCTTTCCACGGGACTGAAGTTTAAGCGTAACCGTAAAATATCTAACAAGGCAGAACTCGCCCGCTTACAGCGGCAGTTTGAAAGTGCCGCAAAAGAAATTGAAAGGCTGGAAAACTCTAAGACTACGACCGCCAGTGCCGTTGCCTATATTATAGGTATTGTCGGAACGGCATTTATGGCAGGTTCTGTGTTCAGTTATATAGGAGGTTTACTGCCGCTTTGCATTGTTTTAGCAGTCCCGGCATTTATTGGATGGATTATCCCGTATTTCTGCCATGTCCGGATTAGTCGTAAGAAAACCGCACAGGTATCCCCACTGATTGACCAGCAATACGATGCTATTTATGAAGTATGCGAAAAAGCCAATGTATTGCTTACTGTGTAAAGGACATGTAATCTATTACTCCGGCACTTAACAACAGAAATTAATTGTGAGAAGGGTCGCTATGATATTCCTATTTGTAGGTTGAAAGAATATATAAGGAAAGCCTGCCAGAAAAATCGATTCTTTCAACCTATATTTTTATGATGTTTCATAAAAAGAGGCCTTAGTTTGTCTGAAAGCGGACTGCGTAATAATGTGCCATAGGTTAGAGCCATTGTATAAAAGCTGTTTTATCCTTTCGATTAAACCCTGCTCTTTCATAAAAAGTTAAAGTGCTATCCTTATTGGATCCGGTCAGCAGCATAATTTTATAACAATTTTCATTAATAGCTATTTCTTTTGCATAATTGAGAATTGCTGTTGCATAACCCTTATTCCTGTATGCTTCATGTGTGATTACGTTTTCTATAAAAGCGTAAGGGCGTTGATTGTGAGTAAGGTTTGGAACGATAATAAGAACACAGGAAGATAGCAGTTTATTATCACTTACTCCGATAATAATATGATGATTTTTATCATCCAGTATGCCATTCCATAAGTCTTCAAGTTTAGTATTTGTTTTTGGCATATCGTTATCATGCAGTTGAGTATACAACTCAAGCAAAGGCAGCAAATCGTCCTTTGTGACTTCTCTTATCAGCATAACTTTACCTCACCTTATCGCTTCATTGCGTATCAGGATTCATTTTTCGTTTTCCAGTCATAGATGTAACACGAATTTGTAAAACTGTAACAGCGGCTAACGCTGATGGAATATAATATGGCCTTCCTGGAAACCCATATCTTTTCATAAGAGTATCTAAAGCTCTAACTTTTTGTGCTTCATCTTTTAGTATAGTGATTTTGCCATTACCAATTACACTTTCAAATTCAGCAGACCAATCACAAGCATTTTCTGCTTCCATTGTTTTATAAGAACAATCAGCTTCAAAGCACGCATTACTATTTTGGGCTATCATATCCAGCTTTTTACCCTTTGAGGCACAATGGAAGTAGATAAAAACCTCTTCGTCTATCACTTCATAGGCAAAATTCAAGGGAACTATGTATGGTTCATTATCAACGCATAAACCAATTCGCATAATATTACATTTGTTTAAAATGGAAAGCATATTTGTCAAACCAACAACTTCTCTGTCACTTCTTCTCATTCAAAACACTCCTAATCTACTACAATATATTTTATCAAAAACGGTAAACAAAGATTAATCCTTGATCTTTGCACATTTCTTTTTTAGCTTTAGGCAATCGTTTAGATGCCAAATAGCAAATGTGGCATATCCACATTATAATAATGTTTTATATAATTGTCGGCCACTGCTTGGGAATATAGTATAACATGAGTGCTAGAATAAATCAAAACTAACATAAATTTTGGGGGATTAAAAACATGACGTGTGTTGTCATATTTTTTGTGTTAAGATATGTACGGGGTGAAAATGTTGCAGGAAAGCCGGTTATTTAAGATATTATATTATTTATTGAATCATGGAAAGGCGACAGCCTCCGAATTAGCTGAAATGTTCGAGGTATCCATTGGCCGCCACACAATATCCAAACACTTATGAAATATTGACAAAGCTCGGAGCATTATTTCAATCAAATGCCCAAAGTTGGATTGAAATTGATTTTTCACGTTGGGGCAGTGTTATACAAAGAGAAAAAAATCTATTTGCTCTACTAAAAACGGGCATTTTAGAAAAACGTAAGAAAAGAACTTTTGGCGCGGTACGAGAGAGCTATGCAGGCAATTAGCAGTATTAAATAAATTCTGAAAGGACAATAAAAACTATGAAACTAAACATGAGAGAAGCACTTGCAAAATTAGATGATCCGGTTATTTTGAAAATGCAGTTGCCGGACATAACGCTTGACACCGAAAAAATAAGGGTGGTCATGATTAACGAAGTTGTACCGTATAATCCGGCTGATGATTTTTATGGCGGCAATACCCCTCCCTATTACTTAACAACGACACTGCCTTTATTTGAGAAAGCCGGTTTTAGAGCTAAATCCATTGATGATATAATCGCAGCAGGTGTTTATATTACCAATGCGGTAAAAGTGCCGAAAACGGATACCACGATTTCAAGAGAAATGATCGAAAAATGTGTTCCTATGCTGGAATATGAAATGGGCCTGTTTCCAAATCTAAAGGTTATTATGTTAATGGGTGATGTGGCAAAAAAGGCTTTCAACATGATTACCAAAGCGAAAACGAAGAAAAACGCCGTACCGTCCATATCAACCTATAAATTGAGAAACAGCGAATTATTTTACGAGGGTAAAAGAATTTTCCCTTCTTATATAATGACGGGCGGCAATATCCTCATTGAAAAGTCGAAAGTGGAAATGGCTTCTGAGGACATTCAAAAAATGCTGACGATAATAAAATAACGATTGCTTTTACTGCCCAATATCCATACAAAACTGCCATAAGTAAAAAAACAGTCATTTCCCAAAGCCCGTTAGTAAAATACCAGCTTTTCACTGATTGGATATATAAGGGTTACTGTTTATGAAATAAAAAAAGGGGATTTTGAGCAAATATAAATGATAAAAAAAGGGGATTTTGAGCAGAAATAATAAAATAAACTTTGGGATTTTGAAATAAATATGATATAATGACAGTAGGAGGGAATACTAAAAAACTGGAAGGAAGTGTAGCAATGAAAGAATTTATATTTCAACGAAAAATATATAATAGAATGTTGAAATGGAAGCAGGACTCTGATGGTAAATCTGCTCTGCTTATAAAGGGGGCGAGACGAGTTGGAAAATCAACAATTGCGGAGGAGTTTGCGCAAAAAGAATACGAGAGTTATATATTAATTGATTTTTCCAGAATATCAAGAGAAGTGAATGATTTGTTTCTTGATATGTCAGATCTTGATTTCTTTTTTTTAAGGCTGCAGTTATTATTTCATATAGATTTACATGAAAGAAACTCAGTAATCATATTTGATGAGGTACAAAAGCAACCTTTGGCACGTCAGGCAATTAAACATCTGGTCAAGGATCATCGTTATGATTATATAGAAACAGGATCATTACTGAGTATCAAAAAGAATATACGTGATATAGTGATACCAAGTGAAGAGACACGGGTTACCATGTATCCAATGGATTATGAAGAATTTCGATGGGCGTTGGGAGATAAAACTACGTCAGCATTTATAAAAATGGCCTTTGAGAAAAAGAAATCGCTTGGAGATGAGGTTAATAGAAGGTTAATGCGAGACTTTCGGTTGTATATGCTTGTCGGAGGTATGCCACAGGCAGTTAACGAATACATTACTACCAATAATTTTAGTAAGGTTGACCAAATCAAAAGAAATATTCTGGAATTATATGAAGATGATTTCAGAAAGATAGATTCATCGGGACGTGCTTCTTTACTATTTGGTGCAATACCTTCGGAATTAAGTAAGAATGCTTCGAGATATCAGGTATCCAGTGTTGATGTGCATAGCCGTTCAAGTCGGGTAGCGGATGTTATTGCGGATATGTTGGATTCAATGACTGTAAATATAGCATATCATGCGGATGATCCAGAGGTTGGAATGGCATTAAATAGGAATCCGGATAAATACAAACTGTTTTTGGCAGACACAGGCTTATTTGTAACATTGGTATTTAAAGATAAAGATTTCACAGAAAATATTATATATGAAAAATTGCTAAGTGATAAATTATCAGTGAATTTAGGCTATGTTTATGAAAATGTAATAGCACAAATGCTAAGAACAGCTGGAAGCGAATTGTATTATTATACTATGCCAAGTGACACCTCAAATCATAATTATGAAGTTGATTTTCTGTTATCAAGAAAGAATAAGATATGTCCAATTGAGGTAAAGTCTTCAGGATATAAGACACATACATCACTTGATAAATTTATTGAAAAGTATTCAAATCGGATATTAGAGAAATACGTGGTATATACAAAGGACTTGAAAAAAGATAAAGATATTATTATGCTGCCAGTATATATGGTTCCGTTTTTGTAATTGTGATGTGGAAATGAGGACAACAGACTTTGTTGCCGCCTATATATTATGGCTACGAGTTGATGGGCTTGATTGATGATATGGTGATAAAAGAATAAAAATATTGCGAATTGTATAAGCAAGAGCAAAGCAGCCAAAGGAATCGGCGTGGCGATTGTATCAGAAAACCCATACAGCTGGCAGTAATCCAAAGTTGTGGAAATCCTTGAGGATGTTAGTGGTTAAGGTAGTGAATTTATAATAGGAGTGTGGGTAGTATGCAAAAAGAAGAGTTTCCCATTTTGGAATTTGATGAGGATGAAAATGCCTTAATCAGACCCTTTCACATCTTCCAGCCTGCGGATATAGCCAAAAGGTGCGTCCTTTGTAACTTTGGTGAGGCGATTGAGAAAATTCTCGAAGAATTTCCGCATAGGATTGTCACATACTTCGAGGCAGAATCAATCAAATTACCGATATACGAATTGGAGTATAAAGGTGAAAAGATAGTATTGCTTCAAGCGTATGTCGGTGCGCCCGGAGCAGCGGTTCAAATCGAAGTACTGACAGCCTTAGGTTGCCGTAAATACATCGCTTGCGGCGGTTGTGGGGTTTTGCAGAAAGACATTGCTATCGGGCAGTTAATAATACCGAAGGCAGCAGTTAGAGACGAGGGCACATCGTATCATTATGTCAAACCCGCAAGGGAGATTGCTGCCAACGAACACATTGTCCAAGTAATTGAGAACACTTTAATTGAGCGCAACGTCTCCTACATAAAGGCAAAAACATGGACAACAGATGCGTTTTACAGGGAAACTCCCGCAAAAATCCGTCAGCGTATTAGCGAGAACTGTGTAACAGTAGATATGGAAGCCTCGGCATATATAGCGGCTTCACAATATAACAATGTCGATTTTGGGCAAATCTTTTATGCAGGCGATAGTTTAGCCGGTGACGAATGGGATAGTAGAGGTTGGGGAAATAAAACCGATATTAGAGAATTTGTTTTAAAAATTGCGCTTGATGCGTGTATGTCAATTTAGCGCCATACGTGATAAGCATTTAGCAATCGCAGGTGATTGATTTTATCATGAAGGGGGAAGAAGCGTATGCAGGATGTGCATATGAACAAAAAAATCTTGCTGGTTGATGATGAACCTGGGGTGCTGGCAACCCTGAAGCAATATTTTACAATAACCGGCTATGACGTCCTGACGGCATCAAATGGCGCCGAGGCACTGAAAAAGGTCTCATCCTCTTTTTTGTGTTGGCCATCCTGCTGGGCGGGATCACTTTCATGCTCTGTCAGTCCCTGAGCCGTTCGTTGAAGCCTTCCATCTCAGTTGAGATCGGGAAAACAGAAACACCCGATGTTCAGCTTGCCGGGCCGGGGTTTTCTGAATACATCCTGCGGGAAGGCACAAAGCCCTTTTTACGGGGTGATGCGGAAGAAAAATCAAATCATTTCGGTATGGGGTTGTACATCTGCCGTCTGATGTGCGAAAAGCATGGCGGAGGATTGAAACTGGAAAATAATATCGCCGGCGCGCGGGCTGATGCAATCATATTCTGCAGCCGATAAAACTTGCAGTATAAGGAAATTAGTAATTGGAGATACCGCTTTCTTTGGAAGGCGGTACTTTTTTTGAAATCTTGATTTTTTCCTGGTACGCCATCATCGCATCCATCGTCGGGGCGGTGCTGGGGACAATCTGCACATGGTTTATCCATGCGGCCGTTACGGAACAACTCACGTTGACCGTACCACCGGTACTACCTATTCTGACAGCAACCATTTGCTCTGTGTCGACCTGCATGGGAGCGACGCTGATACCACTCAGAAGGATCGGCAGTATGAATATCGTTGACTCCATTGAGGCAGTGGAGTAGGCATGAATAACCTCAATTACTGTTTCTGCCGATTCGGCAAGCTGAAACAGCAGGCGCGGGAATACGGTATTGTCAAGCACAACGTGGACAGCATACTAAACCCCGGCGTAGAACGGGCGCGGGGGTAAACATGGAAATCATTTATAGATAAACACTAAAAATTATGGTGGCAATGAGATAGTTTCCTTGCCACCGTAATGTGTTTGTGTAGATAATGATGATATACATGAATAGCGATAAATGGGAATATCAGGGAAAATGCTTAATTTCTACGTCTTGAGAAGCATAGATGTGTAAATAATATTTATTTTTTAATACATAACATTTGATTACCATTCTTTTGAAACACATAGGATGTCTTAACAACTTTAACATCATATATATTTTTATAATGCTCAATAACATGTTCAGTTAATTCAGTAGGATTCCCATCCAAATCAACTATTGGTGATATACGAATTTCTTTGCTTATTCTTAGCATTTCATCAATGGATTGTATATGAAAGTCATATCCAAGGCTTGTGTACATTAGTAAAAAATGAGAACTAAGCCCAATGTCAAAAGCATTATCAGCATAATCGGTTTTGTTGGGTAATTCATGGTAAATATATCTTCCGTCATTTTTACCTTTATCAAAATCATTCAGAAAAAGTTGCATTGCACCCATTCGGGTTTTTTCTAAATCAGCTATATCTGTGATGTCCGTCCACATATAATTTTGCTTATTTTCTTGCATTTGCTGCATTACAATATCTTTTGTCTTATATATTTGTGATTCAATTTGTTCTTTAGTAAATTGATAAATAACATCGAAAGACATAACATTATGTCCGATTTTGGTTGACTCATAGTTAAAGCTGGCGGGACCATCACCAAAACTTGCTATTTTTTTACATAAATCTGTTTCTGTTAATGAAAACATTTTTATATACTCTTTCCGTGTTCTGCCCCACGGAACTACCTTTTCTAATAAAAATGCCATTTTAAAAACCCTCCTATAGTATTTTTCTAAAATATGTAGCCGATTCTTCGTAGCCGATTGAATTATAAAAAGCAGATGCACGCCTGGTCGCCAGTGCCACTAATTTACACTTTTTCTCTTTGGAATATTCTTCAAAAGTCCTAACTAATTCAAAACCGATACCTTTTCTGCGAAAATCTTCCTTAACCATAATTTCTTCCAACCATGCAACCTTGCCATTTGCATAAAAAGTATCATGGATAAATCCTAAGGAGTAACCAATGATTTGCATATCATGTTCCGCCACAAGTATGTTAGCATATTTATCATGCAATATATGCTCAAATGAAGATATAAAACATTCTTTCTCCGGTTCAAAAGATGTGGCAAAAGCTTTAACTAAGTTATAAATATTTTCTAAATCATTTTTATTGGCTTTTCTAACCATAAGATATTTCATCTCCTAGATAATATAAAAACTCTCGTACTATCCAGTCAATGTTAGATGGTACGGTTAACTTTAATACTATATCATGATCAGGGTAAAATTAAAAGAAAAAATAAAAGCCGAGAAGAAACAATTGACAAACTGTCGTTCCATATGGTATATTGCTAGTATACTAAGTAGAACTGAGGTATAGAGATTTGGAAAGACAAAATAAAAAAGAGAGCGTAGCTGCTTTGCATAAAGAGAATATCTTATCAGCGGCTGAAAAACTATTTTTGGAAAAAGGTGTTGCTTCAACTACCATAGATGATATTTCAAAGTTATCCGAATACAGCAGACGGACAATCTACGTCTATTACGAAAGCAAAGAGGACATTTTATATCACATCATTTTGAAAGGTTTAACGATCCTGAAAGATGATTTAGTGGTAGTGCTCAAACAACAAAAAGATTTTATTAAGCAGTACTGGGCAATTTGTAACGCAATGGAGAAATATCAGGCAAACAGCCCACAATCAGCCAACTCAATTAACCAGATGAAAAGTGGTGACATAGATTTTAATTCTATTCCACAGGTGATTTTACAGATTTTTGAATCGGGTACGGATATTAACAATCTGCTTGCGGATTATGTTGAACAAGGAAAAAAGCAAGGGATTGTGCGTTCTGATATAGAACCGATGAAAACCGTTTATGTCATGTGGGGCAGTATTACATCCCTTTTGTCTTTGGTGCGGAATAAAGGCGAATTTCTCGAAAAGGAGTTTTCTGCTTCAAAAGAAAGTTTTTTGGAATACGGCTATAAGCAAATTATCAATTCAATTTTGGAGGAACGAATTTAATGGAAAATAATCAATCAAGTTTTACCGCTTTAATTGCTTCTTTCAGCAGAGCATACCATGCAGAATATGACGAGCCAAAAATCTTTCACGACCCTATTGCAAAACAACTTATGACAGATGAAGAATACAAACAGATTATGGGATATATGATTGGCGGCATGGATTTTTTTGCTCCTGGGAAAAAGACTGAATTTACAGACCAAAAGGATATTCTAAAGTGGGTGGTGCAGACACAACTTGCCCCTACGCCTTTGGCACGGGCAAAATATTGTGAAGATATGCTTATAAATGCTGTCAGGATGGGTGCAAAGCAATATGTTATTCTCGGTGCAGGTATGGACACCTTTGCCTATCGAAATCTTGAACTGCTTTCAAAAATCCACGTTTTTGAAGTAGACCATCCCGACACGCAAAAATTCAAACGGCAGAGAGTCCTGCAGGCAGGTTGGAATATTCCTGATAATCTGCATTATGTCTCAATGGATTTTACGAAAGACAGCTTACCGGACGAATTAAAAAAAGCCGGACTTGATATGGGAAAGATAACATTCTTTAGCTGGCTGGGTGTGACTTATTATCTGTCAAAAGAAGACAACGCCAACATGATAAAAACGATATCCTCTTTTGCAAAGGAGGGAAGCAGCCTTTTGTTTGATTATGCCGACAATGAATTTTTTACTTCCGAAGTAAAACGGATACAAAATCAGATTGCAATGGCAGAAACTGCCGGAGAACCAATGAAAGCGGGATATAGCTATAAAGAATTAGAGAAAGCATTGGCTGAATATAACTTTTTGATTTATGAACATCTGACAACATTAGATATTGAAAAGCGTTTTTTTGCAAATAGATCGGATTACTTACACGCATTTGAGCATATAAATTACGCTTTGGCTGTTAAGAAAAACATGTGAAGAAGAAATAATTCGTATCGTAGTATCAGATGCCCTATAGCAGTGACAAACCACGAAGCAGATTAGTCTTTGTTTTTCAATGAAAAATTCAATACACAATATTTTGATTTTGTGTATTGAAAATTGTTAACAAGGTTAAAAGAGGCATTGACAAAAACCTTTTTAGCCTAAGACTTTCCCCCTACGCGGCAGCCTGACCTCAAAGGTACTCCCTCCGCCAGGCGTATCCTCCACGGAAATACTGCCTTTATGTGCCTTCACAATCTCGGAGGCAATGCCTAACCCAAGCCCGAAATGCCCTTTTCTGTTCCTTGCGATGTCCACACGGTAAAAGGGATTAAATATTTTTTTCTTATCCGCATCCCGGATTCCGATACCAGTATCTGCAACTACAATAGAATGGCAGCCGTTACCGTACCAGGCAGAAAACGTGATCTTTCCCCCGGCATCCGTATAGCTGACTGCATTGTGTGCCAGAATGGCCAGAAGCTGAGATATTCTTTCCGGATCACAATGGCAGGGCGGCATCGGATCCTTCGGAAGCCGTATATGGATGGCGACCTTCTTTTCCAGTGCCATCCGTTCAAAAGCCTCATAGCATTTCAGCAGCAGGGTCTCCAGTTCATAGTCCTTAAGCTGAAGCTGCTGGTTTGGATTTTGCCGGTTTGTCAAAAAGAGCATGTCATCTATGAGACGTGACATGCGATCCGTTTCATTTTCCAGGATACCATAAAAATCCGGCCGGACATCGAAAGTCCGGCTTTCGTCTTCCTTCATGGCAGACACGCAGGACATGATGACAGCCAGGGGTGTCCGGAATTCATGGGAGGCGGCAGCAATGAAGAGATTCTGCTTTTCCTGGCTTTCCACCACGGGTCTGAGCATAAGCTTCACAAAATACCGGAAAAAGCAATACAGCAAGGAAACCGCAAGGACATCGATTAAACAAAATAAGAAGCGCTGACGGTAAATCTGGTCATAGACGGGTGTTAATGAACGCAGGATATAAGCCTCCAGCTGTCCCTGATTCTTAGGAATATAACAATAGGAGACATAATAGCGGTCCTTCCCCATGGACAGGAATGGAACCGTATCGGGAAAGGTAAATTCCGTATGATAGGAGGCGTAGCGGGAAGAAACCTCCTCCGTCTTATGTTCTTCATAAAACGCCGTTACGGATTGATATAACAGCTCTCTGTCCTCCGTTTCGTTGAGGCTTTCATACAATAAGGAAACACCATTGTCCCTAAGGAATACCAGATACCGGTTTCCCGCTTCCAATTTTGCCAGCCAGTCGTGGGTGATCACCTGCTGGCTTTCCAGATTGCCTAATATTGTCTTTATATCATCCTGAAAAGACTGGAACTGATTGTTTTTCAGGTTAGATTCCGCCACCAGGAGATAGGCAAGGGAAATCAGGAAAAGTATCAGGGCGGTAACTCCGGTACACAATAGTGTCAGCCGGAGGCGTACTTTTTTAAAGACGGTCATGGCGTGCTCCTTACTCGTTTTTTGTTGTGTCAAGCCGGTAGCCGACACCCCGGGCCGTGGACAGCTTCATGGCACTTCCCACAGATGCTATGCGGCGCCGCAGAAAATGAATATAATTATCAAGGTTGCTGTCCTCCACCTCCGCACCCGGCCCCCAGATTTTCAGCAGGAGGGTGTTTCGCTGCAGGATATGGTCCGGACTGCCGAGAAATGCTTCCAGTAAGGCGCATTCCCGTTTGGAAAGGCTGCAGCTGCCGCCGGGACCGGTTAAGGTTAACTCCTCCGGACTCAGTGCCATATCGCCGCAGCGCAGTACATGCTCCAGCTCCAGTTTTCTGGGACGCCTGTTGATGCTGCGGATGCGCGCCATAAGTTCCCGGAATGCAAAGGGCTTTACCAGGTAATCATCTGCCCCGGTATCCAGGCCTTCCACCTTATCCTGCAGCTGCCCCAGTGCGGTAATCAGAATCACCGGCGTGGAGATTCCTGCCTGCCGGATTTCCCTTAATATGGTGATTCCGTCTTTCTCCGGCAGCATCCGGTCGAGGAGCAGCAAATCATAAATGTTCTGCTCGATATAAAGCATGGCTTCCCCGCCATTAAAACAACAGTCTGCGAAAATTCCTTCCTTTTTCAGCTGATAAGCCAGTAACTCACAAAGCTTTTCATCATCTTCCACGATTAAAATACGCATCATTTTTATCCCTTTAAGCACTGTTTATGCAATGCTGTACTTGATATTTCAAAATAGTAACCATTTCCCTTACATTATAGCAAGTTATTCTTTAAAAATCCTCTAAAAATTTTAAAGATTTTTAGATATTACTTAAAGGTTTCTGTGGTAACCTGTATATATACTCCATCCGCAAAAAAAATCAATCGGGCATAAAAATCCATATATCAAAGTCATATGCCCGATTTTCAGAATTTTCTAAGCGGATGGGATACCAAGTCAAATGCAGGAGAAAAGCACGTGTGCCCTTTGGGTATTCCTGCACTTGGCTCATTGCTCGCGGGAATAAAAAAGCAGGAGGTTTATATGAGAATAAGAAAAACACGGAAAAAGCTGCTGGCCT
>Ga0153921_1000538_pt1 | contig 19716 bp, 23 predicted proteins | sample TSNJ005MetaG_FD_104691 | JGI IMG/M metagenome (GOLD analysis project Ga0153921, IMG submission 104691) | Attine ant fungus gardens microbial communities from New Jersey, USA - TSNJ005 MetaG | ecosystem: Host-associated > Fungi > Mycelium > Unclassified | place: USA: New Jersey, Brendon T. Byrne... | reverse complement strand
TTCGGCACTGAGAAGGTCATGCGTTTCCAGCAGACCATCCCCATAAGGTTCTTTCAATGTAAAACGAAATTTTCCCTCTTTCTCCCTGATTCTTAGGGCAGCCCCTTGTTGTTTCAGCGCAAAATCTTTCGTTTCAAAATAGTAATTAGTTTGGCGCACGGCTTCCCGGGGGAAAGGGAAAGCAACAAAAAGTTTTTCATACTCCGCTTTTGTCAGCAAATTTTTGAACTCAATTTCAATCTCCTGCATCTTCATCAGTACCTCGCATCTTTTTTAAGATTATCTCGAAACTGGCGCAAATATGCAAAGATAATACCGTTCATATGGTATGATAACAAGGACTGCATTTTTAATTTAATTGCATTTTGACTGGATCTGTAGGTGGTGTAACAGTTATGAAATGGGAGGCATTGCTTGCCCCATATGCACAAGTAGTCGAAGAACTGAAAGTTAAGCTGAAAGGGATGCGTGCTCAATTTCGGCATGAGTCTATGCACTCCCCAATTGAATTCATAACCGGGCGGGTCAAGCCCGTAAAAAGCATGCTGGAAAAAGCATCGAGCAAAGAGATTGATCCGGAAGACTTTGGCCGGATGGAGCTTGAATTGCAGGATATTGCAGGCCTGCGCATCGTATGCCAGTTTGTAGACGACATTTATACAGTAGTAGAAATGATCAGGGACCGCAAAGACTTAAAGGTCCTGGAAGAGATAGACTATATTGAGAAGAACAAAGAAAGCGGCTACCGGTCTTATCATATGATTGTTGAATATCCGGTTGAAACGATCCACGGCATGAAACTTGTCATTGCCGAAATCCAGATCCGTACGCTGGCCATGAATTTCTGGGCCTCAAATGAGCATTCTCTTAAGTATAAATATAAAGGGAGCATTCCCGCAGATATTAAAGAACGGCTGAGAGGCGCTGCAGAAGCCGCCTTTAAGCTGGATGAAGAAATGTCCAAGATCAAGCATGAAATCCAGGAAGCCCACCGCATTTTTTACAGAACGTGAATCATGCTGAAGCTGGCCCAGCTTAAGCGGAATAAGATAAATAATTACAGTGGATAGCAACATGAAGGGGGACCAAACAGTGAAATTCGATATTGTTTCCAGAGGGGATCACCGCTCCAACAATATCAAGGCGACGATGAAGCAGTATTTGATCGACTTTGACCTGGAATACAGTGAAGAGGAGCCGGATCTCGTTATCTCCATCGGCGGAGACGGGACGTTTCTGGAAGCTTTTCACCGCCACAGGCACAGGCTCAAAGAAACGGCTTTCATTGGCGTACATACCGGACATCTCGGTTTTTATGCCGATTGGATGCTTGATGAAGTGGAAAGGCTGATCATAGAAATTGCCAAGACGCCCTTCCAAGTTGTGGAATATCCGATCCTTGAAGTCATCATTCGGTCAAAATCCGGAGGAGAAGAAGACCGCTATCTTGCCCTGAATGAAGCAACTATTAAAACAGCGGAAGGTTCGGTCGTATTTGACGTGGAAATTAAAGGGGAGCATTTTGAAACGTTCCGCGGGGACGGCCTGTGCATCTCAACTCCGTCCGGCAGTACAGCGTATAACAAAGCACTCGGCGGGGCCATCCTTCATCCGTCTATCGAGGCTGTCCAAATTACGGAAATGGCTTCGATCAATAACCGCGTATTCCGGACAATTGGTTCACCAATGATTCTGCCCAAGCATCACACATGCCTGTTGAAGCCGATTGTTGATCGCAGTTTTTTACTTGCCATTGACCATTTTACGAAGACATATACCAATGTAAAGTCAATACAGTGCCGGGTTGCCAAAGAAAAAATCCGTTTTGCCCGTTTCAGGCCGTTCCCGTTTTGGAACCGGGTGCGCGACTCGTTCGTTACGGAAGGCGATCGTGCAAGAATGGATGACTAGCAGCATGAACAGCAATACAAGTTCGATGTCCTGGCTTGCTGAACCGCCTCACAACGGCATGAAACTGGGCGAGTTTCTCCGTTCCGCACAGGGTTTTTCACGGCGTTTACTGAAGGCGGCAAAGCAGGAAGGGTGTCTTCATGTTAACGGCGAGGCAGTAAATGTGCTGCACAGGCTCGCAGCCGGCGACCGTGTGGATCTTTTCCTGCCGGGAGAAACTGTCGGATTATGGATGGAACCTGAAGAGATGGCGCTCTCGATCTGTTATGAGGATGAAGCTGTAATCGTCCTTGACAAGCCCGCTGGCATCGCTTCTATTCCATCCAGGGATCATCCTTCAGGTACCATTGCCAATGGGCTGCTGGGGCATTATAAGAAGCTGGGGCTTTCGCATACAGTCCATGTCGTTACCCGGCTGGACAGAGATACATCAGGCCTGATGCTAATCGCCAAGCACCGTTATGCCCATTCTCTTTTGTCTGTTTCCCAGAAAGCACAGGAGATTCATCGTTATTACATAGCTGCTGCTGAAGGGAATCTGCCAGAAGAAAACGGGTCCATTTGCTTGCCGATTGGCAGAAAAGAAGGTTCCATTATCGAACGTGCAGTCACTCCTGCTGGGAAGACTGCGGTAACGCGATATGCTGTGATGCGCCGCTTTGCCGGCGGGACTTTGCTCCGCGTTCGTCTGGAAACAGGGAGAACGCATCAGATTCGTGTTCATTTTTCACATATCGGCCATCCGCTGTTTGGAGACAGATTATACGGCGGAAGTGCAGAACAGATCAGCCGGCAAGCCTTGCATTGTGCTGGTCTTTCATTCGTCCACCCGTTTACAAAAAAGGAGCTCACTTTTACAAGTAAGCTCCCGGAGGATTTGGAAATATTCAATCTGGAAAATGAGTAAACCGTGAAGCGTCATAGGGCTGTTGGGAAGGAACGGAAACCGTGGTTTCTTCCGGCAGACGGAAAGCAGTTAAAGCACCGCCAAATACACAGCCTGTATCAATGTTTACTGTATGATTCTTAAACCGCGGTGTTTCGACAGGGGTATGTCCGTATACAATCCACATGTCACCGTGGTATTTTTGTGCCCAGTCCCGGCGGATCGGCCGGCCATCCGGAAGAAATTCTCCGGTTGTGTCCCCGTAAAGCACAAAGGATTGGGTTTTTTTGTCGTGTTTTCCTATCAGGGATTCTTTGATTCCGGCATGGGCAGCTATCGCTTGTACATCTTGAAGTTCAAGATACAGCGGTGCATGTTCATATAATGCGATGAACGACCGTGCCAATTTGTTTTGTTCCTCACGCGGCAGTTCATCCACCTCAGCTACAGTTGTTTCCAGTCCGTGAACAAGTTTGACCTTGTTTCCGAGAAAATACCTGTACAGTTTGTTGCAGTGATTGCCAGGAATATATAAACCCCGTTTTTGCTTGACAACCATTTCATAGACAAGCTTGATCACCGCGATCGAATTTGGACCGCGATCTGTAATATCCCCAAGGAAAACCGGTATCCGGCCATCTGGGTGGACATAGATGCCTTTCTCAGCTGTATAGCCAAGCTTCGCAAAAAGGGCGCACAGTTCATCATAACAGCCGTGTACATCTCCGATAAAATCATAATTCATGCCAATAAAGCCACCTTTTTAAACTTGATATGTTAATTCTAAGGAAAACTGCTGGCTATTTCAAATTTGCCTGCCAAATTGCTTGCTGTTTTAAATAAAAGGAGTGGGGAAACAAAGATATTATGGTACCAAAAGGAACCAGGATTTGGAGTTGATGAATATGGAACCTAAAATCTGGCAGCAACAGCGGGTTCATCTGGAAGATCTGCTGCACTCGGAAGATCGGGAAAATTTTGTTCATGTATTCCGTTTGCTTCAGCCTTATGATCAGGCATCCTTTTTTAAGGAGCAGCCTGTAACCTGCCGAAAGCGGATGTATGATTATTTGACACCTAGGCAATTTGCCAAATTGATGAAGCATATTCCATTGGGAGATGCTGAAGTTTGCCTGGAGGAAATGGAAACCCAGGAAGCCGCCCGTGTTCTCTCTGAAATGCCAAAAGACAGTTCGGTAAAGCTGCTGAATGAAATGGATAAGGAACATATAGCCAGCTATCTTGCTCTGATGGATGAGAAGACAGCGGCAGCAATCCTGCACCTGCTGGATTATGAAGGCAAGTCGGCAGGGGGCATGATGACGACGGAATTCATTGCGGTAAATGAGAATTTTACCGTTTCGCAGGCAATGAATATTTGGGAACACAGTGCTGCGGATACAGAAATGATTTATTATCTGTATGTGCTTGGTGATGATGGATGCCTGAATGGTGTGTTGTCTTTAAAACATTTGATCCGGTCAGAACCTTCTGTGCGGATCAAGGACATGATGAATACACATGTGATCTCAGTTTCGGCTGGTAATTCCCAGTCAGAAGCTGCGCGGATGATGCGGGATTATGACTTCTTTGCCATACCTGTAGTTGATTTTCAGCACCATATGCTTGGTGTGATCACTGTTGATGATGTGCTGGAATACATAGACCAGGAAGCAACAGAAGACTATTCAAAACTTGCTGCGGTATCTGGGTTTTCCGATGCAGAAAGCGGAGGTCCCTGGACTGCTGCCAAGAAGAGGCTGCCGTGGCTGATCGTGCTGCTGTTCCTTGGCATGTTTACAGCAAGTTTAATCGGCCATTTCGAGGAGACGCTTGAGAAGGTTGCCATTTTGGCAATTTTTATCCCGCTCATATCAGGTATGGCGGGGAATACAGGAACACAGTCTTTGGCAGTAGCTGTCCGCGGTCTGGCCACAGGAGATATTGAAAAACGTGGCAAGCTGAAGATGATTTTAAGTGAGGGAGCTACAGGTTTTATCAATGGCACGGCCTGTGCCATTGTCATTTCCCTGATTATTTTCGTGTGGAAAGGCCAATTGATGCTTGGACTTGTTGTCGCTTCAGCAATCCTGGTCGCCCTTACTGTTGCGACCCTTTCGGGAACCCTGATTCCGCTTGGCATGAACAAACTGAATATTGACCCAGCTGTTGCCTCGGGTCCGTTCATCACCACCATCAACGACATTATCTCCATTCTTATATACTTTGGTGTGGCCACTGCATTCATGCGCTTCCTTGTTTAGCCGGAAAGAACACACCATTTTGGCAAACAGCCCATATACTATCCTGACTGAAAGAACCATAAAGGAGTGCATCGATATGTCAGGAAGCCGTTATGCCAGGGAACCGCTGCTGTATATACAACAGCCAAAGACAGAGCCGCCCAAAGCTGAAATGCAAACCAATTACAGATCAGAGAGCAGGGTCAAAAAAGTAAAGAAGATTGCAGAGGCCGAACGAAATATTTTTCATGATCAGCTTCTTAGCAGAAAGAAACGGATTGTAGAAGATCCTTCCCGCGTCCAAGAAGACGCTCTTCAAGAACCCCTTCCGGCTGAGGAACCTGCAAGCATAATAGAAATCCCCGATCTTCAGGACACAGATCAGGAAATCGCATTTAAAGATCTCGATATTGCCGGAAAGATTGGCTATCTGCTGAATAAACCAAGCCATCTTCCAGCATTAAAATGTGAAATTCGAACAGAAGAGGGCATCCAGCACGGGCAAATTGTTGCATTCCAAGAAAATGTTGTCCATTTAAAGAGCAAACGACAGTCAAAGCCAAAAGCGATTCCTTTTCAAGCGATTCAGGCAATCCGTCTGTTGGGCTTTTAAATAATAAAACAGATGGGACATATTGCCCCATCTGCTTTGTTATGTAGAGAAGAGCCTGCCTTGCGACAGACCCTGCTGCTATTTAATTAGTTGTTCAAAGCAGCGATTGCCGGCAGGCATGTAACATGGCAGAAGCATTCCAGGTCTACAGTAATGCACAAACCTGTTGCTTCAAGATTTCGTGTGTCCTGCTGAACCGGGCTTTCTGGATCTTTTTTGTGATGGTTTTGGTTATGATGCTGATTGTGACCGCCTTCGCGCTCATCGTTTTCGCCTGCGTTCTCAAATCTGTGGTGGTGGTCTCTGTCACTGATCAATAGTTCGAGGATCGCACAATTGTCTTTTGTCACGCGCTTAACACGGAAGAAAAAGCTGGCAACTGTACGGCCCAACTCATGATTTCTGCCTTCCGGTACAGCAAAGCCTTTAAATGGCTTGCATGTACCTTTGCAGTAAAGGATGACAGGAACTGTATCCAAGCCGCTGCCCGGCTCTGTTTCTCCAAGAAGATCGCTGATTGAACGCTCACAGCTTACGTTACAATCATCATCATTTGTTACATCGTTCTGTGCCGAAACAATCTCTCTCAAAATTCTGCTTACACAATTGCCCTCGCTCTGATGACGGTTATTTGTTTCTCCACAACCCATGAATCATTTCCCCTTTCAATTTTTCTGGTGACTTTTCATGTCCCTAACAGCGTATGTCTTCCGGGACATTCAGTGTGGGCAATCGCCGCCAAATGTCTGTCAGGAAAGAAAAAAGTATGAAATGTGCGAACAACCTAAAAAAGGGCGCAAGTTTAAGAGCTGATGCATATAGTAGCTTGAGAAAAGAATAAGGAGTGAAACCAGATGGCGGAAAATCAGGAAAACAAAAAGCAGGTTATCCATGTGAAGGATTTAATCATCCAGGCAGATCGTGTTCATTTTGAACAGCCATCCGTACAAAGAGCACCTTTGTTTGGCAGGCCTGGCAGACCGGTACAGGAAAACTCGGAGCACGAAACAAAAGCAGAAGAATCTGATCTTGAAGAGACAGACCGTTCTCAAGATCAAGAGGAAGAAGGCGGAAACGGACGGGAACGCAAGCCTTTCTCCTGGTTCTAAACAAAAAAAGCAGCGCTTGGCTGCTTTTTTGTTGGGAAAAAGTTTAAATTGTCACAAAACGGGTATACGTCAATGAACAGAATGAACATACACCAACGAGAGGAGCATTTGCGATGAGCTATATATTGCCGATCCCGCATTACCAATATGCCGACTATCAAAAACGAGTAACGGAAAACAAGAATGACCGGATCTTCATTGACCGGCCATTTAAAGTGATCCTTGAAACACAATATGATGAAGTCATTGGCAAGGAAACAGAACATTTCAAGGCAGCTGCGCCCAAACCGGGAAAAACGTATGTTAATCCGCGGCAGGCACAGGCCATTGCTGGTTTGACCGGAAAAGGCGTGCATTTCAGCGAGCTGGTTTAATTTGTTACAGGTTTGTCCAGGCCTTTTCCGTCTTGAATGAGCAGCTTTTTATCTGGTGTCCATTCAGCATAAAAAACATCCTCAATGGCATGGACATTTTGTTTTTTTAATTCGTCCATCAGCCATTCTTTTGAATGGCCAAGCTCCTGCAGGTTGTCTTTAATAAGACCGCCATCGATAATGAGTGTAAACGGGAGTTCAACTGGCTGAGGAGCAAGCTTCATATCCTCTCTTGTCGGTGATTGGTAGTCGGATTTTTTTAGCACGGACATCGTACCGTCTGTTTCAAGGATGGCGTATTCGACCTCTTCTACTGTAAAAGCGTTTTGCTTGCGCAGCAAATGCTGCATTTGGTTGATGTCGAGTTTGTTTTTTGCCATCGTTTCTCTGATAAGCTCGCCTCGGTGAATAATAAGAGCTGGACGTCCTTCCAAAAAAGAACGCGATTTGTTGAACTTTTGAGTGATCATTTCAGCAGCATACATAAGCACTCCCCAAACAACCAAAACGATGGTAATGTCAATAATGCCAGCTTCTTTATCAAAAATCGCGTTGCCGACAAGCTCTCCCAGTACAAGAGCTGAGATGAAGTCAAACGTTGTAATTTGGGAAATTTGTGTTTTTCCGAGCAATTTGGTTAACGCCAGCAAAATGGCAAAACCATAAATAATCTCCAGAACCATGGTTATATACTGATTCATTTCTGAAAACGGCCTCCTGATGATCAAATCTTGTTTCTAGTCATGTGCCAAAGTAAGGCATATCATGCATCAGCCACATAAAAAAGCAGTCTCCTTTTTCAAAAGGAGGCTGCTTTTTTATTAATGGCCGAGAATGAAGGAATCATGGACAGTCCAAGAGCCGTTTTCCAGCTGATACAGCAAGTGGAAGCGGTCCACTTTATCCTGGAACTGGATTTTTTTCATCCTTAAGCTGCTGAAGACATCTGAAAATTCATCATCTGTCAAGCGCTGGGCTATGGTAATATGCGGCACAAAGGAATGCTTATTATGACAAGGGAAGACACCCTCATGCATGCGGTCATTCAGCTCAATCAATGACTGGATCGGCTCTACTTTAAAATAGATCGTATTGGTCACCGGAGCGAAGGAACTGACTTTATTGATATACACTGTAAAAGGTTTTGTGTCCTTGGCGACATAGCGCAATTCTGAGGCAACATCCTTAATCAGTGCTTCGTCTGCTTCAAAAGGTTCCTTCAACGTAATATGGGGGGAGATCAATGAGTAATGAGGATCGTACCGTTTTCTATATGAGTTTGCTTCATCCTGTACGGATTTTGATGGGAAAATGGCAATGCCGTATTTCATTTCGAAAACCTCCTGTTCTCAAATTATACAAATATTAATGCATATACACAACGATATTTCGGAATATTGTATCAGGAAATTTGTTCTGGTACCTGTTCCATTTTTAACTGAAAATCACGCTTTAGCTCCTTGTTGTATTATAACAGAAACCATAGGGTATGTTTGCTGCATATGTTTCAGCAAGCAACGGACAGGCAGGCATCAAGGCATAAAAATTCCTCAATACCTATTCCCGCCGTTCTCAAATCCCAAACTGCTTATTGGTAAAGATCGGCGTATTTCCCAGCCAGTCTTAACAATTCTTCATGTGTACCAGTCTCTGCTATTTGGCCGTGCTCCAGCATCAGAATGCGATCTGCTTCCTGTATTGTATTCAAGCGGTGGGCGATCACGAAACTTGTCCGGCCATTCATCAAGGTCTTGAGCGCATCTTGGATAGCGAGTTCTGTAATGGTATCAATGTTGCTCGTCGCTTCATCAAGAATTAACACTTTGGGCTCAGCGAGGAAGGCTCTTGCGATGGACAGGAGCTGTTTTTGTCCTTGGCTGATGCCGCTGCCAGATTCATCAAGCAGGGTATCATACTGATCTGGAAGCTTTTCAATAAACCCGGATGCGTTGGCGCGTTCACAAGCCCTGATGATGTCTGCATCAGTTGCATCCAGGCGGCCGTAGCGGATATTCTCACGGATGGTCCCCTTAAACAGTACGGCATCCTGAAGGACAAAGGCCATATGGCTGCGCAAACTGGAGCGTTTAATCCGCTTTAATTCTGTTCCGTCAAGCGTAATTGAGCCGGCATTGTACTCATAAAAACGGCCGATCAGGCTGGCAATGGTTGATTTGCCTGCTCCAGTATGGCCTACAAGTGCAATTGCCTCACCAGGCAGAGCTTCAAAGCTGATATCCTTCAAGACAGGATCTTTTCCATAGGAAAAATACACGTGACTGAACTTAAAATGACCTTTTACATGGTTCAGCTCGATTGCATCTGTTTCATCCAGATCTTCAGCTTCTTCATCAATTACCTGAAACACACGTTCAGCTCCGGCCACTGCAGAAAGGACGACATTGAATTCGTTGGCAAGATCATTGAGCGGCCTTGTAAACTGTCTGGCATACTCGATAAAGATGACAATCACGCCAACTGTAATGACACCTTTTATGGCCAAAATACCCCCGAATAGGGCAATAAGAGCAAAGCTTAGAAAGTTCAGCATGTTCATGACTTTAGGAATAAAGCCGGCAATGGTCTGTGCCCAAAAGCTGGAAAGCCGCAGCCGGTCGTTATATGCCTTGAAATCAGCAGAGAATGCTTGCTCCTGTGAAAATAACTTGATCATTTTTTGACCGCTGAACGTTTCTTCAACAAAACCATTCATCTCACCGAGGTCTTTCTGCTGTAATTTATATAGCGGCCCAGTTCGCTTCGTGATCCAGCGCGTCCCGATGAATAAGAGCGGGATTACGGTCATCGTGACAGCAGTCAGAAGCGGACTGAGCCAGAGCATCACCGAAACGGTGCCTATGAGCGTCAGGATACTTGAAAAGATCTGGATCATCGACTGATTCAGCGTTGTGTTGACATTGTCAACATCATTGGTGATCCGGCTCATCAGATCACCTTGTTTTTGTTTGTCATAATAGGAGATGGGAAGCCTGTGAAACTGCTCAAACAACGCGCGGCGCAGGTTAAAGACCGTTTTCTGAGCAACCCCAATCATCCAGTAATTCTGCAAAAAGGTGGTAAGCGCCAGCATAATATAGGTAACAGCGAGACCTGTCAGAAGAAGTCCCAATCCTTGTATATGCCGTTCAGCAATATAGTAATCAATCGCCCGGCCGACGAGCACAGGTCCGAGCAGACTGAAAGCAGTGCTGGCTACAACCATCAAAATAACGAGCAGAAGCATCACTTTTTCTCTGGCGAGCAGCGACCAAAGACGCTTAATGGTGCCAAACGTGTCCTGGGCACGCTTTTTCTTTTTCCCTGGGAGGTTCTGAATCGGTATCTTTTGCTGTGAAAAGGGGGCAATCCATTGTTTATCAGCCATGTTGGACACCTCTCCTTCCTTGTGATTCCGCAATGGATCTGTACAATGCTGACTGTTCCATAAGCTCAGTATGTGTGCCAAAGGCCAGAACGGCCCCGTCTTCAAGAAGCAGGATTCGGTCCGCTTTCTCTGCAGACCGGATCTTCTGCGTAATCATCAATGTTGTACAGCGGTAGCGATCAAGAGCTTCCAAAAGCCGGCTTTCCGTTTTCATATCCAGCGCGCTTGTGCTGTCATCCAGCATCAGGATCAGCGGGTGAATCAGCAGCGCTCTGGCAATTGAAAGACGCTGTTTCTGCCCGCCGGATAAATTGACACCCCGTTGGCCGATCACCGTGTCATAGCCGGCAGGCAGCCCTGCAATCAGGTCATGAATCTGAGCATCTTTGGCTGCCTGAATCATTTCTGCTTCAGTCGCATCATGTTTGCCAAAACAGATGTTTTCCCGGATGGTGCCACTGAAGAGAATAGCTTCCTGAGGCACAAAGCCAATCTGTTTGCGGACGGCTTCAAGATCATATTTTATGAGTTGTGTGCCTCCCAGTTCAATGGAGCCGGAATCCGGTTCAAACAGGCCAGGGATCAGCTGAAACAGACTTGTTTTGCCAGAACCGGTGGCGCCCATGATGGCAATCCGTTCACCGTTTTGCACATCAAATGAAACTTGGCGGAGGACGGCCTTTTCAGTATTCGGATAGCTGAAGCAGACATCATGAAAAGCGATGGAACCGTTTTTGGGAGCCCGTTCCGTTACCTGTTCTGTTCTGTGTCCATTTTCAATGCTGAACACCTCCTGCAGCCGCTCTGCTGAAGCTTTGGCTCTGGAGAATGCGAGCGTAATAAATGTAAAGGTCGACACCATAATAGAAATGCGGAGCGCGTAATTGACGATGGCGACCACATTGCCGACAGATGTTGAACCTTGCATCGTCTCCTTATGTCCAAACCAGATAATGAAGATAAGCGTTGCATTCATCAGAACAAGCAGAACAGGCATGGAGGCCTCGACAAAACGGAAGGTCTGCCGGGTCTCTGAGGCAAGCTCCGTATTGGCTCTCTGAAAACGGTTTTCTTCAAACGGCCGGCGTGCAAAGGCGCGGATGAGCCGCATGCCTGATAAATTTTCCTGCATGACTCGGTTGACATCATCAACCTTATTTTGAACCCGGCTAAAACGTTTGCCGGCCTGCTGCAAAACCCAGGCAAGAAACAACAGGGCAGCAGGTACCGTGATCAGAAAAACAGCAGCCAGTCTAGCATCTACAACAAAAGCCATGGCAATGCCGCCGATGATGGTCAGCGGGGCTTTGGCCATGATGCGCAGTCCCATAAAAATTGTATTCTGGATTTGCCGGACGTCATTGGTGAATCTTGTGACCAGTCCGGAAGCTGGGAAGCGGCTGAGGTTTTTGAAAGCGAAGTGCTGAATTTTGCTGAACAAGTCAGAACGGATGGAATGGCTGAATCCCATGCTGGCATAGGACGCATAAAATGAGTTCCCAATTCCGGCCAAAAGAGAGAGTAGGGCCAAGCCAATCATGATTGCACCCCAATAGACAACCGTTCCAATATCTTTATACAGCACGCCCTCATTAATCATCTTCGCCAGTATGAGCGGCAGAACAAGATCTGTGCCCAACTCCGCAAATGTCAGAAAGAGAGCCATCAATGCAGAAAAGCGATATAGTTTTAAATAGGAAAGAATGAGTTTCATCTGGAAGAAGCCTCCTTAATGAACGCACATGGATGCGATTCTTCTATTATAGCGAATTGAAGCAAGCCATTGAATTCCCAAGGCTTGGAAAAAGAATGAACCAGCATCTGGATGTTTAAATAAACTGGATATATGGTAAAATAGGAACAAATGATCTGAACATATGTTCTGTTAGGGGATGAGGGAAAATGAAGAGCTTGCTGAAGCGATCGCTTGAAGGGAATGTGCCAGTTGAAATGATTTATCTAAACAGCGAGGGGAAGCTTTCCCAGCGACAGATTCGCATTTTGGCGATATCAGATTGCTATGTTCGTGCCTATTGCTACCAACGAAAGAAATTGCGTACATTCCGGATAGAGAATATCTTATCGGTTGGCAGGATGAGGAAGAAAAGTGCCCTATACGCCTGAATGGTAAAAACCTTAGCTTGCGTGACAGCCAAGGTTTTTAATTTTAAAGTTAAAAATGGAATGGATATGAGAGTCGGGGAACCGGCCCTTGTTTTGGCAGATGAGCCGACAGGGAATCTGGATCAGCAAACAGGTGCGGAAATCATGGCCCTGCTGAAGGAATTGAACAGGGAAGGCCGTACCATCATTATCGTGACCCATGATTTAGAGGTCGCCAAACAGTGCAGCCGCGTCATTCGTATTGTGGATGGTGAACTTCATGAGGAAACAGCTGAGATTGAAGCAAAGAACAGGATGCAATCTGTATGAACTTAAGCATTTTTAGATGAAATATAGCCCGCCGCTTGCTGGTCTTTATCAGCAAGCGGCGGGCTTTTTTTTTTTTTAGGCCTGATGGTCATATCTTTGGCAGAACTTTTCTGGCGGCAAGGAAGATGCCGGTCGTTAATACGAAAGGCATGGTTAACGCCGGAAGTCCATACGGGAGCAGAAAGGTATCAACAGTGCCAGTTACCGGAACCGTGGCGCATACAGCGAGCAAGCCAGAAATCATAGCAAAGCGGTTTTCTTTTGATTTAAAAATAATTGAAACCGCTATGATGGTCAAAATCGCGTTGTATCCATAAAGTCCCAAATAGATCAAATGGTGTTCCCCGCCAAGGCTGAACGCTGTCAGCACTGCAAATAAATTGCCGATCACGGCGTAGATGGCTGCCTGCCACTTTCCGATAAGCAGGGCCGCATACAGCAAAATTCCCGGTATGACATGCGTCAGAAAGAAGATCTGGCCAATCCCGTTAAATATGGCTTTCGGCAAACTGATTTCGCCGATGGTATTCAATTTCCAATGGGACAGATCCTGCGGTACGAGGGTGGGACTCAACTGGAGAATTTCAAAACGGTACGACGCAAGCAGGAAAAGCCATGTGATCAAAATAAAGGGCAGTGTCAGAATGGGAAGATCGGAATCTTTCATCATATGCATCAAGGCCGCGGCAAGCAAGGCTGCAAACCCGGCAGCAGCGAGCGCCAGCCACCATTGAATGGGTCCGGAAAGAAAGAGAAGCAGTGCCATCCCTGTCAGGATCGAGTTATAGCCGAACAGACCGCACTTCAAGCTTGGTGTATCCGCACCGCCTATGGCGCCAATCAGCGTGCCGACAACAGATGATAGCAAGGCAATCAAGCCGAGCTGCCAGGAATAGACAGCAATGGCCGCAAGAATTAAAATGCCTGATACCGTATTTTCAATTAAAACGACTTGAGAGAACCCTTTAAATACAGCGGACAGAAAGCAGGGAAAGGACCACAAAGTAGTCTGCGGGCTGCCTGCTTTGCGGCTTATGTCAACGGACTGTTGATCGATTGATGCCACCCCCATTTTTGTTCGAAACTCTTCCTATCGTTTTCTGCTCATATGTTTTTTATTCGCATCATTTCCAGGCATTGTTTTATAAAACGCTAAATATTGGAAACCCTATAACAGAAATGTTTGAGAGATTGATCTTGAAGGAGGATGGCATCATGCTATTGACGCCTCGTGAAATTGATAAGCTGATGATCGTGGTTGCGGCTGATCTTGCCAAGCGAAGAAAGGACAGAGGTTTGAAATTGAACTATCCGGAAGCGGTTGCCTTGATTACATATGAAGTATTGGAAGGGGCGCGTGACGGAAAGAGTGTTGCTGAATTGATGCAGTTCGGTGCGACCTTGCTGACTAGTGATGATGTGATGGATGGGATTGCAGATATGATTGATGATGTCCAGGTCGAGGCGACGTTTCCAGACGGAACCAAAATGGTGACCGTTCACAGTCCGATCCGCTAAGCAAGGATGCTAAATGAAATCTGGCGCAATGAAACATGCCGGCAGTTTGGACAATTAAGGAGGAGTTTTGCATGCATATAGAACCAGGACAATTGTTTTTGAAAGAAGAAGACATCGTCTGCAATGAGGGACGGGAGGCGTCTAAACTCCAAGTCGTCAATACGGGTGACCGTCCAGTCCAAATCGGCTCGCACTTTCATTTTTTTGAAGTGAATGAAGCACTTAAATTCAATCGGCAAGAGGCATTTGGAAAGCGTCTCAATATCCCTGCCGGTGCTGCTGTCCGTTTTGAGCCTGGAGATGAAAAGCAAGTTGAGCTTGTCTGTTATGGCGGTGAACAGAAGGTTTACGGTTTTAACAATAAAACGGATGGTTCGGTAAAAGGAGGCTGCAGCCAGTGAGCTTTAAAATGACGAGAAAGCAATATGCCCAAATGTATGGGCCGACTGTGGGAGATTCAATCAGGCTCGCAGATACCAATTTGTTCATCCAAATTGAAAAAGATTATACCCATTACGGCGATGAAGTGGTGTTTGGCGGCGGGAAAGTCATCCGTGACGGCATGGGCCAGAACCCGCTTGTTACACGGGGGGACGGGATTCCGGATGTGGTGATTACCAATGGAATCATCTTGGACTATACCGGCATTTATAAGGCGGACATTGCAATCCGTGACGGTAAAATCTTTAAAATCGGCAAAGCGGGCAATCCGCTTGTGATGAACGGCGTGGATATCACGATTGGTGCGTCAACTGAAATCATTGCTGGAGAAGGCATGATTGTAACGGCCGGCGGCATTGATTCACATGTCCACTTTATCAATCCGGCACAGGTTGACGTCGCGCTCTCATCAGGGTTAACGACATTAATCGGCGGCGGAACGGGACCGACTGCCGGCTCTCGGGCGACAACTGTGGCGCCAGGGGAGTGGAACATTCACCGGATGCTGGAGGCAGCTGAAGGGATGCCAATTAATCTTGGGTTTACCGGTAAAGGACAGGCAGCTGCAGTTGAACCGCTGGTTGAACAAGTCCGGGCCGGGGCGATCGGCCTGAAAGTCCATGAGGATTGGGGTGCGACGCCTTCTGCGCTGGACCATGCACTTCGGGTTGCGGATGAATATGATGTCCAAGTTGCCCTGCACGCGGATACATTGAATGAAGCTGGTTTTGTTGAGAATACAATGGCTGCTGTCAAAGACCGTGTGATTCACATGTATCACACAGAAGGAGCGGGGGGCGGCCATGCGCCTGATTTGATTAAATCTGCAAGCTATATGAATGTGCTGCCGTCCTCGACCAATCCAACACTCCCTTATACGCATAATACCATTGATGAGCATTTGGACATGATGATGGTTTGCCATCACCTAAATCCGTCGGTGCCAGAGGATATTGCATTTGCTGATTCGCGCATCCGCAAGGAAACGATTGCAGCTGAAGACATCTTGCAGGACATGGGTGTGTTCAGTATGGTCAGTTCAGATGCCCAGGCTATGGGACGTATCGGTGAAGTGATCTTACGTACCTGGCAAGTAGCAGATAAGATGAAGCGCGAGCGGGGCGCCTTGCAAGGTGACAGCAAACTTTCTGATAATCAGCGCGCAAAACGCTATGTTGCCAAATATACGATTAATCCAGCAATTACCCATGGGGTTTCAGAGCATGTCGGCTCTATTGAAGAAGGCAAAATAGCTGACCTCGTTCTCTGGTCACCTGCTTTCTTCGGTATCAAACCGGAAATGGTGCTGAAAAGCGGTTTCATTGTCCGCAGCCTGATGGGAGATGCCAATGCGTCCATTCCGACACCGCAGCCGGTGATCTACCGTCCGATGTATGCTGCAATTGGGAAAGCGCTGCAGAAAAGCTCTGTAACGTTCATTTCTCAGGCGGCTTATGACGATAAAGTCCACGAGAAACTGGGGTTGGAAAAACGCATCTTGCCGGTAGGCGGCATCCGCAAGCTGACAAAACGAGACATGAAACTTAATTCTGAAACCCCTGAAATCACCGTTGATCCGCAAACGTACGAAGTGAAAGTAAACGGCGAGCTGCTTATCAGCGAGCCTGCAACTGAACTGCCAATGAGCCAAAGATACTTTTTATTTTGAGGTGACCTATGATTATTGAACGTATATTGGACAACATTCATGATATGAATCAAGAAGAATTGGCATCTCGTCATGTGGAAAAGGTTTTTTTGGAAAGTGCCGATCTTGTCAAACGGATTCAGCGGGTGGAAACGGATCATGGAAGAGAGATTGGGATTCGTTTAAAAGATCAGCAGGACTTAATGGCTGGCGATGTACTGTATATGGATGAGCAAAATGTCATCGTGATAGATGTCAAATCAGATGACTTGCTCGCGATTCGCCCGCGCAGTCTTGAGGAAATGGGCATGATCGCGCATCAGCTGGGCAACCGTCATTTGCCTGCACAGTTTGAAAAAGACGAGATGCTTGTGCAATATGATTATCTGGTGGAAGAGCTGCTCCAAGAGCTGCAAATTCCGTTTCAGCGGGAAAACCGCAAAGTCCGGCAGGCTTTTCGTCATATTGGGCACAGCCATGGATAAGCGGACACTTGCCCTGTTTCAAATTTGTGATTCCAGTTTTCCGACAGGTGCGTTTAGCCATTCATTTGGACTGGAGACGTATATACAGGCAGGCAGTATACATGACAAGGCAACGTTTATCCAGTGGCTTCAAGTGTTTGTCCGTGAACAGCTGATCTACTCGGATGGGCTCGCCTGTTTGCTTGCCTATGAAGCTTTGGAGAAAGAGAATTTAGATGAGATCTGGCGCCTTGACCGCAAACTCACAGTCCAGGCGCTCGCTCGTGAAACAAGAGAAGGCAATCAGAGAATTGGCCAGCAAATGCTGCAGATTGTAGAAGCTTTGTACCAGCCGGCCGCACTTCTGGCCTATAAGGAGAGGCTTGTCGAAAAACGCGCCTTTGGCCACCCGGCCATTGTATTTGCGATCATTGGCCACCATTTGACCATTCCAAAATCCGAGATGATCCTTTATTATCTTTACTCAGCTGTGTCTGGTCTAGTCCAAAATGCTGTGCGTGCCATACCACTTGGACAGACAGACGGCCAGAGGATTTTGCATGTCATACAGGACACTTTGAGTTGTGCACAGGAAGAAGTTTTACAGTTGAGCGAAGATGATTTTGGCATCGTTGCTCCAGGGCTGGAATTAGCGCAGATGCACCATGAACGCGTAAATATTCGCATCTTCATGTCATAAATTTAACAAAGGGATGTGTAACTATGCAGCCAATTAAGATTGGGGTCGGCGGCCCAGTCGGTGCGGGAAAGACCATGCTCGTTGAGAAACTGACACGGAGCATGGCCAATGAAGTGAGCATGGCCGTCGTGACCAATGACATCTATACAAAGGAAGATGCCAAATTTCTGATCCGCAATGGCATCCTGCCGTCGGACCGGATTATCGGCGTTGAAACCGGCGGCTGCCCCCATACGGCGATACGGGAGGATGCTTCAATGAACTTTGCAGCCATTGATGAATTGATTGAGAAGCATCCCAATGTTGAAGTGATCTTTGTTGAGAGCGGGGGAGATAACCTGGCAGCTACATTCAGTCCGGAACTCGTCGACTTATCCATCTACATTATAGATGTTGCCCAGGGTGAAAAAATCCCGCGTAAAGGCGGACAAGGGATGATCAAGTCAGATTTGTTTATCATCAATAAGACTGATTTGGCGCCTTACGTTGGTGCAAACCTTGATGTCATGAAAGAGGATACCAAAGTGTTCCGCGGAGACAGGCCGTTTGTTTTTACAAATTTGAAGGATGAGGAAGGACTTGACGCTGTTGTTACCTGGATTCGCAAGCATGCGTTATTGGACGGACTGGCTTAAATGAAGAATTGGACCGGAACGTTGCTGCTCGAAACCGAAGAACGTATGGGAAAAACAGTTGCCAGCAATGTTTTCTTTCAAGGTGCTTTAAAAGTGATGCGGCCGGTTTATCATGACCCCGGCAAGCTCTGCTACTATATTCTTAATCCGGGCGGCGGTTATTTGGACGGGGATCGCTACCGTTTAAAGTTTACCCTGGACAAGCAATCGAAAATGACGTTGACAACCCAGTCGGCAACGAAAGTTTACAAAACGCCAAAAGACCATGCATACCAGGAAACTGAAATATTTTTAAAAGACGGGAGTTACTTGGAATATATTACAGATCCCTTAATTGCATACCGGCAGGCAAAGTATATCCAGAAAAACATTGTGCATATGGAGAAGGGAACCACCTATCTCTATTCCGATATTGTAACCCCCGGCTGGTCCCCGGATGGAGAACATTTCTCTTATGACCATCTGCAGCTGATCCATGAAGTGTATATGGACGGGGAACTGGCTGTATTTGACCATATTAAATTAAGTCCCGATTCACAGAAAATGGGCTCCATCGGCATGATGGAGGGCTTCTCCCATATGGGGTCAATGATGGTTATCGATGAGCGGATCAACCAGGATCTGATTGATCGTCTCTATGATGTGATGAAGACAAGTACGCAAGCCTACAAAGCCGGCATTTCTTTACTAGCTGTCCCTGGATTGACCATTCGCGTTTTGGCAGACTCGACACAGGTGATTGAACAGCTTTTCGCAGCATGCCATCAAATCCTATCCAAAGAATGGTTTGATAAAAGTCCAAGCTTTTTGAGAAAATACTAGTCCTAAATAAACAACAGGAGGCATTTACAGCATGTTTAAAGATTTTGAAGTAGATACAATTTTTGAAGATCAGGTACATGAACGCTATACATTCATGCTGACCATTGAAGATGAGTCATACAGAGGGGTGTACCATGATGATAAAATTCATTGGTTTCACCCGCAGCCGCAGCGTGATTTGGAACAAGAACATTTAGAAGCCGTAGAAGCTGAAATTCATAATCGCATGAATCAGCTCTAAACGGTCTGGCAAGCCGGCACTCCTTTCAATATGAGAGGGGTGTTTTTTGCATGTTATCAGGCAGTGAATAATCAAGCCTGTATGGCCATATATTCAAGTAGGACATGCATGGACAGTTGCAGGAACAGAAAACAGGAGGCGCCAAATGAAAAAAAGGTATGGCTATATGATGTTCTGTCTCGTGCTCACAGCTTTGATGGCCGGCTGTGTACAAAAACAGGGCACTGCAAAGGACCGGTTTTCAGCAAATGAGGAAAATCGCGAGGAATTGGTGCTGGCTATCGGCGGGGAAC
>Ga0153921_1000537_pt1 | contig 19728 bp, 25 predicted proteins | sample TSNJ005MetaG_FD_104691 | JGI IMG/M metagenome (GOLD analysis project Ga0153921, IMG submission 104691) | Attine ant fungus gardens microbial communities from New Jersey, USA - TSNJ005 MetaG | ecosystem: Host-associated > Fungi > Mycelium > Unclassified | place: USA: New Jersey, Brendon T. Byrne... | reverse complement strand
TGGTCGGCGGCGTCGACCACCGATCCGCCCAGCAGGCGGCCGATCTCGTCGGTCAGTTCTCGGGGCGCGTCCGCCCAGGGGATGCGGTCGCTCGTGGCTTCCATGCGGCCACCCTACCCAGGAAGGGCCGCGGCTACGCCCGCAGCGCCAGCGCGGTGAGCCGGCGGCTCGGCTCTGTACCCACGGGCGGATCCGTGCGACGCTGTCGGCGTGCGCGTCGTGCTCGTTCCGGGAGGCGGTGGCGCGGGCTACGCCTGGTCCGCGACGGTCGCCGAACTGCGCCGGCGCGGGGTCGACGCGGTCGCGCCCGATCTGCCGGTGGGGCCGGGCAACGGTCTCCCCGAGTACGTCGATGCCGTCGTGGAGGCGGCGGGCGACGCATCCGAGGTGGTGCTCGGCGCGCTCTCGCTGGGCGGCTTCACCATCGTCCCGGCGGCGACGCGCCTCCCGGTCACGCGGCTGGTCTTCGTGAACGCGATGATCCCCCTCCCGCGCGAGCGCGCAGCCGACTGGGGTGACGCGACCGGCCACACCGCGGCCGTGCGCACCGCCGAGCTCGCCGCCGGACGCGACCCGGACGCGCCGCTCGACCCGGTCGCGGCCTTCCTGCTCGACATGACCCCGGAGCAGCGTCGAGCCGTGGATGCTGCCGAGCGCGACGAGGGCGAGCGCGTCTTCGACGAACCGTGCCCGTTCGACGCCTGGCCACCGGTGCCGGTGCGGGTCGTGGCCGGGCGCGACGACCGCTTCCTCCCCGCCGCGTTCCAGCGCACCGTCGCGCGGGACCGGCTCGACGTGGAGCTGATGACGATCCCGGGCGGGCACCTCGCTCCCCTTTCGCAGCCGGTGGAGACGGCGGACGCGATCCTGCGCGACTGAGGACCGCAGGCCACCCCTCAACGGGGTCGCGCCTCCCGCACACCGGTACTGCCACACTGGCTGAATGGTCTCTCACCGTCGGCGCACCGGACGCGCCATCGCCGCCGTCCTCGCCGCCTTCGCACTCACCGGCGGTGCCGCCGGCCTCGCTGCCGCTCCGGCGAGCGCCACGCCCGTGCCCCCGGTCCTGCCCGGGCCGAGCACGAGCGCCGGCGCCCTGAGCCCGGGCCTGTACGTCCAGGTCCTCGACGGGCTGATCCACGTGAGCAATGGCGGCTCGCAGCTGAATTTCGCGGCCGGCCAGTTCGGGTTCGTGCCGACCATCACCACTCCGCCGGTCATCATCCCCCAGAACCCCGGCATCGTCTTCGCCCCACCGCCCGTGTTCCAGACGCCACCCGCGCTCACGGCCGCGCAGCAGGCGGCCGCCCAGGCGGCCGCGGCCTCGGCCACGGCCCGACAGCTCGCGGCCGCGGCCGACGCCGCGCAAGCCGCCGTCACGGCCGCGCGTGCGCACGCCGACGACCTCGCAGCGAAGCGGGATGCGGCGGCCGGCGCGCGCGACGATGCCGAAGCGGCCAAGGGCCTGGCCGACCAGGGCGTCCTCTACGCCCAGCAGCAGCTCGCCGACGCCGAGGCCGCCCTCCAAGCGATCCCGGGCGATGGGCCGGACCACGACGCGGCGCTCGCGGCATACACCGCGGCGCAGGCAGCGCTCGCGTCCGCGCAGCAGCAGGTCACCGCGACGGGCGACGCGCTCGAATCCGCCATCGCCGCCGCGACGGCTGCGGCATCCGCGTCCGACGCGGCCGAGCAGGCCGTCACCACCGCGAGCGTCGCCCTGGAGACGGCCCAGCACGACGCGGCCGTCGCCACCACCACCGCCGTCGACGTCGTCGCCGCCACGACCCCCGCGGTGCCCCCGGCCCTCCCGACACCCACCGAGTCCGCGCCGCCGTCGAAGGGCGACGATCCGACGACGGTGAAGGCCGGCCAGACCCTGCTCCTCCTCGCCTCCGGCTTCCGACCCGGCACCCAGACCGCCTTCGGCGTCTACTCCGACCCGCTCGCCGTGGCACCGGTCTCCGTAGACCCCCAGGGCTTCGCCGCCGCCTCGTTCCAGATCCCCGCCACGTTCACCGGCGCCCACAGCCTCGTCGCCGTGGGCGTCGGCATGGACGGTCTGCAGCGCATCCTCCGCCTCGACATCACGGTGACGGCACCCGCAGCGACACCGGCCGCGGTGCCCGCCGTCGCGAGCACGTCGACGACGTCCCTCGCCGCCACGGGCGTGGACGCGACGGTCCCGGCACTGCTCGGCGGCGGGATGCTGTTGGTGGGTGTCGCGCTGGCGGTGCTGTCGACGCGACGGCGACGGGTGGCCTGACCGACAGCGGCGGGACGCCTGATCTGTCGGTGACGGGGCGCCTGACTTGTCGGTGACGGGTGGCCTGAGCCGACGGCGGCGGGCCGCCTGAACCCGCAGCGTCGCGGCCGCCGCGATCACCCCGATCCGCGCCCTACCTCCCGCGGCGCCCCGCGAACACGGCGACCGCCAGCGGCACGACCGACGCCACCATCAGCACCGTCCCGAGCACGGTGTCGCTCGGCCGCACCACCGCTCCGGCGACCAGCACGCCCGCGAACACGACCGCCGCGACGAGGCGTCGCGCCGTGCGCTCCAGCCGGTCGACGCGGCGTTCGAGGTGCGGCGACGAAACCGCGATGCTGCCGTCCTCGACGCGGTCGAGGAGGGCGTCGACGCGTTTCGGCAGCCTCCACGCGACGCCGGCGATGGAGAGTGCCTCCTTCGCGAAGTCCTGCACGACGTTGCCGCGCTCGTCGCGCAGCAGCTGTGAGGCGTAGGGCTCGATCGAGTCCCACAGGTTGAAGCCGGGGTCGAGCGCGCTGCACACGCCCGAGGTCAGGGACATGGCCCGCACGATGAGCAGGAAGTTCTCCGGCAGCTGGAACGGCAGCGACCGCACCACGTCACCGAACTGGTTGGCGAAGTCGCGGAACTCGCGCGGGTCGACCTCCCGCAGCTCGGCGAAGCCCATGCCGCCGAACCGCGCGAAGAGCTGCGTCATGGCCTGCTCCAGCTGCGATGTGTCCGCGGAGGGCAGCAGCACGCCGACGTCGCGCATCGCATCCACGAGGCCCTTGCCGTCGCGGGAGGCGGCGGCGATCAGGAGCTTGCGCAGGCCGGTGCGCAGCGTGGTCGGCACCTCCCCCATCATCCCGAAGTCGATGAAGGTCAGCCGCCAGGGACGTTCGCCCTCGGCGGCGTCCGGGAGGGGTGACACGAAGATGTTGCCGGGGTGCGGGTCGGCGTGGAAGAACCCGTTCGAGAACAGCTGGTCGAACATCACCGCCGCGAACACCGGGGCGACCTCGGCCGGGTCGATGCCCGCCGCCCGGAGCGAGGCGGCGTCGGTGATCTTGATCGCCGTCACGTCCTCGAGGGTGAGCACGCGGCGGGTGGTGCGCTCCCAGACCACGGCCGGCACAGCCACACGGTCGTCGGCGGCGAAGTCCTCGGCGAACCGCTCCGAACTCGCGGCCTCGTGCAGGTAGTCGATCTCCTCCAGGCTCGTCCGGGCGAACTCCTCGACGAGCTCGGGCGCATCCACCCGGTCGGAGACGAGGCGCACGTGGCTGAGCCAGCGACCCACGCGGCGCAACGCCGACAGGTCGACGTCGACGATCGCGCCGATGCCCGGACGCTGCACCTTGATGACGACCGCGTCCAGCCCGGTCTCCTCCGCATCCTGAGCCGACAGGCGCGCGCGATGCGCCTGGCCGAGGGAGGCCGCGGCCACCGGGGTCTCGTCCACCCACGCGAACGCGCGGTCGAGCGGCACGCCCAGCTCCGCCTCCGCCAGGGAACGGATCGCCGCGAACGCGACCGGCGGCACCTCGTCCTGCAGGCCTTCCAGCTCGGCCGTGATCTCGGGCGGCAGCACGTCCAGGCGCGACGACATGAACTGGCCGACCTTGATCATCAGACCGCCGAGATCGACGGCGAGCACGTGGAAGCGCTGCGCGAAGCGCTGCATGCGCCTCGACCGCGTGCGCTCGGCCACGCGCGCCAGCCCGATGCGCGGCAGGAAGAGCTCGTACCACCAGGTGACCGCGAGATTCCAGCCCGCGAACCGGAGGATGCGCCGGTAGCGGCGGCGCGTGTCCCCCGCCGCGGCCTCCGCCCCCGCCTGCTCGCCGGCCCCCGGGCGAACGGACGTCACCCCGTCAGTCCTGCGCGAGGATCGAGTACAGTCGGCGCCGCGCCTCGTCGAGCACGGTCACGGCCTGCGCCACCTGCTCCGGCGTGCCGGTCCGGCGCACCTGGGCGGCCGCCTGCGCCAGCTCCACTCCCGCCTTGGGGAGGGGGCCGAACGGGTCGCTCGGGCTGCTGCCCGCGCTGCCGGACTCCCACGGAGCCGGACCCGCCTCCGCCGCCTCGGCACGGCCGGCCTCGGTGAGGGCGTAGGTCTTGCGACCGTTCGACTCCTCGGCCGTGAGCAGCCCCTCGTCGGCGAGCAGCTGGAGGGTCGGGTAGACGGAACCGGCGCTCGGCTTCCAGCTGCCGCCGCTGCGCTCCTCGATCTCCCGGATGATCTGATAGCCGTGCATCGGCTTCTCGGCGAGCAACGACAGCACCGCGGCCCGCACGTCGCCGCGACCCATCCGGGTGCCGACCCGCTTCTCGAACGTCGAGCGCAACTGCTCGAACGCCTGCCACATACCGTCCGCCGTCATCCCGGGGCCGAAGCCTCCGGTCGGGAACGAATTCGAACCGCTCATGATGTCCTCCTCAGGAGTCGTCAACGATACTCAACGATATATCGTTATTGGCGCGAGCGATAGGGGCGATTCGGCGGTTCCGCGCGGGAGACGGGAGAATCGGCTCGTGGTGTTGCTCGTCCTGACTGCGTGCGCGTGCATCGCGATGCTCGCGCGGTCCGGCCGGCTGTGGAGGCGCTTCGCTCACGGAACAGGCGGCGGAGGCGGACTCGTCTATGCCGCCTGGGTCGGCGAGATCCTGGCGCTCGCCTGCGCTCTCACCCTTCCGGCAGCGATGATGCGCTTTCCGGTCACGCTGAACGGTGTCTACGGGATATTCCTCGCCTGGGTGGCGGCCGTCGCGCTGCTGGTCTGGTTGTCGTACCGTCCCCGGGCGGGCGCGTGGCAGCCGCTCATGATCGGCGCCGCCGTGACGCTCGTCGGCGCGCTCGTCGGGCTGGGCATCGAGGTGGTCACCCGGGGCACCGGCAGCGAAGCTCTCGTCATCGCGCTCGTGATCCTTCTCGTCGCGGCCGGAGCCCTCGGCATCCTGATCCGGGTCGTTCGCGGCTAGCTCGCGCGACATTCGTCACAAATGTGGGGAAAGCGGGGCCCAAAGTCGACATTCGGCACAAATGTCGCGAGCGAGGCGGGGGCGCGCGTGACGCAGGAGTCCCCCTCCCCTGGCCTCGCACATCCGGGCGCAGTACCGTTGCGGGTGCGAGTGAAAGACGCAGAGAGGATGTACGAGATGGCCCAGTACACACGTGATCCGGACGCGATCGCCCGGCTGACGCCGGAGCAGTTCGCGGTGACCCAGGAGGCCGCTACCGAGCGGCCGTTCGACAACGAGTTCTGGGACAAGGAGGATGCAGGGCTCTACGTCGACGTCGTGTCGGGCGAGCCGCTCTTCGCCTCGACGACCAAGTACGACAGCGGCTGCGGCTGGCCCAGCTTCACCAAGCCGCTCTCGGCCGAGAACATCGTCGAGAACTCCGACACGTCGCTCGGGATGGTGCGCACCGAGGTCCGCTCGTCGCACGGCGACAGCCACCTCGGCCACGTCTTCGACGACGGCCCCGCCGACGAGGGCGGCCTGCGCTACTGCATCAACTCGGCCGCGCTGCGCTTCGTGCCGCTGGCCGACCTGGAGAAGGAAGGGTACGGCCAATTCGCGCCCCTCTTCGCGAAGGCGGCGAACGCCTGATGGCCACCGAACGCGCCATCCTCGCCGGCGGCTGCTTCTGGGGCCTCCAGGAGCTCATCCGCGACATGCCCGGAGTGCTCGGCACCCGCGTCGGCTACGCGGGCGGCCACACCGACAACGCGACCTACCGCAACCACGGCGACCACGCGGAGGCGGTCGAGATCGACTTCGACCCGTCCGTGATCTCGTACCGCGACCTCCTGGAGTTCTTCTTCCAGGTGCACGACCCCACGACGAAGAACCGCCAGGGCAACGACGTGGGCACCAGCTACCGCTCGGTCATCCTGTACCTCACGCCCGAGCAGGAGCGCGTCGCGCGCGAGACGATCGCCGAGGTCGACGCCTCCGGGCGCTGGCCGGGCAAGGTCGTCACCGAGGTCGAGCCCGCTGGCACGTTCTGGGATGCCGAGGAGGAGCACCAGGACTACCTGCGCAAGCACCCCGGCGGCTACACCTGCCACTACGTGCGTCCGGACTGGGTCCTGGACGACGAGGTGACCACGGCAGGGTGACCGCCGGGAGCCCGCGCGGGCGACCCGCTCAGCGGAGCGCTGCGACCGCCGTCTTCGTGGCTGCGGCCAGCAGCGCGTTGTCCGGCGTCGCATCCGGCGCCGCCTTGCGGGACAGCGTGACGACGACGATGGGCGCGCGCCCGGCCGGGTAGACCACGGCGATGTCGTCGCGCACGCCGTACTCCCCCGTCCCGGTCTTGTCGGCCACCGGCCACGCCGGGTCGACGCCCGCGCGGATGGTGTCGTCGCCCGTCGTGTTGTCGAGCATCGTGTTGCGCAGGAGGGTGCGGTCCGTCGTCTCCAGCGCCGAGCCGAGCAGGACGGAGCGCAGATCGTTCGCGAACTGCGCGGGGGTCGTGGTGTCGCGCGCGTCCCCGGGCAGCGCCTCGTTGAGGTCCGGCTCGATGCGGTCGACGTTGGTCGTGCGGTCGCCGATGCCGCGGAGCCACTGCTCGACCGCGTCCGGCCCGCCAACGCGCGCGACCAGGAGGTTGGCGGCGGTGTTGTCGCTGAACCGCAGCATCGCGTCGATCAGCTCGCGCACGGTCATTCCGGTGTCGACGAACTTGCTCGTGATGGGCGCGTACGACAGCAGGTCGGCGCTCGTGTAGTGGACGACCTGGTCGAGGTCGGCGTCGGACGAGCGCTGGAGCAGCGCGGCGGCGATGAAGGTCTTGTTCGAGGAGGCGAAGGGGAACCGCTCCCCGCCGCGGTACGAGACGGTGCGCCCGGAGCCGGTGTCGATCGCCGTGACGCCGAGCGTCGCGCCGTGGGTGCGCTCCAGCTCCGCGAACGCGCGCTGAGTACCGGCGGTGTTGCCCTGGGTGGCCGCGCCGCTCGTCGCCGAGGCCGAGGTGCTCTGCGCCGACGCGGCGGCCGGAGCGGAGGCGAGCGAGGATGCCGCGCATCCCGAGATCGCGACCGCGAGTGCGACGGCGGCGCCGCCGGTGACCGTGAGGAATCGTTTGCGAATGTCCATGTCGGCAGCCTCGCCCGCCGCGACGATCCTGTCGAAGACCGGATCGCTCCGAACCATGCCCGATCGGCATGCGTCTAGGGTGGAGCCGTGGATCTGATCGCCGCGTGCCGGGTGCTCGTCGAGATCGGCGACCGCGGCAGCGTGACGCGCGCGGCGGCCGCCCTCGAGGTGGCACAGTCCGTCGCGAGCCGGCGCATCCTCGCCCTGGAGGGACGCCTCGGCAGTCCTCTGCTGGAACGGACCGCCCGCAGCGCGGTGCTCACACCCTTCGCCCGTGACCTCCTCCCCTCCGCGCGGCGCCTGATCCGGCTCGCGGACGAACTGGAGCTCGATGCGGCTCGCGCGCGCCTGCGACCGGTGACGGTGGCCGTGCCGGTCGGCTGTCCGACGCGGGAGCTCGCGGTGGCGGATGCCGCGGGGCGTGCCGCCGGGCTCCGGCTCGAGTTCCGCGAAGACACGCCGGCCCGACGCGCCGAACTCGCGGCGACCCGGGGCGTGCGCCTGGCGGTCGCGAGCGTCGCGCCGGATGCGGCGACCTGGACCGCGGAGCTGGGCGCCGCCGGGCGCCGGGAAGCAGGCGACGCCCTGCGCCTGGACGACCTGCGGCCCGGCCGCACCCCGCGCTCCCGCGACGACGACGCCGGCGCACGGCTCCGCATCGGGCCCGAGGACGACGTGCCGCACATCCGGGACGCGCTGGTGCGCGCCGCCTTCGCCGTCGGACTGCTGCCGAGCCAGCTCCCGATCGACGGCTCGACGACCTCCTCCCTCGCCTCCGTGCTCGCCGACGGCGATCTGCTGCTCTGCACAGCGGCGGAGGCCCACGAACTCGGTCTGCACTGGCGCCGGTTCACCGGGTTCGGCGTCGCGCGCGGCTTCGCGCTCGTCGGGGACAGCGAGAACGACGTGACGACCGTCGTGGAGGCGGTCGGCGACGAACTCGCCGCCGCGCTCGGTGCGCGCGCCCGCGACGTCGCGCCCAGGACGACGGGGCGCGCCGATGCATGACGCGCGCTTCCTGGACGCCGTGCGCAGCGACCTGGCACAGGCCGGACTGCGGGCCTCGATCCTCGTCCGGGACCTCCGCACCGGCCGCGAACTCGACCTCGACGGCGACGTCGCGACGCCCGCGGCCTCGCTGACCAAGATCCCGATCGCTCTCGCGGTGCTCACCCGCGTCGCCGACGGCCGGCTCGACGGGTCGGCACCGGTCGCCGTGCCCGCGGGGGATGCCGCGGGCAGCCTCCCGGGCACGACCCGCTTCCGTCATCCGTCCGTGATCGCGGTGGACGATCTGGTCTCGCTCGCCCTGACCATCAGCGACAACGGCGCCGCGGATGCCCTCCTCGGCCTCGTCCCGCCCGGCGAGGTCATGGCCGAGCTGGAGGCGCTGGGCATCCACGGCATCGCCGTCCGCCACGCCTTCGCCGACCTCTCCGACACCCCGCTCGAACGGTTCGCCCCCGACGAGGCGCACCTCGCCCACACCCTCGCCATCCGTGGGAGCACACCGGCGCACGGCCATCCGATCCGGCAGCTGGATGTCGCCCGCACCAACACGGGCACCGCCCGCGCCTTCGCCGACCTGCTCGAAGCGGTCTGGAGCGAGCGCGGCGTCCATCCGGAGGCCGCCGCCCGGCTCCGCGACCACCTCCGCGCGAACCTCCTGCGCCACCGTCTCGCCCCCGACATCGTCGCCGACGACACGGCGTGGGCCTCCAAGACCGGAACGCTGCTCAACCTCCGCCACGAGGCGGGGGTCGCCGAGCACGCCGACGGCTCGCGATTCGTCATCGTCGCCCTGAGCACGTCGAGCGTGCCCGCCTCGGCCCAGCCCGCCGCCGAGGCCGCGTTGGGCGCCGCCGCCCGGAGGATGCACGAGCGCGTGCGCAACGGCGCGACGTGATCGTCTAGGATTCACGGAGATGAGGAGGCCGCGGGGTGGCGGCCCTGGACAGGGGGACGATGTTCACGGCACACGCGCGGCGCTCGATCGCGGCCATCGCTGTCGGCGCGGCGGCGCTCATCGCACTCTCGGGGTGCGCACTCTTCGGGTCGACAGCGCGCCCGACCCCGACGCACACACGCACCGCGACGCCAACGCCCACACCGACCGGCGACGCGACCCGCTCGGGGATCACCTCGTCACCGGCGCCCACGCCGGTCGTTCCGCCCACGCTGACACCCGTCCCGCCGGGCACCGTCGTGGCACAGGGCGATGTCGCCTCGCCCAAGGGCAGCATCCACTACCACTACCGGGTCGTCTCCAACGGGGACAACACCTACTCGGCGCAGTACACGGGCTTCACGTCGACCGTGCCCGTCCCGGTCTCCGTCACCTTCCTCGACACGCCGCCCCAGGTCGGCGACGGGATCACCTACCACGGCGTCGGCGACTACCAGCTCGGCGGTCCGACCACCTCTCCGGCGGCGGCCTCGTCGAGCAAGCTGGGCAGCGTCGGTCAACCGTCGTATCTGGTCGCGCTCGTCACCTATTCGTCGGCGCCATCGTTCGACGGCGTGCCGCAGGAGCTCGGACCGGACAAGGTGCTGGCCGTGAACACGGTGCACTGGTCGGTGCCCGTGCGCCCGTCGAACGTGCATCCCGTCGACAACGGCCCGAACCCCGGGGCGAGCGGGGCCGTCACGGCGACCACGGCCTCCGGTGCGCCCAAGACCTATCTGGTCTCGGCGGGAGACGCGCCCGCCGGGATCGCCCAGCGCTTCGGCATTCAGGTCGCGGACCTCTACTGGCTCAACCCCGACCTCCCGACCTCGACCACGCAGCAGGTCGTCTTCGAGGGCACCGAGCTGAACCTGGACCCGGACAGCCTGTAGCGCGTGCGGCCTCGCGAGCCGCGCGGGCCGCGCCTGGTCAGGCGACCAGCAGCCGCGACAGGATCGCGCGCGAGCGCCGCACGTCCTCGGCGCTCTTACGGGTGAGCTCGCCCACGCCGCCGAGTCGCGTGTTCTCGCGGAGGAGCCGGACGATCTCCACGGCGACCGACCGGCCGTAGAGGTCGCCACCGAAGTCGTGGATGTGGACCTCCACGCGCCGGTCGCTCACGTCGTCGAAGGTGGGATTGGCTCCGATGCTGACGGTGCCCCCACGCGGTGCGCTCTCGCCGTCGAGCGTCACCCAGCAGGAGTAGACGCCGTCGGCGGGCGGCTCGCCTGCGGTGATCGCGAGGTTCGCCGTCGGGAAGCCCAGCAGCCTCCCGCGCCGGTCGCCCGCCGCGACGACGCCGCGGAACCCGGAGGTCAGGATGCCGTCCCGATCCGGTGGAAGGCGCTCTGGTGGAAGACGAGCGGTGCGACGTCGGGGAAGACCTCGGCGGCGTGCACCTCCAGCAGCACGATCTCGTGATCGCCGCCGTCGAAGGTCGCGCTGACGCCGCACTCCAGCCAGAGAGCGGCGCCGTCGATCAGCACCGCGCCGTCCGTCGTCGGGTGCCAGTCGGCGTCCTGGAAGCGGTCGCCGGTGCGCGACGAGAGCTGCCGGCAGAGGGCGCCGTGCTCCGCGCCGAGCACGCTCAGCCCCAGCCGCTCGCTGCCGGCGAGCACCGGCCAGGTCGAGGAGGTGCGCGCGACGCTGACGGCGACGAGCGCGGGTTCCAGCGAGATCGAGGTGAACGAGTTGACGGCCATGCCGGTGGGGCTGCCGTCGCGCAGCGCGGCGACGGCGACAACGCCGGTCGGGTACGCGGCGAAGGCGCGGCGCAGGGCCAGCTGCGGGGAGTCGCTCAGTGCGGTGTCGTTGCTCATGTGGGTCGGCCTTCCTCGTCCATCGCGTCGATGCGATTAGTCAAGTTTGTCTATGTGTCTGAATACTATGCAGATTTGATCATGCAAACAACCCTGAGATACCGGATAGCACTAGGATCGGACCATGTCGTCTACCACCCGACTGGTCGTGCTCGGCGCTGTCCACCAGTTCCAGCCCGTCCACGGCTACTTCCTCCGCCGCGAGCTGATGACCTGGCACGTCGACGAGTGGGCCAACATCCAGCCCGGCTCGATCTACAACGCGCTGCGCTCCCTCGAGAAGGACGGCTACGTCACCGAGGACACGACCGAGGTCGAGGGCAAGCGCCCGGCGCGCACCACCTACACGATCACGCCAGAGGGCGAGGTGGAGTTCCTCCGCCTGTTCCGCTCGGCACTGTGGGAGGTGGAGGTGTTCGACACCAAGCCGGTCATGTCCATCCCCTCGTTCATGCACGTGCTGAGCCGCCGCGAGGTGGTGGAGGCGCTGGAGCACCGGATCAGCAAGATCGACGCCATCGTGCTGAGCAACGCGTACAACATCGAGGACACCGCCAAGTCGTCGACGACGCCGGACTACGTGCGCGAGATCTTCGAGCTCTCCAGCATCCGCCTGCGCGCCGAGCAGCAGTGGGCGCGCGACCTGCGGGAGCGGCTCATCGCCGGCGAGTACGTGTTCGCCGACGAGAAGACCGCCTCCTGACAGCGGGGCGGCCCCACGCTCGGGCCGCCCGCGCCGCACGTGCTGCTCAGGCCGCCCCGACCAGCAGCCGGTCGATCGCGGCGGGCGTGAGCAGCTCGGTCTGAGCACCGACCGCCGTGGTCGTCACCGCGCCGGCCGCCGACGCCCGCAGAAGGGCGCTGAGCGCATCCGCTCCCCCGGCCAGAGCGGCCGCGAGCGCGCCGCAGAAGGCGTCGCCCGCGCCGGTCGTGTCGACCGCGTCGACCTCGAACGCGCGCACGGCGAGGTCGTCGCCGCCCGGTGTGAGCCAGCGCGCCCCGTGGGATCCGAGGGTCACGACCAGCGCGTCCGGGCCCGCGCCCAGCAGAGCGTCGATCCCGCCGAGCGCTTCGGCCTCGGTCTCGTTGACGACGAGCAGGTCCGTCACCGCGAGCAGCGACGGCGTCACCCCCTCCGCCGGTGCCGCGTTCAGGATGGTGCGCGCACCGGTCCGTCGCCCCGCGGCGAGCGCCGCCTCGGCCGTCCGCGGGTCGATCTCCAGCTGGGTGAGCACGACGCTCGCGCCCTCGACGGCCGCGGCTGCCGCATCCGGCGTCAGTTCGGCGTTGGCTCCGCGGGCCACGATGATGCTGTTCGCCGAGTCGGCGAGCATCGCGATGTAGGCGGAGCCGGTCGGGACCCCCTCCGAGAGGTGGAGGTCGACGTCGAGCCCGGCGCGCAGCATCTCCCGGCGGAGGTCCTGACCGGCGCCGTCGTTGCCGAGCTGCGCGCAGAAGCGGGTCGGTGCGCCGCTCCGCGCGGCGGCGACGGCCTGGTTGAAGCCCTTGCCGCCGGGGAGCGAGCCGAGCGGCTGCCCGAGCAGGGTCTCCCCCACCTCGGGCAGCCGGTCGAGCCGCACCAGCGTGTCGAGGTTGACGCTCCCGACGACGCAGACGAGACCGGAGGTCATCGCGGTCAAGCGACGCCCGCGGCGACGCCCGCTCGCGCGGCCGCACCCGGGTGGTCGGCCGGCAGGGTCGACGCGTCCTGGCCGAGCAGGCGCTCGCGCAGGGTGGTCGCCGAGTAGCCCGTCGGGGCGACGCCGCGCTCGCGCAGGATGGGCAGGACGAGCTCGACGAAGTCGCGCGTCGAGCCCGGCTGCACCTGCGGGGTGAGCAGGAAGCCGTCGAGGTCGGCGCCTTCCGCCAGGGCGCAGAGGTGGTCGGCGACCTCCTCCGCGCTCCCCACGAACGGGATGACGCCCACGCCGTGCGCGTGCCAGTCCTTCAGCACGTCCCCGACGGTCTGGCCCGCGAAGCGCGCGATCTGCGTCTGCGAGAGCTCGGTGCTCAGGTCGGTCATCGGGGTCTCCGGCGCGTACGACGAGAGGTCGAGGCCGGTGAACCAGGCGTAGGAGGCGACGGCGACGTCCGGGCTCTGGGAGGCGAGGATGGCGTCGTACTTCGCCTGCGCCTCCTCGTGCGTCGGGGCGACCACGCAGGCGAACGCCGACATCAGCTTCACCGCGTCGGCGCGCCGGCCGGCGGCCACCGCCTCGGCGCGGATCGAGCGGACGTGCTCCGCCAGCTTCTCGACGCTGCCGCCGCCGAGGAAGATCGCCTCGCCGTGCTTGCCGCCGAACGCCTTGCCCGCGGGCGAGCTGCCGGCCTGGAACAGCACGGGCGTCCCCTGCGGCGAGTACGACGTGTTGCCGTAGCCGCGCGAGCGGAAGTACGGGCCGTCGTGCTCGATGCGGTGCACCTTGTCGGGGTCGGCGTAGCGGCCGAGCTTGTCGCGCTCGAGCGCGTCCGGCTCCCACGCGCCCTCGAACAGCTTGTAGACGAGCTCCATGAAGTCGTCCGCCATCCGGTACCGCTCGTCGTGCGCGACCATCGGCACGCCGAACGCCTCGACGGCGGTCTCTGCGGTGCCGGTCGTCACGACGTTCCAGCCGATGCGGCCTCCCGACAGGTGGTCGAGGGTCGCCATGCGGCGGGCGAACGCGTACGGCTGCTCCAGGAGCGTGGAGCCGGTGATCACCAGGCCCAGCTGCTCCGTGGTCGGGATGAGCGCGGCGGCGACGATCGCCGGGTCGAGGCGCGGGAGGTCCAGGCCCTCGACCGAGCAGATGTCCGGCCGTTCGCCGTTCACGTCGGCCCAGCCCCAGGCGTCGGCGAGGAAGAGGAAGTCGAAGTGCGCGTCCTCGCAGATCCTCGCGATCTCCTGCCAGTAGGCCAGTGTGTCGAAGAGGTGCCTCTTGTTCTCGGGGTAGCGCCAGGTGGCGGTGCCGGAGTCGTTGGCCTGGGCGTTCTCGAACAGCCCGAAGCGCAGTTGTCTCATGATCCTCAGCTTCCTGATTCGGTGGATGTGGTGTGTGGAGGCCGGGTCAGCGCGCGACGATCTCGCCGTCGCTCCACCACAGCACCCGCTTGCGCACGATCGCGAGGGCGGCGACGAGCACGACGCCCATCACGCACAGCAGCGCGATGCTGGCCCAGGTGACCGGCAGGTTGGCCTGCGCGGCGGAGACGGTGACGAGCGAGCCGAGCCCGGCCTGCTGGCCGGCGGCGACGAACTCCGCGACCGCGGCGCCGACGATGGCGAGCGGCAGGGCGATGCGCAGCCCGGCGAAGAAGTACGGCATGCTGCCCGGCAGGCGCAGGTGGCGGAAGATCTCCCACCGGCTGGCGTGCAGCGTCGTCATCACGTCGAGCGCGCGTCCGTCCACGTCCCGGAGCCCGGCGAGGGAGTTCACGAGCATGGGGAAGAACACGACGAGGCCGGTCACGATGTACTTCGGCATCATCCCGAAGCCGAACGCGACCACGAGGGCGGGTGCGATGGCGACGATCGGTGTGACCATCACCATGACGACCAGCGGCATGACTGCCCGCTCGACGATCTGGAACTCGGCCATCACGACGGCGAGCAGGAAGCCGCCGAGGATGCCGGCGGCGGCGCCGATCACGACCTCCTGCGCGGTGACGAGCAGGTTGGAGGCGTACATCCCGGCGTCGCTCACCAGGCTGGCGCCGATGGCGTCGAGCGTGGGGATGACGTACGGGTTGGTGATCGCGACCAGCTGCCAGAGCACGCCGGCGACGGCGAACGCGATCAGCGGCGGGAGCCAGGTCGTGACCCGGAGGCGCTTGACGAGGCCCGGCCCGGTTCCGGGGGCGGGGGCTGCGGCGGCGGCGATGCGCGCCGTCGCCATGGTCTGGGTCTCAGACATGGGTCTCCTCCATCACGCTGTGCAGGGTGTCGCGCACGTGGCCCTCGAGGTCGCGGAACGCGTCCGTCGCGTACGCCTCGACCGAGCGGGGGCGCGGCAGGTCGACGTCGATGACCTCGGCGATGCGGCCCGGGTGGGCGGCCATGACCACGATCCGGTCGGAGAGCATGATCGCCTCCGGGACCGAGTGGGTGACGAACAGCACCGATTTGCGGTTCGACTGCCAGAACTCGAGCAGGCCGAGGCGCTGCTGGTCGCGGTTCATCTCGTCGAGGGCCGAGAACGGCTCGTCCATCAGCAGCACGCCGGGGTCGAAGACGAAGGCGCGGGCGATGGCGGCGCGCTGCTGCATGCCGCCGGACAGCTGCGACGGGTACTTGTTCAGCGCCTGCCCCAGCCCGAACGAGCTGAGCAGTTCGGCCGGGTCGCGCAGCGAGCGGCCCGCGTTGGCCTTCGCGTTGACCCGCATCGGGAGGCGCACGTTCTCCAGCACCGTCTTCCACGGCAGCAAGGCGGGCGACTGCGGGACGAGGCCGATCAGCTTGTCGCGGGTCGCCGTCCTGACGCTCTCTCCGTCGATGGTCACCGAGCCGGAGTCCGCGGGGATGAGGCCGGCCACGACCTTGAGGAGCGTCGACTTGCCGCATCCACTCGGGCCGATGACCGAGACGAACTCGCCGCGGCCGATCGTCAGGCTGACGTCGTCGAGGACCGTCGTCCGGCGCCCGTCTGGCCCGAAGGCCTTCGTGACGCCCGCGATGTCGACGCCGCCGGTCATTTGCCCGGCCAGACGAGTGCGCCGTCCTTGTACAGTCCCGCGACGAGGTCGGGGTCCATCATCGTGCCGATCGCCGGGAGCTCCTTGACGTCGCCGTACTTCTTGACGAGCGCGTACTCGGGCTTCCACTCCGCCTCGGTCTGCACGCCGGGTGCGCCGGCCGTGGACTCCTCGACCCACTTCGACTCCACGGCCCAGGTGCGGGCCTGCTGGTCGGCGGGGAACGCGGAGCCCTGGTTGTTGTCGGCGGCGAGCTTGGAGATCATCTCGACGCATTCGTCCTTCTGGGCGAGGCAGTACTCGACGGCCTTGAGGTCGGCGCGCATGAAGTCGGCGACGACCTCGCGGTTCTTCTTGAGGAAGCCGGTGTTCGCCTCCATCACGTTGTAGGTGCCCTTGACGCCGTAGTCCTCGGGGAGGAATTCGGTGAACGGCAGCCCCGCCGCGCGCAGCTTCTCGGGCTGGTTGGAGGCGTAGCCGACGATCGCGTCGACCTGCCCGCGGGTCACGACGGTCGGGTCGTAGTTGGTCATCTTGACCAGCTCCACCTTCGACACGTCCACTCCGGCGTCGTCCAGCATCGCGGACGCGATCGGGGTGAGGTTGATGAAGTAGCCGAGCTTCTTGCCCTCGAGATCCTTGAGGGACTTCACGCTCTCGTTCGCGAAGATCGAGAACGGCGAGGTGGTGCCGTAGGTGGCGACCGCGGTGAGGTTCTTGCTGTTGGCGGCGGCGAGCATGACGTCGGAGGCCGACCCCAGCGCGGTGAACTGCGCCTGCCCGCTCGCGACGAGCTGCTGGCCGTTCGCCCCGGAGGCGTTGATCTCGACGTCGAGGCAGAGGGCCTTGAAGTAGCCGAGCTCTTTGGCGAGGAACACATCCATCTGCCCGGCGCTGGCCGAGTAGCCGTAGCCGGAGATGTAGGTGATCGGGCCGGCCGCACGGTTGCGGTCGCACGAGGCCTTGTCGATGAGCACGCCGGCGTCGTCGGTGGACGCGGGACTGCCCGCGTTCGCGGCACAGCCGGAGAGGGCGAGGAGCACGGCGGCGAGGCCGGCGACACCGACGGCGAGACGCCGCGTGCTCGAGTGAAGGTGTGTGGTCACGGGAACGGGATTCCTTCCTTGCCGGGTCCGTCGTTGGATGGCTAGGTCAAAGTAGCATAGTCAAGATTGACTGAACAAGCTTGTCGAGGAATCGTTACAAAGGGGTGGATGGCCGGTTTTCCGGGGCCCGGGAATCGGCGCGGAGTGCCTATCATGCAGAAAGCCCCGCCCCTGCTGTTTCGGTCAGCAGGGGCGGGGCGCTCGTCACCGACTAACGAGCGTTCATCCGCGACGTGGCACGAGACACGGCCGTCGCGTACTGGGTCGTGGTGAGTCCGATGACCGGGCCGAACACGGCCACCGCCGCGTCCACACCCGCCGTGTCGCTGCCGCTGAACTCGCCGACGTAGTACTCGCCGATCAGCCCGATGCTGCCGTTTGCCGAGTTACGAATGACCTTCATATCGCCCTCCAGAGGGATGCTGGGACCCGGATCGACCGGGTCGGTGTCGTTCTTGTGGTCCTGGATGAACTGCCAGGGGTCGATCTTGTTGCCGAGGCCCACGTAGGCCGACGGCGAGTCGCTCACGGTGATGTGCAGGTGGGCGCCCTGGCTGTTCGTGCCGGTGTTGCCCACGTACCCGATCACCTGACCGATCGTGACGGCCTGACCGACCGCCACGGGCGCTTCGGCGTTCAGGTGCAGGTAGGCGTAGTAGTGGCCGTCGGGCAGCTTCACCGTGACGGTGTTGCCGTTGCCCGCGTGCCACTGCTTGTTCACCACCACACCGGTCCCGATCGCCATCGCGGTGGTGCCTGCCGGCACGCCGTTCCAGTCGCTGCCCGTGTGGGGATACTGCCGGCCCCCGTAGTTGCCGAACGGATCAGCCGCGTCGTAGCGCCCGGGTGGGGCCAGCGGTTCCATCAGTCTCATGGCTCTCCTTTCTGTTGTTCCTTCTTCTCGATCCGCCTGAGGTTTCAGGCAGTCCTCGGACGGGTGTCCGAAGTCTCTGTGCGGCCGCCGATCACTCGGCCGGGGGCCGCGGGGGCGGCGTCGCGTCCGCCCGCGGCGCCGACCCGAGGCCGAGCCCCGTCAGCCACGCATCCACGGTGGGGATCGCCATGATCCGGGCGAGCACGCCCTGGATGGCGACCGCGATACCGGCGGTCGCGACGAGCCACTCGGCAGGCCACTGGTCCGCGACGACGCCGACGATGGCGACGACGGTCGGGACGCCGGCGATGACCGCCTGGACGACCGTGCGGATGACCCGCTGGTGCGGGGATCCGATGGCGGCGTGCCGGTTCATCCGAGGCCGCATTCGTGCTCGTCCCAGTCGTCGGGGTCGACGTCGGTCTCGCAGTCGAAGCAGTGCAGCGGCGTCGAGTCGGCGAGGGCGTCGGGGCGGCTCTGCTCCAGCTCCTCGTCGTCCAGGAGGCGCAGCAGCTCGCGGATCGCGTCGAGCAGGTCGGGCGGTGGATGCCCGGTCGGGGAGGTCATTGCAGTCCTTCTTTCACGTTCGGTGGGCGCGACGAACAGCGCCCCGGAGAGGCGGCGTTCGACGCAGGAGGTGGCGCTCAGGCGGTCGCGGTGTTGACCGGGTAGGAGATCGCCTCGACGGGCACGCCCAATCCGTGGGCGAGCCGGCGGAGCACGGGCGGGGACGGCTGCCGGGCGCCGTTCTCGAGCCGTGAGAGGAAGCTCGGGTCGATGCCGGCGCGGGCCGCGAGGTCGCGGGCGGTGATGCCGAGGGCCTGCCGCAGGATGCGGAGCGTGGTCCCGTTGAGCCGTCTCGCCGTGTTCATGGCTTTAGTTTATGCAACTGTTGCGGAATTCAGCAACTTTGTCACCGAAATAGTTTCCAGTTTCGCGTGTTCCTGTCGTGAATTGATTGCGTAAATTGCCGACCGTTGCCAGAATGGCGTTATGGTCATCACCTGGAACGAGCTCCGCGACGCCCGTGAACGCCTCCACCTGACGCAGGAGGAGCTGGCGTCGCAGCTCGGCGTCTCGACCCGGACGGTGACGAACTGGGAAGCGAACGGGGTCGCGAGGAAGGCCGAGTACAAGGTCGAGCGCTTCTTCGGCGATGCGCTCACGCGCGACCGCGCTGCAGTCGATCCGGCGACGACCGACCGCGCTGCCGTCGATCCCGACTCCCCGCCGACGGTGGACCTCAGCTCCGTTCCCGACCTGGCGCTGCTCGAGGAGCTGACGCGCAGAGCGCTCGACCGCGCGCGCTATGGCGCTCCCCGGCTCGAGGGCGCCGTTGTCGGTCCCCCTCGCAATACTGATGACCACGTCTACGAGGACTTCGAGGTCTCGTACGAGCTCCCCACGAAGAAGGGTGTGGCGCTCGCGGCGAAGCGAGGAACGCGGAAAGCGGATCAGCCGCACGCGGAGTGACATGACGGGGGCGGACATGCGGTTCTTGATGGGGGTAGCGGCGAGCATGGGGCTGCGTGTGCACGGCGCCTACCTGCCGAGCGGCGAGTTCGGCTACTACTCCCCCGACGAGGACCGGATCTACTTCGACCTGACGCTCACCCCGTTCGAACGACGGTGCACGGTCGCGCACGAGCTCGGCCACGCGTACTACGGCCACCGCAGCGACAGCGAGCAGAACGAGCGCATCGCCGACAGCTACGCGGCCGAACTCCTGATCGACCCGGTCGAGTACGCCGCTGCGGAGCAGATCAGCGACGACATCGAGTTCCTGGCCGACGAGCTCTGCGTCGTGCCGACGCTGATCGAGCACTACCGTCTCCACTGCCTGCAGCGGCTCGGCCAGCGGACGTACAGCACGCGCCCCCAGGGCCGGTTCAGCAACGCGCTCGCCCGCCGGATCTCCTGAGCACCGAACGAGTGGTCAGACGACGGCGCCC
>Ga0153921_1000536_pt1 | contig 19762 bp, 18 predicted proteins | sample TSNJ005MetaG_FD_104691 | JGI IMG/M metagenome (GOLD analysis project Ga0153921, IMG submission 104691) | Attine ant fungus gardens microbial communities from New Jersey, USA - TSNJ005 MetaG | ecosystem: Host-associated > Fungi > Mycelium > Unclassified | place: USA: New Jersey, Brendon T. Byrne... | reverse complement strand
GAAGCTGACCCAGGATATCTACTGGAACGGCTCCATCGGCGAAGCCAAGAAAGACCTCGACAAGAAAGTGCTGACCCTGCGCGACAACCTCGCCGCACTGAAGGGCGACGCCCGCGTATCGGTGCTCAAGGCCGTGGTCACCCAGGCCAGTTCCGCGATCCCGATCATGCCGCTGTACCTGTCGTTGCTGTTCAAGGTAATGAAAGAGCAGGGCACCCACGAAGGTTGCATCGAGCAGGTCTACGGCCTGTTCAAGGACAGCCTGTATGGCGCCGAGCCTAAGCTGGACGCCGACGGTCGCCTGCGCGCCGACCTGGCCGAGTTGGAGCCAAAGGTCCAGGACGCGGTAGCCGCCCTGTGGAACCAGGTTACCGACGACAATGTCAACGAGATCAGCGATTTTGCCGGCTACAAGGCTGAATTCCTGCGCTTGTTCGGCTTCGAGATCGATGGCGTGGACTACGACGCCGATGTAAACCCTACTGTGAAGATCAACGGCCTCATTAACGCGTAAGCGCAGTGACCGGTAGCAGCCTCGATCATCTGAATATCGAGGCTGCCGCCTGGCGCTCAGCTACGGTCAAAGGCTCGCGCCAGGCGCGCCTGCGCTTGGATGAAGCCTGGGCGTTTGACACTGATCACTTCTTTTTCCCACAGCGGATTCAGGGGCACGTGATAGCCGCTGTCTTTCGCGGTCCTTACCAGTTCTGCCATTTCCTTGCTGTTATTGATCAGGCAGATTTCGTCGAATTGTCCCAACTTGGCCGGCAGAAAAAAAGTCGCCGGATAGTTGGTCGCCACATCTGCAGCGGGGCTGCCTGAATCTGCGTTGTGGTGGACCACTCGCTCTGCATCGCCCACCAGCTTTTGGTTGATGAGCTCGATCATGTGCTTGATGCGCGGCGTGGCGTTACCGAGGTCGGGATCTTCTTTGCTATAAAAGTGGCCTGCGCTGTCAAAATCCGCGCGCAACGCTTCTGGCACTTGATAGTCGTCGACATCGGCGTGGCGATGCTTGTAGCTGTTGATGCGGTCTGTGTAAACACTATGAGCGATATCGGGTACGGGGAGTCTGTCCTGGCGACCGTAGTCGCTGATATGGGGCGCGATCGTGTGCAGGTCATAGTCTGCCGTCAATGCCTTGCCCTCCGGACTTTTCGCCAGCACTTGCACGGGCTTGCCCTCTTGGCTGATGACATAGCGCTCGTCTGAAGACGAAGCGCGCTTGCCTTCGAATACATACTGCTGCTGGCTGGGCCCCAGGGCCTTGAGGTGGATAGTGCCGTCGTCGTCGGGCAGCGTCAGCTCAGAGAGCTTGCCCAGGCCGAGCAATTCATCCAGGCGCGCGCGGGAGATCTCCAGTGGGACGCTTACTGCATGGCCATCGCGAATGCATGCCTGTATTTGCTCGTTGGCGCGTGCGACTTTCTCCGGCGCCAGTGTTGCAGACTTCTCGAGCTTGCTAAGTGCCTGGTCTGCGCAGATCAGACCCGCCTGCGGCCCCCAGTCAGCGCTTTTTCCTTTGATATGGAAGTCCTTGGTGGGGTGTCCTTCCCGTATCAATCCGGTGGCGACGGATTCCACCGGGCGGATACCAATGATGGTGTTGGTCTGTGTTGCGAGGCTTTGCAAGGGAATCAGGTGGTCCGACAGGATTCCGGTCCCGTCCTGGGCACGTGCTGCCGCCGCTTCCACTGAATTCAACGCCGATTGCGCGTGACTCTGCGGACTGGAAGGGCGGGGCTCCAAGGGCGCCTGATTGCGGCTGGATGCAGAGCAATGGGCGTTGATCACGTTTGTCATGGGGAGCTCCAACTGAGGTTTCAGCATACCGTTGGATAATCCTTTCCAGGCTGAGGCATTCCCTCCTTTGCACGTCGGACCCTAAACAGATCGGTTGGCCTGGGCTAAATAAAAAATATGACTACTTGTATGCCCTAAACTCGCGCGAGGGAGTTCAAGGCGCGATTATCGGGGATGCAGGCGCAGTTTATCTGTAGGTAAGCTGCGAAATTCCCAGAAGATTCCTACGTTTCTTTGTTCTTCTAGAAGCATGCCAGCATGCCAGACTGGTGTGCCTGTCACGCCACACTAAAGGGGAGGCCCCATGACCATTCGTGCAGTAGTCTTTGATTTCGGCGGTGTCCTATTCGACTGGAACCCGCAGCACCTCTACCGTCAGCTGATTGCCGATGATCACGAGCGGCAACACTTTCTCGACACTGTCTGCACCCAGGCCTGGAACACTGAGCAGGACGCCGGCCGCAGCCTGGCAGAAGGCACTCGCCACCTCGTCGAGCAATACCCCGAACACGAACCCTTGATCCAGGCCTATTACGCCCGTTGGCACGAGATGCTGCGTGGCTCGTTGCCAGAAGGCGTGGCGATTCTCGAAGCGCTGCATGCCGCCGATATGCCGCTGTTCGGGCTCACCAACTGGTCCGCCGAGACCTTCCCTTATGCGCGGGCCAACTATCCGTTCCTGCAACGCCTGCGCGATATCGTGGTGTCGGGAGAGCTGAAGCTGATCAAGCCGGATGCGGCCATTTATCACGCGAGCCTCGCCCAGGTGCGGGCGCATCTGCCGGATATCCAGCCCGGTGAAGTGGTGTTTATCGACGATGTTGCCGGCAATATCGACGCTGCGGTCGCCTTGGGCTGGCAGGGTATTCACCATGTGTCGGCCGAGCGCACAGCAGCGCGCCTGCGCGAGTTGGGCGTGAGCTTCTAGCGCGCCCATTTTTCCATGGCGAAGTCCACAAAGGCGCGCAGCTTGGGCAGACGGTAGCGATCCTGTCTGTAGAGCAGGTGCATGGGGCGCGAGGGCAGTTGGTAGCCGGGTAACAGGGCCACCAGCTTGCCGCTCTCCAGGTCCGGTTGTACCAGCGCGTCGGCCAGCATGATGATGCCCATGCCGTTGACGGCGGCCTGGCGCAAGCCTTGCGAGCTGTTGATGGTCAACGAGCCGGACGCCGGCACCTCCACCTCGCCTTCCGCGCCGGTCATGCGCCAGAGTTTGTCGGTGTCTCGCCAGTTGTCGCTGGCCGGGTAGGCGAACGCCAGGCAGTCGTGCTGCTGCAGGTCTTCGGGTGTCTGCGGCGTGCCGCGACGCGCCAGGTACGCAGGTGATGCACACAGCGTGAGGGTGTAGGCCTGCAGGGGCCTGGCGATCAGGCTGGAAGTCTCCAGCTCGCCGAGGCGGATCGCCACGTCGAAGCCGCTGTCGACCAGGTCCATGCGCTCGTTGCTCAGCACCACGTACAGGTTGATCTGCGGGTAACGTTGGGCAAACTCGCTAAGGGCGGGCGTCAGGCGTTCGGTGCCGAACACCGGTGGCGCAGTGATGCGCAGGCTGCCTTTGGGGGTTTCGCTGTGGGCCTGCTCCGCCAGTAGCTCGGAGTCGGCCACCAGGCCCAGCACCTCCAGGCAGCGCTGGTAATACTGGCCGCCAAATTCCGTGAGGCTTTGCTTGCGGGTGGTGCGCTTGAGCAGGCTGACGCCCAGCCGCTGCTCGAGGGCGCGCAGGTGATTGCCGACCATGGTAGTCGACATCCCGCATTCGTGCGCGGCGGCCGTCATGCTGCCGGTCTCCACCACTTTCACGTACACCGACATTGCCTGGAACAGATCCATTATCAAGCCCTGGTTTAAAGTTATTGCAGAGTTGCGCAGTTTATCCAGCTCAGATGGCTAACGATACTGCAGGCATCCCAACGATGCACTGGAGCCCGCCACCATGACTGCCGCCTGCCTGATGACCACCTACCAACCCATGGCCCTGAGTTTTACCCGCGGCCTGGGCACGCGCCTGTGGGACCAGCAGGGGCGCGAATACCTGGACGCGGTGGCGGGTGTGGCAGTGACCAATGTCGGGCATTCCCACCCCAGGTTGGTGGCGGCCATCAGCGAGCAGGCCGGTTTGCTCTTACACACGTCCAACCTCTACAGCATCGACTGGCAACAACGCCTGGCCGAGCGCCTGACCCAGCTGTCAGGTCTGGATCGCGCGTTCTTCAACAACTCCGGCGCCGAAGCCAACGAGACGGCGCTGAAGCTGGCGCGGTTGCACGGGTGGAAAAAAGGCATTGAAGAGCCGCTGGTGGTGGTGATGGAGAACGCTTTTCACGGCCGTACGCTGGGGACCATGGCCGCGAGCGATGGTCCGTCGGTGCGCTTGGGTTTCCAGCGCTTGCCCGGGGATTTCCTCAAGGTGGGCTTTGGGGACCTGGCGGCGCTGGAGGCCATCACCCGGACGTTTGGGGCGCGTATCGCGGCGGTCCTGCTCGAGCCGATCCAGGGCGAAAGTGGCGTACTGCCGGCCCCCGCCGGCTATCTGCAAGCCCTGCGTGATCACTGCACACGCCATGGCTGGCTGATGATGCTCGACGAAATCCAGACCGGCATCGGCCGCACTGGCGCCTGGTTTGCGTTCCAGCATGAAGGCATCGTGCCCGATGTCATGACCCTGGCCAAAGGTCTCGGCAACGGAGTGCCCATCGGCGCCTGCCTGGCCCGCACCGCAGTGGCCCAGCTGTTTACCCCGGGCAGTCACGGCAGCACGTTTGGTGGCAATCCACTGGCCTGCCGGGTGGGCTGCACCGTGCTGGATATCATCGAAGAACAGGGGTTGTTGCAGAACGCTGCGCTTCAGGGCGAACGCTTGCTGGCGCGGTTGCGCGTGGAGTTGAGTGAACACCCGCAGGTGCTGGCGATTCGTGGGCAGGGCTTGATGATCGGGATCGAATTGGCGACCCCGTATCGCGACCTGTCGCAGCGGGCGGCCCAGGAGCATGGCCTGCTGATCAATGTCACGCGGGGCAAGGTCATTCGCCTGCTGCCGCCGCTGACGCTGGACGCCAAGGAGGTCGAGATGATCGTACGCGCCATTAGCCGCCTATTGGATTGAAACGAGATCTGCCCTTGTAGGAACGGGCTTGCCCGCTCCTACAAGGGATCTCATCATCGACAGAGGTCGTTTCCGTTCAGCCACTCCTGGTTCATCGTTTCGGTATCTCCCAGGTATTCCAGCAACCAGGCCATGGCCGGGGACAGCTTGCCCTGTGCCCAGGCCACGCACGACGGGCTGGCCGGGAAGGGCCGCGACAGGTGCAGCGCCACCAATTCACCGCGTTCGATCCACGGCAGTACCTGATGCGCCGGTGCCATGCCGACGCAGAGGCCGTCGCGCAGGCAATCAATGGCGGAGGCCCAGTTGGGCACCACCAGGCGGCGTTGGTTATCCAGGGTCCAGGTGTCGCGCTTGGGCAGGTTGCGAGAAGTGTCGGTCATGCACAACGAGGCGAATGGGCGCAGTTGGTCGTCATTGAGCAACCCTTGCATGGCCGCCAATGGATGTTTCGCGCTGACCACACACAGCCAGTTCAACAAGCCCATGTCGCGAAAGGTGAAGTGGCTGGCCACCGGCACCGCGCTGGTGGCACCGATGACGATATCGGTGCGCTCATCCGCGAGGGCATCCCACACGCCGTTGTACACCTCGTATTCCAGCAGCAATTCCACTTCAGGAAATTGCCGGTAGAAGTCCAGCACCAGTTGCCGACAACGCTGGGGTTTGACGATGGAGTCCACGGCCACCTTCAGCTGGCCGCTCCAGCCATTGGCAACCTGCTGGCACAAACGCCGGGTGCCGAGCATTTTTTTCATCACGCCGCGAGCTTCGTCGATAAACAGGCGGCCGGCGGGGGTCAGCTCGACGTCACGGTGACGCCGTACAAACAACGGGACCGCCAGCCACTCCTCAAGCTGACGCACCGTATAGCTGATGGCCGACGGCACGCGGTGCAGTTCCTGGGCAGCGGCGCTGAAGCTGCCGTGGCGCGCCACGGCATCGACCACATCCAGGGAATATTCGGACCACATGGCGGTTGCCTTCAAAAATATTGATAAGAGTGTCCAATTATTATCGCTTCACACAAAAACTGTCAGCTTCATAATGGGCGCCAGTCAGCAAATAGTTTGATGGCAGGATCTACAAGGCTTCAATGAAAAATTCTTTTGGTTTTACCGGGTATCTGGCGGGGCTGAGCATGCTCGGCTATCTGGCCATGGACATGTACCTGCCGGCGTTCGGCGCCATGGGCGAGCAGCTGCAGATCAGCGCAGGCGCGGTCGGCGCCAGCTTGAGTATTTTCCTCGCGGGCTTTGCGCTGGGGCAATTGTTGTGGGGGCCGTTGTCCGATCGGCTGGGGCGCAAGCCGATCCTGCTCGCGGGCCTGAGCCTGTTCGTGCTCGGCTGTGCGGGAATGTTCTGGGTCGAAACGGCGCCGCAGTTGCTGGCCTTGCGGTTTATGCAAGCGGTGGGTGTGTGTGCCGCTGCCGTCAGTTGGCAGGCGCTGGTGATCGACCGCTACCCGGCCGACAAGGCTCACCGCGTGTTTGCCAGCATCATGCCGCTGATGTCGCTGTCGCCGGCCCTGGCGCCGTTGCTGGGCGCGATGGTACTGAATCACTTGGGGTGGCAGGCCATTTTCGGCGTATTGCTGGGGGTGTCGGTGTTGTTGCTGGTGCCGACCTTGTTCCTGCGCAGCCTGCCGAAACGTCCGATAGAAGAGGGCGAACCTACGCGTCTGGGGTATGGGCAATTGCTCACGTCCCGCGTGTTTACCGGCAATGTGATGATCTTTGCTGCGTGCTCGGCCAGCTTCTTCGCCTGGCTGACCGCTTCGCCGTTCATCCTTGGGGGCATGGGCTACAGCCCGAACGATATCGGCCTGAGCTACGTGCTGCCGACCCTCGCGTTCCTGATCGGCGGCTACAGCTGCCGCAGCGCCTTGCAGCGCTTCCAGGGCAAGACGCTGTTGCCGTGGCTGCTGCTGGCTTATTGCATCAGCATGGTCGCGTTGTACCTGGTCGCGACATTCACCGTGCCGACCCTCACCACGTTGCTGATTCCATTCTGCCTGATGGCGCTGGTCAACGGTGCCAGCTACCCGATTGTGGTAGCAAATGCACTGATGCCGTTTGCGGAAAACTCCGGCAAGGCGGCGGCCCTGCAAAACACCCTGCAACTGGGCCTGTGCTTTCTCAGCAGCCTGCTGGTGTCGTCGATGATCGATGAGCCGCTGATGATCACCGTGATCGTGATGCTGGCGACCGCACCGTTGGCGGTGCTGGGTTACTGGCTGGCGCGGCCGAAAACCGTCCATTCAGCGCTGGCGCCGGATCTGGAGTGACACCCCGGTCAAGCTGTAGGCGCTGGCTTGCCTGCAATGCGGACGACTGAGTGTATCAGGTACACCGAGGCGATGCGGTCGCAGGCAGGCCAGCGCCTGCCGTCAGAAGGTGATTTCCAGGTTCACCGTCGGCGTTGAAGTGCGGCTGCCCCGGCCGCCGTCCACGCCGAACTTGTTATGCCAGTACTCATAACCCACCCCGAGGTACAGGTTCGGCTTCACGCTTTTACCCGGTCGCACCGCCACCATCAGTGCAGTGCGCATCAGCGCTTCCGGTGCCGTGTCACGGCCATGGTAGTCCTCGCCTTTTTCCCCGACGTAATTGATGAACCCCTGGAATTTCGCCGCGTGGTTGGCGATCTCGAAAGGACGCATCCACGTCAGGTTGAGCATGTAGGTGTCATCGAAGGTGTGGTTGGACTCCTGCGCGCCGGGGATGCCGGTGTGATTGCGTTCCTTGTAGTACATCAGGCTCAGGTCCAGCACCCCCACGGTGTTGAATTTCAGGGTCGGGCCGATCACCAGCGCACGCTTTTTTGCCGACGCGAAGTTGTTGTTGCGGTTGGCGTCGAAGCCCAGGGTCAGTGCGTAGTCCTTGATCAGGCCAGTGCCCAGCGGCCTATCGAACACCCGTGATGCATACAACTGGTGCCGGTACACCGCGTACACCTCGCTGCCCCCGTGGTCGGTGCCCTTGCGCGGGTCGCGGCTGTCGGACAGGAACACATCCAGGTTCAGAAAATTACTGCCGTATTTGTAGCCGCTGGCATGGGTAAAGCTGTAGATGCGCTTGCTGAATTCGTCGGGGTTATTCGGGTTGGTGAACTGCTGGCCGTAGCGAAATCCTACGCTGTTGTTCATCCATTCCACCGCGACAGCCTCCCCGCCGCCGAGGAGGGTGAGTGCGACGGTTGCTCCCTGTAGGGCTTTTTTCATTGTTATCGGTCCTTGGGCGTTCTGGCTCATCACGGCCGGATTATTTTTGTAACGCCGATGGAGGGTATCTTGTTCGGCGGATTGTATACAACTCTATGGACATCCACTCCAAAAATTGCATACAGTGTCCGCACAACAAAAACAGAGAACCCCTCACCATGACTATCCCGAAGGCGTCACCGCAGCGGCCAGAAGATGAGAATCTCGGCGTCGCCGCCAACATGGCTTACGGCCTGCAGCATGTGCTCACCATGTACGGCGGCATCGTCGCGGTACCGTTGATCGTCGGCCAGGCAGCCGGGTTGTCGCCGGCAGATATCGGTCTGTTGATCGCTGCATCACTGTTTGCCGGCGGCCTCGCAACGCTGCTGCAAACCCTGGGCCTGCCGTTTTTTGGCTGTCAGTTGCCGCTGGTGCAGGGCGTGTCGTTTGCTGGCGTGGCAACCATGGTTGCGATTGTCGGCAGCGACGGCGCCGGCGGGGTGCCGGCGATTCTCGGCGCGGTGATGGCCGCGTCATTCATAGGCCTGCTGATCACCCCGGTGTTCTCGCGGATCACCCAGTTTTTCCCGCCACTGGTCACAGGCATCGTGATCACCACCATCGGCTTGACGCTGATGCCGGTGGCGGCGCGCTGGGCCATGGGCGGTAACAGCCGCGCGGCGGATTTTGGCAGCATGCCCAATATCGGCCTGGCGGCACTGACATTGGTGCTGGTGTTGTTGCTGAGCAAAATCGGCAGCGCGACTATCTCGCGCCTGTCGATCCTGCTGGCGATGGTGATCGGCACCGTAATTGCGGTGTTCCTCGGCATGGCCGACTTTTCCGGTGTTACCCAAGGGCCGATGTTCGGCTTCCCCACGCCTTTCCATTTCGGCATGCCGACGTTCCATGTGGCCGCGATCATTTCGATGTGCATCGTGGTGATGGTGACCCTGGTGGAAACCTCGGCAGATATCCTGGCGGTGGGTGAGATCATCGACACCAAGGTCGACTCCAAGCGCCTGGGCAACGGCCTGCGCGCCGACATGCTGTCGAGCATGTTTGCGCCGATCTTCGGTTCGTTCACCCAGAGCGCGTTTGCCCAGAACGTCGGCCTGGTGGCGGTCACCGGGGTGAAAAGCCGCTTTGTGGTGGCCACCGGCGGGCTGTTCCTGGTGATCCTCGGCCTGCTGCCCTTCATGGGGCGGGTGATCGCCGCGGTGCCGACTTCAGTGCTGGGCGGTGCCGGGATTGTGCTGTTCGGCACGGTGGCGGCCAGCGGCATTCGCACCCTGTCGAAGGTTGATTACCGCAACAATATGAACCTGATCATCGTCGCCACGAGCATCGGTTTCGGCATGATCCCGATTGCCGCGCCGAGTTTCTACGATCACTTCCCCACCTGGTTCGCGACCATTTTTCACTCAGGCATCAGTTCGTCGGCAATCATGGCGATCTTGCTGAACCTGGCGTTCAACCATTTCACCGCAGGCAACTCCGACCAGCAGTCGGTGTTCGTCGCGGGGACTGAGCGCAGCCTGTGTTTCCACGACGTGGCGGCCTTGCGCGAGGGGGATTACTTCAGCGGCGGCAAGTTGTTCGATGCCGAGGGCAAGGAGATTCCGATGGTGGCGGATGTGCCGAGGAAAATGACAAAGCCCGAAACCAGCCACGTTTAACCCTGTGGAAGCGGGCTTGCTCGCGAATGCGGTGGATCAGTCGAAACATAGACCGTCTGACAGACCGCATTCGCGAGCAAGCCCGCTCTCACATGGAGATTCAACTGGCCTTGAGCACTTGGTGCGAACACACCTCATCCAGAAACTTCACCACCGTGCCCATGCACGCCTGGCGCTCTTCCACATGGGGCATGTGGCTGGAGTCTTCAAACAGCGCCCAGCGCACATCGGCGATTTCATCCAGGAACGGCTTGACCACCAGCGGGGTGGCCTCGTCATGCCGGCCGGAAATCACCAGGGTCGGGACATTGATTGCCGACAGGCGGCCGATCGACTTCCAGTCCTTCAAACTGCCGATCACGTGGAATTCAGTCGGGCCGCTCATGGCGTGGTACACCGTGGGGTCCGAATCGACTTGGGCGAAGGTGCGCGCGACTTCTTCCGGCCATGGGTTGACCCGGCACACGTGGTGGTCATAGAACACCCGCGAGGCGGCGAGGTATTCCGGGTCCTGATAAGTGCCGGCGGCTTCATGCTTGAGCAGGGTTTCATGCACACCTTCGGGCAACAGCTTGCGCAGGCGGTTGGCCTCGCTGACCCAGGTGCGCATGCACGTCGGTGAGTTGGCCGGGATAAACGCCCGCAGGCCCTTGGGTTGCAGGATCGCGTGTTCACTGCCGAGCATGCCGCCCCAGGACTGGCCGAGGATCGCGTAGTCGTCGCTGATCTGCAGGTGGTCCAAGAGGTTGTTCAGCTCTGCGAGAAACAGGTCGACCGTCCAGAAAGAGCGAGCTTCGTCGGGCAGGTGGGTCGAGCGGCCGTTACCCAGTTGGTCGTAGTGGATGACGGCGTGGCCGCTGGCGGCGACATCCTTGAACGCGTCTACGTAGTCATGGGTGCAGCCGGGACCGCCGTGAATGACCACCAGCGGGGTGAGGCCGCTGGAGAGGTCGCCGGTGACGCGGTACCAGGTCTGGTAGGCACCAAACGCCGCATAGCCTTCGCGGATTTTTTCGATGAATTCCATTTCGTACCCTGCTCTCTTTGAAAAAGGATCAGGGACACGATAATGCGTGCGCGAAATTTAAGTAACTAGCAAAACAGCTAGGTTTTGCCCAGGGATCAATCTTCGAGCAGGCGGTAATGGGTGGCACGCACCACCGCCTGCACACGGTTCTTGGCCCCCAGCTTGTGCATCGCCGAGGCCAGGTGCAGGGTAACCACGGCCAGCGAGCGGCTCAGTTGCGTGGCGATTTCGGCGGCGGTCAGGCCTTCGGCTGCCCATTTGAGGCACTCGCGCTCGCGCTTGGTCAGGTGAATATGCGGGTAAGTGCGCAGTTCCTTGCTGAACAACGGGTAGGCCGCTTCCTGCAATGCGTGGGAAATCAGGCTGAAGTCCGACAGGGTCTGCTGCGCATCCTGCAACACGGAATGTGCTGTGCCGGTCCGCAGGCCTGTGAGCGAGGCGAAGCCGCCACGGGGCAGGTGGATCGGCACGCTGACTCCGCAGGTCAGTTGCTGGTCGTGCAGGTAGGACGAAACGGGGGCGTGGCAGGGGTCGATGATGGTTTGCAGGGCGGTGTCGGCCTTGGCTTCGTAGGACCACACGAACGCCGACACCGTGCGCAAGGCCAGGTGTTGCACCGGGTCGATCTGGTAAAACCCTTTGCTGCACCACAACGCATGCCAGTCGGGCGGGGTGTTGCGCAGTTCCAGCACCGAGGGGGTGATCAGTGCACCATCCTGGTCAATCGGCACCGGGGTGTAGTCATACACCAGCGCGTCGAAACCCAGCTGTTGGGCGAGGATAAAAGTGTTGTCCATCTGCTCGTCCAGGCTCCTGCCCGGCATCAGACGCTGATTGAAGGCAGTTAGCTTGGCCAGCATCCGTTCTGCTCCCGAATTCATTTGAATCTCGACTTGCTGCAAGTAGAATGCCACGCCCCGGCAAAGGACAGCCAGGCCAAACCTATAAGAAATGCTAGGTTATGGACGCGCGGCATCCTCGGTAGTGTTGGCCCGACAAAAGGCCGCTACCTGCCAGGCCGACACAACACAAGGAATGTATGCATGTGGCGTGAAATTGCCCCCGACCAGCAGTACAACGTGCAAGTCGACGGCCATAACCTCGTGGCCTACAGCTTTGGCGCAGGCGATGAGGTGCTGCTGTGCCTCAATGGCGGCCCGGGCCTGCCGTGTGACTACTTGCGCGACGCCCATGGCTGGCTCAAGGAGCAAGGCCTGCGAGTGGTTGCATTCGACCAGCTTGGCACGGGCGCATCAGCCAGACCGACCGATGTTTCGCTGTGGGAAATCCGCCGTTATGTCGAAGAAGTTGAAACCGTGCGCCAAGCCCTGGGGCTGGGACGCGTGCACCTGCTCGGGCACTCCTGGGGCGGCTGGCTCGGTATCGAATATGCCATCCATTACCCCGACGCCCTGAAAAGCCTGATCCTCGAGAACACCGTCGGCGACATTCCCCACCTGTCCCAGGAACTCGAACGCCTGCGCGGCGCGCTCGGCAGCGAAACCGTGGCCATGATGCAGCGCCATGAGGCCATGAGCACCCTTGACCACCCGCAGTACCAGGCCGCGATCACCTTGCTCAACTACCGCCACGTCTGCCGCCTGGACGAGTGGCCCGAGCCGGTCAAGCGCTCCCTGGGCGACTGGAACATGGGGCCCTACGAAACCATGCAGGGGCCCAACGAATTCCTCTACATCGGCAATCTCAAGGACTGGAACCGCCTTCCTGAAATGGCCGCGTTCAAGATGCCGATCCTGATTACCACCGGCCAGCACGACGAACTCACCCCGGCCTGCGCCATGCGCATGAAAATGGCGGCCCGGCACGCCGAATTGCACGTATTCCCCAACAGCAGCCATATGCCATTTTATGAGGAGCCCCAGGCGTATTTCCCCGTGCTGCTGGACTTCCTCGCTCGCCATCGAGGTTGACGGATGAACCTGGCGCGCTACCGTTTTGTGCTGTCCCGGCCGCTGCAATTGCTGCCGGTGCTGTTTGGCATCAGCCTGATTACCTTCGTGCTGGTGCGCTCGATTCCGGGCGACCCGGCGCGCGCCTTGCTGGGGTCGCGCAGCACACCCGATGCGTTGCTGAAGATCCGCGCCCAGTACGGCCTCGACCAGCCGCTGTGGCTGCAATATTTCTACTTCCTGAAAAACCTGCTCAAGGGCGACCTCGGCCAATCGCTGCTGTACAAGGTCGACGCCTTGAAACTGATCGTCACCCGCATCGAGCCGACCCTGGTACTGGTGCTCGGCAGTGTGGTGCTGGCGCTGCTGATTGCGCTGCCGTTGGCAAGCTGGGCCGCGCGTAACAAGGGCGGTTGGGTGGATAACCTGATCCGCGTGTTTACCACCGTGGGCCTGGGCATGCCGGCGTTCTGGCTGGGCTTGATGCTGATCCTGCTGCTCAGCGTGCAATGGGGCTTGTTCCCGGTGTCCGGCTACGGGCGGACCTGGCTGGACAAGGCCCACCATATGGTTTTGCCGTGCCTGACCATCGCCCTGGCATTGTCGGCGGTGCTGGTGCGCAACCTGCGGGCGAGCATGTTGATGGAGTTGCAGGCGGACCACGTCACCGCCGCCCGAGCGCGCGGGCTATCGGAAGCGGCGGTGTTTCGCCGCCATGTGTTGCCCAACTCCTTGGTACCGGCGGTCAACCTGCTGGCGGTGAACATTGGTTGGCTGATCAGCGGTACGGTGGTGATCGAAAGCCTGTTCGCGATTCCCGGTATCGGCCAACTGCTGGTGCGCGGCATTTTCACCCGCGACTACATGGTGGTGCAGGGCGTGGCCATGGTGCTGGCGTGCGCGACGGTGCTGGTCAACTTTGTCGCGGACGTGGTAACGGTGGCCCTCGACCCACGGGTAAAAATGCAATGAGCAGCCGCCCGTTGATTGCCCCGTGGCGCTTGCGTCTGCGTTTGGGTTTGCGCAATGGCCGGCTGACGGCCGCGTGGGGGCTGCTGGTGCTGCTGCTGTGGTTGGCCCTGGCGGTGTTTGCGCCGTGGATTGCGCCGTATGACCCGATTGCGCAGAACGCCGATATCAGCTTGCTCGGTCCAAGCCTGGCCCATCCATTTGGCACGGACAACTATGGCAGGGATATCCTTTCGAGGGTGATCTGGGGCGCGCGTATCGACCTGCAACTGGCGATCATCGGCGTGATCTTCCCGTTCATGATCGGCACCTTTGTCGGTGCGGTGTCCGGTTACATCGGTGGGCGCTTCGACAGCGTGTGCATGCGCGTGATCGACGTGATTCTGGCGTTCCCGTTTCTGGTGTTGATGCTGGCAATCATGGCCATCCTGGGGCCCGGCCTGAAGAGTTTTTATATCGCCATGGCATTGGTGGGCTGGGTGTCGTACGCGCGGCTGATCCGCTCGCAGATCCTGGTGCTCAAGGAAAGCGACTTCGCCCTGGCCGCCAAGAGCCTGGGCTTTGGCCATGGGCGCATTCTGTTTCGGCACTTGCTGCCCAATGCGCTGTTTGGCTCGATCGTGTTTTCCATGTCCGATGCCGTGCTGGTGCTGCTCAACGGCGCCGCCGTGAGCTACCTCGGCCTGGGGGTGCAGCCACCGACCGCCGAGTGGGGGACGATGGTCGCCGAAGGCCAGGCGTTTATCACCACGGCCTGGTGGATCTGCACCTTTCCCGGCCTGGCCATCGTCACCCTGGCCATGGGCTTCAGCCTGCTGGCCGATGGGGTGGCGCAAGTGTTGGGGGATCGCGCATGAGCCTGTTGCAGGTGCGTGACTTGAGTGTGATCGCCAACAACGCCGGGCACGATGTGACCCTGGTGGACCGGGTGTCCTTCGACCTCGCCGAAGGTGAAGTCCTGGGCCTGGTGGGCGAGAGTGGGTCGGGCAAGACCATGGCCTGCCGTGGCCTGATGCGCCTGTTGCCGTCGCCCAGCCTGCGCGTGCAAGGCGGTGCCGTGCATCTGGCTGGTCGTGATCTGCTGCAACTCGACGATGCCGGCATGCGCGCCGTGCGGGGTGGGCAACTGGGCATGATCTTCCAGAACCCCAGCAGCCACCTCGACCCCTTGATGCGCATCGGCGCGCAGATCGCCGAGGGCGTGCGCCTGCATCAAGGCGCATCGAAAAAAGACGCGCACCGCCAAGCCATCGAGGTGTTGCGCCAGGTTGGCATTCCCGATCCCCAGGCACGGGTCGACAACTATCCCCACGAATTTTCCGGCGGCATGCGCCAGCGCGCGATGATCGCCGTGGCCTTGGGTTGCAACCCGAGAGTGCTGATCGCCGACGAGCCGACCACTGCCCTGGATGTGACGGTACAGGCGCAGATCCTGCGGCTGTTGCTCGACCTGCGCGACCAGCGCGGCCTGTCGATCATCATGATCACCCATGACCTCGGCGTGGTGGCGCAGACCTGCGATTCCATCGCGGTGATGTACGCCGGGCGCCTGTGCGAGCACGGCAGCAAATACGCGCTGCTGGCGCATCCGCAACACCCGTACACCGCCGGCCTGATCGACTGCCAGCCGGCCCACAGCAGCGGGCATGCCTTGTTGCGCACCATTCCCGGCCAGCCGCCGTTGCTGGATGCGCTGCCGGCGGGCTGCCGGTTCAACCCGCGCTGCCCACAGGCCGGCGCTCTGTGTACCGAGGTGTTGCCCGAAGGTGCGCGGGTGGCGTGTCACTATCCGTTGGGAGCTCGCCCATGAGCCTGTTGCAGATCAAGGATCTGGAGGTGCGCTTTGCGGCGTCCGGCACGGGTGTGTTCGGCCTGAACAGGCAGTGGGTGAGGGCGGTGAACGGTGTGTCGCTGAACCTGGCGGCGGGCGAGACGCTGGGGCTGGTCGGCGAGTCCGGCAGCGGCAAGAGCACGCTGGGGCGGGCGATCCTGCACCTCAACCCGATCAGCGCCGGGCAGGTGTTGTTCGATGGCGTCGACATGGCCCACGGCAGTGCGATCGACATCGCCCGGTTGCGTCACGAAACCGCGATGATTTTCCAGGATCCGTATGCCGCGTTGAATCCGCGCCATACCATCGGCGAGACCATCGCCGAGGTCTTGCGGGTACAGCGCAAGGTCACGCCGGCGCGGATTCCCGACCGCGTTGCCGAGTTGCTCGAACTGGTCGGCCTGCGCCCCGAACTGGCCGGCCGTAAACCCGCCTCCCTCAGCGGTGGCCAGTGCCAGCGCGTGGGGATTGCCCGGGCGCTGGCGGTGGAGCCGCGCCTGATCATCGCCGATGAATGCGTGGCGGCGCTGGACGTGTCGATCCAGGGCCAGATCATCAATCTGTTGCTGGAACTGCAACAGCGCATGAACCTGGCGATCCTGTTTATCGCCCACGACCTGGCCATCGTGCGCCGCCTGTGCGACCGCGTGGCGGTGATGTACCTGGGCAAGATTGTCGAGGAAGGCCCGGTGGAAGCGGTGTTTACCACGCCGCGTCATCCCTACACGGCGGCCTTGATCCAGGCGATTCCGGAGATCGACCCGTATCGGCCATTGCCTGCCGAGCCGTTGCCCGGCGAACCCCCGAGCCCGCTGAATTTGCCTGCGGGCTGCGCCTTTCACCCGCGTTGTCGGCATGCCCGGGCCATGTGTTCCGTGGTGTTGCCGCCGACTCATTTCCTGCACGAGCATCGGTACAGTTGCGTGCTTGAAGAACCGTTGACCCTTCCTGCCCATCATGAACAAGGAGTTATGACATGCAATCGCGCCACTTGAAGTTGCTCGCCGCCGCCACACTGACGGCCTGGTCGCTGACCGCCGGTTTCGCCCAGGCCGCCGGCGTCCTGACCATCGGCTGCCGTGAAGACAGCACCACGTTCGACCCGATCAAAAGCGCGCAGAACCGCGACACCTGGGTGTTCGCCAACGTTTACGACACCCTGGTGCGCGTGGATAACCTGGGCACCAAGATGGAGCCTGGGCTGGCAGAAAGCTGGGACATCTCCAAGGACGGCCTGACCTACACCTTCAAGCTGCGCGATGCGAAATTCTCCGATGGCTCGCCGATCACCGCCGACGACGCCGCGTTCAGCCTGCTGCGCATCCGCGACAACAAAGCCTCGCTGTGGGCAGACCCTTTCAACCTGATCAACACGGCCAAGGCGGCTGACGCGAAAACCCTGGTGGTCACGCTGAAGACCCCGGCGGTGGCGTTTCTCTCGCAACTGGCGTCGCCGACGGTGTCGATCCTGTCGGAAAAGGCCATGACCAAAATGGGCGAGGACGCCTACTCGGAGAATCCAGTGACCTCCGGTGCGTTCACCGTCGACGAGTGGCGCAAGGGTGACCGGGTGATTCTGAAAAAGAACCCGAACTTCTGGCAGGCCGGGAAGGTGAGCCTGGACGGTGTGGAATGGGTGTCGGTGACCGATGACAACACGCGCATGCGCATGGTGCAGAACAACGAACTGGACACAGCGATCTTCGTGCCGTTCTCGCGGGTGGAAGAGCTGAAGAAAGACCAGAACGTGGTGATCCACGCCGACCCGTCCACCCGTGAAGATCACCTGCTGATCAACCACGAACACGGCCTGCTGGCCAAGCCGCAAGTGCGTCAGGCGTTGGACATGGCGATCGACAAGCAATCGCTGGTCAAGACCGCCACGTACGGTCAAGGCACCGTGGCTTATTCCTACATCCCGAAAGGCTCGCTGTACCACTACGCCAACAACCTGCAGCGCCCGTATGACCCGACCGCCGCCAGGAAACTGCTGGAGGAGGCGGGGGCCAAGGACTTGAAACTCAACTACGTGGTCAACGCCGGCAACGAAGCCGACGAGCAAATTGCGGTGATCATCAAGGATCAACTGGCCAAGGTCGGCGTCACCGCCAACCTGCAGAAGGTCGACCCGACCCAAAGCTGGCAGATGCTGGTGGACGGTGACTACGATATTTCGGTGATGTACTGGACCAACGACATTCTCGACCCGGACCAGAAGACCACCTTTGTGCTGGGTCACGACACCAACCAGAACTACATGACCCGCTACAAGAACGACCAGGTCAAGGCACTGGTGGCGGCAGCGCGGATCGAGGCCGATCCGGCCAAGCGTGAGCAGATGTATATCGACCTGCAGAAACTGGCGAAACAGGATGTGAACTGGATCGACCTGTACTACAGCCCTTACATCAACATCTCACGCAAGAATGTGAGCAACTTCCTGCAAAACCCGCTGGGTCGCTTCACCCTTGAGGAAGTGGTGAAAAACTAAGTTCCAGAGAGCACTGCAATGCAAATGTGGGAGCGGGCTTGCTCGCGAAGGCGGAGTGTCAGTCAACAGAAATACCGACTGATCCACCGCTTTCGCGAGCAAGCCCGCTCCCACATTAGGTTCTGCTGTGTTCCCGATATTTATTGCGCGTCAAACGCCTGCCCGTTGATCCCGGCACTGTCCGGTCCCATCAGGTACAGGTACACCGGCATGATCTCTTCCGGCGCCGGCCGCTCCATCGGGTTTTCACCCGGATACGCCTGGGCGCGCATGCTGGTGCGTGTGCCGCCGGGGTTGATGCTGTTGGAACGTACCGCCGCCACATCCTCGAGTTCGTCGGCCAGGGTTTGCATCAAACCTTCCGTGGCAAACTTCGACACCCCATACGCCCCCCAATACGCCCGGCCCTTGCGCCCGACGCTGCTGGAAGTGAACACCACCGACGCATCCTGGGACAGCTTGAGCAGCGGCAGCAAGGTGCTGGTCAGCATGAACATCGCGTTGACGTTCACGTGCATCACGCGCATGAAGTTTTCACCGGACAACTGCTCGATCGGCGTGCGTGGGCCGATGATCGAGGCGTTGTGCAGCAACCCGTCGAGGTGGCCGAAGGCCTTTTCGATCATCGCCGCCAGCTCATCGTATTGATGCGGCAGGGCCGTCTCCAGGTTGAACGGGATCACCACCGGCTGCGGGTGGCCTGCGGCTTCGATCTCGTCGTAGACCTGGGCCAGGTTGGCTTCGGTCTTGCCCAGCAGCAGCACCGTGGCGCCATGGGCCGCGTAGGTTTTCGCCGCCGCCGCACCAATCCCGCGACCGGCACCGGTCACCAGGATGACGCGGTCTTTGAGCAGTTCTGGACGTGCGGAGTAATCAAACATAAATAGCCTCGACAAAATTCAACAGATTGCTAACACCACGCTTGAAAATAGTGAAGATCCCCTGTGGGAGCGGGCGTGCTCGCGAAGGCGGTGGGTCAGTTGACACGTTCATTGACTGCCACGCTGCCTTCGCGAGCAAGCCCGCTCCCACATTTAGATCTTCATTGGCCTCAGCAGCTGCACAGCGCGTTATCCAGCACCTTGCGCAGCTCCAGCGGGTGATCCACCACCACATCGGCGCCCCAGTGACGCGGGTTGTCATCCGGGTGGATGTAGCCGTAGGTCACCGCCGCCGTGCGCGTGCCGGCGTCGCGGCCGGACTCGATGTCGCGCAGGTCATCGCCTACGAACAGCACGCTGGCCGGGTCCAGGTCGAGCATCTTGCAGGCCAGGATCAGCGGCTCCGGGTCCGGCTTGCTGTTCTTCACATGGTCCGGGCAGATCAACAGCGCCGAACGTTCGGCCAGGCCCAGTTGCTGCATGATCGGCTCGGCAAAGCGCACCGGCTTGTTGGTGACCACGCCCCAGATCAGCTTGGCTTTCTCGATGTCTTGCAGCAGTTCTTCCATGCCATCGAACAGCTTGCTGTGGATCGCGCAGCCCTTGAGGTAGCGCTCCAGGAACTCCTGGCGCAACGCTTCAAAACCTGGCGATTCGGGGTCCATGGAAAAGGTCACGGCGACCATGGCGCGGGCGCCACCGGAGATTTCATCGCGGATGTGCTGGTCGTTGATCGGCGCCAGGCCGCGATCGGCACGCATCGCCTGGCAGATGGCGATAAAGTCCGGCGCGGTGTCCAGCAGGGTACCGTCCATATCGAAGAGAACCGCTCGCAACTTCACAGGCTTACTCCTCGCGCAGGG
>Ga0153921_1000532_pt1 | contig 19854 bp, 18 predicted proteins | sample TSNJ005MetaG_FD_104691 | JGI IMG/M metagenome (GOLD analysis project Ga0153921, IMG submission 104691) | Attine ant fungus gardens microbial communities from New Jersey, USA - TSNJ005 MetaG | ecosystem: Host-associated > Fungi > Mycelium > Unclassified | place: USA: New Jersey, Brendon T. Byrne... | reverse complement strand
GGTCGGTGAGGAATGGAAGATCGCCCGCCGCACCGTCTCCCGAGACGACGCACCTCGAGTGTCCGAACACGGCTGAAGTACCGAAATGTTTCTTGCACAACAATATTCAGTAGGAGAAGTACATCATGACCGAAAGCTCTGACCAGACGAACCCGGGCCGCACCGTTGTGACGCAGATGTCGGCGGTGTACCCGGAGTTGGCAGGCAAGGTCGCAGTGGTAACCGGCGCGGCTCAGGGTATGGGTGCGACGTTCGCCGAAGGACTGGCAACACGCGGCGTACATGTCGTCGGCGCCGACATCAACGAAGAGCAGATGCTCGCCACGGCCGCACGAATCAATACGGACCTGGAATCGAAAGCACTGGCGGACAAGCCGGGTCGCGTCGTCGGAGCTCGGGTCGACGTCACCAAGCCGGACGAGCACGAACTGCTTGCGCAGTTGGCGTTGAAGGAGTTCGGCCGGGTCGATTTCTGGATCAACAATGCGGGTATCTTCCCGTTCGCGCTGGCCGAGGAGATTACCCCGGAGCAGATCGGCGCAACGCTGAGTGTCAATGTCGAAGGAGTGCTCTACGGTGCTCAGGCTGCGGCACGCCACCTCGGTCCCGGCGGCGCCATCGTCAACATGTCCTCGGTATCTGCGCTGCGTGTGCGGAAGGGGAGAGGCGCTTACTGCACGTCGAAAGCTGCCGTCGCGCACCTCACGGAGTCTCTCGCAGTGGAGTTCGGGGACAAGGGTATTCGGGTCAACTCCATTGCGCCCGGCTACATCGACACGGCGATGACGAAGTGGGTTCAAGAAGATCCGATCGCGCTCGCGAACGCACTCGACGCGGTGCCGCTGCATCGTCTGGGCTCGCCCGAAGAGGTCTTCGGCCCGCTGCTGTTCCTGCTCTCGGACAGCGCGCGCTACGTCACCGGGCACAGCATTGCGGTGGACGGTGGTTCGCGGCATGTCTGAGTCCACGAAATATCCCGGCGTCGTTCTCGTTACCGGCGGTGCTGCCGGGATGGGAGCGCATCACGCGCGCACTCTCGCCGCGCGCGGTTCGCATGTCTGCATTGCCGATGTTTCGGATTCATCCGGCGTGGTCGACGACATTGTCTCCGCCGGCGGATCGGCGTCCGCTCATCTTCTGGACGTCACCGATGCCGAGGCCTGGGACCGGGTTGTCGACGAAATTCGCACCACCCGTGGGGAACTCGGTGGACTGGTCAACAACGCCGGCATCTCGCGTCGGCTCGAATTCATGGACACCCCGAACGACATCTGGGAACTGACCATGAAGATCAACCTCTTCGGTCCGTTCTACGGTATGAAGGCGGTGGCGCCGCTGATGCGCGAGAGTGGTGGCGGATCGATCGTCAACATCTCGTCCATCGCCGGTCAGATCGGATACTTCTCTCCGGCTTACTCGTCGAGTAAGTGGGGTTTGACCGGTCTGTCGAAGTCGGCCGCGGGCAACTTCGCGCAGTGGGGGATTCGCGTCAACTCTGTGCACCCGGGACTGGTCGGTACGGCGCTGCTCGGCGGCGCAAACGACTTCGTCGCCGCGTCACTGAAGTCGGTTCCCTTCGGACGCATGGGAACTCTCGACGAGATCACCGAAGCAGTGCTGTTCCTGCTCTCGAACAGTTCGACCTACACCACCGGTACGGAGCTCACCGTCGACGGCGGGTTGGTGTCGAACGGTCTTTACCACCGCATCATCGCGGAGACTGGAGAACTTTCATGACCGAGCACTGGGACGTCGTTGTCATCGGTGGCGGCGGAGCCGGTCTCGCCGCTGCGGTGTCGGCAGCTGAAGAAGGCGCATCCGTTCTGCTGTTCGAGTCCGAAACCGAACTCGGTGGATCCACTGCGCTCTCGGCCGGAATCTTCACGGCCGCCGGAACAAGCGTGCAGGCAGGCCTCGGAGTCGACGACTCGGCAGAGAAGTTCTTCCAGCACTACATGGACCTCAACCAGTGGATGCTCTCACCCGGATTGATTCGTGCGTTCTGCGAAAATGCCGGTCCGACACTGGAATGGCTCATCGGACTCGGCGTCGAGATTCCAGCGGCGATCTCGGGTAACGCCCACCAACCGGGACTCGCCCAGGCCGGCGTCGAGGACGTCTGGCGCGGCCATGTGCCCAAGGATCAGGGATACGGACTGATTCAGGTGCTGGACAAGGCTCGTCGTAAGCACGGGATCGAGGTCATCTTCGGAACACGGGTGCAGAAGCTGATCGAGGAAGACGGTCGGGTTGTCGGTGTTGTCGCCGACGACATCGAGGTACATGCGGGCGCCGTCGTTGTTGCTTCCGGTGGATTCGCGCAAGATCCGGGCTTGGTGGCGCGCCACTTCCCGGACGCGAACAAGGCCGGAGACGCCTTGTTCGTCGTCGCAGCCGAGGGGAGTCGCGGAGACCATCTTCGTTTTGCCGAAAACCTCGGTGCTTCCGTGGCGGGCGACGGCTGGGGTCTGATGCTGCCCACGGTCTACTTCCAGCGATTCCATCACTGGCAGGCCGGTTTTCCGCCGAAGTCGCGGATCTACGTCAACCAGGACGGCCGTCGATTCATGGACGAGGACAGCTCGTACGCCGTCTCGACCGGCATCATCGACCATCAGGGTGGATACGGTTGGATGATCTTCGACGAGAACGCTCGCGTGAATCTGGCTCCGGGATATGCGGATTGGAATCCCGAACGTATCGAGGAAGAAGTCGCCGCCGGTGGCACGATTCGCGCGGACACGATCGAAGACCTCGCAGTGGCGACGGGTGTTCCGGTTACGACGTTGACGCAAACCCTGCGTCGATGGAACGAGCAATTGCCCAGCGGTCACGACGACGACTTCCTCCGCCATCGCACGCTGCGTAACAAGGGCGCCGTCGGCAACCCGGATCCTATTGCGACAGCACCGTTCTATGCCGCGAAAATCCTTCCGGCGGAGCTCGTATGCACGCATGCGGGAATGGAAATCAACACCGATGCGGCCGTACTCGGCAGCACCGGAGTACCTATCGAGGGTCTGTACGCGGCCGGTGAGGCCGGCGCCGGAATCCTCGGACTGAGATACGTGGGCGGCGGCAATGCAGTTGCCAACGCTTTGACCATGGGCCGCGTAGCGGGACGTAATGCGGCGAATTACACCAGGACCAGCGCTGAGAGCGCACCGGTCCATTCCATCGCGCACTCCTGACGTCCGACGTCTGCGCGGCACCCAATCCAGTCAGTATCCAATCCAGGCAGGGAACAACATGTCAGAGAATGAGACCATGGCGAGAGCCGAATTCACCGAGGGCAGCAGCGTGGCAACCGAACGACAGTCGACGACGAAGGTAATTCGCGCGGCCATCGTCGGTACCGTCGTCGAGTACTACGACTTCGGTATCTACGGATACATGGCCACGACAATCGCCGCGCTGTTCTTCGTTTCCCACGACCCGAACGCAGCACTGCTCGGTACCTTTGCAGCATTTGCCGTGGCCTTCTTCCTACGCGTGCCCGGCGGAATCTTCTTCGGCCACATCGGCGACAAGTACGGCCGCAAGAATGCTCTCTCCTGGACCATCCTTCTGATGGTTCTGGCGACAGCTGGAATGGGCCTGCTGCCGACGTACGCCACGTTGGGTGTGTGGGCCACGTCCATCCTCGTTCTGGCTCGTTGCCTGCAGGGCTTCGCGGCCGGCGGTGAACTCGGCGGTGCCAACGCGTTTGTCTCCGAGTCCGCTCCCAAGCGGTGGCGTGCAACGCAGACGTCGATGGTCAATACCGGCACCTACCTGGGTTCGCTGGCTGCTTCGCTCATGGCCCTCGGCCTGACGTCGGTATTCTCGCAAGAGCAGATCCTCGAGTGGGCGTGGCGTATCCCGTTCCTGCTCAGCCTGCTGATCGGTGGCATCGGTATCTGGATCCGTAGCCAGATGGAAGACACTCCTCAGTTCGAGGAACTGCAGGACAAGGGTGAGACCAAGAAGCTTCCCATCCGTGAGCTGCTCAGTACCTCCGGCGGCAGCGTCGTCAAGATCATCCTGCTGGGCGCACTCATCACCGGTGGCTACTACATCGCTTCGGTGTATGCCGCGACGTACCTGCAGACCACCGGCGGGCACTCGTCGCGCGTTGCCTTCCTTTCCACTTCTCTTGCGCTGGTTCTCGGCGTCATCACGTTGCCGATCTCGGGATACATGGCAGACAAGTACGGGCGTCGGCCGGTGCTGTTCGCCGGTAGTGCCGCCGCAGTGGTTCTCGGAATCCCGATGTTCATGATGATGGCCGGTTCTGGTATCTGGCAGGCGGTTGTCGGTCAGTCGGTGCTCTTCATCTGCGTTTCCGTTGTCAACGGTGCTTCGTACGTGACCTATGTCGAAATGCTGAAAGCATCTGTGCGGTACAGCGGTCTGGCCTTGGGTAACAACGTTACCAACATGTTCCTCGGTGGCACCGCGCCCTTCATCGCCACCTATCTCATCAGCTTGACCGGTAACTCTCTCGCCCCGGCCGGATACTTCGTGTTCTGTGCCGTGATCACCCTCGTGACGGTCTTCTTCATCAAGGAGACCAAGGGCGTTGAACTGCAGGTTGATTGATCACCTCGGGAGAACAGGAGACGTGTTGTGTCCCTCGCTGACAAGCAAGAAATCACCGAAGTTCTGTATCGCTACGCTCGGGCCGTCGATCGGAAAGATTTCGACAGCGTAGCTCTCTGCTACTTCGACGACGCGATAGACAACCACGGTGGTTACATCGGAACCGTCGACGGGCTCATCGAAGACATGAAGCTCAGGCACAAGACGATCGACTCTTCGATTCACTGCATTTCCAACATACTGATCGACGTCAACGGCGATGTCGCTCAGTGTGAGTCGTACTGTTTGTGTTTTCTGCGGCAGGAGCGTTCCGGTACGGATTCGGTGCAGATGCTTGCCACGATCAAGTGCCGTTACGTCGACAGGTTCGAAAGGCGCCGTGGTGAGTGGCGAATCGCCGATCGGATCGTCGTGTTCGACGAATCCCGTGAAGACATGATCGAGAACATCCTGCCCACGGACTGGGTGACGCAACGTCGATCCTTCGACGATCCGGTGTACACCAGGACGCCTTGACCAGTAGTGCAGACGAAGGCCTTCACACACGATGTGTGTGAAGGCCTTTCGCCTGTTCACTGGTCGTGTCAGCCCACTGCGTCCGGTGCGGCGACCTCGGTCAAACGGCCGTCCGAGAGCCTGAGCCAGCGTTCGACCTTGACCTCGGCCAGGAATCTCTCGTCGTGGCTGACCACCACGAACGCCCCCTGATATGCATTCAGGGCACTTTCGAGTTGAGCAACGCTCACCAAGTCGAGGTTGTTGGTCGGCTCGTCGAGAAGAAGCAATTGCGGGGCCGGATCGGCGAAGAGAACGCATGCCAACGTAGCCCGCAGCCGTTCACCGCCCGAGAGTGCAGCGACGGGTAGGTGAGCACCCGCACCCCGAAAGAGAAAGCGCGCCAGGATGTTCATGCGTTCCGGTGCCGGAAGGCCTGGAGCAGACAATGCAAAGTTCTCGGCGACGGTGCGTGCGGGGTCGAGTAGGTCGAGCCTCTGCGACAGATATGCCACCCGGCCGTCGGCTCGCTTGACCTCACCGGAAGTCGGCGCAACATCCCCGTTGACGATGCGAAGTAGCGTCGACTTTCCGACGCCGTTCGGCCCGGTCAACGCGATACGCTCCGGTCCTCGAATGGCCAGGTCAATGCCGGGGTCGGCGAAGATCTCACGATCGCCGAACGCGAATTGCATTCGCTCACCAAGGAACACCATGCGTCCGGCGGGTACGTGAGTGCCTGGCAGTTCGAGCGAAATCGTCTGGTCGTCTCGAAGAGCGCGGCCCGCTCTGTCGAGTCGGTCCTTTGCCGCGTCGACCCGGGCGAGGTGTGTCTCGTTCGCCTTGCCGGCCGACTCCTGAGCATTGCGCTTCATGGTCCCCGCAAAGATCTTGGGCAAGCCCGCGTTCCCGAGATTGCGGGCAGCGTTACTTGCGCGTCGTGAAGCGCGTTCTCGGGCCTGCTGCAGTTCGCGTTTCTCGCGTTTGACGTCCTGCTCGGCGTTGCGGATGTTCTTCTCCGCCACCTCGCGAGCCGAGCGTGCCGCAGCTTCGTAGTCGGTGAAATTGCCACCGTAGAAGCTGATCTCGCCGCTGTGAAGTTCGGCGATGCGGTCCATACGGTCGAGTAGTCCCCGATCGTGGCTGACTACCAACAGACAGCCACTCCAGTCGTCGAGAACGTCGTAAAGTCTGCGGCGCGCGTCAAGGTCGAGATTGTTGGTGGGTTCGTCGAGGAGAAGGACATCGGGGCGTCGCAGGAGTTGAGCTACCAGTCCGAGCGAGACGACCTGCCCGCCGCTCAGAGTGTCGAGACGACGATCGAACGTCATGTCGGCCAACCCGAGTCGACCGAGTTGGGCTCGGGTCCGCTCTTCGACGTCCCAGTCGGACCCGATTGTCGTGAAGTGTTCTTCTCGTGTGTCTCCGGATTCGACAGCGTCCAGCGCAGCGAGCGTCGGGGCGATGCCCAAGACCTCGGCAACGGTCAGATCGCCCGTCAGTGGAAGGTCTTGCGGAAGGTATCCGAGAACGCCGTCGACGGACACACTGCCGGCGCGTGGGCGGAGTTGACCGGCGATCAATCTGAGCAGAGTGCTTTTCCCGACGCCGTTCTGGGCAACCAGCCCGGTTCGGCCACCGGGCACCGTGAAGGACAATTCGTCGAAGACCGGAGTGTCGTCCGGCCAGGCAAAAGACAGATTCGAGCAAACGATGTAGGTATCGGACATGAATAGACCTCAGGTGTCGTGCGGGCGCGGCAACGCTGCTCCGCAAAAAGTCGGGTAAGTGAACGACAACATGGCCACTACGGCAGCGCTCCGAGGCGTCTGCCGGTGGCCGTCATGCCCGGTTTTATCCGGAGATGTCGAGTTCACCAACCATGTCTGATCCTTTTTGGTCTGTGTCGTTTCATCCGACGATAACAGGAGCCGGTATTTACATACGAGCAATACCGGCGCAGAGAAGTTCGACCAGTCTTCGGTACACCCGATCCGGGTCGGTGCCGGCCGGTTGGCCCTCTACCGATTCGAGGATGCAGAAACCGTGCAGCGCGCTACGAAGAGACCACGCCGCCTGCTCCGAGTCATCCGGGCTCAGACCGTATCCCGCGATCACCTTGTTGATGACGTCTACCACCTCGCCGACGGCGGAGACCAGATCGGGATGCGGAGCAGTGGGGTAGCGGTCGGTGATGGCGTAGAGCCCGGGGTGCACCCGGACGAAGGCACGCCATGCGTCTGCGAGCGCCATGACGGCGTCGTCGCGCGAGAGACCAACCGCGGCGGCACGCAGTTGTTCGGCGAGAAGGTTGCGTGCGAGGAGGCTGAGTTGATGGTGGACGTCGTCGACCCCGTCGACGTGTTTGTACAGGGCTGACTGCCGGACGTCGAGGGTCTCGGCGAGTTGACTCAGTACCAGAGCGTCGGCGCCTTTGCTGTCGACCAGGTCGGCTGCGGCAGCGATCACGCGTTCACGGGTAACCGGAGTTCTCATGCACGCATCTTCCCTGTATGACAGGCTTTGCGTCGGTGATACATTATCACCATGAGTGATGAAGTATCGCCACGCGTGCCGTCCGGCGATCAACTACGCCGTCGTGACCTGCGCGTAGTCGTCACCGGTGCATGCATCCTCGGGTTGACCTCGGTGCTCTATGAACTCTCAGGAGTGTCTCCGTCGACGGGTGCCTTCTTTCGGTGTCTCTATGCGCTCATCCCCCTCGGCATACTCGTGCTCGTTCAGCGTCATCGGTCATCCCGGTCTTCGATCTCGGCGCCCTGGATCGTGAAGTCTTTGCTTGCCGGCGCGTTCCTCGGAATCGATCTGGTGCTCTGGCACGAGTCGATTCATTCGATCGGGGCAGGTCTTTCGACTGTGATCCTGAATTTGCAAGTGCTGTTCGTCGCAATCCTCGGCTACGTTGTTCTGCGCCAACGGATCGGCCGGGAACTGGTCGCCAGCCTTCCGTTGCTCTTCGTCGGAGTTGCTCTGGTAGCCGGGACGAGCACAACGCTCACGGGGTCGAATCCTGCTGTCGGAGTGTCGTTTGCCGTGATCGCCGCAGGCGCCTACGCGGTCTACATCTTCCTGATGGGTCTGGCTACTCGGGCGGCGGGTAGAACGGCTCTGCCGATGTTCGTCTCGACGGGAGCCACTGCCCTCACTGCAGGTGCATACGGCCTCGTGAGTGGAACTTTGGATCTGACGCCTTCGCTCGTAGCTCAAGGCTGGCTTGTCCTGCTCGCGTTGGTATCTCAGGTGATCGGGTGGCTCCTGGTGGCCAGCGCCAGTCAGCGTCTGCCTGCCAGTGCAGTCGCCGCCAGCCTGGTGTTGCAATCGGCGTCGGCACTGCTGTTCGGCGCGGTGATGCTTGCACAGACCCCAACTCTCGTCCAACTTGCAGGTGCCGGAATGATTTTGGCCGGAGTGGTTGTGGCGACGCGGATACCTGCGAAGAAGTCCTCGACGACTGTAGTCGGAAAACGAATGGAGACAAGCGTATGACAACGGTGGCTGACCACATCTACATCAACGGCGAGATCAGGACCTTGGACGGTGCGGTCGGCGATAACGCCACCGCTGTGGCAGTCAAGGACGGCAGATTTGTCGCCCTCGGAACTGATGCCGAGATCTCGGCGCTGACCGATTCCGAAACCTCCGTTGTCGATCTCGCCGGAGCGGTTGTTGTTCCGGGGTTCATCGAGACGCACCTTCATCCGATGATGTGGGGTTTGATGCTCAGTGGGGTCGACGCAACGACGAGTGCGTGCCCGACCATCGAGCAGTTGATCACGGCGTTGGCCGCGCGGGCCGCGATCACACCAGTTGGCGAGCCCATAGAAGCGTGGGGCTTCGACGACAGCCTTGTGGCGGAGGATCGAGGTCTGACCGCAGCTGATCTGGACAAGGCATCCACCGAGCATCCGATTCTGGTGCGGCACTTGTCTGCTCACGGGATCTATGTCAACTCGGTCGCACTGGAGAAGGCCGGGATCGATGCCACCACGGTCGATCCGGAGGGTGGTGTCATCGTTCGGGACAGTGACGGTGTACCCACCGGTGGACTGTGCGAGGTTCCGGCAATGTCTCTGGTGCACGGACTTGTTCCGGATATGAACCCGGATGCGTCCAAGGTCGCGATGCTGCGGGCGCAGGAAGTCATGGCTTCGGTGGGCGTGACAAGTTTTCACGACATGTACGTCACAGCCGAGATGTACGAGGCGTACCGGCAACTCGACGCCGATGGTGACTTGAGGCTGCGTGCGCGCCTCTACCTCGGCCACGGGGTTCACGATCAATTGGGTGAACTCGCCGATTCGACAGACCGAGTTCGTGTGGGCGGCGTCAAACTCATTTCGGACGGGTCGATTCAGTTGCACACCGCTGCCCTGACCGAGCCGTACCACGATCTGGGTGGATGCCACTGCGGCGGAATGGCAATCCCGGCAGGTGCACTCGGGGCGCTGGTCGAGGAACATCACGCTGCCGGCCGACAGGTTGCGATTCATACCAACGGTGATCAAGCCATCGATTTTGCACTGGACGCAATTGCAGCGGCACGGACGGCACACCCGGACGTCGAAGTTTCGCATCGACTCGAGCACGTTCAGACGTTGCGGGAAGATCAGATCGCGCGGATGGTCGAACTCGGGGTGGTGGCGTCGATCTTCGTGAACCACGTCTACTACTGGGGCGACCGGCACCGTGATCGGTTCCTCGGACCGGGTCGCGGCGAGCGGATCAGCCCCGTGGCTTCGGTCGTGGCGGCCGGGCTTGCCTACGCGCTGCATTGCGACTGCCCTGTCACTCCCGTGAACCCGCTCTTCACGATGAACACAGCCGTACACCGTGTGACGCGAGAAGGTCATGTTCTGGGTGCAGAGCAACGGGTTTCCGCGTCCGATGCGTTGGCCGGTTACACAAGCGCTGCCGCCCGTCTCACCGGTGAGTCATCGGACAAAGGTCGGATAGCGGTGGGACTTTTGGCGGATTTTGTTGTGCTCGACGGAGATCCGTTGCGGAGCGCTTCTCAGGAATTGAACGAACTGTCGGTCCTGCGCACGGTTGTCGGCGGTGAGGCCGTCTTCGAGGTGTAGGGCCTCCGCCTTAGTTGTTGCTCGATTGTCGCTGCTTTCGAAGTAGCGGCAGTCGAGCGATTTCCAAAACAAACCAAAAGTTTGTAGAACCTGTTTCAGTTCATTTTCGGACCTCAAAGACCATCTGGACGAAGGTTACTTCAGCAAACGGGTTGCAACAAAGCGCTAGGTTTTTCCAATAGTCCAGGTGAGAGGCGATTCTGTAGTCAAGTTCAGGTTTCAACAATCTTCTGGACATTCGACCAGCTTTTCGCCAAAAATTACTGATACGTGTGGTAAAAATCTAAACGACGCAAGCGGACGTCGACAGCACGAGAGAGGAATGGCCCGTTCGCAAGAACGGCTCGCAATCTTTCCGCAACACGCTCTCGCTCTGCACTTACCGCTACGACCCCTCACTGACCACGGATGAACGAAACCCTCTGCCCGTACCAGGGCGCACATGACTGGATCCGACCAGCTTTCTCACCCTGCAAGCTCCCCGCCACGGGGACCAGACGAAAAGAGTGTTCTCCATGAACAAGGCAACCAAGGGCGCAGTCGCGGCCGGTGCAGCAGCACTTCTCCTCGCCGGTGGCGCGGGAACCATGGCGGCGTGGAGCGCAAACGCGCCTCTGAACGGCGGCACTATTTCTTCGGGCAAGCTGACGCTGACGACCGAAGGAACCCCCTCGTGGACGGTTTCGAACGCAGCTGTCAACGGTGGTACCGCGGCCCCCGTCACCATCAGCACATTCAAGGTTTCGCCTGGCGACGTCCTCACCTACTCCGGCTCCGTCAAGATCGGTGCTGTGGGCAACAATCTGAGCGCGACGCTCAAGGCGGATGCTTCGACGATCACGGGAACCGGCACGCTGAAGGCCGAGATGGCTCCGGTCACGACGGCGACGGTCGGAGCGACTCCGTTGCCGACGAACGGAACAGGCGTTGTCATCACTTCCGCGAACAACGACAACGTCGTCAGCGTGAATGTTGTCTTCGACTTCACGAAGGCTCCAGCAACCAACAGTTCGCAGGACAGCCAGGTCGATCTGACGAACTTCAACGTCACTCTCGATCAGGCCTAAGGCTTGCGTAAGCACTACCGTTGGTGGGCAACTGCCGCCGCGCTGGTCATCGGACTGATCTTTGTATCGGTGCAGCAGACCAGCGCGCGGTGGACGGCCGCTGAAACACTGTCCGGTGGCACGATCCAGTCCGGGATCCTCGACCTGACGGTGGGCAGTGCCGGTAGCGGCCAGAGCAGTTACGACTTCACTGCTCTGGGCGCCACCGGTATGTTCCCCAACGCATATGCACAGGCTCCGTTGACAGTTCACAACTCCGGAAATGTTCCTCTCAATTACCGGATCCAGAACGTCGCGCAGTCTTCCGCTGATGTTCCGCTCTCACTCGCGGTGACGCCAGTGACTTCAGAGGCCGGTTGCCCCGCCCAAGGCACAGCTGCCGGCACCGCGATCTACGACGGGCCCATGGTCGGTGCTCAGGTACCGACAGCTCCGGGATGGCGCACTGTCGCTGCCGGCGGTACCGATATCTTGTGCCTGCGTGGCACTGTCGGTCCTGACGTTGCTTCTGGTGTCTCCACGAGCGTGCACTTCTCATTCGAAGCGGAGTCGGTATGACGCACGCAGTGAAGGGTTCTGATCAGAGAACCGGCGCCTGGTGGTGGATCCGCAATATTGTCTCGTGGGCTCTGCTGCTGGGTGTTCTGGCGATTCTGTTGTCGACGGTCGTTGTTCCACGTTTGACGGGGTCGACGCCCTTCACTGTGTTGACCGGCTCGATGCAGCCCACCTATCCACCCGGCACCCTTATCGTGGTGAAACCGCAGGACGCTGCCCAATTGCAGGCTGGTGATGCGATCACCTACCAAATCGAGTCGGGGAAGCCCGATGTGGTTACGCACCGAATCACGATGGTGCGACTCAACTCCGCTGGTGATCTCACCTTCGTCACACAAGGCGATGCAAATCCGATAGCGGATCAGAATCCCGTTGTACCGGAGCAGATTCGCGGCAAGGTGTGGTACAGCGTGCCGTACATCGGGTACGTATACAACGCCATCACGGGGCAGATGCGCTCGGTGATGCTGACGGTTGTCGTCGGCGCACTGTCGATCTATGCCGTGTTCATGTTCGTCGGATCGGTCCGTGACCGTACCCGGCGACGTTCTGCGTCTGCAGACCCCCAACCTTCCGAACCGAGTGCGCCGGCGCCTCGAGTTGAGCAGCAAGAAAGGCACAGCCATGTCTAAGCACGAGGAGCAGCAGGCGCCCGCCTCGCTCGGTACACGTCTGGTCCGGGGCGCAACCAGCGGCCGCGCACGCGCGATCATGTCGGTGGGAATTGTCCTGGGCCTCGGTGCCGTTGGCACTCTTGCTGCGTGGACTGACAACGCTACAGCGACTTCCGGCGTATTCAGCACCGGTTCGATCGAGATGAAGCTCAACGGTGACCCGGGAGATCCGACTGCTTACGGCTTCACCGCGTTGACCAAGACGGGCATGATGCCCGGCGACAGTGTCACGGCAACTCTGCCTGTACAGAACACTGGCGCGGCACAGTTCAAATACACCATGGCAGCAACCGCAACAGGCGAGGCCGCGCTTGCCCCGTTTATGAAGGTGACTGTTCTCGATCAGAGTTGCACAACCCCGATTGCCGGCCCGGTCGGCTTGTCGACGACTGCCGCGACTCCGATCATCACAACAGGACGTCAGTTGGCTGCGAATACAGGTTCTGAGACTCTGTGCTTCAAGGTTGCGCTCGATACGGGAGTGCTTTCGGCACAACAGAACAAGTCGATCAATGTTTCATTCCAGTTCGCGGCGACGACGGCCTGAGGTGACCATGTCTGATCACACAACTCTCGGCAGTTCGAGATCGGCACGTGCCGGTCGCGAACTCGCGCTGACAATAGGGGCGGTGGCTGGACTCATCTGTGTTCTCGCCGCCGCGGCATCGATGCTGTTCGGCATCAAGCCGCTCGTCTTTCGTTCGGGTTCGATGTCTCCCGAAATCACCACTGGCTCCTTGGCATTGGCTCGAACCGTGCCCGCCACCGACCTCTCAGTGGGCGACGTCGTAAGCGTCGTCAACGGACAGGGCACGCGCATCACACACCGCGTGTACGAACTTGACCAGCAGGCTGGTAACTCCGTCACGGTGACTCTCAAGGGCGACGCAAATGCCAAGCCAGACGTGGAGCCCTACTTCATCACCGAAGCCGACCGCATTTTCTTCAGCGTCGGGGGCCTGGGCTACGCAATTGCTTGGCTCTCCAGCCCACTCGCGATCTTCCTCGGCGGAGCGTTGGTCGGCGGATTGGTGATCATTGCCTTCCGGCCCAACTCTCGCCGCAAGGATTCGGATGACGGTCCGAGTGGAGGAGTTGGCAGTGTGGACACGGAAGCCGCTGCAACGATGGAGTTTCCGATGGTTTCTTCGAGCAGCGGGACAGGCGGATATCGCTCGGCGTTCTCGCTCCGAAAGCTTGCGGTTCTCGGTGTCTCGGCCTTTGCACTGATCGGTGTTACGCAGGTGAGCGGTACCGCAGCGGCTTTCACAGACACTGCCGTCGCAACGAGTGGTGCCATTACCGTGAGCGGGAAGATCAATCCTGCAACGAGCAGCGTCAGTTGCACGACAAACGGCATAGGTGGCTCTCAATCGTCCACTGTTAAGTGGAGTCACATAGGCCCCCAATATCGCTACGAGGCGCGGTACTACAACGGAAACTCGTTGATGAAAACATGGGGATACGATCCCGGTGTCGGTGCCGCAGTAGGAACCCAGGTCTCATCCACTATCTACTACACAGATGCTGGTTACAGCGTTTTCAACTCATACACGTACACGCTTCGCATCTACACGATCAACCGAATCACGGGCGAATCGTCAACGGACTGGCGAGGGTGGAACCTACGCCAACCTGCGTCTCAGACAAGCATCTATTGCCAAGGTGAGGCAGGCTCGATCGCCGGCGCGGCTGTCGCTGAAACTGAGCAGCTTGCTCGCGGAGTTGCTCCGACAACCGCGACGGCTGCCGAGACCACCACGTCCAGTACACCGACAACGACAGGCACGTCGACGACGGCTCCCACTACGGCTGACGTGACAACCACGACCGGTCCCACCACAACAACGGAGACCTCGACCAGCACTACGACTCAGTCGACAACTCCGACAACGACAACGGATGCAACGACGACAACGGATGCAACCACGACAACCAGCACGACCACGAAGGAAGCGCCGGTGGCATTGGGTGCGGCGCAGACATCGCTGACCGGCTACAGCGCAGCGTTGATGCAGGACGGTGCCAGCGTCGCAGTGGTGGTCACCGACAGTTCGGGTACGGCGGTGTCGAGCACACCGGTGAGCGCCACGGCGACCGTGATGTGGCAGTCTGACGCAGACGACCTGTGGATCGTGGACGGCGCCAACGTTTATCGAGTCAATGCCGCAACGGGTGTCTCGGAGAAGAACCCCTCCGGCGAAGCTCCCGCAGAGATCGCTGCCTGGATCGACGGGCAGAAGTGATGAATAAAGAACAGAGGGAATTCGGGGACGGGAGAGTTCGGATGAATGATCGTATCGTTCCCGCAAGTCGATGGAACGCGAGACGTACCAGAATGATCGGGGTATCGCTGGTCGTACTCGGCGGAGCGGCATTCCTGACGGGCTGTGCTGATACCGGCTCGCTGGGTTCCTCAGGCGGCGGCAAGCCCACCACGACCACTTCCGTTCCGGCTACGACTACCCCTGTCGTGACTACTCCGGTCGAATCCGGTTCGTTGGCGCTGAAAACCGTCACTGCACCAACATGGACGGATCAGAACGGTCCGATCGACCTTTCGACAATGGTTGTCGTGCCGGGCGACGTTCTGACCTATCACGCCAGTTTCGCGTTGGAGATCAAGGGAACTGAAATGAAGGCAAAGCTGTCGACCAGTGATCTGGGTGTCTCCGGCGGAGCTGCTCTGGTTGCCCAGCTGAAGCCGGTCACGGAAGTCAAGCTCGATGGTGTACCAGTGCCGGTCGGTGCGGACGGAACTGTGGTCAGTACGTCGAAGGACGGCAAGATCGTCGATGTGGCAATACGTTTCACCTTCGACAAGGATTCCGCGACAGCGTTGTCAATGGATCAGTCGTTGAACTTGGCGCGATTCGACGTGAATCTGGTGCAGATACCTGCATGATAAGGCGCGGTCGACGCCAGAGTAATAGCTGTTCAGAAGTGAGGCCGGGTAGCAGATTTGCTACCCGGCCTCACTTTGTGAATTGTTGTAGGGGGCGGTTATCCGATGAATGTGACCGACTTGCCGAGCGATCCGACATCAAGCGATCCGGAGCTGGCAGATCCGGTCTTTACTGATCCGGTGTCGAGTGAACCGAAGCTCGCCGACCCCAAATTCAGGGAACCGAAATCGAGTGATCCGGTTCCGCCGGGCGTGACGGGTGTATCGGTGGAATCAAGCGTGAGGTCTACACTCCAGTTCGGCGTAATACTGCCGTTCTGCGACGAATTCCCTGCTTCGAAGGGCATTCCGATGACGAAGGCAACCTTGGCACTTTGGCCCGGTGCGAGGTGGACCGAGTTCAACTGGGTCCTTGGTGTGGCGGCATTGCCGGTGACGGTGAGCGGATTGCCGGCGACGCCGTTTACGTCGACACGAAGGAATGCTTCCATGCCGTCGCTGATTTCGTAATCTCCGACGTAGAAGTGTGCCTCACCTGCGCGGTCCGATGCGTTTCGGACGTAAAATGTGGTTGTGTTGGTCCCACCCGGGATGAGTATGTCTGTGCTCCAGACGATTTTGGAAGTATCTCCCCAGGTCGAGTAGTCCGCGGAGTACTCGATGATTCCACTCTCACCGTCCGCTGCGTGAGCGAGCGACGGCATCAGCGCTCCGCCCACCAGTGCAAGTACGAGGGCCGTGAGTATCCCAATGACTGTGCTCCATAGCGCACCAGGCTTTCGAGATGAGTAACTGATAGTTTTCATAACTCCGAATTCTAGTCGGACAAACGTCCGAGCGTGACGAGTTGTGAGAGCTAACTGTATGTTGTGCAACAATTTTCGGAAGTCTGACGAATCTACTGGGAGGCAGCTGAAAATGAACTGTGATCGGAGCGGATGTGAGCCGCAGATTGGGAGCGCGGATAGCTGGTTGATCGCTTGTCGAGTGGGTTTCGATGCCGGCCATGCGGGGTAAAGGATTCTCATCTGCAATGGCTTCAGTCGCTGTGTAGATGTTGATTCGGCATTTGGTATTTCTTACAGATTCAGCTATCTTACTGCAAAGTAAGTATGAATTCGGCAATCGATCGGGGCGATTGCCGACCTGAGTACGAGGACCGATATGCGGTTAAACCTGGGGGCCGTAGTTCGGCGACGTCGTTGGGCGCGCGACGTATTGGCAGCCACGGCGGCATGTGCGCTGGCGATGTCCGCGTTGCTGTCGGTCCAGACATCAGCCTCGGCGTCCGAACTGGACGAGTATGTGAACTTGCCTTTGGTGAATCGGAATGCCGAACACGGTCCGGGCGGTGTCCATCCCGCGTTGCCGACTGATCTCGGCACCTTGCAAGCCCTTATGGAAGAAGCCCGCGCCAGTGGTCGCAGTCCGGAATCCTATGCGGCCTTGCTGTTTCAGTATCGATTGGTCGCTGCCACGGAAGCCGCCGGAATCGATCTCTCATCGTGGAACCCGCGCGCCGGAGTGTCGGCTAATCGCACCAACCTGGTGAAGTCGTACCGCTACTACGAGGATCTGCAACTCGGGCACCCGGAATTGCAGTGGGCGGGCATGGGCGGACAGGTAGGCGCAGACTTCGGCGGGGGACTGATCGACTTCGAACTGATGGCGGACGTGTACTCGTTTCCGAATCTCCAGCAGGTTGCCAATTCGATAGTTTCTCAGGTCACGGATCAGGTTGGCGTGCAGGCGCTGAACCAATTGCCGGCAGGGCTGCGCGCACTCGCGGCGGTGGGCAGGAACGTCACGGCGGACGACTTGGATTATGTGCTGGGGATGATCCTGGTGATGCAGAAGAACATCTTCTCGGATCTGATGCCGATGCATCAGGCATACGTGGATGAAGGGCTTCCCGCACTGGAGGAAATGCAGAGTGCCGGACTATTCGGCAAGGATGTCATGGACGCCTGGCGTGATGTCGCGTCCAGTGATTCGAATCGGATCGCACTGGGGAACGTTGCGCTGCTCCAACGTGAGCAAGGGGTGATCATCCGCGACCAGTGGGATACCGTGCGCGCCTACAAAGGTGATGTGGGAGAAGCGATCACCTACGCATCGACCGTTGCCGGCTCACCCTCGATCGCCGGCGTGGTCCCGCCTCGCTCGTTCCGGCCCCTCGAGTTCACGACGACACTTGCCGACGGACGCACCGCGAACGTGACGATGCCACTGCCGGATTGGAACTGGTCGGTGTACGAGGACCGGTGGGACTACATCACCTCACAGCTATTGCCGAAGTACCGAGCGATGGTCGAAGAAGATTGGCCACGGCTCGTAGCCACATTGAGTGTTCCCTACGAAATTCAATTGGAGAGCCACCGCCCGATGATGACCCTCCCACAAACTCTCGAATCGGCCCTCTCCAGTTTGAAAGTGACGGTTCAGTGATGTCGTCGGCCACATTCCGAAGGTTGGCGCCGCTGGTGGCGCTGACCGTTGCGCTGGTCCTGCCAGCAACGGCTGGAGCTGAGGTGCCGGACAGTGATGTCCCGAAAGACGTGCAAACTCCTGTATCCGAGGAGTTTCGGACCGACACCCCAACTCTGGGAGAGGTATTCAACGGGTTCACCGTCGGTGCTCTCAGTTCAGGGGAGTTCGCATCCGAAGAGGAGATCTTCACTGCACTCACCGCCGATGATCCGTTTTACGACGAGCCGGTGTTGACCGGCGCCGAGCGTCCCGGTGATCTCCTGAAGTCGAAGAAGGTGGATGTACTGTTCACCGGATACAAACCGGGACAGCTCGACGCCTACAAGATCATGTATGTCACAACCGGAATCGACGGTTCGACGCCGGTAGTGAGCACTGGAATCATGATGATCCCGATCGACGGAACGCCGGCGTCGGAGAAGAAGATCATCAGCTATCAGGAGGCCAACGACAGCGTCGGCGGCTACTGTCATCCGACTTCACACTGGACCGGCGGCGATCCGCTGGACGGCGCCTCCTGGTCGGCCTTGGGTCCACTGGCGCTGATGTTCGGAAAAGGCTATGCCGTAGTGATTTCCGACGTCGGGAACAACGGAGACCGTGATCCCCACGGTGTCTTCGCGGGTAAGTTCGCCGGGCACGCCCAGTTGGATGCAGTGCGCGCAGCATTTCAGCTGCAGGATTCCGAGCTGAATCCGGAGGCGGAGATTGCGTTGTTCGGAATCGCTGGTGGTGGAGTCGGTTCGGCATTCGCCGCAGAATCTGCGCAGTCCTACGCGCCGGAACTCGATATCGTCTCGACAGTCCTCGAGGGCATGGTGATCAAGCCCCGAACATTCATGGAGACAACAGATTCCTCGGTCGGCGCAGGCTTCGGATTTGCGACGCTCCTCGGTCTCGAACCGTGGTATCCCGAGATGAAGTTGAACGACAAGCTCAATCCCGTGGGCCGAGCGATTGCCGACGTGTACCGGGGTGAGTGCCAGATGCCGGCGTACTTCACGCTTCCGTTCGTGCCGTTGGCAAGCCTTTTCGAGCCGGGAATCGATCCGATCACAGAACCCAGCTTCCAGCGCGCGTACGACGACAACGTATTGGGTCACGGTGCTCCGGCGTCGAAGGTATTGATAACTTCGTGCGCAAAGGACGACTCCCCGATGTCACTTGTACCGGCAGCTGATGCGCGAGAACTGGCGGACACGTACAGAAGCCGAGGGACGGACGTGAGCTATCAGCCCACCGACTGCAGTATGGATCGCGCAGTCGCGGATCCATACGGTTGGGGGACAGACCTGTTCGGAATGCAGACAATCGATTGGATAGCCCACAATTTCGACAACTGAGTGAAACTATCCGGTGACAGCGAGACGCAAACTCTGATGGCGGCGTACGAACATGCTGGGGACCCAACGTGGCGGGAATTCGGAATCGACTGTGACATGCGAACTGTTTTCGAGAAGTACGGCGATGGCGGTCTTTGCTTCCAGTCTGGCCAGCGCGGCCCCGACGCAGAAATGTGCTCCCTTGCCGAAGGCGAAATGCGCTCGGAGATTGGCCCGGTCGAGGTTCATCGCGTGTGGGTCGGCGAACGACTCCGGGTCGCGGTTCGCCGATCCCCACAGCAGTATGAGATGACTGCCGGCGGGTAGCGCCACTCCGCCAAGGGTTGTGTCCGCATTGACATGTCGGTGGTGTCCGCGAAAAGGCGACTCGAGTCTGAGCGTCTCCTCCAGGAACGCGCCCAGGAGCATCGGGTCCTCGCGCAATTGGATCTGGATCTCAGGGCGCTCGGCGAGTAGCCGTGCAGAGTTGGCGATCAGTCCGGCGGTTGATTCGCCACCCGCACCGACGAGCTGCACCAGCATCAGCACGGCCACGTCTTCGCTGAGTTCGCCTGCGTCACAGCAGTGGACGAGGTCTCCGAGTAGATCGTCGACCGGGTTTGTCCGCGCCTCACGAAACTTGCCGTAGAGGTACCCGGTGAG
>Ga0153921_1000531_pt1 | contig 19913 bp, 19 predicted proteins | sample TSNJ005MetaG_FD_104691 | JGI IMG/M metagenome (GOLD analysis project Ga0153921, IMG submission 104691) | Attine ant fungus gardens microbial communities from New Jersey, USA - TSNJ005 MetaG | ecosystem: Host-associated > Fungi > Mycelium > Unclassified | place: USA: New Jersey, Brendon T. Byrne... | reverse complement strand
GCCACGTGTTGAAACGGCTGCCCCTGCACAGCAGCCAGTCGATAAAAATGTGACGCAGAGCAAAACAGTGCCAAACGTACAGCAGCCTGAAGCTGTACCGGTTTTTGCAGAAACGGCTGTTAACACAGAAGAACATCTTACAAATAAAACGGCTTCATTCCTTGGCGGCATCGTTTCGGCTTTTTACGACCTTATCGTAGGCATACTCTACAGCATTGCCAATGTACTCTTTTAAAAAGGCCTGGTTTCCGATAATTCTTGAATCTGCGCATGTCAATTGCTATAATCAATCCTAGCTGCAGGCTCTGATCGTGCAAGAAGCCTGATGCCCTCGGCAGTCATGCCAGAGGGCTTGTTAATTTAGATTTTGTTCTTCGAAAACTTGGGGAACAATTGGGAGTGAACGGCTTCATGGGAGAAAAACAAACAAACGTCCGCAATTTTTCGATCATTGCCCATATTGACCATGGTAAATCAACATTGGCGGATCGGATTTTGGAAAATACGAAAGCATTGACGCAAAGAGAGATGAAAGAGCAGTTCCTTGATGCAATGGATCTGGAAAGAGAGCGCGGCATTACCATTAAGCTGAATGCTGTACAGCTGCATTATGAAAGCAAAAATGGTGAAAGGTACACATTCCACCTTATTGATACACCAGGCCATGTCGATTTTACATATGAAGTATCACGCAGCCTGGCCGCCTGTGAAGGCGCCATTCTGGTTGTCGATGCGGCACAGGGGATTGAAGCGCAGACACTGGCAAACGTTTATTTGGCCTTGGACAACAACCTGGAGATCATTCCGGTTATCAACAAGATTGATTTGCCGAATGCCGATCCGGAGCGTGTAAAGAAAGAGTTGGAAGATGTCATCGGCATTGATCCGGATGATGTCGTTCTGGCTTCTGCCAAAGCGAATATCGGCATTGAAGACATTCTTGAGGCAGTTGTTGAACGTGTCCCGGCGCCGGTGGGCGATCCGAAGGCGCCGCTTAAGGCACTGATCTTTGATTCATTGTATGACCAGTACCGCGGCGTCATTACCTATGTATGTGTTAAGGAAGGTTCAGTGAAAGTCGGCGACAAAATCCGTATGATGGCAACAGACAAGGAATTTGAAGTGACGGAGGTCGGCGTCTTTACGCCGAAACCGCTTGGCAAGAATGAACTGACGGTCGGCGATGTCGGCTATCTGGCAGCTGCAATCAAGAATGTCGGTGATACGCATGTCGGTGATACCATTACCCATGCGCATAAAGGTGCCACAGAACCGCTGGAAGGCTACCGCAAGTTGAATCCGATGGTATTCTGCGGACTTTATCCGGTTGAATCAAATAAGTATAATGATCTCAGAGAAGCGCTGGAACGCCTTGAACTGAATGATTCCTCCTTGCAATATGAAGCAGAAACATCCCAGGCGCTCGGATTTGGTTTCCGCTGCGGTTTCCTTGGGCTGCTCCATATGGAAATCATTCAGGAGCGAATCGAGCGTGAGTTCAACATTGACCTGATTACAACAGCACCAAGCGTAATCTATGAAGTCGAGAAGACAGACGGTGAAACGCTGCGTGTTGACAACCCTTCTATGATGCCGGATCAGGTATCGGTCGAAGAAATCCGCGAGCCTTATGTGCAAGCCAATATTATGGTGCCAAATGATTACGTCGGCACAGTGATGGAGCTGTCGCAGAAGAAGCGCGGCCAGTTTGTGGATATGGAATACATGGATGATATCCGAGTGAATGTCAAATATCATATCCCGCTTTCAGAAATCGTGTATGATTTCTTTGATCAGCTGAAATCACAGACAAAGGGCTATGCTTCCTTTGATTATGAATTGATCGGCTACAGACAGTCCAAACTTGTCAAAATGGATATACTTCTGAACGGCGAACAGATTGATGCCCTTTCCTTTATTGTCCATAATGATTTTGCGCATGAGCGCGGCAAGCAAATCGTTGAAAAACTGAAACAATTGATCCCGAGGCAGCAGTTTGAAGTGCCGATCCAGGCGGCCATCGGGCAGAAAATTGTCGCCCGTTCAAACATAAAGGCCATTCGCAAAAACGTGCTTGCCAAATGTTACGGCGGGGACATTTCCCGTAAACGCAAATTGCTTGAGAAGCAAAAAGAGGGCAAGAAGCGCATGAAGTTGGTCGGTTCTGTTGAAGTGCCGCAGGAAGCATTCATGGCTGTCCTGCAAATGAATGACGACAAATAATCTGATGTAAGGGAGAACTTGCAGGAGCGGCCGGCTCTTGCGGGTTTTTCCCCTTTTTTCACTGAAATAGAGGGAGATGCTGCATGATCCAGTCAGCATATATTCATATACCGTTTTGCCAGAAGATCTGCCATTACTGCGATTTTGTAAAATTTTTCTACGATGAAAAGCTGGCAGATGATTATCTGCTGGCGTTAAATAAAGAAATGGAAACAAACATGCAAGGAGAGAAAGTAAAGGCCAAAACCATTTTCATTGGCGGCGGCACACCAACAGCGCTGACAGCCCCGCAGCTTGCCAGGCTGATGGAGATGGTGCATGCACGCTTTGACATTGACTGTGATACCGAGTTCACGGTTGAAGCCAATCCGGGAGAATTTGATGCGGAGAAGATGACCATCCTGAGAGACGGCGGCATCAACAGGGTCTCCCTCGGTGTCCAAGTCTTTGATAACGCCATGCTCGAACAGCTGGGAAGGCTGCATAAGGTAGAGGATGTTTACAGGACGATCAACGGGTTGATTGGCCACGGCTTTGGCAACATCAGTCTCGACTTGATCTATTCTCTTCCCAATCAGACTGTCGCCCACTTCGAAAAAACGCTGGCCGAAGCACTCTCATTTGATTTACCGCACTATTCCACGTACTCGCTGCAGATTGAGCCGAAGACCGTGTTCTATAATATGCACCGGAAAGGGCAGCTGCACAGACCGTCTAATGAAGAAGAAGCGGCCATGTATGAGATTCTGCGGGAAACGATGCGCAAAGCTGGACGCGAACAGTACGAAATCAGCAATTTTGCCAAGCCCGGGTTTGAGAGCAGGCATAATCTGACATACTGGAACAATGATTATTATTATGGTTTTGGAGCTGGCGCCCACGGTTATATACCTGGGAAAAGGGTCATCAATATCCGCCCGATACCGGCGTATATCAAAGAAGCAGGAAAGAACGGCAATCCAGTGCTTAAAGTGGAGCCGATCGGCTTGAAAGAACAGATTGAGGAAGAATTTTTCCTTGGCCTGCGCCGTCTTTCCGGCATAAGCAAGCAGGAGTTCGAAGAAAAGTATGGCTTTTCGCACAGCCTGCTTTATCAAGAAGAAATTGAAAACCTGGTGCGCAAAGGCTGGATGGTTGAAGAAGGTAACAGGCTTTTTCTGACGGATCAGGGAGTCTTGTTCGGTAATGAAGTATTTGCTGAATTTCTGCTTGATGATGATAAGCTGGCTGCGGTGCAATCTCGTTGACAAAGAAGTTTGATTTTGTTAATTTAATATCAGCATTAGCACTCAGAGCATAAGAGTGCTAACAGAGGTGATCATCATGCTAACTGAAAGGCAGCTGCTGATTCTGGAAGTCATTATTGATGATTTTATTCAGTCGGCCAAACCAGTAGGGTCGCGGGCGCTTGCCAAAAAAGACAGCATATCTTTCAGTGCTGCCACCATTCGGAATGAAATGGCGGACCTTGAAGAAATGGGCCTCCTTGAGAAGACGCATACGTCTTCTGGAAGAACGCCGTCTGAATTGGGCTATCGCTATTATGTCGACCATGTTATCGCGCCAAGCGCTCAGGCAGGTGATGTCCATGTCATCCGGGATCTTCTGCAAGGGAGTTTCCTTGAGATGGAACAAATCGTGCAAATGTCTGCAGAGCTCCTGTCTGAATTGACCAACTATACGTCTATCATATTAGGGCCGGAGATTTTTGAAGCGAAGCTGAAGCAGCTTCAGTTTGTTACGCTCTCACCGAAGACAGCGGTTGCTATCTTGATAACAAATACAGGCCATGTTGAACACAGATCATTTACGATTCCAGAAGAAATGAAAGCATCAGATCTTGAGAAGATGGTCAACATCATCAACGATCGTCTGTACGGTGTGCCGATCTACAGGCTCCCGGAACTTTTGCAGACGGAAGTGCAGGATCTGATGAAACAATACATTGATGAATATGAAAAATCATATCAGTATCTGAAAGCTGCTTTTATCGGAGATCAGCCGGCCAAGCTCTACATTGGCGGCAAATCCAATATGTTAATGCAGCCGGAGTTCAATGATGTAGGCAAGCTGCGTGCATTTTACCGGATGATGGACAATGAAGGGCAGATTGCCGATCTGCTGAAAAGCAAGAAAAACGGCATCAAGGTTACAATTGGGCATGAAAACAAGCTGGAAGCAATCAAGGATCTGAGCCTGATCACTGCATCCTACAATCTCGGCGGCGAGCAGATGGGCACAATCGCCCTACTTGGACCGACAAGGATGGAATACCGCAAAGTCATTACTTTGCTTCATGCGCTTTCAAATGAAATGACGGAAGCATTGTGTTTATGGTATAAAAGCAATGGCTAGATCTGCTTGGATCGAAAAGTGATTAACGGAGGTGGCGTACGTGACAGAGCAGAACGAGGACAAAGGATTTGAAGAACGTTCCGAAACTGCAGCAGAAACGGCAGAAGAAATTGAAGTATTGGACGCCGAAGACGCTGGGGGAGCTGGTTCAGACAGCAATGGAACAACTGCAGCAGATGAACATCTGAAAGAAATTGAAACGCTCAAAAACGAGAAACAAGAGCTGGAAGACCGGCTTTTGCGTCAGCAGGCTGAATTTGATAATTTCAGAAAGCGGACACAGAAAGAGAAGGAAGCCGACAGAAAATACAAGGCACAGGATATTGCTTCCGACCTGCTTCCAATCGTGGACAATTTCCACCGTGCGCTGCAGACTGAAGTGGACGCTTCTGCCAAAAACTTTGCTGAAGGCGTTGAAATGGTTTACAGACAGCTGCAAGAAGCACTCAAAAATCATGGCATCGAAGAAATTGAAACGGTCGGCCAGGAATTTGATCCAAACCTGCATCATGCTGTCCTGCAAGAAGAAGATCCTGACAAAGCATCCAATCTCGTCGTAGAAGAATTGCAAAAAGGGTATAGACTGAAGGACCGCGTCATCAGGCCCGCAATGGTTAAAGTAAACAAATAATTACGTTCAGGATAAGCCAAGGAGGAAATAAACATGAGCAAAATCATCGGTATTGACCTAGGTACAACAAATTCATGTGTTGCAGTTATGGAGGGCGGCGAAGCAGTTGTCATTCCGAATCCGGAAGGCAACCGTACGACTCCTTCAGCCGTGGCATTCAAAAACGGCGAGCGTCAAGTCGGCGAGGTGGCAAAACGCCAGGCCATCACAAACCCGAATACAATCCTTTCCATCAAACGTCATGTAGGTACGGATTATAAAGTAAACGCAGAAGGAAAAGATTACACACCTCAAGAAGTGTCAGCGATCATTCTGCAGTATCTGAAATCGTATGCTGAAGACTATCTTGGCGAAACAGTAAGCAAAGCGGTTATTACTGTACCTGCTTACTTCAATGATGCGCAGCGCCAGGCGACAAAAGATGCTGGACGCATTGCCGGCTTGGAAGTGGAACGCATTATCAACGAGCCGACTGCAGCAGCACTTGCATATGGCATTGACAAAGGCGATCAGGATCATACAGTTCTTGTTTATGACTTGGGCGGCGGTACGTTCGACGTATCCATCCTGGATATCGGTGAAGGTACATTTGAAGTTGTCGCAACAGCTGGTGATAACAAGCTTGGCGGCGATGATTTTGACGAAGTCATCATCAACTATCTGGTTGCTGAGTTCAAAAAAGAGAACGGCATTGACCTCTCTCAGGACAAAATGGCTGTACAGCGCTTGAAAGATGCTGCTGAAAAAGCGAAAAAAGATTTGTCAGGTGTAGCCCAGACACAAATCTCACTTCCATTTATCACAGCAGGTGAAGCTGGACCGCTTCACTTGGAGACAACATTGTCACGCGCCAAATTCGAAGAACTTTCTTCTGATCTTGTGGAACGTACGATGGTGCCAACTCGAAAAGCCCTTAAAGATGCCAATCTGTCAGCATCTGATATTGATAAAGTTCTTCTTGTCGGCGGATCAACACGTATTCCGGCTGTACAGGAAGCGATCAAGAAAGAAATTGGCCAGGATCCTTCTAAAGGCGTGAACCCGGATGAAGTGGTAGCTCTTGGCGCTGCAATCCAGGGCGGCGTGCTGCGCGGCGATGTGAAAGATGTCGTGCTCCTTGACGTAACACCGCTATCCCTTGGCATTGAAACAATGGGCGGCGTGTTCACGAAGCTGATTGAACGCAATACAACCATTCCGACAAGCCATTCACAAGTGTTCTCAACAGCTGCTGACAATCAGACTGCTGTAGACATCCATGTGCTTCAAGGCGAACGCGAAATGGCTTCTTACAACAAGACACTGGGACGTTTCCAACTGTCGGATATTCCGCCGGCACCGCGCGGTATCCCGCAAGTTGAAGTTTCTTTCGACATTGATGCGAACGGCATTGTAAATGTCCGCGCCAAAGATCTGGGCACGAACAAAGAACAGTCCATTACGATCAAATCTTCTTCGGGACTTTCAGATGACGAAGTGGATCGCATGGTGAAAGAAGCAGAAGAAAATGCTGAAGCTGACAAAGCGCGCCGTGAAGAAGTGGAATTGCGCAACGAAGCTGACCAGCTGATCTTCTCAACAGACAAAACAATTAAGGATCTCGGCGACAAAGTATCTGCTGAAGACAAGGAAAAAGCAGAAACAGCCAGAGATGAATTGAAAACAGCGCTTGAAGGCTCTGATATTGAAGCCATCAAGACGAAAAAAGACGCGCTTCAGGAACATGTACAGCAGCTTTCTGTCAAGCTCTATGAGCAGGTGCAAAAAGATGCACAGGCAAACCAAGGCGCTGACGCAGGTGCTGCAGGCGGCGCTGATGAAACGGTTGTTGATGCCGACTACCAGGAAGTTGACGACGAAGACAGTAAAAAATAAGGCTTAAAAGGGGAAAGTCAAAGTCAGGAATCTCTTGGCTTTGGCTTTTTTCTGTGGCACTGCCTGCAGTCAGGCTGAGTTGCCACAAGCACGTAAATGATGATAAGATTATAATTATGCAATCGTGTCGGGAGAGTGATTGAAGTGAGTAAACGAGACTATTATGAAGTCCTCGGAATAGATAAAGGCGCTTCAAAAGATGAAATTAAAAAAGCATACAGAAAACTGGCCAGGAAGTACCATCCGGATGTAAACAAAGAGGCTGGTGCTGCTGATCAGTTTAAAGAAGTGAAAGAAGCCTATGAAACGCTGAGCAACGACCAGAAGCGAGGCCAATATGATCAATTCGGCCATGCCGGGACACAGGGCCAGGGCGGCTTTGGAGGATTTGGCGGTGGTCAGGACTTCGGCGGCGGCTTTGGTGATATATTTGATATGTTCTTTGGCGGCGGCGGGGGAAGAAGAAACGATCCGAACGCCCCGAGACAGGGTGCAGACCTGCAGTACCGAATGGTGCTGAATTTTGAGGAAGCCATTTTTGGCAAAGAAACTGATATTACCATTCCTAGAGATGAGACTTGCGAAACTTGTGACGGCTCAGGTGCAAAACCGGGTACAAAAGTGGAGACTTGCTCACACTGTCATGGTACAGGCCAGCTTGAAGTAGAACAGAATATCATGGGTCTTGGACGTGTGGTCAACCGCCGGGCCTGTAACTACTGCAGCGGAACCGGCAAGATTATTCCGGAAAAATGCAAGACATGCCATGGCACTGGCACAGTGAAAAAGAACAGACAGATCCATATTAAAATTCCAGCAGGGATTGATGAAGGACAGCAAATTCGGGTTGCAGGCAAAGGCGAACCTGGTGAAAATGGCGGGCCGGCTGGAGACTTGTTTGTTGTCATTCAGGTACGGGATCATGATATTTACCATCGTGAAGGCGATAATATTTTCCTTGAACTGCCTATTACGTTTGCACAGGCAGCGCTTGGTGATGAAGTGGAAGTGCCAACTGTATACGGCAAGGTGAAAATGAAAATTGCACCGGGCACACAAACTGGAAAGACATTCCGCCTAAAAGGAAAAGGGGCTCCGAATGTGCGCGGTTATGGGCATGGCGACCAGCATGTGCAGGTTCGTGTCATGACACCGCTGAATCTGACCGACAGGCAAAAAGAGCTGCTGCGTGAATTCAACGAAATCAGCGGCAACGAATCGGTGGATGAGCAGGATGATTCCTTCTTTAAACGTTTTAAAAAGGCCCTTAAAGGCGACTGACAACAGGATACCTGAAAAGAAATGAGTGGGACTATGAATTGGATAGAAGTATGTGTCCATGCAACAACCGAAGCCGTCGAACCTATTGCCAATATTTTGCATGAGCACGGGGCGGCAGGCGTAGCGATTGAAGATCCGCTGGAGATTATGAAAGAGCGGAATTCCATTTTCGGTGAGATTTATGCACTGAATCCGGCTGATTATCCGGCAGATGGCGTGTATATTAAGGCGTATGTTCCGGAATCAGATGAGCTGGAGAACCTGGTTTCTTCTGTACGGAGTAAAGTAACAAATCTGGCCGGATTCGGCATTGACATAGGCAGAGCTGATGTGACGACTAATGTAATTGATGAAGAGTCATGGGCAACAGCTTGGAAGCAATATTACAAGCCGATTCAGGTGTCCGAGCGCATTACCATTGTTCCGGAGTGGGAAACATATGAGCCGGTCAAGAAAGATGAACGGATCATTCGCATGGATCCGGGTATGGCTTTTGGAACGGGCTCACATCCGACCACGATGCTCAGCATCCAGGCACTTGATGCCTATACGAAACCAGGAGATACGGTTGTGGATGTCGGCTGCGGTTCGGGTGTGCTGAGCATTGCGGCAGCACTTCTGGGTGCAGAAAAAATCCTCGCATTTGATATCGACGATGTGGCCATTTCCAGTACGAACCAGAATGCTGCGCTGAATGGCCTTGATCAAGTAATCGAAGCGAAGAACAATAATCTGCTGAAGGATGTTGGCATCGAGGCAGACCTGATCGTGTCCAATATATTGGCGGAGATTATTGTACAATTCATTGAAGACGCTTGGAACAGTCTGAAAGAAGGCGGCTTGTTCATTACAGCGGGCATTATTGAAGAACGCTATGAAATGGTCGAGAACGCCTTGATAGCGGCAGGATTTCTCATTGTCGCGGTGAACAGGCAGGAAGACTGGGTATCCATTATTGCGCAAAAGCCCGACCGTCCGTAAGCGGCCGGAATACAGGAAGTGATTCAGATGCAGAGATATTTTGTTCCCGAAACAGGCTGGCTTGCAGATGGCCGAGTGCGCATTGAAGGCGATGATGCCCACCATATGATCAAGGTGATGCGCATGAAACCGGGAGATCTGGCTTATTGCAGTCACCCGGATGAGCGGACAGCATGTTGTGCGGTCGAAGCAGTTGAAGAAGCGGCTGTGCTGCTTCAGATAAAGGATTGGGCTGAACAGACAAGTGAACTGCCAGTTCATGTGACAATTGCCCAAGGTATTCCGAAGGGCGATAAGTTTGAATGGATCATCCAAAAAGGGACTGAGCTGGGTGCTTCCGGCTTTATACCTTTCCAGGCTGCACGCTCGGTTGCCGTCTGGGATGAAAAGAAATTTGCTAAAAAACGGACCCGTTTTGAAAAAATCGCCAAGGAAGCCAGTGAACAGAGCCACCGCAGCCGGATTCCCGGCATACATAACCTGCATTCAAAAAGAGAGCTGTTAGAAGCGTGCAGCAAGTATGACATTGCGGTATTTGCCTACGAGGAAGCGGCACGCAGCGCGGATTATTATTCGCTTCCCCTGCTTTTAAAAGATGTTCAAGATGGCATGCGGATTCTCGTCTGCATCGGTCCTGAAGGCGGATTTACGGAAGAGGAAGCAGCGAGTTTCAAGCAGGCAGGCATGAAGCCTGTGAGGCTTGGGCCGCGCATCTTGAGGACAGAAACTGCTCCATTGTATGCCCTTGCAAGCATATCTTATCATTTGGAAGAATTGAGGTGCTGAACATGCCGACAGTGGCATTTCATACATTAGGCTGTAAAGTGAATCATTATGAGACCGAAGGCATTTGGCGGGTTTTTAAAGAACAGGGCTATGAACGTGTGGATTTTGAAAGAAAATCAGATGTGTATGTCATCAATACATGCACGGTTACGAACACAGGCGATAAGAAGAGCAGGCAGATGATCCGCCGAGCTGTGCGCAAAAATCCGGAAGCCATTGTGTGTGTAACAGGCTGTTATGCTCAAACATCTCCAGGCGAAATTATGGAGATTCCTGGTGTTGACATTGTTGTCGGTACACAAAACCGCCGGCAAATGCTTGAATATATTGAAGAGCATAAACAGACCAGAGAACCGATAAACGGCGTAACAAATATCATGAAAACGCGAGAATTTGAGGAAATGGACGTGCCGGTATTTACAGACCGGACGCGCGCTTCCCTGAAGATTCAGGAAGGCTGCAACAATTTCTGCACATTCTGCATCATTCCTTGGTCACGCGGACTGCTCAGATCAAGAAAACCGGAGAATGTGATCCAGCAGGCGCAGCAGCTTGTGGATGCCGGCTATAAGGAAATTGTCCTGACAGGCATTCATACGGCAGGCTACGGAGAAGATTTGAAGGACTATAATTTCGCACAGCTGCTCCGTGATCTGGAAACAAAGGTAGAGGGGCTGAAACGCATTCGCATTTCTTCCATCGAAGCCAGCCAGATTACAGACGAAGTGATCGAGGTTCTTGACAAGTCTGAAAAAATCGTCCGTCATTTGCATATGCCGCTGCAATCCGGATCGGATACGGTGCTCACAAGAATGCGCCGGAAATACTCAAGCTCGTTCTATAAGCAAAAAGTGGATAAGATTAAGAAGGCACTGCCTGGCCTGGCGATTACATCAGATGTTATCGTCGGATTCCCTGGTGAAACAGAGGAAGAATTCATGGAAACCTACCGTTTCATTCAGGAAATCGGCTATTCTGAACTGCATGTGTTCCCATTCTCAAGAAGAACCGGAACGCCGGCGGCGCGCATGGACAATCAGGTTGACGAGGAAGTTAAGAACGACCGTGTCCACCGCATGATCGAATTATCCAATCAAATGGCCAAGGAATACGCTTCTACGTACGAATCTGAAGTACTTGAGGTCATTCCGGAAGAGCGTGTGCTGGATGCAGCTGAACCGGATCTTTTGGAAGGCTATACAGACAACTATTTGAAAGTGCGTTTCCACGGCACACCGGACATGATCGGCCAGATTGTCCGCGTGAAAGTAACAAAGGCAGGCTATCCATACAATGAGGGACAGTTTGTTCGCATCATGGATGAAACGGCACCTGTCCTGCAGGCAAATTAACTGTATATCAGATCAGCTCCTGGAAATCCAGGGGCTGATTTTTTTATTTACAACAGGGAAGAGTTTCGTTACAATTAATAAGGATATTAGTTACCTAAGCAACTAATTTTAGGAGGAGGGGTAGATTTGCAGGAAAACTCCAATCTCATCCATTTACTGAACCAGACAGTCCGCCTGCTGAATAAGCGGGCAAATGAAACGCTGAATCAGTTCGGTCTGTATCATTCACAGTGGTCGATTCTTTATTGCCTGAAACGCCATGGGCAAATGACACAGAAAGGGATTTCACATTATTTAAATGTGGAAGCGCCTACTGTGACACGCACAATCCAAAAGCTTGAGGCAAATGGCTGGGTTTGCCGCAGCAAAGGAGAGGACAGGCGGCAGAACATGATTGAATTGAGTGAAAAGGCGGTTTCCTATATGGAAAAAGTTGAAAGGGAGATTGCCGCTTATGAAGATGTGCAGCTGGCCCGCCTGACTGAAGAAGAGAAGCTGCAGCTGGAAAGCATATTGAATAAGATGATGAAAGAAGCGTGACACAACAAGATGACAGCTGAGAAGAAACAACCAATCTGGACGGGAAGCTTTATCAGCATCTCCGCCAGCCATTTTATTATTTTCGTCGTTTTCTATACATTGTTGACGACTTTGCCCATGTATGTGATTAATACCTTGCACGGCAATGCTGCTCAAGGAGCGCTGATGGTTACAGTTATGCTGATATCAGCGATTTTGCTTCGTCCGTTTTCAGGGCGTCTGCTCGAGCGTTTCGGCAAAAAGAAAATCTTGGTTCTGGCTGCTGTTTTATTCTCGGCCACCATGTTTTTATATATGATTTTTAATTCATATGGCGCACTGCTCGTCCTGCGCTTTATTCACGGCATTTCTTTTGCCATTGCAACGACAGCAACGGGTGCTATCGCAGCTGACGTGATACCGGCTGACCGGCGTGGCGAGGGTCTCGGCTATTTTGCAATGGCCATGAACATTGCGATGGTGTCCGGCCCATTTCTTGGCCTTACTCTGCTTCAGTTCATTTCCTACCATATGCTGTTTCTCATACTCAGTATCATCACGCTCATCGGCATATTCCTTTCCACTCTCGTCCATGTTCCAGAAACGGCAGGCGCACCAGCCATTAGCAAAAGAAAGTTTTCGGTGCATGATTTGTTTGAGGTAAAGGCACTGCCGATCGCTGCCATATCCGGTCTTGTCGGGTTCGCGTATGCAGGGATTGTTTCGTTTATCTCTGTGTATTCAAATGAAATCGGACTTGCTAAAGTATCCGGCTACTTTTTTGTCGTATTCGCCGTGGTGATGCTGTTGTCCCGCCCGGTAACGGGGAAGACATTTGATATAAAAGGGCCGAATTGGATCATCATACCGAGTCTAATTGTGTTTGCCCTTGGGCTTTTGCTGCTCAGCAGGACTGAGACTGGCGGCATGCTGCTAATTTCAGCAGGCTTGACAGGGCTTGGTTATGGTTCCTTGCTGCCGAGTTTCCAGACGATGTGCGTGGATTTGGCTGAACCGCATCGGAGCGGCCACGCCACTTCTACCTTCTATACGATGTACGATACAGGAATTGCGCTTGGCACGTATATTTTAGGCTTGCTTGCCGGCTTCCTTGATTTCCGAATGCTTTACATCGTTTGCATGGCTATTGTCCTGCTCGTCCTGTTCTTATTCGTGGTCTATCAAAAAGTCCAACAGCAAAAAGTTGCAAGCCGCTGAGGAACATATTAATATTTGATGAATAAGATATGTTACCGGAGGGAGACAATCCATGACTGAATTGGCCAAGTACATCGACCATACTTTATTAAAACCGGATGCAACGTTTGAACAGATTGAGGGACTTTGTGAAGAAGCGAAAACGTACGGCTTTGCATCTGTCTGTGTTAATCCTTATTGGGTGCCCCTTTGCAGCCAGCTGTTGGCCGGGGAGATCCCGAAAGTCTGCACAGTTATCGGTTTTCCGCTCGGGGCTTCATCGTCAAGGGTCAAAGCTTTTGAAACAAAGCAAGCCATCATTGACGGAGCTGAAGAAATCGACATGGTGATTAATATTGGTGAGCTGAAAGCGAATCGTGATGAATATGTAAAAGAAGATATTGAAATGGTTGTCCAGGCTGCCAAAGGCCAGGCTATTGTTAAAGTGATTATCGAAACAGCCCTGCTCACAGAGGAAGAGAAGGAGCGGGTCTGCCGGCTTGCTGATGGGGCTGGAGCAGATTTCGTCAAAACATCGACAGGCTTTTCTGGCGGCGGCGCAACTGTTGAAGACATCAGGCTGATGCGTCAAAGTGTGTCAGACCGTGTGAGAATTAAAGCTTCAGGCGGTGTCCGTGATAAAGCCGGTGCAGAATCCATGGTCAGCGCAGGAGCCGACAGAATCGGCGCAAGCTCAGGTGTGGCGATTATAAGTGGAAAAAATGGGGAAGAAGACTATTAAGCATCTGATATATGTAACAGCTGTCTTTTTAAAAACTTTCACTGTTGAAAAATAACCGGTTGACCATGAAGAATGCATATATTATACTAATAAAAGGCATGTGATAGTTACATATGTCTGTACACTTTTTTTGTGCTTCGGAGGGAGGGAAATAGCATGTCTAACACAACTCGTATTCGTAAAAACGAATCTCTTGAGGATGCTCTTCGTCGCTTTAAGCGCAGTGTGTCTAAAAGCGGCACAATGTCGGAATACCGTAAGCGTGAATATTATGAAAAACCAAGCGTGCGCCGCAAAAAGAAATCTGAAGCGGCTAGAAAACGCAAACACTAAAGAGGGTTAAAGCATATGACGTTACTGGAACAATTGAACCAGGATATGAAGCAAGCCATGAAAGCACGCGAAAAGGAACGTCTGAGCGTGATCCGCATGGTGAAGGCTTCACTTCAGAATGAAGCGATTAAGCTTGGTAAAGACGCACTTTCGGAAGACGAAGAACTGACGGTATTGACTCGAGAGTTCAAGCAGAGAAAAGATTCCCTTCATGAATTCAAAGAAGCTGGACGCGAAGATCTTGTACAGAAACTTGATTTCGAAATTGAGGTTTTGCAAGAGTATATGCCAAAGCAGCTTTCCGAGACGGAATTGGAAGATATCATTCAATCCACCATTCAGGAAGTTCAAGCTGTATCCAAAAAAGACATGGGTAAAGTGATGGGCGCAGTCCTGCCGAAAGTGAAAGGCAAAGCTGATGGCTCATTGATTAATAAAATTGTTCAAAAACATTTGCAATAATCTTTAAAAGCCCCCTGCCGCAAGCCGGCAGGGGGCTTTTGCTGTGTCTGCAGATGGGAAAATGCAAGGTATGTCAGGAATTGCCTGATGAAAGCGCATTATTTATGGTATCATTTAATTACATGTACATATCTTTACAGAATAGTTGCAGAAACACAAAACAGGAGGTGAACATACTGGCTAAAAAAAGCTTCATCATGGCTTTGGTACTGGCTGCAGCTTTTATTCTGGGACTGGGCGCCACCGAGAAACCTGCCGATGCAGCATCAGAGGGCAAGGGCAAGGTTGTCTACGTGATCCCTGTAGAAAAAGAGGTGGAACGCGGACTCGAGGCCTTTCTGAAACGGACAACAGAAGAAGCAGTCGAAGCACATGCAGACGAGATTATTTTTGAGATTGATACGCCAGGAGGCAGAGTAGATTCTGCTGGACAGATTGGAAAAATTCTGCAGAATCTTGATGTGCCGACAACAGCATTTGTTACAAATCAGGCCTTGTCTGCCGGCTCTTACATCGCGTTGAATACGGATAAAATCTACATGTCGCCGCAAGCGACAATGGGCGCAAGCGGCGTAATCAACCAGGACGGCTCCGAAGCAGATAAAAAAGCGCAGTCTGCATGGAAAGCAGCGATGAAAAGTGCCGCCGAGTCAAAAGGAAGAAATCCGATTTATGCAGAAGCCATGGCAGATAAGGATATTGACTTGCCGAAATATGGCGCACCGAAAGGGAAGTTCCTGACGCTGGATCCGAAGATGGCAGTAGATGTCGGCTATGCACAGGGCATCGTCAAGCACCGGACAGAGCTGCTTAAAGAAATTGGCTTAGCGGATGCTGATGTCGTGGAAGTGCAAACAACATTTGCCGAAGAGCTGGCGCGTTTTTTAACCAATCCCATTGTCGTGCCCATTCTGCTTTCAGTGGCAAGCCTTGGTTTTATTGTTGAATTGTATTCTCCAGGTTTCGGTATTCCCGGTTCAATGGCGCTGGCTTCGCTTATCTTGTTCTTCTACGGGCATTTCATTGCCGGGCTTGCCGGAATGGAAGCAGCACTCTTGCTCGTGCTCGGCATTATCCTGATCATTGTTGAATTCTTTGTGCCAGGGGGCATTGTCGGCGCGCTGGGGGTTGCATCGATTGTCGGTTCCCTTTTGATGTCGGGCTACAGTCTGAATAATATGATTCTCAGCATCTGCATCGCGTTCATCGTTGCGATCGTCGCAGCTGTCATACTTTTTAAGTATGTCGGTGCAAACAGAGGGCTGTTCAGGCTGATCATACTGAAAGACCGGACGACATCTGATCTTGGCTATGTGTCAAGTGAAAACCGTCATGAACTCCTTGGTGTGGAAGGCACGGCGCTGACGCCGCTGCGCCCATCCGGCACAGCACTTATTAATGAAGAACGTGTTGACGTTGTATCTGAAGGCATGTTTATTGATGCCAATACAATCGTTAAGGTTGTGAAGGTCGAAGGTGTCCGCGTTGTTGTGCGGCCAGCCGAGTAACAAAAAATTATCATACGTACTGGAGGTTATTATATGTTAGGTGATCTATTGCCATTTGTTATTATTGCTGTCATTGTGATCGCAGTCCTGGTGCTTTTCACATTTGTACCGGTTGCGCTCTGGATCAGCGCCCTGGCAGCGGGCGTTAAAGTCGGTCTGTTCACACTTGTGGGGATGCGCCTCAGACGGGTTGTGCCGTCAAGGGTCATCAATCCGCTCGTAAAAGCTTACAAAGCCGGATTGGATGTCACGACAAACCAGCTGGAGAGTCACTATCTGGCGGGCGGGAACGTCGACAGGGTTGTAAATGCCCTGATTGCTGCACACCGAGCCAATATTGAACTGTCATTTGAAAGAGCGGCAGCCATTGACCTGGCAGGACGGGACGTTCTTGAAGCCGTCCAGATGAGCGTTAATCCAAAAGTGATTGAAACACCGTTTATTGCAGGTATTGCGATGGATGGTATTGAAGTGAAAGCTCTTGCCAGAATTACCGTCCGGGCCAACATTGAGCGTCTCGTCGGGGGAGCTGGTGAAGAAACAGTCATTGCCCGTGTCGGTGAAGGTGTCGTCAGTACGATCGGTTCCTCCAGAACACATAAACAGATTCTGGAAAACCCGGATGCCATTTCGCACACGGTACTTGCTAAAGGACTGGATGCAGGTACGGCATTTGAAATTCTCTCGATTGATATTGCGGATGTGGATATCGGCAAGAACATCGGAGCAATCCTGCAGACAGATCAGGCCGAGGCAGATAAGAATATTGCTCAGGCAAAGGCGGAAGAACGCCGTGCAGCTGCAGTCGCCCAGGAACAGGAAATGGTCGCCAGAGTACAAGAGATGCGCGCTCATGTTGTAGAAGCTGAGGCAGAAGTTCCTAAAGCGCTTGCTGAAGCATTGCGCACTGGAAAAATGGGTGTCATGGATTACCTGAATTACCAGAACATTAATGCTGATACTGAAATGCGCAGTTCCATCGGCAAACCTGATGCATCATATCAGGACGAAGACCAGAACAGGAAGAAATAAAACTGGCTTCTGATCAAGGAGTGATAAAAGATGCTCGAAAAACTCATCAGTTTGCTTGGCGACAATATTATTTTCGTCATCGTTGCGGTCTTTGGGATCATTGCCTATGTAAGGGACTTTTTCAACAAACTGCGGGAAGCGTCTGCTGAGCAGCCTGCCCCTATTGAGCAAAAGCAGGCCCCGCCGCGAGAAGCAACGAGAAGAGCCCCGGAAGCCCGCGACAGGCAACAGCAGGCCAGACCCAGAAATAAAAAGCCGGTTCGTGGTGCAGCCAAAGAAATGGACGCTTCGGAAAAATTGGGCAAGGAAGCAGCAGAACTATTGGCGGCCGCAGAGGCCGTTAAAGAAAGGTCTGCTGAGCTGAGACGCCCGGCAACAAAGAAACATAGCCAGACAGCAACTGTGCTCGGCAAACGGGTTACCCGGAGCCGGCTTGCTGAAAGTGTCATCATGGCAGAAATTCTTGGACCGCCGCGTGCACTGAAGCCCCATCAAAGCCGGGCAAACAGCCTGGACAGATAGCATCAAGCCTTAGAACGGAAACGTTCTGAGGCTTTTTTTGTTCTGTTATTTTCTTTTTTTCATAAATATAGAGAGGAGAGGGGGCTTTCGGCGTGAAAAAACTGCATCAGCGCATGCGTACCTGGATGACAAGATACTTGGCACTGCCTTCCGATGTACTTCTCGAACTGCCGAGGATCACCATGATCGGACAAATCCATGCATATATTGAGAACCATAAGGGCCTGGCTGTCTATTCAGATACAGAACTCCGGCTGAAAGCAAATAAAGGCTATATACAGATCAAAGGATCGTCCTTTGTTCTTAAAACCATGCTTCCGGAAGAAATTCTCCTGGAAGGCACGATAGAAGAGGTCAAATATATTTCCGATGATTAAGGAGGCAGAGCATGGAAAAGTTCCAGGGGATTTTCTTTACAGGCTATGTCACGATTGCAGTAAAAGGCCGTTTGCCTGAATTATTCTTCCAGGCATGCATGAAGGAAGGCATTCCGGCATGGAATGTAAAAAAAACGGGAACAGACACATGCCAGGGCAATATCAAACTGGAGCATATTTCAACGATTCGCAAGCTGCGCAGACAACATGAATATCGTATCTCCTTCATCAGAAAACAAGGTTACCCGTTTCTGTGGCGCCGCTTTTTAAGAAGGAAAGAGATCGTGGCAGCCGCTTTGCTGAGTGTGCTGCTTATCACTTTTCTTTCCAACATTGTATGGAAAGTTGACATTAATGGCGTACCGCTTGAGATCGAAGCAAAAGTTGAAAAGCAGCTGAAAGGCTATGGCATTCACCCTGGAGCCTGGACATTCTCCCTTGAACCGCCCAGTGTGATCCAGCAGAAACTGCTGCATGATGTGCCGGAACTGCTATGGATTGGCGTGAAACGGCGCGGCACAGCTTTGGAATTTCAAGGCGTGGAAAAAACGATTGTCCAAAGACAGAAAGTGAAGGGGCCGCGCAATCTTGTAGCAGCAAAAAAAGGCATTATTCAAAAAATGTATGTATCGAGAGGCTTGCCGACTAAAGAAGTCCATGACTATGTTGAGGCAGGAGACCTGCTTGTTTCAGGAGAGATCGGTTCGCTCTCACTGACTGAACAGCCGGAGGACGGGGAAGAAAAGGACAAGAACCAAAAACCAGGCAAGTTAGTAGCTGCTGAAGGTGACATCCGGGCAAGAACCTGGTATGAAACAAAGGTGTCTGTTCCCCTGGAAGCAGGCTATGAGACGCTGACAGGCAATCAAGAAAAAAAGTATTATGTGCGCGTTAAGGATTTTTACATGCCTGTTTGGAATCTGGATAACCCTGACTATAAAGAAACCCAGCGCGAGAACCACGAAACACCCATCCGATTTATTAAATGGGACTTGCCCCTGAAGTTTGTGGCGACTACTTTGAGTGAAAAAGAACCATACTTCAAAAAGAGGACAAGGGAAGAAGCGGTTGCGTTCGGCATTGAACAAGCCCGCCAGGAACTTCAGCTGCAGCTCGGACCGGAAGCCGAAATACAGGGTGAAAAAATTTTGCATGAAAGCATTGAGAATGGTAAAGTTGAATTGACCTTATATTTGACAGCAGAAGAGAACATCGTAAAGGAAGTACCAATAGAATAGCCACGATAAGCAGGATTTTTTCTTGAACGATACCCAATACAATTCAAGGAGATTGATTATGCCAGATAAATTGAGGGCCATTGATCTGCAATTGGCAAGCCCGACTGAAGCACTTGAGCTGTTCGGGACAAATGATAAATATTTGAAGCAAATCGAACAGAAAATGAATGTATCCATCGTGACAAGGGGCGGCCAGGTTCAGGTATCCGGATCTGATGAAGACGTCCAGCTTGTCCAGGAGATCCTGTCGGCGCTCCATTCCGTTATTCAGAGAGGCCTGACGATTTCCGAGCGCGATGTCGTGTATGCTGTTGATCTTGCCAAGGCAGGCAACATCAGCCAGCTGGAGACGCTATTCGAAGACGAAATCCTTAAAAATGTAAAAGGCAAGCCGATCCGGGTAAAAACACTCGGACAGAAGGCTTATATATCTGCGATAAAAGAAAAAGATATGGTGTTCGGCATCGGGCCGGCCGGGACAGGTAAAACCTATCTGGCT
>Ga0153921_1000524_pt1 | contig 20153 bp, 20 predicted proteins | sample TSNJ005MetaG_FD_104691 | JGI IMG/M metagenome (GOLD analysis project Ga0153921, IMG submission 104691) | Attine ant fungus gardens microbial communities from New Jersey, USA - TSNJ005 MetaG | ecosystem: Host-associated > Fungi > Mycelium > Unclassified | place: USA: New Jersey, Brendon T. Byrne... | reverse complement strand
CGGCTCCGACCAACACATGGTGCGCGGCCGCACCACTGCCCAGACCGGCCTGGTCCTGGGCCACGAAATCACCGGCGAAGTGATCGAGAAGGGCAGCGACGTCGAGAACCTGAAAATCGGCGACCTGGTGTCCGTGCCGTTCAACGTGGCGTGCGGTCGTTGCCGTTCCTGCAAAGAGCAACACACCGGCGTGTGCCTGACCGTCAACCCGGCCCGTGCCGGTGGCGCCTACGGCTATGTCGACATGGGCGACTGGACTGGCGGCCAGGCCGAATATGTGCTGGTGCCTTACGCCGACTTCAACCTGTTGAAACTGCCGGACCGCGACAAGGCCATGGAGAAAATCCGCGACCTGACTTGCCTCTCCGACATCCTGCCCACCGGCTACCACGGCGCAGTCACTGCGGGCGTTGGCCCGGGCAGCACGGTCTACATCGCCGGTGCCGGTCCGGTAGGCCTGGCGGCTGCCGCTTCCGCTCGCCTGCTGGGCGCTGCGGTGGTGATCATCGGTGACGTCAACCCGATCCGCCTGGCCCACGCCAAGGCCCAGGGTTTTGAAATTGCCGACCTGTCGAAAGACACCCCGCTGCACGAACAGATCGCTGCGTTGCTGGGCGAGCCGGAAGTGGATTGCGCCGTCGATGCCGTGGGTTTCGAAGCGCGTGGCCATGGTCATGAAGGGGCCAAGGCAGAGGCTCCGGCCACCGTGCTCAACTCGTTGATGGGCGTGGTGCGGGTGGCTGGCAAAATCGGTATTCCGGGCCTGTACGTCACCGAAGACCCGGGTGCCGTGGATGCCGCTGCAAAAATGGGCAGCCTGAGCATTCGTTTCGGCCTGGGCTGGGCCAAGTCCCACAGCTTCCACACCGGGCAAACCCCTGTGATGAAGTACAACCGCCAACTGATGCAGGCGATCATGTGGGACCGTATCAACATTGCCGACATCGTCGGTGTGGAAGTCATCAGCCTGGATGACGCGCCACGCGGGTACGGTGAGTTCGATGCGGGCGTGCCGAAGAAGTTTGTGATTGATCCGCACAAGTTGTTCAGCGCGGCTTAAATCGCGGGCAAATAAAAAGGCGACCTCAGGGTCGCCTTTTTTGCATCTGCGGTTGGGTGGGAGAATCAGCGAATCGCCAAAGCCCCCTGATACACCGTTGGCCCCGTCGGCTGCTTGCTCACCGAGCCACCCTTGGTTTCCGAACTGACCATCAGTGTCACCGGTTTACTGATCGACTCCTGCTGGCGAGGGTTGATGCCGATAATGCCTTTGCCGTCTTCCGGCAACAGGCCCAGCGACACTGGCGTGCCGTCAGCCGGAACCGCCCACAGCTCCAGGCTTTGGTCCGGAGCCGGTGCCGTGGCGGCAATCGGCTGCACTTCGAGGTAATCCTTGTGGGCCACGATCTGCGTGGCCGGTTGCTGGGTGGTGTTCACCAGCAATGCGGCAGCCTTGACGCTGTCCTGGGTGTAGAGGGCGCCGCCGACGCCGGCGACGACCACCAAACAGGCGCCGATGAACAGGCGTGGGCGGTTCCAGAATGAAGGCTTGTGCTCAATCACTTGGGGGTTGATCGCAGTCATTAGGCTCTTCCTGACATGTTTTGTAGTCTTTCATGGACCCGGTTAACGGCGATCGGTTCCTCATCCGTCGTATTGAGCCTCGGATCAGAGTGATGCCAATTGGCCCTGGTACAGCACCGGCCCGGTGGGTTGTCCGGTCGGCGAGCCGCCCTGAGGCTCAAGGCTCACTGCCAGGGTCAGCGGCGCCGTCAGCAGCGCCTGGTGTTCTTTGCTCAACTGGATTCGGCCGTTACCCGACACCGGCAACAACCCCAGGGAGATGGGTTTGCCGCCTGCCGGGATTGCCCACAGTTCCAACGCGCGGGCCGGCTCCACAGCCGCCAGGGTCAGCGGTTCCACTTGCAGGTGATCCGCGTAGGCCTGGATCTTCAGCGCCGGCTGCTGATCAGCCGCCACCAGCGTGGCGTTGTACTCCACCCCAAGATCGCGCTGGTACAACACACCCACCAATACCGCGATCACCACCCCGCACGCCGCTACCAGCAAGCGCAGGTTCATCCAGAACGGTTTCTTCGCCGGCATATGCAGCACTTGCGGCTCAATGCGCGCCTTGATCCCTTCCCATACGTGGTCCGGCACCGGCCGTTCAGGCAGCGGCCCGGTGAGGCTGGCGAGGGCATCCTGCCAGTGCCCGAGTTCGACGCGCAGCGCCGCGTCATCCCGCAGCAGCGCTTCAAAGCGCCGGCGGGCGGTGGCAGGCATCAGCCCGATGGCGTAGTCAGCCGCCAGGGCGCGGCGCAGGGCGGTGGTCTGGTAGTTCATGATTCAAGGCACCTGCGCAAGCGCTCCATGCCGCGGCGAATCCAGGATTTGACCGAGCCCAGGGGCGCGGCCAGATGTTCGGCCAATTCCGAGCACGACAAGCCCTGGAAGTAAGCCACGGTGATCGATTGACGCTGCATGCCTTCGAGGCTGTCGAGGCAGCGGTTCAGGGCGAGGGCTTCACGCTCGCTGTCGAGCTGTTCATGGGCGCTGGGGCTTTCGTCGGCCGTGGCGTCCTCCTGGCCTTCGTTCAAGGGTTGTTCGCGGTGTTTGCGCAACTGGTCGATCGCCAGGTTGCGGGTGATATTGACCATCCAGGTCATGGGCGCCGACAGATGGGCCTCATAGCGTGAGGCGTTGTACCAGATGCGCACGAAGCTTTCCTGCAACACCTCCTCGGCCAGCTCCTTGCGACCCATGAAACGCAAGGCAACACCATGCAAACGCGGGGAAACGCTGCGATAGAGCGTTTCGAACGCCTGGCGATTACCCAGTGAACACTGGGCCAGCAATTGCCGTAGCTGATCTGCATCGTGGGTCGAAATAGGACTTCTCCAGGCGCTTGCAACAGAGCGATGGGACGGCGCACGGTAAAGAGGGCAGGCTGAGGTTAGTCCAGCTTGGGCATTCATTCCATCTACCTCCGTGCGGCTCGTGGTGGATATACGCAGCGCAAGGCGCATCGGATGCAGTGGTTTTCTGAACTAATCTGCAGGGAGGGAACAATCCTTCGGCGTACCCAGTCAAACTCCTGCTTTTTGCGCTTACTTTCAGAGGTTGTCTTGATGAAGATTTCACGCGGTTTTGCCCTGTCCTGCCTGTTGACCGTGGCGGCCAGCCCGGTATTTGCGGCAGGTTTCAGCCTCGGCGACGTGGCCAACGCCGTGTCCGGTGCACAAGGTGGCGACAAGGCAGCAGCGGCTGCACCCACTTCACAGACCGCTGGTCTGCTGCAGGCACTGACCTCGCAATTGAACGTGACCCCTGAGCAGGCCGTTGGTGGTACCGGCGCAATGCTGGGCCTGGCCAAGAATAAATTGGGCGGCGGTGATTACTCGCAACTGACCAAAAGCGTACCGGGCCTGGACAAGCTCTCCGGCAGCAACTCCCTGGGCAGCCTCGGCGCCCTGAGCGGCATGCTCGGCCAGAGCGGCGGCAGCAAGACCTCGGGCCTGGACGGCGTGTTGGGTAACGTGAAGAACACCAACGACCTGAACACTGCGTTCAGCGCGCTGGGCATGGACAGCGGGATGGTGGGCCAGTTTGCGCCGGTTATCCTGAAATACCTGGGCGGCCAGGGCGCCAGCGAGTCGGTGCTGGGCAAACTGGCTTCGGCCTGGGGCACTGGCGGCTAAGGCCGCTCCGCGCGCAGTTGGGCGATGCGCGCATCCTTCTCCATCCAGAGCTGGTTGACCCAGTTCTGGACGGTCTGGCGAAACGCCGGATCGTTCTCGTAATCCCCCTGCCACAACGCCGGATCCAGCTCTCGGGTACGGATATCCACGATCACCTTCGGCACTGCGCCACTGATCAAGTCCCAGAAGCCGGGAATGTTTTCCTGTGGATAAACCACGGTGACGTCGAGCACCGCATCCAGCTGTTCACCCAACGCCGCGAGCACGAACGCCACGCCACCCGCCTTGGGCTTGAGCAGGCGCTCGAAGGGTGAAGCCTGCTGTTTGCGCTTGGCCGGGGTGAACCGCGTGCCTTCCAGGTAATTCACCACGGTGACCGGCTGGCGCTTGAACAACTCGCAGGCCTCTTTGGTGATTTTCAGGTCCTGGCCTGCCAGTTCCGGGTGTTTGGCCAGGAATGCCTTGCTGTAGCGCTTCATGAACGGGTAATCGAGTGCCCACCAGGCCAGGCCCAGGAAGGGTACCCAGATCAGTTCCTTTTTCAGGAAGAACTTGAAGAACGGCGTGCGCCGGTTGAGGGCCTGGATCAGTGCGGGGATGTCGACCCAGGATTGATGGTTGCTGATCACCAGGTAAGAAGTGTCACCCCGCAGGTCGCCGCCGCCGCGAATGTCCCATTGGGTAGGGATGCACAGGGCGAAGATCAGCTTGTCGATCTCGGCCCAGGTTTCGGCGATCCACATGACGGCCCAGGACGCATAGTCACGAAAGCGACCGGGGGCCACCAGCTTGAGCAGGGCAAACACCATCAGCGGCCCGAACAGCACCAGGGTGTTGAGCAACAGCAGCAATGTGACGAAACAGCCGGTGAGCAGGCGGCGCATAAGTAACTCTTGGAATCATTTTTGGCCCGCCATGATAAGCAGCTTGGGCCTGGAGACCAAATCGCAAATAAGCTTACGAATGTTTCACAGCGGGCTGGGTATGCTCTGTGATCTAACTAAGCAGCGAATTTGCAGTCTAGAATTGGCCCACTTATTTCAAGGAAACCTCCTACGTGAAATCCATCCTTGCCCTGCTAACGCTGGTGGCCTTGCCTGTCATGGCCGCCGAGCCGACCCTTTACGGTCGCTACGAATACATCCAACTGCCGGAAATCGGTGAGACCTTCAAGGCCAAGATGGACACCGGCGCGCTGACCGCCTCGCTGTCGGCCCGGGACATCGAGACCTTCACCCGTGATGGCGACGACTGGGTACGCTTCCGCCTCGGCGGCAAGGACGCCACCAACAAGGTGTACGAGCACAAGGTTTCGCGCATCAGCAAAATCAAGAGCCGCGCCGACGAAGATGACGACAAGGACGAAGCCACCGTGGCCAAGCGCCCGGTGATCGACCTGGAAATGTGCCTGGGCAACGTCAAGCGCACCGTCGAGGTCAACCTCACCGACCGCAGCAGCTTCAACTACCCGCTGCTGATCGGCGCCAAGGCCCTGCGTGAATTCGGCGCTGCGGTAAACCCGGCCCGCCGTTACACTGCGGACAAACCGGACTGCTGACGGAACACCATGGCGCATATCCTGATTGTCGAAGACGAAGCGGCTATCGCCGACACGCTGATTTTCGCCCTGCAAGGCGAGGGCTTCACCACCACCTGGTTGAGCCTCGGCCAGGCGGCGCTGGCCCATCAGCGGCAAACCCCGGCGGACCTGGTCATCCTCGACATCGGCCTGCCGGACATCACCGGCTTCGAAACCTGCAAGCAACTGCGGCGTTTCAGCGAAGTACCGGTGATGTTCCTCAGCGCCCGGGACGGTGAGATCGACCGCGTGGTGGGTCTTGAGATCGGCGCTGACGACTATGTAGTCAAGCCGTTCAGCCCGCGGGAAGTGGCAGCGCGGGTACGGGCCATTCTCAAGCGCGTGGGCCCCGGTGCTGCTCCGGCGGTGTTCCAGGTGGACCTGGAGCGCATGCAGATCAGTTATCGCGGCCAGCCCCTGAGCCTCACTCGCCATGAATTCCGTCTGCTGCACAGCCTTTTGGAGCAACCCGAGCGCGTGTTCAGCCGCGAGCAACTGCTGGATGCGGTGGGCGTGGCGGCGGACGCAGGCTACGAGCGCAATATCGACAGCCACATCAAAAGCGTGCGCAGCAAATTGCGCGCGGTGGCGCCCGAGGCGGAGCCCATCCAGACCCATCGCGGCCTTGGCTACAGCTACAGCCCGGGCAACAGCTGATGCGCCTGGGGATCCGGTTCTTCCTGGTGTACGCATTGTTTATCGGCCTGACCGGCTACTTCGTACTCAGCACCGTGATGAAGGAAATCCGCCCCGGCGTGCGCCAGTCCACCGAAGAAACCCTGGTAGACACCGCCAACCTGCTGGCGGAAATCCTGCGCGACGATGTGAAGAACGGCACCCTCGGCCAGAGCCACTGGCCCGAACTGCTCAAGGCCTACGGTGAGCGTCAGCCCGGCGCGAATATCTGGGGCCTGCCGAAAAACCAGGTCAATCACCGCATCTACGTCACCGACGCCAAGGGCATTGTGCTGCTGGACTCCAGCGGCGAGGCCGTAGGCGAGGATTACTCGAAGTGGAATGACGTGTACCTGACCCTGCGCGGCGAATACGGTGCGCGCTCGACCCGCAGCGAACTGGACGACCCTGCCTCATCGGTGATGCACGTCGGCGCGCCGATCCGCGATAGCGGGCAGATCATCGGCGTGGTCACTGTGGCCAAGCCCAACAGTTCACTGCAACCCTATGTGGACCGCACCGAAGACCGGTTGCTGTGGTACGGCGCCGGGCTGGTCGCCCTGGGCTTGCTGTTTGGTGCGCTGTTGTCGTGGTGGTTGAGTGTCGCACTGCGCCGGCTGACGGCGTACGCCCAGGCGGTGAGTGAAGGCCGGCGTGCCGAGTTGCCGCACTATCGCGGTGGTGAACTGGAGCAGTTGTCCACCGCCGTGGAACACATGCGCACCCAGCTGGAAGGCAAGGCGTACGTGGAACGTTATGTGCACACCCTGACCCACGAATTGAAAAGCCCGCTGGCGGCGATTCGTGGTGCGGCGGAACTGTTGCAGGGTGACATGTCCCGTGACCAGCAGCAGCGTTTCGTGAGCAATATCGACAGTGAAAGTGCGCGCTTGCAGCAGTTGATCGAACGCCTGCTGAACCTGGCGCAGGTGGAGCAGCGCCAGGGCCTTGAGGACCAGGCCAGCCTGTCGTTGGCGGCGCTGGTGGACGAAGTGCTCAGGGCTCAATGTGCGCGCATTGAAGGCGCCGGGTTGCAGGTCGAGCAGGCGATTGACGCGGATCTGCAGGTGTACGGCGAGCCGTTCCTGCTGCGCCAGGCACTGGGTAACCTGCTGGAAAACGCACTGGATTTCACACCGCCCGGTGGCACATTGCGGTTCAGCGCCAAGGCCTTGGATGACGGGATCGAATTCACCCTGTTCAACCAGGCCGACGCCATTCCCGAGTACGCGTTGCCGCGCCTGAGCGAGCGCTTCTATTCCCTGCCGCGCCCGGCCAGCGGGCGCAAGAGCACCGGCCTTGGGCTGAATTTTGTCGAAGAGGTGATGAAGCTGCACGGCGGCTCATTGCAGATCGGCAACGTGCCCGGCGGCGTGCAGGTAAAACTGCATCTCCACACAGTCTCCACATTCCCTTCATAAATCCCCCTTAAGCGCCCGCCAGACTCTCCCCCATCAAAACAGGGAGAGCTTCATGAACCGCAATCTGCTTTTCAAATTGGGCGCCATCGCGCTGCTGATCGTGCTGTTGTTGATTCCGTTGCTGATGATCCACGGGGTGATTACCGACCGTCAGCAACTGCGCGACGACGTCTTGCAGGATATCGCCCGCAGTTCCAGCTACAGCCAGCGCCTCAATGGCCCGGTGCTGGTGGTGCCTTATCGCAAGACCGTCCGGGAGTGGAAGCTCAATGAAAAGCTCAACGAACGCTACGAAGAAACCCGCGAGGTGCGTGGTCATCTGTATTTCCTGCCGGAGCAATTTGCCCTCGACGGGCAGGTGCAAACCGAAGTGCGCGCCCGGGGCATCTACCAGGCGCGGTTGTTCCACGCCGACAGCCGTATCAGTGGGCGGTTTGTGTTGCCGGAACAGTGGGGCATCACGGAAAACTTTGCCGATTACCGCTTTGAGCCGGCGTATCTGGCAGTGGGTATCAGCGACATTCGCGGCATCGAAAATGCGTTGAAGCTGGAGCTGGGCAGCCAGCAACTGGCGTTTTCCCCGGGCACTCAAGTGGCTTGGCTGGGGGAGGGTGTGCACGTGATGCTGCCCGAGCAGGACAGCCACAATCCGTCACCTTTTGACTTCGCCTTTGACCTGCGCCTGCAAGGCACCGAGCAACTGCAAGTGGTGCCGGTGGGCAAGACCAGCCAGGTCAAGCTCGCGTCCAACTGGCCGCACCCAAGCTTTATCGGCAACTTCCTGCCGGCCCAGCGTGAGGTCACCGCGCAAGGCTTCAGCGCCCATTGGCAGACCACATTTTTCTCCACCAATTTGGAAGAAGCACTCAGCAGTTGCCTGGCCGAGCGCGGCTGTGACGACTTCAACAGCCGCAGCTTCGGCGTGAGCTTTATCGACCCGGTGGACCAGTACCTCAAGAGCGATCGGGCGATCAAATATGCGCTGCTGTTCATTGCCCTGACGTTTGCCGGTTTCTTCCTGTTCGAGGTGCTCAAGAGCCTGGCGGTGCACCCGATCCAGTACGCGCTGGTGGGGGTTGCCCTGGCGTTTTTCTACCTGCTGCTGTTGTCGTTGTCCGAGCACATCGGGTTTGGCCCGGCGTACCTGATATCGGCGGCGGCCTGTGTGTTTCTGATCGGGTTTTACGTCTGCCATGTGCTGCGCAGTGTCGCCCATGGCCTGGGGTTTTCAGCAGGGTTGGCGGCGTTGTATGGCTTGCTGTACGGGTTGCTGAGTGCCGAGGATTACGCGTTGTTGATGGGCTCGTTGCTGCTGTTCGGGTTGCTGGGCACGGTGATGGTGCTGACCCGCAAGCTGGATTGGTATGGGGTGGGCAAGCGCAAGGAGGTGGGTGATGAGTAGGTCGTTGGGGTTGCGGGAAGATCAGCAAGAGGGCGCGCAGTTAGTGGTGAGGATCAACGCGCTATTCCCTTTGGCCCGGGAGCTTTTTGTGGCGAGGGAGCTTGCTCCCGCTGGGCTGCGCAGCGGCCCCAAAAATCCTGGGAGCGCTTCGCACTCCAGCGGGAGCAAGCTCCCTCACCACAAAAGAACCCTTGCAGCAGGTTAGGCCGGTGGCTGGGTCTGGAGCATCGACGGCCGCTGACTCACCTCGGCATACCACGCCGCCAGCTTCGGATGGCTCGACCGCCACTGCATGTCCGGGTGGCGGAAGTCCAGGTAAGCCAGTGCACACGCCACGCTGATCGCGGCCACGTCAAACGGCCCGGCCAGTTCGGCGATGGCGTCCTGTTCGAGCATGTCGAGGGCGCGGCGGATCTTGTCGCGCTGGCCTTCCAGCCACAGGTCCCAATGTTTTTCCTCGGGGCGCATGGCGGTTTCATAACGCACCAGTACGGCGGCATCCATGATGCCGTCGGCGGTCGAGGCCAGGGTCAGGCGCCGCCAGCGGGCCGGGCCGTTCCGGGGGATCAGTGGAGTCCCGGTGTGTTGGTAGTCGAGGTAATCGAGGATCACCCGGCTGTCGTGCAGCGCATTGCCGTCGGCCAGGCGCAGGGCGGGGATCTTGCCCAGCGCGTTGTCCAGGATTACATCGGCGTCGGGCTTGACCGGCGTCGGCACGCAGGCGTGCAAGGTCACGCGGTCCAGTTGACCGGTCTCGTGCAACAACACCCGTACTTTGCGCACAAACGGCGAGGCAGGGTTGTGGAACAACGTCATGCTGGGGGTGGACATGGGCATTCCTCGGAAAAGGGCAGCGCTAATCTATCTCAACGCTTGAGCAACGCCCAGCTACCTATGGCGGCCGGAATGCCCAGCCCCACCCAGCTCAGCGAATCCCACAAGCCGTCCCCCAGCAATGCCGCAAACAATCCGGCAGCACTCAACAACCCGATGGCCAGCGGAATGCCGAATACCTTCCAGAAACTCGATTGCCTCGGCTTCATGACTTGGCCGCCTTGCGCCGCACCAGCCACAGGTACACGCCACTGCCCAGGACGATGATGGTCAGCACATCCAGCACCGCCCACAGGATCTTCATTGGCATGCCGCCGTAGTCACCGAAGTGCAGCGGCTGGGACATGCCCATGGCGTCCATGTACCACGGCCGTTCGGCGATGGCGGTGACGTGCAGGTTGCTGGCGTCGATCAATACCGGCGTCAGCAGGTGTGAAGTCAGGTGGGTGCTGCCTTTCATGAACACCGCGTAGTGATGCTCGCTGGAGAAACGCGTGCCGGGGAACGCGATAAAGTCCGGCTCCATCCCGGGCGCGGCCTTGGCGGCAATCGTCAGCAGGTCGGTGGCGGGGGCGCGCAGGGTCAGCGGCGGGGCGTTTTTGTAAGGCTCGATCATTGCGCTGAGGCTGTCGGTGCGCCACGCGGCGATGATCAGGTCGGCGCAGGCGCTGATCACGCCGGTCACGCCCACTACCAGCGCCCAGGTCAGGGTGACCACGCCGATCAGGTTGTGCAGGTCGAGCCAGCGCAGGCGCGTGGATTTGTCCTGGCGCACGGTGGCGAATTTCAGCCGGCGCATGAACGGCAGGTACAACACCGTGCCGGAGATGATCGCCAGCACAAACAGAATGCCCATGAACGCCAGCAGCAACTTGCCCGGCAGCCCGGCGAACATATCGACGTGCAGGCGCAGCAGGAACATCGTCAGCCCGCCGTTGGCCGAAGGCGTTTCCACGGCCTCGCCGGTGCGGGCGTCGAGCATGAAGGTGTGGGAGGAATTGGGTTCGGTGCCGGCGGTGGCGGCCATGATCGCGATCACGCCGTTCTTGTCGTCTTCGTCCCAGGCCAGGTATTGCATGGCTTCGCCGGGGCGATGGGCCTGGGCTTTGGCAACAAGCTGTTCGAGGTTCAGCTGTGGGGTATCGGCGGGCATCTGTGCCAGCTCGGGTTCGTTGCCCAGCAGGTGGTCGATCTCGTGGTGAAAGATCAACGGCAGGCCGGTGAGAGCGAGCAGCAGCAGGAATACGGTGCAGACGAGGCTGGTCCAGGTGTGGATGAAGGACCAGCGGCGGATGGTTTTGCTTTTCATTTTCTAGCCTTCAGACACACCGAAGCCGCCCACGGGGGCGGCCCGGTTGTTAACTCAGCCGATTACCACTGGTAGGTGGCACTGGCGACGACGCTGCGTTGGTCGCCGTAGTAGCAGTAGGAAGCATCGCAGGTGGAAATGTAGTCCTTGTCGAACAGGTTGGTGGCATTCAGTTTCACCGAAGCCCCCTTGAGGCTGTTGTCCAGGCGGCCGAGGTCGTAATGCACGGAGGCATCGAACACGGTGTAGGCATTGGCCTTGCCCAGCCAGGTGTTGCCCTGGTCGCCATAGGTATTGCCGGTGTAACGGGCACCCGCGCCAATGCCGAAACCGTCGAGCACACCGGCGTGCCAGGTGTAGTCGGTCCACAGTGAGGCTTGCTGGTTTGGCATCAGTTGCAGGCGGTTGCCTTTGTATTGGCCTTTTTGCACTTCGGATTTGGCCAGGGTGTATGCCGCGATGACCTTAAGGTTCTCGGTCACGTCAGAGACGGCTTCCAATTCCAGGCCCTTGACCTTCACTTCGCCGGTCTGGTCGGTGATCGACTGGCCACCGGCGCCGAAGCTGGTAACCAGCACGTTCTTTTGGGTCAGGTCGTACACCGCTGCGCTCAGCAGGGTATTTGAGCCGGGTGGCTGGTACTTGACCCCCAATTCCCATTGCTTGCCTTCGGTGGGTTTGTACGACTCGGTTGGCGAGACGCTGGCGTTACTCGCTGGCTGGAACGATTCGGCGTAGGAGAGGTACGGAACGAAGCCCGAATCGAACACATAGCTCAGCGCGGCGTTGCCACTGAAGTTCTTGCTGCGGTCGGTATTGGTTGCATCGTTTTTGTTGAAGTAGGTGGTGCCTTGGTGCACCCAGTCTTCACGCCCGCCGAGGGTCAGGCGCCACTGGTCCAGGGCCATCTGGTCCTGGGCGTAAAGGCCAGTCTGGATGGTTTTCTGGTTGTAGTCGTAATAAGCGGTGGAGCGCGCCGGACGCACCACCGGCTTGGTGTTGACGGGGTTGTAGAGGTTGACTGTGCCGCCGTCACCGAAGATCGACAGGTACGAGGTGTCGGTGCGCTGGTGATCCAGGCCGAGCAACAGCGTGTGGGTGATATCACCGGTGGCGAAGTCAGCCTGGAAATTGTTGTCGACGGCGAACTGGCCGATGCTTTCGTCGACGTTGGTCGACCCGCGGCTGGTATTACCCTCGGCATCAATGGTCGAGTAACCATAGGAACCCACGGTCAGCTGCTGGAAAGCCAGCTCCGACTTGGTGTAACGCAGGTTCTGCTTGAACTGCCAGGTATCGTTGAAGCGATGCTCGAAGGCGTAGCCCAGCGCGTAGTAGGTGCGGTCGTAGTACTCGTAGTCCGGGTCGCCGAGGTTCTTGTGATGAGAGATGTCCCCCAACGGCGATTTGATCTTGGTGCCGACAATGGGCAGGAACTGACTGGTGGCGCCGGTATCGTCGCGGGTGAACTGCGACAGGAACGTCAGCTTGGTGTCGGTATCAATATTCCAGGTCAGGCTGGGGGCGATGTTGTAGCGCTTGTTGTCGATGTGATCGACCTGGGTGCCGGCGTCGCGCACCACACCGCTGAGGCCGTAGAGAAACTGGCCTTCATCATCGATCTTGCCGGTGCTGGCGAAGTTGATCTGGCGGTAGTTGTCGCTGCCGTACTGCACCTGGATGGCATTGCTCGATTCAGCGCTGGGGCGGCGGCTGACCATATCCAGCAGGCCGCCGGGCGGGGTCTGGCCGTAGACCGACGAGGCCGGGCCGCGCAGCAGCGCAAGGCGGTCGAGGTTCCAGGTTTCGGCTTTCGGGTTGGCATACACGCCGCGTGGCAGCGGCAGGCCGTCGAGGAACTGGGTGGGTTCGAAGCCGCGTACACGCATCCAGTCGTAGCGGGTGTCACTGCCGTAGCTGGCGGACACGATACCGGGCATGTATTTGACGGCGTCATCCAGGTTCTGGACGTTACGGTCCTGCATTTGCTGGCGAGTGGCGACGGAAATCGAACGCGGGGCTTCGACCAGTGCGGTATCGGTCTTGGTGCCGGCAGCGGTGCGGGTCGCCAGGTAACCGTCAACCGGCCCCCATGCGCTTTCCGCGTCGGCCTGGCCGGTAATGCTGGTCTCCGGCAATGCCACGACCCCATCCGGGATCGCTACCAGGCTGAACGTGCCTGCACTGCTTTGCTCCAGTTGCAGCCCGGTCCCGCGCAACGCTTCACGCAATGCGCCTTGTGCATCGAATTGCCCTTTTACCGGCGCGGAAGTCTTGCCCGCTGCCAACCCCGGGTTCAGCGTCAGCGCCAAACCGGCCTGGCTGGCGATCTGGTTCAGGGTGGTGGCCAGCGACGCTGCCGGCAGATTGTAGGCGCGCACACTGGACGCTTGTTCGGCGGCGAGCAACTGGGTGCTGGCCAGCGGGGCGCTGAGGGCAATGGCCACGGCCAACAGGCTGGGGCGCAACAAGGTGTCTAGCGTGCGGGACATAGGGCGGCTCCTGAATGGAAATATTTCTCAATTGCCTATGTGCCGAGCGAGATGCAAAAAGTGATAGGGCTCGATGAAAATAATTTCTATTAGTGGGTGAGTGCTGTTTTTGAGGGCCTCATCGCAGGCAAGCCAGCTCCACAGGGGAACGCATTCCACCTGTGGGAGCTGGCTTGCCTGCGATGACAATGGCCTATGCACCACAGGAGCCTACGGCTTGGGCGCCACCGTCACCCACCACGGCGTGTGTTGTTGAATCTGCACCGGCAAGGTCGGCAGCAGCGCGTTCAGTGCCAGGTTGGTGTCGTGCAACGGAAAGCTGCCGGTGATCCGCAGGTCGGCCACCTGTTTATCCACACCCAGGTAACCGGTGCGGTAGCGGCTCAGTTCGGCAACCACATCGCCGAGCCGCGCGTTGTCCACCACCAGCATGCCGCGCGTCCAGGCGTCGGTGCCGGGGCTGACGGCAAGCATCGGGCCGAGGCTGTCGCGGCGCATCAGCACTTGCTGGCCTTCCTTGAAGATCTGCTCTTGATGCAGCGCTTCAGGCTGTGCGCCGACGGCAGACTGCAACACGCTGAGGCGGGTGCCATCTTCCTCGCGCTTGACGATAAACCGTGTGCCCAGGGCGCGCAGGCTGCCTTCGCGGGTTTCGACAAAAAACGGGCGGGCGTCGTTGTGGCCGGTTTCGACAAGGATCTCGCCTTCCTGCAATACGATCAGCCGACGTTTCTCGTCAAAGCGCACGTCAATGGCGCTGTGGGTGTTGAGGTTGATCACGGTGCCATCCGCCAGCTTCAGGGTGCGCTGTTCACCGGTGGCGGTGCGCTGGTCTGCCAGCCAATAGTTGAGCGGCACGTAGCGCTGGCCGACGAACAATGCCAGGCCGCACACCAGCACCACACTGGCCAGGCCGCTGCCGAGCTTGCGCACGCGGCGGCGAATGCCTTCGCGCGACTGCAGCAATGCCGCACGGGCCGGGCCCGAGGCCACACTGAAACGCTGATCGAGCATGCCCAACTGGCGCCAGGCGCGGGCGTGTTCTTCGTTGCTGGCCAGCCATTTGGCGAATTCTTCCTGCTCCACGGCACTACCGTCGCCCGAGTCGAGGGACAGTTGCCAGGCAATGGCCGCGTCGAGCACCCGCGCCGACACCGGCTTGGAACTGACCGGGCTCACAGCGGCTCGCCATACAGGGCGATGTAGCACTGGCGGATACCCTGGGCCAGGTATTGCCGCACCCGGGGCACGGAAACCCCCAGGCGCTGGGCGATTTCGGCGTGGCCCATGCCGTCGAGGCGGTTATAGAGGAAGGCCGCGCGGGCCTTGCTCGAGAGTTTGCCCAGCAGGCGGTCGATGGCCTTGAGGTCTTCGAGGATCAGTTGCTGTTCTTCCGGGGACGGGTGCTCACTTTCCGGGATCAGCATCAGTTCGGTAAGGTAAGCCTGTTCCAGCGCGGCGCGGCGGAAATAATCGAACAGCAGGCCCTTGGCGATGGCCACCAGGAACGCCCGCGGCTCGCGGGGTTCACGCAGTTCTTCACGGCCCAGCAGGCGCATGAAGGTGTCCTGGCTGAGGTCTTCGGCGCGGCTGGGGCAGGCCACGTTGCGTCGCAGCCACGCCAACAGCCAGCTGCGATGGTCGCGGTACAACGCGCCAACAAGCTCACTGTGGGGACTTTGGATTGACGACAAGGCGACACCGATCGGAAAGTTTAAACTAACGAGAATTATTCGCGATTGTGGCAGAGGTGTAAGGCGGGTGCAATTGGCGTTGGTCGGGCGGCGGCGTAATGATATCTATCATGATGATGCCGCTTACTGTGGCGAGGGAGCTTGCTCCCGCTCGGCTGCGCAGCAGTCGTAATCCAGGCAATGCATTTATTCAGTTGGAAATGGGTTGGCTGATTTGGGGGCGCTTCGCACCCCAGCGGGAGCAAGCTCCCTCGCCACCATTAGAATGAGGGCGCTTGCTTGCGGCGTTTCCATTGGCCCAGGCGCTGTTGTAACGCGTGCGGGCTATCGATCTGCTGCTGCCGTGCGCGGCTGAACAAAATCAGCATCAGTTCCGCCGTTGCCAGCGCATCCGCACTGGCATGGTGACGCTCGCCCACTTGCAGCTTGAAATGCGTGATCCAGTCATCCAGCCCGGCTTCGCGGATGTTGGCGTCGGGGCACAGCAGCGGGGCGATGTCGGCCACGTCCAGGAACGGGTGGTTCAAGCGATAGCCCAGGCTGTCCTTGAGTGCCCGGCACAGCATGTGTTGATCGAAGGGCGCATGAAACGCCAGCAGCGGGCTGTCGCCGACAAACTCCATGAAGTCCATCAGCGCTTCTGCCGGGTCACTGCCCGCCGCAATGGCGCTGGGCCCCAGGCCATGGATCAGCACGCTGGGGTTGAGCTTGGTCTCGGCCCGGTGCAGGGTGCGTTCGAACAATTGCGAGAAGTCCACTGCGCCGTCCTCGATCACCACGGCGCCAATCGAAAGCACCTGGTCACGATTGAGGTTCAGGCCGCTGGTTTCCAGGTCCACCACCACCCAGCGCTGGGCCCGCAGCGATCCGTCCCCCAGCTCCCCAGGTGTGGGCAATTGTTCGACGCGCCGTTGTTGCGCCGCATCCAGGCCAGGTTTGGGTTTGCGCAACCAGCCAAACCAGCTCACAGCTGATACCGCAACGTCAGGCTGCCTTGCAGGCGTTGGGCCTGGCGCAGGGATTCGCGCAGGATGCGCCGGTCGAGGTGGTTGAGGCTGTCGGGATCGACGCGGTTGGAGTAGGGCAGGTTCTCGCGGGTTTGCAGTTGGTGTTGTTGCATGCGGGTTTGCTGGATGAAGTGGTAGGCCTCTTCATAAGCGGCGCCATCAAGGCGTTCGATGACTTCCCTGGCCACCAGTTGGCGCAAGCGCTCCAGGGTGTTGATGGCGCTGATGCCGTTGGCCAATGCCAGCAGCCGGGCACCGTCGACAAATGGCGTGAGGCCTTGCACCTTGAGGTCGAGGGTTGCCTTGTCGGCGCCTTTGCGCGTCAACACAAAATCCCGGAAGCGCCCCACCGGCGGGCGCTGGCGCAACGCGTTCTCGGCCAGCATGCGCTGGAACAAGCGGTTGTCTGCCACCTGGTCGAGAATGCCCTGGCGCAATTGCTCGCACCCTTGCTCATCGCCCCACACCACCCGCAAATCAAAATAGATGCTCGAACCCAGCAGATTCTCCGGCGTCGCCTCACGGATAAACCCGGCAAAGCGCCGCGCCCATTCCGCCCGGGACAGGCACAGCTCCGGGTTACCGGCCATGATATTGCCCTTGCACAGGCTGAAGCCGCACAGCGCCAGGCTCTGGTTGATCTGTTGTGCCAGCGGCAGCAGGCGCCCGCGAATCTCGGCGGCTTCGGCGGCGTCCCGGGCTTCGAACAGGATGCCGTTGTCCTGGTCGGTATACAGCGTCTGCTCGCGGCGGCCCTCGCTGCCGAAACACAGCCAGCTGAATGGCACGCCCGGGTCGCCCTTGTCGGCCAGGGTCAACTCGATGACACGGCACACCGTGTGATCGTTGAGCAAGGTGATGATGTGGGTGATCTGCGTAGACGACGCGCCGTGGGCGAGCATGCGCTCCACCAACTGGCCGATCTCGCCGCGAATCGCCACCAGGTTTTCGACCCTGGGTGCATTGCGGATGGTGCGCGCCAGGTGCACCAGGTCAACCCGCTGCAGGGAAAACAGGTCACGCTCGGACACCACGCCACACAGGCGCTGATCCTTGACCAGGCACACGTGGGCGATATGCCGCTCGGTCATCGCAATCGCCGCGTCGAAGGCGCTGTGGTCCGGCGTGAGGAAAAACGGCGCCTGGGTCATATGGCGCTCGATGCCCTGGTTGAAATCACTGGTGCCGTCGGCCACCACCTGGCGCAGGTCCCGCAGGGTGAAAATCCCCAGGGGCGCCTTGTGTTCATCGACGATCACAATGCTGCCCACTTGCTGCTCGTGCATTTGCGTGACCGCTTCACGCAGCGGCGTCAGAGGGCTGCAGGTGACCGGGTGACGCATGGCCAATTCGCCCAGGCGGGTGTTCAGCGAATATTGGGTGCCGAGGGTTTCCACGGCCTTTTGCTGGACTTGCTGGTTGACCTGGTCCAGCAAGCTGCTCACGCCGCGCAAGGCAAAGTCGCGAAACGCGCTGGAAAGGGCGAACAGCTTGATAAAGGCCGGCTTGTTCAGTTGCAGGCAGAAGGTGTCTTCGGCGGCTTTGTGCTCGGTACGGGTGGCCCGCTCCCCCAGCAGCGCCGCCAGCGGAAAACATTCACCGGTGGTGATTTCAAAGGTGGTTTCTGTCGAGTCCGGCCGCTCGCCGACTACGCGCCCCTGCTTGACGATATAGAAGTGTTCCACCGGCCCGCCCGAGGGCTTGAGGATGCTCTCGCCGGGGCCGTAGAAGCGCAATTGACACTGCTCTACCAGAAATCCCAGGTGGGCGTTTTCCATTTGGTTGAACGGCGGGAAACGTTGCAGGAATTGCAGGGTGCCGTGGATGTTCTGCAACACAGCGGTTTTCCCCGCTTGTGTGAAAGCATCAGCTTTACTCATACCTATGACCGCAGTTTTTTTGTCGTTATCGTGCCCCATGGTCGACTCCTGCGCTGCGGGTGCCCATTGGACGTAAGTCTAGGTAGCGATTCGCCCTCACTTACTAGGGAAAAACCTTACATGAATATCGTCCAAACCCCGTAGAACGCCCACTAGGCAAACTTTCCGACGAAGTGCACATTGTTCGCCCTTCCGGCGATGTCTGACTTCTGTGCTGGGAGATTGAATAGAACTGCCGAGAAACGTATGTCCGACCACGATATTTTGAGTGATGCCGAGCGCGAGGCCCTGAGTGCTGTTATGCAGGAGCCGGATTTGCCGCCACAACGGGTTTTGATCGTGGATGACGACAAGGACGCGCGCGAACTGTTGGCAGAAATTCTTGGCCTGGACGGCATTCGTTGCATGACCGCCGACAGCGGCGAGGCTGCATGGGACTTGTTGAGTTCCAGCAGCTCCATCGGCTTGCTGATCACCGACCTGCGCATGACGCCGAGCAACGGGCTGCAATTGATTCGCCAGGTGCGCGAATCCACCCGGGCGGCGCTGCCGATCATCATCATGTCGGGTGACGCCGAAGCGCCGGATGTGATTGATGCGATGCATTTGAGCGTGGTGGACTTTTTGCTCAAGCCGATTGATAGCGTGAAGCTGGCGAAAATGGTGAAGCGGGAGTTGGGGATGGCGTCCTAGACGGTGCCATTGGTCTGATTTCGCGAAGAACTGTCAATTCTGACAGTAGGAAAGTATCGAACTTCGCATGTTTACTGATTAGGAGGGGGTGGGTCGCAGGCCTGCACCTAATCAATTTGTGGACAGGAGTTCATCATGAGTACTGAAAAATTCAATATCGATGAGAAAGAACTGCACAAGGCCAAGACTTTAAGCAGTGGTGATGCTCGTATTGAAGTTTCGCGAGATGGCACCTTGAGTCATGTATTTGTGCCTACAGACGTCTTTGGCTATCTCTCCTGGAGCGCTTTGGACGGTGCAGTTGAGAGTGTTCGTATCTACTACGGAAGCGACTTGAAAGCCGGGCCGCATCATCGGCAAGCTCCACTTCTTAATGTCACCTACCGCGATGCCGACGGCCATTCATACCATCAGCCTGTGCTGGGTGACCTCAATGTGCTGGTCGATCGTCCGGAGTCCGGTACTACCTTCAAGCACATCGGGAAACTTACAAACGTAACGTTTGAATCGGACGGAGGAACGGTCACGCTTAATGGGAACTACACCGTTGAGTCCGATTGACATCCCAAACAAAAAAGCCCTGATCGATAGGTCAGGGCTTTTTCGTTTCTAGCGCTTACTCACAGACCATTCTTGGCCTTGAACTCCCGACGCCGACGGTGCAACACCGGCTCGGTGTAACCGTTCGGCTGCTTGGTCCCTTCAATCACCAACTCCACCGCTGCCTGGAACGCGATGTTGCTGTCGAAATCCGGAGCCAGCGGACGATACAGCGCATCCCCGGCGTTCTGACGGTCCACCACCGGCGCCATGCGCTTGAGGCTTTCCATCACCTGGGCTTCATTGACGATGCCGTGGCGCAACCAGTTGGCAATGTGCTGGCTGGAGATACGCAGGGTGGCGCGGTCTTCCATCAGGCCGACGTCGTTGATGTCCGGGACTTTCGAGCAACCCACGCCCTGGTCGATCCAGCGCACCACGTAACCGAGGATGCCTTGGGCGTTGTTGTCCAGCTCGTTGCGGATTTCTTCCTCGGACCAATCGGTATTCTGGGCCAGGGGAATGGTCAGGATATCGTCTACCGAAGCACGTTCGCGCTTTGCCAGTTCGGCCTGGCGGGCGAACACGTCAACCTTGTGGTAGTGCAGCGCATGCAGCGCAGCCGCCGTCGGCGAAGGAACCCACGCCGTGTTGGCGCCGGCCAGCGGGTGAGCAATCTTCTGCTCCAGCATGGCGGCCATCAGGTCGGGCATCGCCCACATGCCTTTACCGATTTGTGCGCGGCCTTGCAGGCCGGTGCTCAAGCCGATGTCCACGTTCCAGTTTTCGTAGGCGCCGATCCACTTCTCAGCCTTCATGGCGGCCTTGCGCACCATCGCGCCGGCTTCCATGGAGGTGTGGATCTCGTCGCCGGTACGGTCGAGGAAGCCGGTGTTGATAAACACCACGCGCTCGCTGGCGGCCTT
>Ga0153921_1000523_pt1 | contig 20171 bp, 23 predicted proteins | sample TSNJ005MetaG_FD_104691 | JGI IMG/M metagenome (GOLD analysis project Ga0153921, IMG submission 104691) | Attine ant fungus gardens microbial communities from New Jersey, USA - TSNJ005 MetaG | ecosystem: Host-associated > Fungi > Mycelium > Unclassified | place: USA: New Jersey, Brendon T. Byrne... | reverse complement strand
TGACTGCGCCAAGGGCATCGCCCTGTGCGCGACCAACGGCGGGCAGATCCGCGATTACGAAGGCGTCGATCAATCGAGCAAGCCGCAGCTGCCGCTGATCGCCATCAACACCACCGCCGGCACTGCCAGCGAGATGACCCGTTTCTGCATCATCACCGACGAGTCACGCCACGTGAAAATGGCCATCGTCGACCGTAACGTCACGCCGCTGCTGTCGATTAACGACCCGGCGCTGATGGTCGCCATGCCGAAAAGCCTGACCGCCGCCACCGGCATGGACGCGCTGACCCACGCCATCGAAGCCTACGTTTCGACCGCCGCCAACCCGATCACCGACGCCTGTGCGCTGAAGGCCATGACCCTGATCAGCAACAACTTGCGCCTGGCCGTGCGTGACGGCAGCGACCTCGCGGCGCGGGAGAACATGGCTTATGCGCAGTTCCTCGCCGGCATGGCGTTCAACAACGCGTCGCTCGGTTATGTGCACGCCATGGCCCATCAGTTGGGTGGTTTCTACGACTTGCCCCACGGCGTGTGCAACGCGGTGTTGCTGCCCCACGTGCAGACGTTCAACGCGCTGGTCTGTGCGGATCGCTTGACGGATGTGGCCCACGCCATGGGCGCGGACATCCGTGGTTTCAGCCCGGAAGAGGGCGCACAGGCGGCGATCAACGCGATCCGTTGCCTGGCCAGGGACGTCGAGATTCCTGGCGGTCTGCGCGAACTCGGCGCCAGGCTCAGCGACATTCCGGTGCTTGCAGGCAACGCGCTGAAAGACGCGTGCGGACTGACCAACCCGCGGGCGGCGGATCAGCGCCAGGTCGAGGAGATTTTCCGCAACGCCTTCTGAAGCCGGCACGGCGGTGGCGAACGGCGGTATGCTCAGCGCTCGTTCGCGCCACCTTCGCCGAGTCCCGCATGCTGCAAAAAAGCCTGATCCGCCGTCTCGACCTGATCACCCTGCAACTGTTTGTCGCCGTGCACGAGGAGGGCACGCTGACCCGTGCGGCCTCGCGCGAAGCCATTGCGGTGTCGGCGGCCAGCAAGCGCCTGCTGGAGCTGGAAGAGGCGCTGGGCATCAGCCTGTTCGTGCGTCAGGCCAAGGGCATGACGCTGACCGCGGCCGGTGAAACGCTGCTGCACCATGCCCGGCAGATGCTGTTCAATGTCGAGAAAATGGGCCTCGAACTGGGCGAACACAGCCATGGCGTGCGCGGCTATGTACGCATGCTGGCGAACCTTTCGGCGATCATTCAATTCCTGCCCGAAGACTTGCGCGATTTCTCCGCGCAGCATCCTCAGGTCAAGACCGACCTTGAAGAACGGCCCAGCGCCGGGGTCATTCAGGGCGTGCTCGACGGGGTTGCGGATCTGGGCATCTGCTCCAATGACAGTGACATCAAAAGCCTGCACAGCGTGGTGTACCGCCAGGACAAACTGGTTGTAGTGATGCTGCCGGAACATCCGTTGGCCAGCCGTTCCCGCGTGGCGTTCAGCGAAACCCTGGACAGCGATTACGTCGGTCTGCACGCGGCCAGTTCGATCAACATGCGCACCCACGCAGCGGCGCGTCAGGCCGGCAAGGTGCTGCGCATTCGCATTCATGTGCCGGGGTTCGACGCGGTGTGCCGGATGGTCCAGGCCAACATGGGCATCGGTATTTTGCCGCAGCGTGCCTATGAGTTGTTTGGTCAGGCACTGGGCCTGCACGCGGTGCCGTTGACGGATGCGTGGTCGGACCGTGAGTTGATCGTGGTGGTGCGCGATGAGGCGGGGTTGTCGCCGGTGAGCCGGATGTTATTCGAGCATTTGCGTCGATAAAACTTTTGGATTTGCAGTGAGTGATCTGGCCTCTTCGCGAGCAGGCTCGCTCCCACAAAAAAACCGTCGAGCGTTCGCATTTCGCGAACGCCCATTGCCGAGAGAAGGCTGGATTGCCCGATCGTCGTTCCTCTAGCCTTGGTCACCTATTCCAAGAACAAGAGGTACTGCGCGATGACTGCCCCGTTGAGTGCGATCAAAGTGATCGAGATCGGCACCCTGATTGCCGCCCCTTTTGCCGCGCGCATGCTTGCCGAGTTCGGCGCCGAAGTGATCAAGATCGAAAACCTGGGCCAGGGCGATCCGCTGCGCAAATGGCGCAAGCTGCACGAAGGCACTTCGTTGTGGTGGTATCTGCAGTCACGCAACAAGAAATCCCTGGCACTCAATCTCAAGTCCGCCGAAGGCATCGAACTGGTCAAGCAACTGGCGAGCGACGCCGACGTGATCATCGAAAACCTGCGTCCCGGCGCTCTGGAGAAACTCGGTCTGGGCTGGGACGTTCTGCATGCGCTGAATCCCGACCTGACCCTGGTGCGCATCTCCGGTTACGGCCAGACCGGCCCGTATCGCGACCGTCCCGGTTTCGGTGCGATTGGCGAGGCGATGGGCGGCATCCGTTACACCACCGGCACACCCGGCTCGCCACCGGCGCGGGTCGGCGTCAGCCTCGGCGATTCGCTGGCCTCGCTGCACGCGGTGATCGGCGCGCTGATGGCGTTACTGGTGGTCAAGACCGGGCAGGGCGGCGGGCAAGTGGTCGATGTCTCGCTGGCCGAAAGCGTGTTCAACGTCATGGAAAGTCTGGTGCCGGAATACGACATGCTCGGGCATGTCCGCGAACGCAGCGGCGGCGCCTTGCCGGGGATTGCGCCGTCCAACACCTACCTCACGGCCGATGGTGCCTACGTGGTGATTGCCGGCAACAGCGACCCGATCTACAAGCGCCTGATGCACACCATCGGCCGCGCTGATCTGGCCGATGCCGAAGAATTCGCCCACAACGACGGCCGTGCGGCGCAGAGCGGTCTGCTCGACGCGGCAATCACCCACTGGACCAGCAGCCTGCCGATCGACGAGGTACTCGCGGCGCTTGAAGCTGCCGAAGTCCCCGCAGGGCGCATCTATTCGGTGGCCGACATCGTGGCTGATCCGCATTACCAGGCGCGGGACATGTTGCTCGACGCCGACCTGCCCGGTGGCGCGACGGTGAAAATGCCGGGCATCGTGCCCAAGCTCTCGCAAACCCCCGGCGAGGTGAAATGGTCGGGTCCCGGGCTCGGCCAGCACACCGATACGGTACTGGCCGGCCTGGGCCTGACTGAACCCGATATTCAACGTCTGAAAAGCCAAGGGGTGGTGCAATGATTTCCGACTATTCGCAAACCCTGATCGTTCAGGAAGTGGCGCCACGCGACGGTTTGCAGATCGAGCCGACCTGGGTGGAAACCGCTGACAAGATCGCCCTGATCAATCAACTGTCCCGGGCCGGGTTCAGCCGCATCGAGGCGGGTTCGTTCGTGTCGCCAAGTGCCATTCCGGCATTGCGTGACGGCGAGCAAGTCTTCACCGGCATCGAGCGTCAGCCCGGAGTGGTTTACGTCGCACTGATCCCCAACCTCAAAGGCGCGCAGCGCGCACTGCAGGCACGCGCCGATGAACTGAATCTGGTGATGTCCGCCAGCCAGGCGCACAACCTGGCCAACATGCGCATGCGCTGCGAGGCTTCGCTGGCAGCGTTCGGCGATATTGTCGCGTTCACCAGCGGCACCGGCGTGCAACTCAATGGCAGCATCGCCACCACCTTCGGTTGCCCTTTCGAAGGCAGGATCGACGAGGATCGCGTGCTGCAGATTGTCGAGGCTTATCAGGAACTCGGCATCCGTGGCATCACCCTCGCCGACACCACCGGCATGGCCAATCCGCGACAGGTGGATCGACTGGTGCGCCGTGTGTTGCAGCGGGTTTCACCGGCGGACCTGACCCTGCATTTCCACAACACCCGCGGTCTGGGATTGTGCAATGTGCTGGCAGCCTATGAGGCCGGCGCGCGGCGTTTCGATGCCGCGCTGGGTGGTCTCGGTGGGTGCCCGTTTGCCCCGGGCGCGTCGGGCAATATCTGCACCGAAGACCTGGTGAACCTGTGCGATGAGATCGGCATTCACACCGGCATCGACTTGCCGCTGCTGCTGAAACTGTCCCGAGGTTTGCCCGAGCTGCTGGGCCACGAAGTCCCCGGTCAACTGGCCAAGGCCGGCCGCAATTGCGACTTGCACCCCATCCCCACCTGACAACACGAAACTCCCCCTGTAGGCGTGAGCCTGCTCGCGATAGCGGCAAATCAACCACCGCGTGGTTTTCCTGACACACCTCTATCGCGAGCAGCCTCACCCCACAGTTCAAACCCCGAACCAGACAACAAAAACAATCGGACGCCCACCGGCAGTCCGCCTGGAGAAACGCTATGAACCTCAATGCAATAGAGGCGCACGTCAGTTCGTCCGTCGATCAAGATGCCGAAAAAGCCCTGGTCAGCAAAGTCGCCTGGCGCCTGATGCCGCTGATCATGGTCTGCTACCTGTTCGCCTTTTTCGACCGCATCAACATCAGCTTCGCCAAGTTCCAGTTGCAGGCCGATCTGAGTTTGAGCGACACCGCTTATGGCCTCGGCGCAGGGCTGTTCGTGGTCGGTTACGTGCTGTTCGAAGTGCCCAGCAACATGATGCTGTACAAGGTCGGCGCGCGGCGCTGGATCGCCCGGATCATGATGTCCTGGGGCGTGGCGACGGCGCTGATGGTGTTCGTCACCAGCGAATGGCAGTTCTACGCGCTGCGTTTTCTGATCGGCGCGATGGAGGCCGGTTTCGCGCCGGGCGTGCTGTACTACCTGACACTGTGGTTTCCCCAGCACTTCCGTGGGCGCATCACCTCGATGCTGTTTCTCGCTTCGGCCTTCGCCGGGCTGGTCGGCGCGCCGTTCTCCGGGCTGGTGCTGGAACACCTCGACGGGGTTCTGCAGATGCGCGGCTGGCACTGGCTGTTCCTGCTCGGCGGCGTGCCGTGCGTAGGCCTCGGTTTTCTGGTGCTGACCCTGCTCAAGGATCGCATCGAGGATGCGCACTGGCTCAGCGCGCCAGAGAAACAACTGCTCGCCAGCCGTATCGCCCAGCATGAACCGCACAAGAGCGGCGGCTCGTTGCTGGCAGCATTGAAGATTCCCGGATTCCTTACCCTGGGGCTGATTTATTTCCTGATCCAGGTGGCGTCCTACGGCCTGAATTTCTGGGCGCCGCAACTGATCCGCAGCGCCGGCACCGAGAGCCCGGTGATGATCGGCTTGCTCACGGCCATTCCCTATGTCTGCGGTGCGATCAGCATGGTGGTGATCGGACGTCTTTCAGACGCCACCGGTGAGCGACGCAAGTTTGTCGCAGGCCTGGTGATCGTCGGTGCAATCGGCTTCTTCAGCGCCGGGATTTTCGCCAGTCACACCACGTTCCTGATTGTTGCGCTCGGCTTGCTGGGCGCCGGCATCATCGCCTCGATTCCAAGCTTCTGGACCCTGCCGCCGAAGTTGCTGGCCGGTGCTGGCGCCGGCGCGGCAGGCGGGATTGCGGTGATCAACACGCTCGGGCAATTCGGCGGCATCGTCAGCCCGGTGATGGTCGGGCGGATCAAGGACCTGACAGGCAGCACCACACCGGCCCTTTATGTGATCGGCGTGGCGGCGCTGATTGCTGCTGCATTGCTGCTCTGGGGGTTGCCGCAGAAACTGCGCACGCTCGACAAGCATTGAGGTTGCGGGTGTCCAGCGGCAGATCAAGGAAGATTCTGCCGCGCATTTCAAGACTTGTACTGCGTCGGCGCAAATCTGGTGCAGAGCACCGCGCCGACTGCCAGCAGCGTACACAGAAGCGCCAGCGGCCAGGCTGAAGGACTGGCGATCAGACTGGCAATCGCCCCGATCAGGGCCGCGATCAATTGGTGAATGAAACCGCTCAACGCCATCGCATAAGCACCGGCGACAGGCGCCCCGTCATTGGCACGGGCAAGGCTGACCGGATAGTTCAGCGACTGCCCGAATACCGCCACGCAGTAAGGCAGCCACAGAAGCCATGCGCCCGAATCGGCATTCGCACTGCTGAACAGCATCACCGCGCAACCCGCCATCAACAGCCCGGTGCCCAGCGCCATCATGCGCTTTTGACCGGTGCGCACCACGCAGCGATTGACCAGCACGGCTCCGAAAAAATACGCCGCACTGATCGGCCATCCCAACAGTCCGTAATCCACCGACGACCACCCGCGTGGCCCCAGCAGAATCAACGGCGCGCACGTGTTGAAGGCGATGATTACGCCATAGCCGGCCCCGCCGGCCAGTGCCGGCAGCAGGAATGCGCGATGCCGCAGAATGTCTCGGTAAACCTGCCAGGAACGTGTATCTGCGGGCGGCTCTGCCACTGCGCGAAAACCGATGCGGGAAAAGCCCACCGTCATCAGCAGAGATGTGATGCCCAGCAGGTAAAAGATCGATTGCCAGCCCAGCAGCACCTGAATCCCCGAACCCAGGGACTGGCCGATGCCCAACGCCACGACGAACGAAATCGAAAGCCACGACAACGCCTTGGCCAGCGAATCACCGTGAAAACTGTCACGAATCAGCACTCGCGCCATCACCGAAATCCCGCTGGCGCCAATGCCCTGAAACAGACGCAGCATCAGAAACGACTCCAGCGTCGAAATCAGCGGCAACGCCAGATTCGCCACCCCATACAGGCCCAGTGCCGCGAGCAGTACCGGTTTGCGCCCGACGCGTTGCGCCAGGCTGCCCCAGAACAACATCGGCAGCGCCATGCCGAGCAGATAAATCGACAAGCCCCAGGCCACTTGCGCAGGCGCCGCACGCAGGTGGCCGGCAATGTCCGGCAGGGCTGGCAGGTGAATGCTCATGCCCAACTGGGCGAGAAACACCGTACAGCAGGTGATCAGAAGGGTAATGCCGGGGTTCATTGAGCATCCCGAGCGTTGTTGGCGGAACCCATGTGGTGGGTGCGCAACAGTTCGGTCACCACTTCACAGAAGTTGCGGATCAGCGCCGATTCCATGTCGGCGCGCAGGGTTATCCGGATCGCCGCTTTGCCTTGGGCCACCACCGGGAAAAATACCGCGCTGGTGAAAAAACCAAGTTCGGACAACGCCCCGGCGATGCGATTGGCACGTTCGGCCTGACCACAGCTGATCAAGCGAATCGCCATCGCACTGTGGCATTGATCGGTACTGATCAGGCTGTCGAAGAGGCGAATATTGGCCTGAAGCCGGGCCTGCAATTGTGCGAACTCCGCGCTGTAGTGCAAGCAGATCGAGGCCCGGCCGGCGCCGATCGCTGCGCAGTTGAGGCTCTGCGACCAGTTGCTCGGGCCGCCGTAACGCTGGATGAGTTTTTTCTGCCGCTGATTGCCGAGCATCACCAGCCCTCCGCTGGCGCCGAAGGATTTGGCCAGCGATGCGACGATCAGGCAATCCTCTTCCAGCGCTTGCATGCGCGGGCGTACCAGGCCGATTCCGCGGTGGTCGACGGCTGACAAGGCGTGGGAGTCATCCAGATAAAGAAACAGCCCGTAACGATCCTTGAGGTAGAGCAAGCCTTCCATGTTCGCCACGCCGCCCATGCTGTAGGCGCCGTCGCCCACATACGCCACGCGACCGTAGCGCTGGCAGATCTGTTCGAGAAAATCCATGTCGTTGTGCGGGCAGGTCAGCACACGGGTTTCGTCGGCGCAGGCAGCCTTCAAGTGGTTCATCGAATAATGCGCCTGCTGATCGAAGACCATCACCGGCGGGCGGTTTTCGGTCAGTACACCACTGGCCAGCAATGGAAGGATCCCTGCACTCGCGGCACTGCAGGACAAGGTCGTCAGGCAAATGGTATCGAACAGTTGCGACAGCTCGGATTCATATCGATCCAGGATCGCCAGCTTGCAGCGGTTCTTCGAATTGGCAACGCGCAGGGTGCCGGTTTCCTGCAGTGCGGCGATGGCGCCTTCGAGCAGGGCCGGGTGGTGGTCCAGCCCCAGATAAGAGGTGGTGCAGAAATGCTGGAAGTCCCGCCCGTATTGGTCGAGCAGGCGGTTGGCACCTGTGACCTCGACATTGAGACCTGCCACTTTGCCGAGTTCGGCAGCGTCCCAATGGGGGTTGGCCAGCGCGATGACTTTTCTATAGTTGGAATAAAGGTTAGGTGCTTGCTGCATCTGGTTCATCAATACATCCCTTGAGCGTAGCGATCCGTGGGTTGTTGCAATTTGTGTGTGTTGCCAGACTTTACGGAGCGCAGGGGCGGGCTTGAATCAGACACTTCCTGCAATATTGAGCGCTTGTGGAGATTTGTTTGTAGGGCGATGTCCTGAAGGAATGCAGGTTCGCTCCGAGTCCTACCCGGTCGGCGCCAGATTCCTGCCTGCCGACTCGCCAAACTGAATCAACACGACGCCGGCGACCAGCAATAGCGCGCCGAATGTGCGTGGCAGGCTGAGCGGTTTCTCGACCAGACCAAACAGACCGAAGTGATCCAGCAGCATCGAAGCAAGCACCTGACCCGCCAGTGCCAGCGCAACGAATCCCGAGGCGCCAAGCCTGGGCACCAGCATCACCGCCAGCGCCACAAAGCACACTCCGAACGCGCCGCCGGCCCACATCCACAGGGGCATTTTGCCGATGAGCGCCCAGCCCGGTAACGGCAGGCGCAGGGCCAGAATCACCGGCAGCAGCACCAGCACACTCACCAGCAGCGAAGCGAGCGTGGCCCACAACGGATGCCCCAGGCCCCGCGCCAGATTGGCGTTGATCGCACTCTGAAACGGCACGACCGCCCCGGCGACCGCTGCCAGCAGCAACAGGCCGGCCCACTGCAATGTTGTCATGATCACTCTCCAGCAAGGTTTTGCTGGACTCTAGGGTATTCGTCGCGCAGATTTAAATTCCGTTTTGTCATCCAGAACATGCACAAGATGAATGATCTGCGCCGCATCGACCTTAACCTGCTGGTGATTCTCGACGCCTTGCTCAGCGAGCAGCACGTCACCCGCGCCGCCGAACGTCTGCATTTGAGCCAACCGGCAGTCAGCCATGCGCTGGCGCGCCTGCGCGACCTGCTCGGCGATCCGCTGCTGGTGCGGGCCGGGTCGACCCTGGTGCCCACCGCGCGGGCGCTGGAACTGGTCGCGCCACTGGCCGAAGCGCTGGCCCAGGTGCAATCGTTGCTGGCGCCCAACACCTTTGATCCAGCCCAAGCGCGGCGTACCTTTCGCGTGGCGATGTCTGACTATGGCGCGGCCATCATCCTGCCCGGGCTGATCCGCACCCTGCGCCGCGAGGCCCCGTGCATCGACCTGCAAATCAGCCACGCCAGCCGCGAGGGCATGCTGGAAGGCGTGCTCAACGGCGACATCGATGTGGCTGCCGGGGTGTTCCCGGAAATGCCCAACGAGTTGCGCAGCACCCTCCTGTTTGAGGAACGCTACGTCTGTCTGCTGGATCGCCGGACGTTGCCGGCAGACGGCATTCTGGATTTGCCGACCTACCTCTCGCGCCCGCACGTGCTGCTGGAAATGCGCGGCAGCGGAACCCCGGAAATCGAACGGGCGCTGACCTCATTGCGTGAACGTCGCCGCGTCGCCATCAGCCTGCCGCACTGGAATGTCGCGCCGCAGTTGATCAGCGGTACGGACCTGATCCTCACCGTATCCTCACGCAGCGTGCGCCAGATCGATCAGCAGGAACTGATTGTGCTGCCGCCGCCGTTCGAGATCGCACCGTTCACCTTTGTGCTGGCGTGGCACAGGCGACGGGGTGGGGATCAGGCGTTGAACTGGTTGAATCGCAGGATTGAGGAGGGGATAGATCAAGCTGAACTCACCCGGTGAGCCTTTGCTACCAGGTGCGGGGAGGAAGCCTGCGGGTATGGAATATGCGCAACACCTGTAGCCGACCCTGACGAACCCGGTACGGAATCAGATAGGGACGATCGGGTAGCGCCCATTCTCTTGTTCCCGGCAAGCGCCCCTCGCGCCCGGAGGCAGGGAAACGGGCGAGATGGTCGACACAGTCAAGGATGGCTTTAACAAACTCTGAGGCAGCCTGCGGATTTTCAATCGCAATATAGGCCGCTTCCTCATCAAGATTTTTTAACGCGGTACGCAGCCACTCAACGCGCATTGGCATTCCATTTGTTGGCAATGGTGGTTACTTCATCGGCTGAGGCGAAATCGCCGGCGTCGGCTTCGTTCAGGGCTTTCTGGATTTCTTCGATTTGCCAGGCCTCCCGCGCGAGATATTCGCGCAGAGCGTCCACTGCCAGATAGGACTTACTGCGTCCGGTCGCTTTGGCGAGGTTGGCCAGCGTATCTGCAATTTCGTCGGGAAGCCGCAAAGACATGACGGACATGATGGTCTCGATGTAGTGGTTTGTAGTGCAACATACTACAGCGTCATACTTGCTCCGGCCTGCCATTCGTCCAGCGACTGCGCACAAGACTTTTTATCAAGGAAGAAACATGACCTGCAAAAAGACGTTCCTCCTGGCTTTCACATGCCTGGCCATCACCACCCAGGCCCACGCCGCCTGTACCACCAAGAGCTTCGACGGCAAAACCATGTCGCGTTGCAACGTCTGGCCGGCGTTCCCGAGTCAGGCAATTTCGGTCAAATCCACCTATGTGGCCGATTCCGCCGGTGACGAGGCCGGGGCCTTCGATCTGGATCTGGCGCTCGTCAATGCCAGCAACGCCAAACCCGTTGCCACCTACCATAAACCGGGCGCCTATAACTCCGATGCCGTGCGACTGGACGATGTTCGCATCGACATGGCGCGCTATCGACTGACGCCGGACATCCGCGCTTTCGGATTGCGGGCCAAATTCGCGAACAACGCCAAGGCCAATCCGTACGAAAAAACCGATCTGGCGCTGTACGTGCGCGAAGGCGATGAACTGCGTCCGGTGCTTGAAGGGCTGGTGGTGTCCAAAAACCACGGTGAACTCACCAACGGCTGCGAGGGCTATACCCGCAAAATCCGTCGCACCCTCGAAGTCGGGCCTTCGAGTCACCAGGGGTTTGCCGACCTGATCGTCACCACCAGTGGCACAAAAACGAAAACTACCCGGTCCGGCAATCAGTGCATCACCACCACCACGGACCTGAAGAAAAAACAGATCACCCTGACTTATGATGGCCAGCAATACAGCGTCCCCGAAGATCTGCGAGGTTACTGACCCCATGCTCACCGGCCTCAACCACCTGACCTTCGCCGTCGGCGATTTGCCCCGCAGCCTGGCGTTCTATCGCGATATGCTGGGTCTGCGCGTTGAAGCCACGTGGGATGCCGGCGCCTACCTGTCGTTGCCGGGATTGTGGTTGTGCCTGTCGCTGGATTCGCAGCGCAGTACTGCGCCATCCGTCGATTACACCCATTACGCCTTCAGCCTCGATCAGGCGGATTTCCCGCTGTTCGTGCAACGGCTCAAAGAGGCGAACGTGCAGCAATGGCGCGACAACCGCAGCGAAGGTGCGTCGTTCTACTTCCTCGACCCTGATGGCCACAAGCTTGAGGTTCACGTTGGCGACCTGGCTTCGCGACTGGCAGCGTGTCGGTTGAAACCGTACTCCGGCATGCGTTTTTGCGACCCGTCGTGAACAGTCGCAATCGGCTGATATAGACTGGCCACCACGTTTCGCGGTGCTTGCAGGTTTTCCATGACTCCATCGTTGTTACTGGCCGTAATGGCCTCGGGTTTTATCTACGGGATCACGCCGGGACCGGGTGTGCTGGCGGTGTTCGGCATCGGCGCGGCGCATGGCCGACGGGCCGGGGCCGGGTTTCTCTGCGGACACCTGCTGGGGGATGTGATCTGGTGCAGCACCGCGTTGATCGCGATTGTCGGCGCGCGCGAGATCGGCAGCACCGCGTTCGATGTACTCGGCGTGCTCAGCGGCTTGTACCTGTTCTGGCTTGGCTGGCGCGCGGTGCGGGCACAGCGGCGCGACGATGATGCGCCACAGGGCGCGGCGCGTCAGCCATTCTGGCACGGCATCCTGTTCGGCCTGACCAATCCCAAGGCCTACCCGGTGGCGGTGGCGACCTTCACCGCGTTGCTGTCGAGCCGCGCCGAACTGCTCACCTGGTCGATGTTGCCGATGCTCATCGCCCTGAGTTTCCTTGGCGGCCTGCTGGCCTACGCTATTCTGATCGGCGTGGTCGGCGCCCGGCGGGTGCGCACCTTGTATCAACGCCATGAACTGCTGATTACCCGCCTGTGTGGAGTGATGTTCATCGGTTTTGCCGTCAACGCGCTGGCGCATGCGCTGCCGGGATTGCTGCCGAACAAGGCCTGACGTTGCATGCAGGGATGCGCGATCAAAAGGGTCAGGGATGGTGGATCATTGCTGCATTGCCCGGACACCCACGCTGAACCATGGAAAGCCCGAATTCCGCGCCATTGGCGAGTTTCATCGACCTGTTGCTGGACGCTGTTTGCGCAGTCGACAAGCAGGGCCGCTTCGTGTTCGTCAGCGCCGCCTGCGAGCGCATTTTCGGTTACACACCGGATGAGCTGATCGGCCGGCAAATGATCGAGCTGGTGCACCCGGCAGACCGCCAGCGCACCCTCGCCGCCGCCCGCGACATCATGGGCGGCGAACCCAAACACAATTTCGAAAACCGTTACGTGCGCAAGGACGGGCGCATCGTGAACATCCTGTGGTCGGCGCGCTGGTCGGAGGTCGATCAGTTGCGTATCGCCGTGGCCCGCGACATCACCGACCGCAAGCAGGCCGAATCGCGGCAGGCCGCGTTGTATGCGATTTCCGAAGCGGCGCATGCGGCGGAGGATCTGCTGGCGCTGTTCAAGCGCATTCACTTGATCATCGGTGAATGGCTGCCGGCGCTGAATTTTTCCGTGGCGCTGTACGACGAGCACTGCGCGCAGCTGAATTTTCCCTATCACGTCGACGACCACGAATTGCAGCCCGACCAACCGGGCGCGGTCACTGCACGCCTGTGCGCGGAAGTTATCCGTAGCGGTCAGCCGCTTCTTCTGACACCCGACAGCGACGATTCCCCGGCTGATTTTGCCGCACTGGTGGCCGGGCAAAACGCGCCATGCTGGCTGGGAGTACCGCTGAACTCGAAAAACGGCACCATTGGTGCGTTGATCGTCAAAAGCCTGGCCGGTGATGAGCGTTACACCGAGCAGGACAAAGAACTGCTGCAATACGTCTGCGCCCAGGTCGCCACGGCCATCGAACGTCAGCAATTGCACGCCCGCCTCAAGCGCATGGCGCAGTACGACCAGTTGACCCAATTGCCCAATCGCGCATTGCTGCGTGACCGCCTCAAGGCTGCGTTGGCCGATGCTCGCAGAGGCACGGGGCACATGGCGCTGCTGTATGTCGATCTGGATCGGTTCAAGCAGGTCAACGACAGTTTCGGTCACGCCGTCGGCGACATGCTGCTGCAAACCGTGGCCAACCGGCTCAAGGGCTGCGTCCGGGACACCGACACCGTTGCGCGTATCGGCGGGGACGAGTTTGTCATCCTGTTGCACAGCCTTCATGCCGCTGAAGATGCTGACCACGTCGCCGGAAAAATCCGACAGGTGCTGATCCAGCCGATGCGTCTGGATGGCCATAACCTCCACATCGAACCGAGCATCGGCGTTGCTCGCTACCCCGAACATGGCCGCGAAGAACAGCAACTGTTCCGCCATGCCGACCAGGCGATGTACGCCGCCAAACGCCTCAATCATCGGGCGGTGGATATCTGAAATGCTGCGCGCCGTTCGTCGCAGCGCCGGCAACTTTTCTAAACCTTTATCGGTCCGGCAATTCTCAATCTAGGCGGGCACCTGCTCGCGAACGATCAACACCAAGAGGAAGAGAATCATGCCTAACTCAAGAAACTCGAACTCGGGAAACTTCGCCAACGATCGAACGAAGGCGTCTGAAGCCGGTCGCAAAGGTGGGAAAACGACCACCACGACCGTCGATAAAGAACCTGCGAAAACCGAAATGGGCCGCAAGCCCGCGCAGAAATCGAAGTAGTCGGTGAAGTCGTTTTGATTGAGAGGCGGGGGCGCAAGCTCCCGCTTGAATTTGCAGAAAAGGAGGGCGCGACCATGAGCCGGATGGCCACCCGGATACGCCGTTTGAGTTTTATCAGCCTGTTGGGCCTGTTCGCAGGGAGTGCCTTTGCCCAGTCGCCTGCCGATTTCATCAACGATGCGTCGGCCAAAGGCATGGCCGATATCGAAGCCAGCCGCCTGGCGCACCAGAAGTCCGAATCCAAAGAGGTCAAGGATTACACCATCGTCGTGATCAATGACCGCACCACGGCCAACCAGCATCTGGCGAAAATCGCGAAAAAACTCGATCTGCCCGTTGCCCCCCGTGAAGAGATGGCCGACAAGGCCAAGAGCATGATCCCGCAAGTGAAGGACGGTGAGTCTTTCGATCAGGCCTACGCGGCCAGTCAGGTGAAAGCGACCGAGGAAGCCATACAGCAGATCCAGCAGGAGGCGCAGACTACCGATGTGCCTGAGATCAAGGCATTTGCTGACGAAACGCTGCCCAAACTGCAAAGTCATCTGGAAATGGCCCGGGCGCTGCAGGCCAGCCGCTGATACGCCTGTAAATCAAAAGATCGCAGCCTCCGGCAGCTCCTGCACCGTTTTGTGTAGGAGCTGCCGAAGGCTGCGATCTTTTGCTTTTTTTAACTCTACCTAGCAGTCATTCAAATCCTGCTTCGGCTTGCTCTTCTCTCCCAACCCATCAAGGTTGAACACCTCACTTTCGCCCAGGCTGCGGTAATGCTTGCGCAGCGCCTCAAGCTGTTTCAGATCCAGCGATTCCAGGCCCAGCATCGCGTTCTGCGCTTCCTTGTTTACCCGCAGCAATTCATCGAGCTTCAGATGCAGGATGTCGGTGTCACGGTTCTGCGTGTTCTGAATCAGGAACACCATCAGAAACGTGATGATCGTCGTCGACGTGTTGATGATCAGTTGCCAGGTGTCGTTGAAATGAAAAATCGGCCCGCTCAATCCCCACAGAAAAATCAGGATCAACGCCCCCATGAAGGTTTTTGGGCTACCGGCCCACAATGCGAGGGTCTGGGAAATCTTCGCGAATTTCATTGCCGTGTTCCTTATTGGGATTGCCTGAAGTTCAGACAGTGACGGCGTTGCGAAAATTCTGTTTATTGCGGCGGTGCCCCTGAAAAACCGGTCTTGCGACCGGCTTCGTCACGAGTAGGCTCAAGACGTCAGCTCAACCTCAACGTTCCACTTGAAGAACCCGACCGCTTCACACTGCTGATTGACCAGCATGAAACCCACTTCGCACTCGGCGGTGCCGGGTGTTTTCGGGGTGCATGTCCAGAAGTGGTCGTCGGCCTGGCGGCTGCCCGGTTCGGACGGGGTTTCAGGGTTGGGCGCAGGGACGGTGAGGCCGGTGTGAACTTCCAGTTGGGGGGGAGAAAGTACGCTGCCGGTATCGACGGTCATGCGGTAGGCGACCACGCTGTGTTCGGCGATCAGGCTGACGCTCCTGATGCGCAAATGAATGTCGTGGCCCATGGTGACAGGAATTTTGATGTTGCTGTCATTTGTAACTATTTCTTTTGAATTGTCGCCCTTGGCTATAAAGATCAATCCATCGGCAATTTCCGTGGGGTTCGCCGGGTCCTGGCTGGGTGTCGGACCGTGCGAAAGCAGTGATTCGGCATCGACGATCAGCAATACATTCTGCGCTTTGGTGGCGATGCAAGAGGTGGACGGGATCGGTTCGGAAGTCATCATGGATTCCTTTCATGACGTCGCTACAAACTGGCAGCCGCTTCGGTCAAGGCAAGACATCCTGTTCCGGCCCAAGGCGGCAACGGATGGGTGGAGCCCCTCGTTGCCAAGGGGCTCGGAGCATCGTCAGTTGTGAATGGAGATGAACGGGTCCCACGAGCAGCAGCCGATGATCTGACAGTTGCGGTCAACGATCAGGAAGTGGAAGTGGTAGGTCACGCGGCCACAATCCAGGGTCTCGGATGACCAGTAATGGTTATCGACCTTCTGGCAGCTGGGCACGGAGGGGTTTTCGCGGTTTGGCACTGCAACACACGCGGTAGCCTTGCGCGGCGAGGGTGGGGAGATCAGGTCGGCCCCGGCGTTACCAATGAATTTGTAGAAAATGACGGCCTGTTCGAAGCTCTGCGACAGGCTGGTTTCGCGCCAGCGGATCAGGTCGCCGACCTGCGCCTTGAGATCCAGTTCGCCACCGGCCTGGCCGCTGACGACGTTGTCCTGGTTGGTGACCATGTACACATGATGCCAGTCGATCAGCGTGGGATTCTGCGGATCCTTGCTGATGTTTGGATATTTTTTCAGGATGGTTTCGGTGTCGATGGAAACCAGAATATCCGTAACTCGAGACATGGTGAGGCTCCTTTTTTCATAGTGAACGTCGCACTGCAATCCAGGCACGACGACGCTTGCTTGCCGTATGGCTTTTGCGAGCACACTACTGGGGGAACCCCTCGGGCACGAGAACGGGCAGGCCGTGCTCCTTGCACGAAATCATCTGGGTCGGGTTCCTTCCGACTGCCGCAAATTGACTATAGGCAGGATTTTTTTGCTGTCAAAAACGCTTGTGGATGGCTCGACGGACGGTCGCCGAATGCCTGAGAATCGACGAATTGGCGATAAGCACGCTGGCCGCAGACATCCTTTGCAATCAGTGGCTCTGGAACTGCTCGCATGGCTGCCTGTATCGTGACGAACCGCTGCAATGCCCTGACAGGAGAACGCAATGAGTTGGTCCGCCAGACAATACGTCGCTTTCGAAGATGAACGCACCCGCCCGGCCCGCGATCTGCTGGCGGCGATTCCCACGGCACAGGCCCGCGCGGTGATCGATATCGGATGTGGCCCGGGAAACTCCACTGAGCTGCTGGTACAGCGTTTCGAACAGGCGCGGGTCAGCGGTATCGACAGTTCGCCGGACATGATCGACGCCGCACGCAAACGTCTGCCGCAGTTGCAGTTCGACGTGGCGGACATTGATATCTGGGCCGATCAAGGGCCGTTCGACGTCATCTTCGCCAATGCGGTGTTGCAGTGGGTGCCGGACCACGCGTCGTTGCTGCCGGCGCTGGTTGGCAAGTTGTCATCCGGTGGCAGTCTGGCGATCCAGATGCCGGACAACCTCAATGAGCCCTCCCATCGACTGATGCGCGAAATCGCCGCCAACGGCCCATGGGCCGCGAAGCTGCAGGGGGCTGCCGGGCAGCGTACCGAGATGGCGAGTGCCGACGAATACTTCTCGATGTTGCGCCCGCACTGTTCGCGGGTCGATGTGTGGCGCACCACCTATCATCATCAACTGGCGGGTGGAGCGTCAGGCGTGGTGGAGTGGTTCAAGGGCAGCGGCTTGATTCCGTTTCTGACCCCGCTGACCGAAGACGAGCGGGCGCAGTATCTGCAGCAATATCTGGCGGCGGTTGCCGAGGCTTATCCCGCGTTGCCGGATGGTTCGGTGCTGTTGCCGTTCCCGCGGCTTTTCATCGTCGCGACTCGTTAAAATCCCCTCACCACACTATGTGTCTGGCGCGGATCAGCGCTGCGCCGCCACCAACAGCATCATCGGCCGCTCCCGCTCTTCAGCCAGTGCCGGTTGCGCCGCCACCTCAGCATCACTCGGCCCCCATTCGTTGACATGGCGAATGGCAAAACCGGCCGCTATCAACGTATTCAACAGGGTGCCGAGCGTGCGGTGCTGCTTGATCACCCCATCGGCCAACCAATGAGTCACCCGCTCACCTTCCATCTGATAACTGTCCAGCGGCCAGCGCTTGCGTCCGTCACTGTCGATCAACCAGCCCGGCGTGCGCGGGGCCATGAAGATCGGGTGTTCGATGGAAAAAACGAAGTGTGATCCCGGTTTCAACGCGGCATAAAGGTTCGTAAACAGTCCCGGCAGATCCTTGATGTAATGCAGCGCCAGCGAGCTGTAGGCCAGATCGAAACTGCAGGCCGGCAGGTCGAGGTGTTCAAGGTCGGCACGCTCATAGCGGATGTTTGCCGCCGTAGTGGTTTCGCGCGCGCGCTCGAGCATCTTTTCCGAGACATCCAGGCCCAGCACATTGGCGGCGCCATGTTCACTGGCCCAGCGGCTGAACCAGCCATAGCCGCAGCCCAGGTCAACCACGTGCAAATCGTGCATCGATGGCAGCAGCGCCCTTAGCGCCGGCCATTCCGGCGCGGCATCGAGCCCGCCGATGGAGCGGTTCATCTGGCTGTAACCGTGGAAAAACTCGGGGTCGTCGTAAATGTTTTGCGTCATGGGGGAAGTGCTCTTTTGAGTTCGGTCATCAGCGGCACCGTGGCCGCGCCAGGGAGTCCCTCGAAAGTCAAAACGCGTATTCGTCGATGGCCGCGCAGGGGGAGGGCGTGGGTGATGGAGAAATGCTAGCGGGTCATGCTATTCAGTGACCACAAAAAACCGGTCATTACGACCGGTTTCCACGGAATATCTCACAAATAGATGATCAGGCACCTGCGAGCAAACTCTCGTAGGGGATTCGCAAGCCATCATGCAGGCGTTTGATCATCGAGATACTCAGTTTACGTTTGCGATTCAGTACCTCAGAGACCCGTCCACTTGTGCCGATGAACGGCTCAAGATCACGAGGCGTCAAACCTTGCTGATCCATGCGAAATTTAATGGCTTCAATTGGGTCTGAGGGTGGCATTGGGTGATGCAAGTCTTCATATTTCTCGATCAGCAGCGCGAGAATTTCCAACTCATCGCCTTCCGGGGTGTCGATTGCGGCGCCCCACAGTTGCTCCATGCGATTGAGAGCTGCGGCCAGATCCTCCGGGCTTCGAATGGGTTTTATGTTCATTACACGGTCTCCGCATTGATCTCGTCATATTGGGCATGGGTGCCAACGAATCGGATGAAACCGAGCTGTCGTTGATAGTCGACTGCCAGAATCACTCGGTACTTATTGCCACCGACGTTGAATACAACCCTGCCGCCCTTGAGGATGCTGGCCGTTCTAAGCTCAGCCTTCACCTCCTGTGGCGTGCGGTAGGTTGCCTTTTCCATGTGGCGATACCATTCGACCAGCGGAGTCTCGGATTCATGAAAAGATGAATTGCTCTCCCAGAATTGCCGCAAGGTCGCTCTTGCAATTATCCGCATCCATGCCCCCTCCCAGTTTGGGAGATGTTAGTCTTCGTTATGCAGAGAATCAATCTCTGATCCATTGAGTGGCCTAGCTGCCCCCCATGACTTCAGAGTAAGGGGCCTTTGAGAGAGCCGTGGTGTGATTTACTTTTCAAAGCGTAACCAAGAGCAACTCCCGGACACAAAAAAACCGGCCCTATAGGCCGGTTTTTGTTGCTGCATCTCCCGTCATAACCACGACGTGAGACCTGATTGATTGGAGCGGGTAGAGGGAATCGAACCCTCAACTAAAGCTTGGGAAGCTTTCGTTTTGCCACTAAACTATACCCGCTCAGAGCGGCTGACTTTGTACCAGAGTCGGGCGCGGATTTGAAGTTTTTCTTTTGCCCGCAGCGCGTTACAGCATTCAAAACGGTCATTCGCGGGCGAATCTGCAGGTCATCAACGCTGGTTTTTCAGCCCCACAGACGCGCTCGCGACGACACTTCTTCAAATGGCCAATGCATGGTGATCCTGGACGAACGAGTAACGCGTTCGACTCGACTGCTGTGACGGTTTCAGGAAGCCGAGCAGGGCGTTCTGGCTATCGCGGCAGGCAGCTTTATGCTCCATGTCGAGAAAATGCCCGGTGGCCTGCAGCGTCGTGAAGGTGCTTTGCGCCACGTGGTTGCCGAATATCCGTGCGTCTTCGGCGGCGGTGTACTCGTCCCATTCGCCGTTGAGAAACAGCACCGGCACATTGATCTTCTTCGCCGCATTCAGGTAGCACTGGCGATCACTGTGCAACACGTCGTTGATGTGAAAGTGCATCTGCCCGTATTCATGCTCGGCCAGGCTGCTGACGTGGCGGTAATTGAAGCGCTTGAACAACGACGGCAAGTGCTTGCCGATGGTGTTGTTCACCAGGTGCCCCACGCGATCACCATCGCGGCTGCCGAGGTAGTCGATGCCTCGCTCGAGGTAATCAAGCATGTGCGCATTGATCACCGGCGAAAACGAGCTGATCACGGCTTTTTCGATACGCCTTGGCTGGTGGGCGAGGGCGACCAGGGTGGCCGCGCCGCCCCAGGAAAACGACAGCACGTGTTCGGCGCCGAAGTGGTCGATGAGCTCCAGCAGGA
>Ga0153921_1000522_pt1 | contig 20203 bp, 16 predicted proteins | sample TSNJ005MetaG_FD_104691 | JGI IMG/M metagenome (GOLD analysis project Ga0153921, IMG submission 104691) | Attine ant fungus gardens microbial communities from New Jersey, USA - TSNJ005 MetaG | ecosystem: Host-associated > Fungi > Mycelium > Unclassified | place: USA: New Jersey, Brendon T. Byrne... | reverse complement strand
TAAATATGCGCAGAACGTACAGAGTAACGGTTTGCACCGAAGGTGTGAACTGTTACCGCACAGATAGGAGTTATTATGAATGAGAATGCGACAATAGAAAATATCATACGCCGTCGTATGCACGGTCTGTATTTGTCCCGGAGGTGTAATGACCTGGAAAAGCTCTCTCACGATCTGCTTGGTCTGCACAGTTGGTTCTACAGAAATGTGCCGTTTTCCGCGCTGATTCGTGGTGCTGATATCAGTGGTTGGAAGACCCGGCTGACTAAGACCTGGCTTTATCGTGGAACGCTTCATGGTGTGGTATACGAAGATTTGCCGGAGCTGCTTGCGCTGTCTGCGGGTGAGCAAAAGGATGGATATTTCTCGTGGCTCGCTAAGGCTCATGGCGAAGAACTGATTCGTGACATTGCAGATGAAGTGATCGGGCTTATGGAGGATGGCGTATACTCCCGTACGGAGTTTCGTAAAATCTTTGCTGGCCGTTATGAACCGAACGTCATTGAAAGTGTTTTCTCGTCCTGGGGCGGCATATTTGTACATTTGGCACGGATGGGACAAGTTGCGTTCAGGGATATGACGAGCCGTGATTTTGACCTTATAAGTGCGGAACCTGTTTTAAGCTTCGATGAAGTCCTGCCGGATTTAATCGACAGATATTTCCGCGCATACGGTCCTGCGACCCTCTCAGATGCAGCGTACTTCTTCGGTATCAGCAAAGAGGATGCAAAGCAGCTTAAAAACCTGCCGCTTGAGGACTTCGGCCGTTTGGATTTTGGCGGCAAGACGTACTATTACAGTGAATATGACGGGGTGGATGATATTCCTGAGCTTACCCTGCTTTCAGGCTTTGACCCGATAATCGTATCCTACACCCCGGATCACCGTTTCAGCCTGCCGCAAGAATATAAAAGTAAAGTGATTCTGAAATCTGGCATTTGCCTCCCGACAATCGCCGTAGATGGACAAGTCGCAGGTGTGTGGAATATTAAAAAGAAAGAGCCCACCCTTGCATTTTTCACACCACAGCCGAAACGCATAGAATCCGCCGCATTTGAGATGGTGGAGTCGATAAATTGGCGGACAAGAGGTGTAATATAAATGAACACTCTATTAATATACATTATTAAGCAAGGGAGAAATCTCCTTTTTATTCCTCACTACAAACAAATAGATACACAGGAAGGTGGTCCCTGCCAGAATCAGGGTGACTATTTTATAGGGTAATATTTCACCCAGTGCGCCGGCGACCAGCTGAGCGGCCATGGCATATAGGTAGATCATAGTACTGATGATGGCATTTACACGTCCCCGAACGTTAGCCGGTATATAATTCTGGACGGCGGCTTCCCTGATGGTTGCTGTATTGATTCCCAGAAAGCCGCATAAAAAGCGCAGAACCAACATAACCGGATAGGGTAGAAATAACAGAGCCATATCACAGATTTCATATATTTTATACACAGACTTTGTAATCTTGTATTTCATTTTAGCAGGAATCTTTATGAAATAGTGTATGACACCTCCGATCATGCGACCCACTGTTTCCGCAGAAATCAATAGGGAGTACATTGTTGTTGTCAGGAGAGGCGAGCTTTGAAAGGCGGCCATTATCATAGTGGAAATTCCCTGAGCAGCGCCATTTGTTACAGCAGAATAGTAATAAAGATTTCTGAGCCCTTTTTCCTTCTTCAAATATCGAAAACCCTCCAGCAAATCATTTCTATAGGCTATTAAATTTTCTGTAAATGTCTTCTTTTCTGTTTTTGTTTCAGAATACTCATTTTTTTCATAAGGCGGTTTGATCAGCAATTCAAAGGAGGCAGCCAACAACAGCAAAATACCTTCTATTAACATAATCGTCTCAATGCCTGCTCTCACATACAAGACAGCAGCAACCGGGGTGATAAGTGCTGTAACGGTAGGATAGATCATGGAGGATATGGTATATCCTTTTTGAGCAAGACCTTCGGGAATCAAATCCGGATAAAATGCCGTATAGGTCAGATTATAAACAGTACCGATGCTGCTGGTAATGAAGCCAAAGAGCAGATACATTTCATAAGAAAAAGCAAAACCCCGGAGATAGAACTGGAAGAGAAGATACAAAATCCCACATATGTAATCCAGTGCAACGATCACCTTACGTTTATCACAATGATCCACATAGGGAGCAATTAATACCGGCAGTAGGATACTGGGAATATAGGTAATGGCAATCAATGAGCTGGAGAGCCAGGTTGAGGCGGTCTGGTCAAAGACAACCAGACCAAACGCCAGATTCATTGCTACACCGCCTATGGAACTGATGATTGTTCCTAAGGTGATGATGGTAAAATTCTTTGTCCATAATGTTTTTTTCATATAAACTCCATTCTGATTGCTATAATCTATTGATACAAGCTACAGTAGTGATTCATAGCAACATTACAGTTCACACAAGCGGTGCAAATAGTAACATAATACCCTCTGAACTGTGACATGGCTGTAATCTTATTTTATCTCTCAATAATTATAACATTATGTTTAAAATAAAAAAATAAGATGGTTTTGAGAAAATTTCCACAAAACCAACCATTTAAATAACGTTAAATCAGTTATAAGAAGAAAATGAGCAAAGTAATAATAGCAAAATGAAAATATAGGAGTTCAAATTCAGAATTGTATGGTGATTTCTTCTGTTATCCGCAGGGCATCCTTATAACAGCGATGATAGATATAATATTGAATCAATTGTTTACCATGAAAAACCTTATGTCCAAAGCTTAACGGTTCAGCGGAATGATTATAAATATATGCAAGCAGTGATCCGTACTCCTCGTTATCCATATAATCCGTATCAAGTTTTAATCTTACCAGGCGGATGATATCATGATAAATGGTATGCGTCTTATCCTGTTCTAATTGCATTTCGGCAATAGAAAGGTATTTTTCCGCTTCCTTATATTTATGAAAAGAAATATAGCATACTGCAAGTTTATGGCAGAGCATGATGTCAGTATTATTTTCTGCCAGTTCCAGAGTTTTTAACAGATATGGCAGGGCTTTTTCATATTCCTCGTACTCTGTATAAGTGGCACCGATATTATAATATACATCTTTTTTAGTCTGACTATAACTCGATCTGCATAAGTTCAGAGTCCTGTTAAATGCAAGGAACATATTGTCCAGATTTCGATAGTTGGAATAATTGACTCCAAGCAGCACGGAACTTCTGATCATATAAGCCAGATTCCCTTCATCAGATGCCAAAGCATATGTCTCTTGACAATATCTGATAGAGTCAGAATAATAACCTGCCTTAGAGTAGGCAGAAGCAATATCAAATGTAATCATGGAACAATTTTGAAAGGCCTTAGCCTGCTGATAATATTTAATTTCCTGGTTAATATCTGTTTCCGCATAGCCTTTTTCTTGGTAATAAATGAATTTTTGCTGATTATCCATAAAAGAAAGATAATGCTCCAGTTCACCCAATATGCTCTGACACAGCAGCTGGTCATAATCATCCTCTTTTACCGCCGCCTCCTGAAGCAGGAATAATGAATACCAGATATGCAATTCGCTGTATTCGTATTTTTCTGCATTTTCAAGAATGTGATTTCGCACTTCCTCTGGATTATCACAGAAGAAATTATGCTCGAAATACTGACGAAAATATTCCAGTCCCTGATTCAGCATTTCAGGATCATCATAATAAATAAGATCCAGAGCCTTTAACAACGCATCAATGATTTCCTTACCAGGTGACACAAGTCCCTGCTCTATCTTACTCAAATAAGAGACTACACAGATTCCCCTGCATAGTCCTTCCTGAGAGTAATTTTTTTCAAGCCTTCTTTTCCTGATCAGCATTCCCAAATATTTGTCCATAGTCAATGAAATATCACTTTCGTATATTGGTCTGTAATGACTTCAGTATAATGTATTGTTAGACTCTTTGTCAAAAATTATATTGAAAAACGACTTTACGTCAATATATCTGTTCTATTGTGAAAGTGGCAGACACCAGATATTTTCGAAAAATGTAGATGAGGTAATCTATATACTTCCCGACTCATAAGTAAATCCTTGCCCGTGAACATCTGATACTGTATAAACTATCATAAACGCCTTTTCGTCATAATTATTCACAATCGTAAGCAGCTGCTGATAGTTTTTGGAATCCAAAGTGACCATTAACATTTGCTTTTCCTCTTTATTATATGCTCCGATCACTGGAACTATCGTAACACCTCTGCCGATTTCATGTAAAATATCGTGAATAATTTCTTCGTTCCTGTCACTTAAAATATATACCGTTTTTTTCTTATTTGTACCTGATTCAATATAATTCATTGTAACCGAAGTTATAAAGATAGAAAATACAGCATAAAAAAATGATTCCACATTAAATACAAATAAACTCAGAACTACTACAATACCATCTGTAATAAACAATCCAACAGACGTATTAACCTTAAAATACTTTTTCAGTATCAGCGGCGGTATCGAAGTACCTCCACTGGATGCTTTGTTCCGATATAGCAAGGAGACTGCCATTCCAAATATTACACTGCCGACAATCATGGAAAGCATGACATCCTCAATAATTGTAACATGGGGAATGACTCCTATAAAGACTGGAAGTGAAATAGCACCAATAACCGTATTGAAAAACACTTCTTTTCCAAGAAAGATAAATGTTATTACGAGGATCGCCAAATTGAAAATAAGTATTACAATGGAACGGTCTAATTGAAACAGCTCTTCCAAAATAATAGCCAGACCGGTAATTCCTCCGGCAGCTATATTATGAGGTCCCAAAAACATGTTGACACAAACCGCTATTAATATGATTGCCAGTGTTATTGATATAAACTTTTTGATGAATTTACCCATAAAAACCCCCATCTGTGCACTTGACTGCAATTTATATATGTACTTAATCTTCCTTATATTTGAATTTTTATGCATTCGATTTTTGATATGAGGTCTTGGGCTGCTTCTGTCAATTTGTAACGCTAAATTACGTAAAGAGCATTTATTCTAACGAACATTATGCAAGCCAATCTTTAGCTTTGTGCAGAAAAGGAGATAAACCAGCTACGTTGGTTTATCTCCTGTATTTGGTGAATGCCATGAGGTCAAATACTTCGTAGCTTGCTGCGGGGTATTTAATTGATTTATGTAGATATTAAGAAGGTTTTTTCACTATAAATAAGAAATACAAAGTGCGTATAAGCTTATTGCGTTAATTATGAAGAAACGGTATAAACGTACCGGCAAGAGATGGGTAAATAAAACTACTAATTGCAAAGTAGTGCCATAATCAATAATATAAAAAAGGTAACACAATTCATATTGTGTTACCTCTTTTACATTATTATTATCGGTATTATAAAGTAAAACTTTAGAGGTAAATGAAAAAAAAAAAATTATACCGAAACCAAGGAGGAACCAATGAATACTGTACAACCGATAAGGGATCTGAACGATTTAACACGCTTTAAAGATTTTTACCTGAACGTAAAACCTGACAAGAGAAACTATCTGCTGATTATCATTGGGCTTAATACAGCATTACGTGTGTCTGATATTCTGAATTTATGCTGGGAGAATGTGTATGATTTCCGGTTACAGAAATGGCAGGAGCATATTACTATAATTGAACAGAAGACGGAAAAACACACATCTATCTACCTGAACATGAATGTTCAAAAAGCGTTGGAGGGGTATAAATATCAGTTGGAAGAGCAGGGAAACGGCATAGTATGTTCTGAATACATATTTAGAAGCAATGGCAAAACAAGCTATCCTATTTCCAGGGTTCAAGCTTTCCGAATCGTGAAAAAGGCGGCAGAAAAGTGCAATATAGATGGAATCATCAGCTGTCATTCACTGCGGAAAACCTTTGGTTATCATGCATGGAAGCAAGGCGCTGCCCCTGTACTTCTTATGAGTATTTATAATCATTCTTCTTTTCGGGTCACATGCCGTTACCTGGGTATTGAGCAGGATGACAAAGATCAGGTCTTCCAAAATATTATCCTTTAATGATATGCATTCGTTACAGTTTAAGCCTAAATGACATTGCCTTCTGAATTGTAACATTCCGTCTGTATATTGAATACTGAAACTCCTAATGTAAAAGAGGTAACACAATATGAATTGTGTTACATGATACAAATAAGACTTTAGTAACAGTCACATTTCTCACATGCAAATAATCACAATTCAAGGAGGAAAAATATGTTAAGAATGTCAGTATCTGTAGAAGAATATCTGATGATTGGAGAGGATATAAAAATCGTTTTCCTTGGTGGTACCGGAAAGCATATGAGGATTATGGTGGACGCTCCAAAAGATGTGAACATTGTAAGGAGCAGTGTGATTGCTAAGAACATCACAGATCCTGAGGAAAGAGAGAAGCTTCCGAAATACTACAGACAGGAGGAGCAGCCTCAGAAGTTCAAGAAAGATAAGCAAAATATATCAATCGTTGAAAACCGGGTCAATAATCAGTAAGAAAGAATTTCAAGTTAGTAAACCGGAAACCTAGGGCCGGATTATTATAAAACAATTGTAAACGGATTTACAAGAAAAACACAAACACATGGAGGTAAATTTTATGGTAGTAAAACACAATTTAACAGCAATGAATTCTAACAGAATGCTGGGTCTGACCACAACGGCTCAGGCTAAGTCCACCGAACGTCTTTCTTCGGGTTATAAGATCAACCGTGCAGCTGATGACGCGTCAGGCTTATCCATCAGTGAGAAAATGAGAAAGCAGATCAGGGGTCTGACACAGGCATCGGCCAATGCGCAGGATGGAATCAGTGCAGTACAAACGGCAGAAGGTGCTTTGAATGAAGTGCATGATATGCTTCAGAGAATGAATGAACTGGCTGTTAAGGCAGCTAACGAAACCATGTCCGAGTCCGATAGGCAAGATGTGCAGAGAGAAATGGATGCTCTGGTCACTGAAATTGACAGAGTATCTGAGACTACCAAGTTTAATGAGACCTATTTGCTTAAGGGAGATTCTAATGGAAAGGTATCAAAGGATTATTCTTATAAACCAGCAGATGTTTTAAAAGACACCTTATATTATGTAAAGGGTACTGAAGTAAAAACTATTGAGAAGGGAACACTGTTCTCTGCATTAGATACTTCACTCACCTACTTTTCAAGTAATGCAGGTCAACAAGTAGGCGAAGCTTATACAGAAGTGGCAGCATTTACAACCCAAAAGGCGGTCACCAGTACCGATTACTATATGGCTGATGCCAATGGTGATTTTTATTTAGTAGCAGCTGGAGCTGAGTATAATAATGCAGTAACCTATTATACTGTTGAATTTACGACTAATGGTAGCATTTCATCTGCATCGCAGACTGATGCACTTACTGCTACAGGTTATTTTGCATCCAAAGATGTCTATGATAAAAATGGCAATAAGATATCAAATGATACTTATTTAGGAACTACTTTTACAGCAACCTATTATAGCAGTATAGGTAAGGGCATTCTTAGCAGCAATGATGCAGTTACTTTGGCTGATTATAAAACATCTGACTCAATACAGTTGACAGATGCAGATGGTAACGAAATTGCTGCCAATGGTTTGTACGCCTACTTTAGCGAAGATGGTAAATATTCGGGAAGTGGACTTTATTTAAAAGTCGGAGATTCGCTGAAAATAGCTACACAAGAAGATATTAATGAAATGATAGATGTAGGAACTAAGGATACGGGTGTTTTAAATCTGAGCCTGCATGTAGGTGCGGATGCAACATCCAATAATCAGATCTCTCTTAAAATTGAGGCTATGAGCGCTAAGAGCATCGGTATTGAGGGAATATCTGTTTCCGGTAAGGATGGTACAAATGCTCTGAATGCCATTGAAACGATTAGTGCCGCATTAAAACAGGTATCACAGCAGCGCTCTACTTTAGGTGCCACCCAGAACCGTTTGGAACATACCATCAGTAATCTGGATAATATTGTTGAGAATACTACATCAGCAGAGTCTGCTATCCGCGATACGGATATGGCTACTGAAATGGTAAAATACTCTAACAACAGTATTCTGGCACAAGCGGGTCAGTCAATGCTGGCACAAGCCAACCAGTCTAATCAGGGTGTATTGTCACTTTTGGGTTAATCTCTTATCATCAAACAGAAAGGACGGTATTCGTATCGTCCTTTCTGTTTACAATCATTTCAACTGTTAATACGGAGGTAACGAATGCAGAGTACAAAACCGATGCTGTCTATTTCCTTACTGGCATCCAATAGAAAAAAGACAATACGGAATTGCCTGGAGTCCTTAAAACCCATTATGGAACAATTACCATGTGAATTAATAATTGTGGACACCGGATGTGATGAGGAGGTGCGTAATATTCTTATGGAATATACACAGCACATTATTCCATTTACTTGGTGTCATGATTTTTCGAAAGCAAGAAATGTTGGACTGAAAGAGGCTGTGGGAGAATGGTTTTTATTTATAGATGATGATGAATGGTTTGCTGATGTTACCGAAATCGTTGATTTTTTCAAGTCCGGAGAATACAAAAAATATGGTCAGGCCTGCTATATCATACGTAATTTCAAGGATTACCAGGAAAGACAATATACTGACTCCTGGGTATCCAGAATGATACGTTTGGATAAGGATACTCAATTTGTAGGTAGCATCCATGAATACCTTAGTCCGATGAGAGGTGCCTGCAAGCTCCTGCATTCGTCGGCAAAACACTTTGGATATATTTATAATTCAGATGAAGAAAAATATAAGCATTCTCAGCGGAATATTTCTCTGCTGTTGGAGATTCTGAAGAAAGAAGAGAACAATTCCCGCTGGTGGATGCAACTTGCTCAAGAGTACTATGGTGTAAAGGAGTATCAGAAATTACATGACATATGTCAGGATGCAATCGTACAGTTCGTGAGTAAGAGTACCGAGATAATCAACAGAGAGCGTGGAACTTTTTACATGGGAAGGATCATGGCAAACATTAGCCGTTATATGTACGACGATGCTGAAAAGGATTACGAAAAAGCGATTGCAGACAAGAGGAACACGCAATTTTGTCAGGCGGCTCTTCATGCAAAGGGATCGGCCATATATATTAAAAAGAAGCAATACCACAAAGCAGAGAGCTGTTGTCGGCAATACCTTGATATATATGATAAATTGAACGAACTGCATGATAAGGAAGAAGAGCTTATGAAGCAGGGAGGTTTCTTTGTCAGAGATGCTTTTAGTATGGAAGAGAGAAATAACGTTTATTCCTATTTGATTATCTGCGGTCTGAAGGGAATGGACAGCAGCGTACTTAAGCAATATTTTGACAAGATGGAATGGATGAATGCCATACTATATGTTTCCTCAGAATTAGTACCTGCCATAGTGGAATATTTTGCAGAAGCTGAGTATGATAAATACTTTTCAGAAGTTGCTGATGTCCTTATTAATCGCAGGGGTGTTAAAGAGAAAGTTATCAAGGAGATACAGAGAATTGAAAAAGAGGGAACAACACAAGAGGGTTTTAAACGGCTTGTAAGAATATTTTCCCAGTTAGAATCGGAGAACTATTACATTTACTATTTGAGAATTTTCTATGCGTGGCATACAGATCATACTCTGACACTTAACGAAGATTTAAAAGCTTTGTTTTCACGCGTGGTGGATATTTTTCAGTTGCCGGTCATCATCTGGAATATAGCAGAAGCTAATAAGATAGATCTGGAGCCTATGTTTCTTGATATATCCTTTGACCAGTGGAAAAAGGGAGTTGATTCCTTTATGGAGAATTCCGATTTAGACAGTGTGGAATTCCGCAGGGAAATAATAACGATCCAATGTAAACAAAGCAATGCGAGATATGATTATTTTATGATGAAAGCGGCGGAAGCACAATTGGTTTATGGAAAATCCCGGGATAGCTATGAGAAACTGCGCGAACTGTTAGAAGAATATACGGAAAGAACGATTACATATTACAGTAGATATTTTAAAGAAATCGCTTTTCAGGGAGAAATGGAATTATTACCTTTGTCTTGCCGTGCTGCGGTTTCAATAGGACGTGCAATGGAATCAGAAGCGGCGATGGATTCAGTTAAAACATTACAGCTTTACAAGGATTGTATTGGTATTTTCCCTTCCCTGGATAAAACGTTGAAAACCTATTGTCAATTATATAAGAAGAAAGAAGAAGATAAAATAACTGAGTGCAGAGAGGCAAGAGAGGAGATGCAGGATTTGCTTAATGAGTTAAAGAAAAAGGTGATTTATCTGGCAGAGAATGGAATGAAAACGGATGCACTTAAAACATTAAATCAATTAAAAGTATATATATCGGAAGAAGAATTCCATGAGCTGGAAAAGGAACTATTCAAGAACGGTATATATAGACAATAAAACATTAAACCTAAGGATAGATAGATGATAAAGCTGAGCTTGCGAAGCCAAAAATGGTATGCATTTCACGACTATTGATTTTAAGCTCTTCAAGGCGTAAATGAAGAATATACGAAAAACTATGGAAGGTAATAAACGATGATAAATAAAGTAGCAAAGCATATTAAGCCTATGCTTAAAACTCTTGAAGAGACAGTAGTATATTTTCAAAGCTTAGAACAAAATGATGATTATGAAATAATTACAGATACAATTGAATTTGTATCAACGATTATTGCGGCTGTTGGTGATGAATCAATTGAAGCCGTCATTGCAGGGAATAGGTTAACATCTCTGCTAAAGACTAAGAATTTTAAGGACTTATCTGAGTGTATAAATACATTCGTTGCTGCTGTTAATTCGATACCGCTACAGTATAAGGTTGTTTTTTTGCCTTACTATGACAATACATGGTTCAGTCTTGAAAGTATATATGAAGCGTTTACTTCCGACCCGATGTTTATAACTGAGATTGTGATTATACCAATAAACCGCAACACGCCAAATGGGTGTTTATTTGTGTATGAGGACTATCTGACACCGCAGGGGATACCGAACACTTATTATGAAAAATACAGCTTTGAAGCAGATGAGCCGGATATTGTATTTTATAACAATCCGTATGAAGGTGTTAATACCCCGAAATTTTATACACAGAATTACAAGCGGCATGTCGGACTTATGGTATATGTACCATACTATGTTGATGCGGCATTTTATCGAAACGGAGCCAGCAAAAAGCTGTTATCAAATGCCGCTGTGCTTTCGGGACATATAAATGCAGATATTATAATCGTAAATGGAAATTGTATAAAAGATTGTTATATAAACTATCTGACTTACTCTAAGATGGTGGCATTGGGTAGTCCAAAGACGGATAAGTTGATATATTCAATGGAAAAAAACGAATATCCGAAAAATTGGGATTTTCATTTGACCGGTAAGTGTGTACTGTTCTGCAACACACATTATACTTGGTTTAATAGTTATAACTCTATATTTCTTAAGGGTTTACAAGCTCTTTTCAACTATATTTTGAAATCGGCGGATCTGGCTCTTATTTGGAGACCTCATCCGCAGACTTTTCTTATGGTAAAAGATAGCATCAATCCAGAAGTAAAAATTTTTCATTCACTTTTAGAGACAGCCGCAAAAAGCGAGAATATAATTTTGGACACTACTACTGATATGTGTGCAGCGTTGGTACGTTCAGACATTATACTTTCAGGATACTCGTCAATTATCACAGAAAGCCTCTTTTTGGATAAACCTATGTATTTTTGGGGATATGATCCACACATAGCGCCATACATGGAAACAGAAATCAAAACAGACGGAAAATCCTACTATAATGCGCGCAAAAAATACCGATATGATATTACTAGAATTATGCCTTGCATGGAAATGGAAACTGACGAACTAACGGAACAGGAGTTCGTGGATCAATTTATAGAGATATTTTCAAGCGAAGAATCCCAAATAGAGAACTTGTTTTTATCAAAAATACGAAAACTTGTAACTGATTTCAGAGCAGGCATAGATATCTATAAAGAGGAGCGAAATCGTATGATTGCAAAAGAATATGTCAATATCGGCCAATGTGGCGTTGCCATTCATAACTACATAAAACAAAATATTTCAGGAGGCAAAAAATGAAGAAAGTACTTGTATTTGGGGTTTTTGATCTGTTTCATTTCGGACACCTGCGCTTGCTGCAACGTGCGCGTAACCTTGGCGACTATTTAATTGTAGCTGTGCAGGATGACGAATACGTTGTCAAATATAAACCACCAGGGTCTATGGAGTCTTTATACAATACTGAGGAGAGGGTGGAAATGATTCGCTCGCTTCGTATTGTCAATGAAGTCATCGTTTACAAAACCGTAGCAGACAACATACGGGAAATAGACTTTACCATTTATGTGAAAGGTCCTGATAATATGCACGAAGGTATACTCTCCGCAGTGCAGTATTGCGCAGAAAATAATAAAGAGGTCGTCACATTGCCGCGAACAGATGGCATTTCATCAACGTATATCAAGCGTCTGCTTGATGATTTTGTGAAAGGAGATATCAATGGACAGGAATAAGGTTAAGGCTTTTTGGGAAACTCGCGCTAAGCTGACCAATTTGCCACGTATTGAAAGCGTGGTTAACTTTGAAACGGATAAGAACCGTGCGGATTCCCGAATAAATGCGGAAATAGCTTGTATCAATAACCATTTTCCTATAAACCCAAAGGATACGATCATTGATTTGGGAGCGGGAAATGGGCAATGGAGCATACGTTTTTCATCTAATGCAAAAAAAGTGATAGCAGTTGAATATACGTACGGTCTTATCGAAACCGCAAAGCAAATTGCGTCACAACAAGGCGTTTCTAATATTGATTTTATCCACTGTGCTGCAGAGATGTTTGTACCTTCCGAACCTGCCGAAGCTGTGTTTGTTTCTGGACTGTTCAACTATTTGGATGACGAACAATATATACGGCTTCTTGATAATATACCTGCTATGCTCACCCCAGATTCGGGTCATCTTTTCCTTAGAGAAACTGTTAGTACGCTTGAGCATGACTATATTATTGACAATGAATACTCCGAGGCTCTTGGAACCAATTACTTCTCACTTTACAGAACAGATAGGAGGATTGTGTCTGACATTCAATCACGGGGAATGCAGTTAATTAAAAAGGGATTCTTTTTTGAAGATGGTTCTTTTTTGAACAAATGGACTGAGACGAGACTAATGTTTTTTCTTTTTGTGAAATGCTGATCCTATCATTTTAAACGTTTCGCGCACAAATGCTATATATTGTGTGAAATACTTATTAAGCGGTTGCATGCTGTAGGGCATGCAGCCGTTTGATTTATAGGTGTTTCAAGGTGCAACATTTTTATTATGGGTTACAGCCAAAAGAGAGTAATTTACTATTACACATTAATATGTTACAATTTAATTATCACAACTGGAAAATTAAGGACAGATTCTTTGGAATTTGAAATAAGAAATCATCAGAAAACATGATTACCAGTAATCGGGGCATAATAAGAATTCAATATATATATAAAAGGATGGATACAAATGGCAATTTCTGCTGAACCAAAAGGGAATCAAAATGCGGAGGACGCATCCGCTGACTTAAAAATAAAGAAAATCCGGGAGAAGGCAGCCCGCCGTGACTGGTATAAGCTTGATCTGTCTGCGATCGTTTATCCCACTCTGCAGAGGAAGGATTTTTCTTCCGTATACCGCTTGTCTGTACTGTTAAAGGAAGATATCCTGCCGGACTTGCTGCAGGCTGCGGTGGACATTACCCTGCCAAGATTTCCCACCTATAAGGTTGCGATCAGAAAAGGATTATTCTGGAGGTATCTGGAGCTGAATAACAGGCCTGGTCCCTTTGTGAAGCCCGATGTCAGGAATCCCTGTCAGCCTATGTATTTTAAAGCAAATAACCGTTATCTCATCAGAGTATATTATTATAGGAATCGGATTTCACTGGAGGCACATCACAGCCTGGGGGACGGTACAGGGGGGATGTGTCTGCTGCAGACCCTTACGGCAGTGTATCTGCGCCTGTTGGGGCATGAGATCGATATTGAGGGATTTGTCCTGGATGTAGAGGAGCAGCCGGATCAGGAAGAGCTGGAAGATGCCTATATAAAATATGCCAATGCCAAGGTAAGACCGCCAAGACCGGGAGAAAAGACCTACCGCATCAGGGGAACAAAGGAACCCTTTTATACGCTGAATATCGTGGATGGGATTATGGATGTTACGGAGGTTCTTGCAGTCTCAAAGCGGTATAAGGCAACCATGACGGAATATCTTAATGCAGTACTTTTATATGCTCTTTTGAAAAAGCAGGAAAGTGCCCGGTATATAAGCCTGAAGCCGGTGAAGATAGCTATGCCGGTAAATTTAAGACGCTTTTTTCCTTCCAATACATTGCGGAATTTCATAACCATGATTTATCCTGGAATTGATCCGCGGCTGGGGGAATATACATTTGAAGAGATTGTAGTTCATGTGCATAATTATATGCGCTATTATGTTAATGAAAAACTGCTTAGGGGTGATATTACCACCAATGCTGCAACCCAGAGTAATCCATTTATCAGGGTAGTACCTTTATTTTTAAAAGATTTTGTGGTCAGACAATTTTATACCAAGGTACAGGATCAGAATTCCTCTGCCGGTCTGACGAATATGGGCGCCCTGCATGTTCCGAAAAGCATGAAACCTTTTATAGAACGGTTTGACATTTATATGGGACAGCCGTTTTCTACCCGTACGAATTGTGCAATTATCAGTTATGAGAGTATACTTACCATTAATTTTGCCAGCAGTATCATTGAAGCGGATGTGGAACGCTATTTTTTCCGTAAGCTGGTGGAGGATGGTATTCATGTAAAGATAGAAAGCAATCGGAAATTTATAGAAGAATAAATTACCCAGGAGGAGGATGATTATGTCATATTGCGTAAATTGCGGAGTGGAACTGGACCGGTCACTGGAAGCATGTCCCTTATGTAATGCACCGGTAATAAATCCCAGAGAACTGGAACTGGAATTGGAGAAGGCACAGCCCTCCTTTCCCACTGAAAGCGGAAATGTGGAAGCGGTAAAACGTAAGGATATGGGAATCCTGATGACCACCATCGCTGTAGCAACAGCAGTAACCTGCGGGCTGCTTAATCTGTTGATATTTGACAATGTCCCATGGTCGCTTACTATAGTCGGCCTGTGTGTGGTATTGTGGGTTATCATGATTCCTGTTGTGATTAATACGAGGCAGTCTGTTTATGTGTCGATTCTGTTTGACGGAGCGGCAGTAATCCTGTATTTATATATGATATCCTATATGACACTCAGCCGTGAATGGTTTTGGGAGTTGGGGATCCCGATCACGCTGTTGGTCGTGGCGGTAGCGGAGCTTTTTATCATATGTGTGAATAAGCTGCCCAAATCCATACTGCTGCAGGCGTTTTGTTTTATTACAGCGGCTGCCATTATCTGTATCGGATTGGAAATATTTATAGACAGATATTTATATGGAGAGATATTATTAAGCTGGTCAGCCATAGTACTGACCATATGTGTTATTGTTGATATTGCCATCGTAACCATTCTTTCCAGAAGGCGGCTGCGGAATGCGGTACGTAAAAGACTTCATTTTTAACCAGCCACAGGATGAACCGTTACACACAAGGATTTGCCGAATAATCAGTTGTAGAATCAGTACAAGTTATTATCCGGCACAGTCAGGCTGCTGCAGCAGCAGAAATGAGGTAATATGGCAGCTGAAAAAAAGAACCAAAATCGAATGCAACTGATCCGCCGGGTACATGGTATGGTGGAAAGTACGGATATAGAGAAACACCGGCAATCTCAGGACCAGCTGGGAGCACTTTTATCAAATACAAAGGATATCCGGTATCAGGAGATATTTATTGAGGAAATGTCGGGGGAATGGGTTAGTGTAACAAGGCCTCATATGCGAAAATATGTGATATTGTATTGTCACGGCGGCGGGTATTCCACCGGCAGCAGTATTTATGCAAGGACACTTACCTCCAAACTGGCTATGTCAACGTCCATGGATGTATTAAGCTTTGATTATCGTCTGGCTCCGGAAAATCCGTTTCCGGCTGCCTTACAGGATGCTTTGAAGGCCTGGAATTATCTTATGCTGTTGGGTTATGGCGCACGGGATATTATCATTGCAGGGGATTCGGCAGGCGGTAATATGGCGCTTGCAATGGTTCTTAAGTTAAAGGAGGATAAAAGGATTCTTCCCAAAGGTCTGGTACTGATGTCTCCCTGGACAGATCTGACTTCTTCCGGGCTTACAATGGAAAGCAAGGCAGAGATTGATCCGGTCCTGAACTGGGAGTATTTAAACCGCATGATAACGGCTTATGCAGAAGGACTGGATCTGAACAATCCTTATATTTCCCCGCTTTTTGGTGACTTTATGGATTTTCCGCCCACCTATATACAGGTAGGTGAAAATGAACTTCTGTTAAGTGATGCAAAAAGACTGCATAAGAAAATGGCAGATTCCGGTGTATCTGTAAAAATAGAGTGTTTTGCGGGTATGTGGCATGTATTTCAGATGACACCCTTTAAAGCAGCATATGAAGCTATGAATAAAATTGCTGAATTTATATTCGAGATTGCCAGATAATGGCGATATTTAGTAATGAATGACAATTTATTGGGAAAAGAAACAGGAATCCGGTAAGAAGCGAAAAGGAATATATGATTTCATGCAGAATATATAGAGTAGGAGAATATTTTGCAGGAGTATCCTTATCCGGTATTCCTGTTTCTTCTATTGTCACGATGATTGCCCGGAGAAGGCAGATGGTTGCCGTTCAGCACCTGCTGTATAACTGAATGGTAACGGCGGATGGAGATATGCATGACAATAAGAGAACAATTGGAGCAATGGGAACAGGAGCATTTAAGCAGGTACGCTTCCTTAAGTATTCATACCAGGGGGCGGCTGAGAGAAGAAGAAGAGTGCGACATAAGACCTGTATTCCAGCGCGACAGGGATCGTATCCTTCATTGTAAAGCCTTCCGGAGACTGAAGGATAAGACCCAGGTATTCCTGACACCGGAAGGGGATCATTATCGAACCAGACTGACACATACACTGGAGGTTTCGCAAAATGCCCGTACAATTGCAAAGGCCCTGCAGCTGAATGAAGAGTTGGTTGAGGCGGTTGCACTTGGCCATGACTTGGGGCACACACCCTTTGGCCATGCAGGGGAAAGAGCGCTTAACAGGGTTTGTCCCCTTGGTTTTGAGCACAATGAGCAGAGTGTCCGTACGGTTGATTTGCTTGAAAAGAAGGGTAAGGGTCTGAACCTGACCTATGAGGTCAGAGACGGGATCCGTAATCATCAGACCAGCAATACCCCCAGTACACTGGAAGGAAAGGTTGTAAGGCTGTCAGATAAGATTGCCTATATTCATCATGATATGGATGATGCGGTACGGGGCGGTATCCTTACGGAGAAGGATATCCCCGGCCATATAAGAGCCATTCTGGGAGATACCCCCGGTAAACGTCTGGATCGCTTTATTCATGATATCATCACCAACAGCAGGGAAAGAGATGATATCCGTATGTCGGATCAGGTGGCAGCGGCTATGAAGGATCTGCGTAGTTTTATGTTTGACCGTGTCTATCAGAATCAGGAGGCCAAAAGTGAAGAAAATAAGGCCGAGATATTGATGGAAACCTTGTATCATTATTTTTATAAGAATATTGATGATATGCCCAGGGAAATGCTTGAACTGATTGATCGGGGAGAAGCCAGGGAACAGGTGGTATGTGATTATGTGGGTGCAATGAGCGACAGATTTGCCATTTCCAAATATGAAGAATTGTTTGTACCCAAGTCCTGGCATATATAGGAGCAAGGCTGTACCGGATAATAACTTGTGCGGATGCAAATCTGATTATTCGGCAAATCCAGGATAATTGAAAAGGAACTTCAACAGGAGTATCTAATATGTATTATCAGGAAGAATTAATTGAAGAAGTACGTCTGAAAAATGATATTGTGGAGGTGGTTTCCGGATATGTAAGACTGCAGAAGAGAGGAAGCCGGCATTGGGGGCTGTGTCCCTTTCATAATGAAAAGAGCCCGTCTTTTTCCGTAACCGGCGAGCTGCAGATGTACCATTGCTTTGGCTGCGGTGCAGGCGGGAATGTGTTCACTTTTCTCATGAAATATGAGAATTATACATTCCCGGAAGCGATTAAAATGTTAGCGGAAAGGGCGGGAGTAAAACTGCCCGAGTTGGAATATTCGGAAGAGATGAAGAAGAAAGCCAATAAAAGAGCCAGGCTTTTGGAGATTAATAAGGAAGCCGCCAAGTTCTTTTATTATCAGCTTCGTTCTGTGCAGGGAACCATTGGCATGGAGTATTTGAAAAAGAGAGAGTTATCGGAAGAGACCATTAAGAAATTCGGGTTGGGTTACGCAGGTAAGAATGGGACCCATCTGGTGCAGTACCTGAGACAAAAAGGATATGAGGACATCCTGATCAAAGAGGCGGGACTGGCTAATTTTACAGAACGGAGCGGACTTTGCAGCCAATTCTGGAACCGCGTTATGTTCCCCATTCAGGATATCAACCACCGTGTCATTGGATTTGGCGGAAGAGTGATGGGAGAGGGGGAGCCAAAGTATCTGAATTCTCCTGAAACGCCGGTATTTGATAAAAGGCGGAACCTGTATGGTCTTAATTTTGCCAGGACAGCCAGAAGCGGTAATATTATTGTCTGTGAGGGTTATATGGATGTCATTGCTCTGCATCAGGCAGGATTTGGACAGGCTGTGGCATCTTTGGGAACGGCTTTTACATCGGAGCAGGCCAATCTGCTGCACCGGTATACGGAGAATATCCTGCTTGCCTATGACAGTGACGTGGCAGGTGTCAAGGCTTCACTGAGAAGCATTGGTATCCTGCGGGAGGTGGATCTTGGTGCTAAGGTAATCAATATGCAGCCTTATAAGGATCCGGATGATTTTATCAGGAATCTGGGACGGGAAGCTTACGAAGAGCGGATCGACCAGGCTGAGAACAGTTTCTTTTTTGAAGTGCGGATACTGGAGCGGGATTATAATTTAAAGGATCCTGAAGACAAAACCAGATTCCACAGGGAGATTGCCAAAAAGCTGTGCGGTTTCAAGGAAGATGTGGAAAGAGAGAATTATCTGCAGGCAGTGGCGGATAAATACCATATCGGATTTGAGAATATGAGAAAGCTGGTAGGCAGCTATGCAGCCCAGACAGGACTGGTCAGACCCATTGAACGTCCCAAATCAGGGGTACAGAGGAAAACAACACCTCAGGAGAGTGCCAGAAAGGCCCAGCGTCTTTTGATCACCTGGATTGCAGAGAAGCCCGCACTTTATTTTAAGATAGAGAAATATATTTCACCGGAGGATTTTACAGAGGATCTGTACCGGCGTGTGGTCACAAAGCTTTTTGAAGGACTTAAACAGGGGAATTTTAAACCGGCAGGTATTATCAGCATGTTTGCTGATGAGGAAGAACAAAGGGAAACGGCAGCCCTGTTTAATACAAATCTGCCGGAACTAACCACAAAGCAGGAGCAGGAAAAAGCTTTTCGTGATATCCTGTTTTCAGTAAAAAAGAACAGCTACGAATACTATACTTCTCAGCTGGGTACAGATGTAAATGCCATAAATCAAGTGATAAAAGGCAAGAAAGCACTGGAAGAACTTGCAAATACGCATATTTCTTTGGATTAAGGTAAGAATGAAAATACCAGACTATTATTGTATAACAAGTATCATGTTTAAGATCAGCCTTTGCTGAACATGTGAACAGCGCCACGGTACAACAGCGAAATTCTTTTGTTTGTCAGAATAGGGGGGTATTGATATGAGCGATTACGTATGGAAGGATGGAACCACGATAATGGATGAAAACACACAAGCAAAATTTGATGAGAAGGTCAAGGAGCTCTTAAATGTAGCAAAAAAGAAGAAAAATGTCCTGGAATATCAGGAGATTGTGGATTTTTTTGTGGACATGCAGTTGGAAGCGGAACATTTTGACAGGATTCTGGAGACTTTGGAACAGAATAATGTTGATGTGCTGCGGATCACAGATGAAGATGAGGTGGATAATGAGGAAATTATCCTGACAGAAGAGGACGAGGTGGATGTGGAGAATATCGACCTGACAGTTCC
>Ga0153921_1000516_pt1 | contig 20278 bp, 14 predicted proteins | sample TSNJ005MetaG_FD_104691 | JGI IMG/M metagenome (GOLD analysis project Ga0153921, IMG submission 104691) | Attine ant fungus gardens microbial communities from New Jersey, USA - TSNJ005 MetaG | ecosystem: Host-associated > Fungi > Mycelium > Unclassified | place: USA: New Jersey, Brendon T. Byrne... | reverse complement strand
CACCTATCTTGAATCGTAAATAATCCTCATAGCCAAGTGCTATACACTGTACAATCTTTTCGTTTTCTTCTCAACACAGACTGCACCAGAAATTTGTCTATGCCCCAATTGAGAAAAGTCTCCAACACCAGAAGCATAGCTTTTATTCTGGTCCTTTCGGTATTGCCATATAAGACAGTATATCCAATTTAAAATTATCGCCAACATAGCCCTGTTTCTTATAATAGGATATTTTTGTACTATTCTCTTTCAAATTAAAGATTCTATATATGTAATAAGCTGCTCCCAATTTTTTTGACGTTTTTACTTCATTAGCACTTATTTGAAATTTTTTGTTAATGCCTCCGGCAGTTGTTTTAACTTCGATAAAAATTTGCCTTTCTATTCCACTTGTATCTACATCCGTTGAAACTATGTCATACCCAAGATCATCTCTCACTTTTGCCACATGGGCAATATTCGGAATCAAATCTTCACGCCCAATAGCTGTCAGGCGTCTCTTTTCAATTTCAATTACAATCTCTTCACCCATATTCCCTTTCAATTTATTATTTTTCTCACGTTTACCGCTATTTTCCGCACTCCTACTTCTAACCACTCTTGAATCACCTACTGTCATACCAATAATAATATCAGATGCAAAAACCTCTTCAATTTCCAGATTATTCAAATCAATATTATATTGCAATTCATTAATTTCCGGTTTCCTATTTTGCTCATCAATGTTTTCAGCGGCATCATGGCTTTTACCAAATAGTTGCTCCCATGCAACATAAGGTAATAAGCCGAACCAAGGTGTTTTATCATTCTCTTTAAAATAAATATACCAGACATCTCCACTATGAATCTGCCACTTTCCAATGAAGTTCTGACTGGAAAAATAAATTGTCATCTCATCCCCTTCCGATTTTGAGAACTTACATGGTATATCTCGTTTCACTTCATGGGATATATGCATTTTGTCACAAATATTGAACTCTATTTCCTGTCTTTTACCACTCCCTGCCTTAGGTATATTATTTTTCCCTAATCTGTCAATTAGTATATTTCTTATTACTGCCTTGACATTGAATGTCTGCTTTTCAATTTCCATTTCTGTAACTGAGGTGTATGCTCCCAGCTCCGCCTCAAAATACTTCTTCATATCATCATTAAATCGTTCAGTCATTAGTACCTCCTCTACTATATAGAGCAGGTTCGGAAACTCCGAACACCGCATAAATTTGATTTCTTCAAAAAACCCACGAAACTACAGTTAAAGAAAATAAGAAAAATGACAGCATCTCCGGTGTGGTTGCCTTGGCTGAGTATCATGAACTCTGTCCGAATCTTTCTATCCGAAATATCGTTCCTGACTCAGCCTAATGAAAAAACCCGACGCAAATGGCGTTGTCCCCTTGCCTGTGGAAAAATCAAAGAGTGTTCCTGTAAGCAGGAATGCTCACACCTGTCCCACGAGGCACGAAAGCGTTCAGGGATATATTTAAACCAGAACGTGTTAGTCATAACTTAAGGATAATCCAGAGTACTTAATATACCACTATATTAATATTAGCACATAATTAAACTAAATAAAATTGTTTTATTTTTAACTATGTATTGCAATATTTAAGTAACTATGCTATTATTAATTCAGAACATACGTTCTTATTGACATTTCCATTTTCTGTGATAAAATGAGGACAGATTGACCTAGGAGGTTGCACATGCAAGATGTACAAATTAAAGAAAAAAGATTGGCATTAGGACTTACGCAAAAAGAATTTTCTGATGCATTAGGACTTGGACGTAATGGTGAACGTACTTTGCGCAGATGGGAAAATGGCGAAACTAAGCCTTCCTCCCTTGAACTACGTTTTTTAATGGATTTTGCCAGCGAAATTCCATTTCCAAACATTCCCAAGCAGGCAGAGAAGTTTACCTTTATTGATTTATTTGCTGGTATTGGTGGTATCCGTCTTCCATTTTCACGACTCGGCGGCCGCTGTGAATTCACTTCTGAATGGGATAAATTTGCCCAAAAAACATATAAAACTAATTTTGGCGAAATGCCGGATGGTGATATTTCAAAAATTACTAACAATCAGTTACCCGATTTTGATATTTTATTAGCCGGTTTTCCATGCCAACCGTTTTCTCAAGCGGGACTTAAAAAGGGGTTTTCAGATACCCGCGGTACTTTATTCTTTGAGATTGAACGTATTATTGCGGGAAAACGACCAAAAGCTTTTTTATTGGAAAATGTAAAGCAATTAAAAGGACATGATCATGGCCGTACCTTCGAAGTTATCAAAGAACATTTGGTAGCATTAGATTATACCATATACTCTGATATTCTCCGTGCAGCAGATTTCGGTGTTCCTCAAAACCGTGAAAGATTATTTATTATTGGATTTGACAATAAACGTTTTAAGGAAGGGCAAATATCCAAATTCAGATTTCCAATTGCACCAAAACCCCCTACATGCCTCGGTGATATTTTAGAACATGAGGTAAATGAAAAATATACTATTAGCGACCGGTTATATGCCGGTCATTTACGCAGAAAGCAGGAGCATATCAGAAAAGGAAATGGGTTTGGATTCTCATTGTATAATGAAGACTCTCCCTACACGAATACTCTGAGCGCCCGTTATTACAAAGACGGTAGTGAAATTTTAATTGACCAGGGTTCTGAAAAAAATCCCCGCAGACTAACCCCAAGAGAGTGTGCAAGACTTCAGGGATTTCCTGATCCTTTTATTATTCCAGTGTCTGACATGCAGTCATACAAGCAGTTTGGAAATTCAGTATCAATCCCTGTTGTTCATGCTGTTGCGGAATGTATCATAACTGAATTGGAACGTTTAAAATGGATTTAACGTAATATATGCAGGGAAATTAATTTCCCTGCATCGTTTCTGTATAAGCACTAAGCCTTTTTATTGTATTCTGTTCATGCGTCTTACATAATTCTATTCCTAATATCGTTCTTGCATCTGACAATCTTCCCAAGGCATATACCTCCATTGCCTCTTTTGTGTTTATTGCAAAGGCATTAACTTCACCTAAGTCAACAACTCCTTCTACATAGATTCTTCCAAGATATGTAAACTTCAAATCCGAGTTTTCCGGAAAGATTAATACATTTTCATATTTTTTCACTTTTAATTCTTTTGACTTCTTAACTTTTGCTTCTATTGTATACTTGTAAAATAATTGTTTCACTACATCATGCCAGCCTGGAATAGTCTTATTATAATCATAATATTTGGCATCCAGGATATAAAATGTACTTTTATCCACAAACAAGATATCTGGGCGTTGTGAAATATTCTTTTTAATTACATTGCTATCCCATATCGGCTGTGCCACCCATTTTGCCAGATTTATATAATCGTTGGAATAAACATACCCGCAAATTGCTTCCCACGTCATGTTGAAAAATGGCGTAGCAAGCACTTCAAAGCGTTTTTCTTTATTTTGACCGCTATGACTGTCCAAATAATCAATAAGACATTTAATAACAAAAATTTCCCGTTGTATAAAAGTTTTTCTTAACTCTGCATTCAAATAACTTATTGCCATTTCCACAGAATACGGAAGTTGAATCCTTTCCATTTCTTCATCATCATATCCAAAAAGCCATCCCCACAAATCCAAAGATTCCTTTACTGCATATTTATGTATCTGAGTTAATAGGTTTACGTCATCCACCGATGAGGTTCTCATAATTGGTTTCAGATAAAATGGCCGTTTGTGGCTAATATGGGGAATTGTTTTATTAACGGTTGCATTCCAATCAATATATCCCTGATGATTGGAGGAATCAACCCTGATTTTCCTCTTTAATATACCATTTTCCTGGAAATCTTCAATCAGGGAAATGGCCGAGATAATTCTTCCTGTGCTATTAACCGTATTTCCATATAGCAGATCCATCTCCTTCGGATCATGTCCCTTCTCCAAACGATATTTCATTAGTACCCTCATTAAAACCATTGCTTCATGCTTTATTTTTACGTCAGAATCTGGTAACAAATAATTCTTAGGGAAAATAACTACCGGGATATTGTTTACGATTATGAAGCCGGTAATAATAAATGAAAAGGTGCCATCATTTTTCTTAATAACTTCATTCAACATATCTAACTGCTCTACAAGATTTTCATATTGCTTATGCAGGTATTCCTTTCCTTCAACAAATAAAAATATCTCCATTTCAAGCATACCATCACTCTTTCATTACTTTATTCTTCTATTTCATTAATGTCAGTATCAGCCTCATCAATATTTATCTCGGATTCCTGATCCACTAACCCGATATTCATAAAATATGATTTAAGCTCAAGCACATCTGACCCTGCAAATAAGTCTGATAAGTCTGCAAAGGACCTGATTTCCTTTGAAAAGAACTGACTTCGTTGATGCCTTAACACATCATCCCACAAATATAATAACAATTTATCCAAGGCAGATATATTCTTAAGTTCATCAGGTTTAATAAAATAAGGACCTATTAATTTATCTTCATCAATACGGCTATTTACTAATTTTTCATTAAGTGCCGTTACGAATACACCCCAGTTGACCTTCGTCCCTGCATATTGAATTGGCACCTCTCCATGAACTGCACTTCCAATATCAATTCTTAGATATTTATAATTCCAGCGACGTTTAAAAGCTGAATCTATTAGATTCACCCCTTGGTCAGCGCTATTCATAGTTGCAACAATATTCATATTAGAGGGGATTCTTATTCCCCCTTCAAAATACTTTTCCAGCTCTGGGATCTTCATCAAATATGCCTTCAAATCTTTTGACGGCATATAAGTATATTCACTACTGCCATCACTTCTCCTATCCAGTAACTGGAATATTTCTCCGAATACAGCCGCTGTACTCGCTCTGTTTATTTCCTCAATAAGCAGCGTATGCATTTCTCCAGGATCTAACCAAGCTTCGATAAGTGTTGTAATAAACGGACCCGGAACGAACTGATAATCAATATAAGGTTCCTCATTTGTAATCTCATTCATATACCCATTTTGAAACTCGCCGTCAATTTTTTTGTAAATAGGAATCGGTTTATAAGTTCCAACAAAATCAAAATATGTATATTCCGGATGAAATACTACCCTTCTGGTCAATGGCTCGATTCCAAACTCGTCTTCAAGCCATCTGCTCTTTCCAGTTCCCGGGGCTCCATACACGATCAGATTTTGCCCACCCGTTTTCCGTTCTTCTTTTTTTCCTTTATCTGTCTTTGTTGCCAGAGTTGCGATTTTCTCTCCAATCATATTTTTACTGGCAGCTTGCAAATTTTCTTCTGTAGCAAAATAGTATGCGGCATCAGCAACGTAACCCTGGGAAGCATTCACTACTCCAAGCAGGCTTAGTACCGGAGACACATAATAGTCATTGGTTCTGTCTACCGTTTTAGAACCAAACCACCAATTATAGTCACTCACAAATCGTGCCATATATTCAGTATATATTGCAACATCCTCCTCAGAATCACAGATGTTTTTAAAGTAATTAGTTGTATTACTTTTAAATTTTTCGATGGTTTCCATATCGTTCGTTATTTTTAAATCTTTAATATATTTCTTCTTGTCTTCTGTAGACAATTCCACTTTTCTAAGAATTTCTTCTAAATGACTTTTATAGTTAATTAGTTCCTGAACCAGATCTATCATATATGTTGCCATAACAAACCATTGATTTGGCGCATAAATTTTCAAATTCCCCGCTCTCGTTATTACTGCCGTATGTTCCTGAAAAGAAATATTTTGCCCATTATTCCGCAAGAATCCACCAAATGCCAATTTGAATTCTTCTGATAAAACAAAATCTTCATCATTAAAATTCTGTAGAAACGACCTCTGTACTTCCAGTGCCAATGAATTAAGATTCCTAAGTATCTTTTCCTTTACTTCTGACATATTTCTCATAGCCTCCCTTATCTTATAAACTCAGCTTCTCCTTATTCTGGTTCATAATCATCCATTATAATCTGATCAAAAATAGCTTCTTCTATAACCTTTATACATTCATCCGGATGTTTCTGAATTTCTTTACCCCAAAAACGAATTACTGTCCAACCCAAATAAAGCAATTGTTTATTTACCTTATCATCCCGTTCTCTATTGGCATTAATTTTCTTAATCCAAAAATCACTGTTATTGCCCTTCTCAAGTCTTGGTTTTAAAACTTCCCAATCCTTACCATGAAAAAATTCACTATCGCAGAAAACTGCTATTTTATATTTCGTAAGAGCAATATCCGGACGTCCAGGCAGCTGTTTATAATTTTTTCTATACCGGTATCCTTTATGCCACAGCGCCTTACGTAACCTGATTTCAATTGAAGTATCCTGACTTTTAATATGCTGCATATTCTTTCTTCGTTGCTCTTTTGTCAAAACATCCATCCACTAACTCACCCCGGCTTATATAATCTTCTGCCTATATTATACTCCTTTTATTCTCCATAAGAAACCTGTTTTTCTTTTTTGCTTAAATGCTTATAAATCTTTCACAAATTCGCTAGAATCAAGCTTTGCAATTTCACACCCAATTCTACAGGGGCATACCTTTCGCCACAAAAAAATCACTACACTTTTTATGTAATGATTTTCATCTGCATATTTCTACTCCCCCTTTCCGTCCAGTCCTTTGTCACGAATTTACCCGCCATCTTCATTTACCAGCAATACCTTGCCCTTAACCAGCCCCGGCGTCTTAAACAGCATGAACGCCTCCTGCGCCTGACGCATCGGATATTTCCGATAGATGAGTCCCGGATCGAATTTTAATTGTCCGGTCCTGAGATAATGAGCGGTTAATTCCCACTCTTTGCCCGGGAATGGCGCGCTGTAAGACATCCAGGACCCCGTCAGATAAAATTCCTTGCGATTCATATTTTCCCACATGGCTGGAGTAAAGATCAGTTCTTCATGCGGTGTTCCGATAAAACAAACATTAGCTTTATTAGCTGCCAGTTCAAATGCCATCTGCATTGCCGCAACCTGGCCGGCGGTCTCAAACACATAAGTATAGCCTTGCCCCAGATCTTCGGTAGCTGCCGTATTGACCACTGCATCAGCCCCCAGCTTTCGTGCCAGCGCTAACCGCTCTTCGTTGACATCATAGACCACCACCTTTTTAGCGCCAAATATTTTAGCCCATTGCATAGTAAAAATCCCTATCGTCCCGCCACCGATTACCGCCACCGTCCCGCCGCCACGGTAATTATTTTGAATCAGACCATGAAGCGCTACCGTGGACGGCTCGAACATCGCCCCCTGCTCGTAAGAGACAGACGGATCAAAGACAATGGCATTCTGCTCCGGTATGACAATGTAATCGGCATTGCTTCCCTGCTGTCTGGAACCAATAAAACGATAATGCTTACAAAGTGAGAAATTGCCCAGCTGACAATCTTCACATACCATACAAGGCAGCAGCGGTGCGCCGGAGACCCGGTCACCGATTTGCACTTTCGTCACTCCATCACCCACAGCCACCACATCACCGGCAAATTCATGCCCCAGCACAATCGGATAAAAATGCGCTCCATGATGCAGGACCCGGGGAATATCCGAGCCACAGATTCCTGAAGTCTTTACCTGGATCTTTACCATACCGGTGCTGACTGACGGTTCCTCATAGTCCATATAACGAACATCCTCATTGGCACATACAACTGCTGCTTTCATAATCACATTTCTCCCTTCTTACACATAAGCGGAGCTAACCGTTCATATAACTCCAGATAGCGGTGGTAACATCGGTCATAAACCGGTGCATTCTCCTGATTTGGTTTATGACAGCGCATATCCTTTACCGTGATTTGCACCGCCTCGGTAAAACTCTGATACATCCCGATACCAACTCCCGCCAGCAATGCCGCTCCCAACGTGGTAGCGGTATCTGCCGCCGGAACCACTGCCGGCTTGCCGGTAAGGTCAGACTTAATCTGGGTCCATAACCAGGAATTTGCCGAACCGCCAACACACCTTAACGTATCCACCTTGGCCCCGGCCTCTTCTGCCACTTCCAGGTTGTGCCGTAAAGACATGGCAACTCCCTCCATCGCAGACCGGATCAGGTGACCTCTTGATTTGCTGTAGTCCAAACCATAATAAACACCTTTCGCTGACGGATTCCAAATCGGCGAACGTTCGCCTGCCATATATGGCAGAAAGATCACCCCCTCGCTGCCCGGCCGGACAGATGCGGCCAGACGGTTGAATTCCACTAAGGTATTCTCACTCTCGCCACTGTTCCCCAGCTCCTGTTCCAACCATCTCATGACCCCACCGCCACCGGTAGTCCCACCTTGAAGCAGCCACCGCTCCGGCACCACATGTCGGCCCAGAATCAGTCTGGCATCCGACTTACAAGCATCCATGCAGATACTCATACCGCCGGCCTGGCCGCCCTGCTCCTGGGTTTCCCCCGGGTGAATAACACCGGCTCCCAGGGCTCCGCAGGCCGCATCCAGCCCGCCGGCCACCACGGGAGTACCGGCCGCCAGCCCGGTTACCCTTGCCGCCGCTTCGGTAACCGTTCCAACCACCTGATGGCACGGATAGATATCCGGCAGCAAGGCCGGCGCAATTCCCAGTTCCCGGCACATGTCGAAATCCCATGTTCCCTCCTGCATATTAAAACAATGCAGTCCGTACCCCTGCGATAAATCCTGCGTCAGCATACCGGTCAGCTTATAGACAATATAACTGTTGGATTGTAAGATTTTTTCAATTTGCGGATAAAGGTCTGGATAATTCCTCTGATACCAGATGATTTTTGCCGTTGTATAAGACGGCTGAAGTGAATTTCCGGATAGCTGCAGAATATGCTCCGCACCAATTCGTTCTTTCAGTTCCTGACAGATCGCTTCTGTTCTGGTGTCCAGCCACAAAGGGGTATGAAAGAGCACATCACCATTTTTCCCAATCGCAACTGCTGCCCAGCTTTGCCCGTCAACACCGATTCCCGCAATTTCTCCTGCACCGATACCGGAATCAGCCAATAACTCACCGATTCCCTGGCATACTGCCATCCACCAGTCGACGGGATTTTGCTCCACCCAGCCCGCCTCGGGGTAAAAGGCGGGATAGCTTTTGCTGGTCATCGCCACAGCTTCTCCGTGCCGATTGAAAACAGCCGCTTTACAGGAGCTTGTACCAATGTCAATTCCCAATAAATACGATTTCATAGATCCTCCCAATACCGCTTTGCGGTTTATGCTTTGCCACCGCATCCGCACACCAGGATCCGGGTTTTGACCAGGTTTTTGACTGCTTCAATCCCTTGTGCACCATATGATTTCGGATCAAAGGTATCCGGTTTATCAGCAATCAGCTGCTTTACCGCCGCCGAATATGCTGCCCGCAGTTCCGTGGCAAAATTCACTTTACACATTCCTCGCTGCACACATTCTCTGACATCTTCATCGCCGAGTCCGGAGGCCCCATGAAGGACTAACGGGACTGAAACCACGTTTTTCACTTCCGTAATCCGCTCTTTATTCAATACCGGTGTACCTGAATAAAACCCATGGGCCGTGCCAATCCCGATCGCCAGGGAATCAACTCCCGTCCGCCGGACAAATTCTTTTGCCTCCCATGGATCCGTGTCAGCATCGGCTTCGGCTTCCAGATCATCCTCCTTGCCGCCAACCCGGCCAAGCTCTGCTTCGACCGGGATGTTACAGACCTTTGCCACATCTGCAACCTGTTTTGTCAACCTGATATTTTCTGCAAAAGATTCGTGAGAGCCATCTATCATAACCGAGGTATACCCGGCATAAATCGCTTTTACCGCCAGTTCAAAACTGTCTCCGTGATCCAGATGAAGGCACACCGGAATATCGGTTTTTTTTGCTTCTGCCGCAACCATGGCCTGATACATCTCCAGTTTCCCATAGCGAACTGTTGACGGCGTTGTCTGCAGCATGACCGGCGCATTCATCTCTTCGGCTGCGGAAATTACGGCTTTCACCATCTCCATATTTTCTACATTAAATGCTCCAATGGCATAACCTCCGGCCTGTGCGGCCAGAAGCATCTGCCTTGACGTCACCAATGACATCGCTTGTTCCTCCTGCACTCTGATTTTCCTTGCTCATTTTATAACTGCAGATTGCCTTCCATGCCTTCAAATTCGATGACTTTTTGAGCTCCCGTTTTTAATGTCACCGTAACCGGCCCATAACCGCCACAACACTGGGAATCGGTATACTGAACGGATTCAATCGGGAAAATCTCGGCCTTGGTAAAATCATCATGGCTTTCTTTGGTAATCACCTGCGAAACCATCACGTACGGATCATAACCATACTGCTTTTTCCGTTCCAGCTTGCCATAGATTACAATGGATTTCGGTGAATCCGGATTCGTTCCTTCACTGTGAAGAATCTGGATACTGTCCCAGCCATCATATAACGTCATTGCCATTTGTTTCTCACGGCCGCAAAAATCACGGCCTTTTAATAAAATTGCCTTTGCTCCGGCCTCTTCCAGACAACTCACTGCTGTCCCATTATCCGGGAAACCGTATGCTCCCAGAGTGATCTCGATCGGTCTTTGGAACAGCCGCAGCTTATCTACCCGAATCAGTCCATAAGGAACCGGAAAATCAGCCAGATTCACGCCCTGCAGCGAAGACATCTCAGTAGCCAGGTTATAATTAAAAAACTGTCGACGATACAGTACGCCCTTTTTCCAGCCATGCCAAAATGTTACATTGGCTTTTTTGTAATCACCAACAGTCATATCGTTCAGCACATACTGCTGCGTTTCCACACTTTTCCCCGATTCCCATGGGTATTTGCTGTTGTAGCTCAATTTGGAATAATTCCACATCCCATGTTCATCACCGACATCCTTGACCACCTTAGCCGTTCGCAAAATGGTCCCGCCATTGGCCCCATGGTTGGTAAAGCACAGCGCCGGTGCAGCCAGTACGGTTTCCTTGATATCAGTCTTGCCAAGCTGTTCCCAGGTGCCATTATGTTCTGTCGCCGTCCAATACGGATGATCCGCCGGCAAGAATAGATTCATAAATGATTTGCCAAACCAGTAAGGTGATTCGGCACAGGAGTAAGGCTGGATAAGCGGGGCAAACATGCCATAAAATCCCATGCTTGGAACTCCGTCCACCAGAAAATCTTCCCGGCTTAGGAACTGCAGCAGCGAACCGGAAGCAATCCGTCTTGCCCGACCGGGATCAACGGCAGGATTTCCCAACAGCATATTGCCGTCAAAAGCACAAGTTGCCGCATTCCGATAGATATTACTCCGCCCCCACATCATGGTGAAGCCATCCCGGTCAAAGAAATCCGCATAAGTTTTCATCAACAGATTGGAATTTTCCGCAAAACGTTTTGCCAAATATGGCTCATGCTCATATCCGTACCAGTTATTCCAAATCGGGGCATACATCTGAAACGCCCAACAGGAATAATAGTCAAAGGCATGCCCATCCCGATACCAGCCGTCCCCGGCATAAAAGTGAAGGATGGTCTGGGCGTGATCCCGCATGATATCATGGTCGATGGGATATCCTTCCATATGCAGGAACGCCAGGCCCAGCATGTTAAACAAACGCCAGTTTTGGGGTGCGGTATTGCCGTGAGCATACCCGGACAGAAAGTCGGCAATCAAGTCCTTTTCCGCTTCTTCATAGGTATCCCAGATTTCCTTCCGGCAATGATCCAGACAAATTACCAGAGCAGCCGTTTCGACCGTCTGCTGAAAATGGCGTGGTTTTCCCTTTGCCATTTCCTGCAGCTGCCGGTAGCTTCCGACAAAATTAGCATCGCCTTCCGTACAGGCCCGCAAAATCTGATTTTTATAGTAATCTCGCAAACAGATTCCATTGATCACAAGATCCGGATGATTATGTATCACCGGTGCTGCCAACAGCAGGCTCCGGGCCAGTCCTTCAAAATATTCGGCTTCTTTTTCCAGGCCGGAGACCTTACCGTTTTCATGCGGATAAGTAATCTCATGTTCCGTCCGCGGCACCACCACCGGCGCATCAACGGAAGGAATGTGCCTGAACACCCCCGTCAATAGATACACCCCGGCCGCAATCCAGCTATCTCTTGTCAGTCCAGTGTAAGGACTTAACTGGTAATCTGTTTCCTTTGGTTTGAATACCATTTTTCCAATCTCCTTTATTTCCTTCCTCTGGTCCCTAGCCCTTTAATCCGGCACTGGCCACACCCTGAACAAAGTTCTTCTGCAAGGCCAGGAACACGACAATAATCGGGATCAGCGTAACCACACTTGCTGCCATGATCAAGCCATATTCACTGGAATATTGGGATATGAACATCCGCAGACCGATCTGCACTGTTTTCAGCTCGGTTTTGGTCAGATAAATCATCGGTCCCAGGAAATCATTCCAGGTGTTCACAAATGTGAAGATGACCAGTGTTGACAGAGCCGGCTTGGACAGGGGCAGCATGATCTTCCCCCAGATTCCATATTCGCTTAAGCCGTCAATCCGGGCTGCTTCACACAACTCATCGGGAATTCCCATGTAAAACTGCCGCATCATAAATACCCCAAAAGCCGAAAATGCCTGCAGCAGAATAATCGCCAAATGGGTATTGTTCAGTCCCATCTTACTCATAATAATAAACTGTGGTACCATATAAGCCTGCCAGGGCACCGCAATGGTGGATACATACAACAGAAACAAGGTATCCCGCCCTTTGAACCGCAGCTTGGCAAAGGCATAGGCCGCAAAGCTGGAAGTCAGTACCTGCAGGAACGTAACAATCAAGGTAATCTTTACCGTGTTCCCAATAAATCTCCCCAGGGGAATACGAGTCCAGATATCCTGATAATTTTTCCAGCGCGGCACTTTCGGGATCCACTCCACCGGGAAAGAAAATACGTCCTTGCTTAATTTCAGTGAGGCGGACAACATCCACAAAAAGGGTCCCATCATCAGTGCTGTCAAACCTAGAAGCATCATGTATTTTAATATACTGCTAATGACTCTGTTCTTTTTCATCGAACCTAACCTCCTGACCTTTTCCATTATGACCCGGCATATTTTTTCTCACCTCTGAACTGAATCAGCGTAATCAGCAATACCATGACAAACAATACCATGGCGAAGCTGCTGGCATAGCCATAATCACCGATACGGAAAGCCGTATTGTAAATCTGGTAAACCAGTACTCTGGTGGAGTCAGTCAGCTGATTATCTGCTCCGGCAAACAGGTTGATGAAAATGTCATAAACCTTGAAAGAATAAATCACTAACATAATGGATACAAAGAAGGTCGTTGATTTCAGCTGCGGCAGCGTAACATAACGGAACTTCTGCCAGGCATTGGCACCATCCAAACCGGCCGCTTCATAGAGTTCTTCATTGATTCCCTGCAGGCCAGCCAGATAAAGCACCATATAATATCCCATATTTTTCCATACACTGAACAAGATTACCGTGATCAGGGCCCAGTCTTTATCAGCTGCCCACCGGGGCAGGTTCTGAACCGGAATGCCGGTTATCAGGTGCAACACCTGATTAACCGGCCCATATACAGGATTGAAGACAAAATTCCAGACAGCTGCTACCGCAACCAATGAGGCCACATAAGGAAAGAAGAACATGGTACGGAAGGCATTGCGCCCGCGTATCCTGGTATTCAACAACAGCGCCAGTCCCAGGGAACAAACCATTGTCATTGGCACTACGCCAATTGTATAAGCCATCGTATTGGTAAATGCTTTTTTAAATTGCGCATCACCAGTCAGTCTGACAAAGTTTGACAGCCCGATAAACTCTGCTGCATGGGCACCATCCCATTTCATAAATGCCAGCACCAAACCCCATACCAGGGGTACCAGTGTAAATACTGCAAACCCGATAAAATTAGGCAAGATAAAACTATATGCCACCAGTAAATCTCTCTTTGGCCTCTTCATATTATTCTCCAATAATTGCTTTTACCCTGGTGCCCATCTTTTCCAATCCTTCATCGATGGACAGATTTCCGGTCATAATATCATCATGCCCTTCGTTGATAATCTGCAAAATCTCGGCGCCGTTTTCATTCATCGGCATTTCCAGTTTTGTTTTTCCCGGTTTCAAAGCTTCCTTGCTGGCCTCGTCCTGGGGAAATCCGTCTAAAGCGGCAATGGTATTGAAAATATCGTCATTGGTATAGGCCGGGAAAGTTCCCAGTCCTGCCAGAATCTCAGCACCTTCGCTGCCAGCCACAAATTTGATAAAGTCAAAAGCGGCTGCTTTGTTTTGCGAATTTGCATTAACGCTCAGAGAAGTAATGGTACTTGGCCCGGTTCCGGCTTCAACACCGTCAATATGAGGCAATTTCACCATTCCCCAATTTGTTGCCAGCGACTCTCCGCTCTTAACCTTGTCCATCTGCATCGTGATAAACCAGGAACCCATATGCACCATTGCCGTTTGCTGGTTATAGAAAACACCGGAATAATGGGTGCCGGAAGTTTTTAGCAACGCATATTCCATACATGTTCCATCTTTCTGGGCCTGTAATACGGATTCATAATACGGCTTCATAAAACTGTAATCTGTCGCAATGGCACTCTTGCCATCACCCTGACATGGAAAATGCTCCACGGTTGACCACCAGGTATGATAATGATTGCCATATACTTTATCATTGCCCTCACCACTGGTCATTTTAACTGCCAGTTCCTGATACTCGTCAAAGGTCATATCATTGGTTGGATAGGCAACCCCTGCTTTGTCAAATAAGTCTTTGTTGTAAAAAGTCATCCAGATATCGTTTCTAAAAGGCAGTGCATAAACTTCGTCGTCATAGCTGATCTGCTCAATCAGTCCGTTGTAATCCTCTTTCTTGATGTCATTCTCGGCCATATATGTGCCAAGTGGCTCCAGATGTCCCTGCTTAATCAGGTTACCATATGCCGGAACCTCTTTCTGGGCAAGGATATCCAGATCTGACCCGCCGGCCAGCTGAGTGCTTAGCATAACGGAATAATCAGCCGAGCCCAAATCAACAAATTCAATTTCCACATGTGGGTTTTTCGCTTGATAGGCTTCAACCAGCGGTTTATAATAAACCGTGCCATCCAAATCCCACATGGCCCAGCGCAGCGTCACCGGGTCCTGGCTTTCTGCCTGTGCGCTTTCACTGCCACCACTCGCTGCTTCACCTGTCTGAGCCGCCGGAGCGGCTGTGCTGCCCGAGCCACCGGTGCTGCCACTTTCCTTGCTGCCACAACCGCTCATCAATCCGGTTGCCATGCAAAGAACCAATGCTGTTGCTAATAATTTTCTTTTCATGTGTTTCCTCCAATTTTTTATCGTTGTATTGTAATTTTAACCTTTTTTTGTTTACATTACATATAAAATATCATGATAATCCTATAATTCTTCATTCATTTTGACAAAAAATATATAAAATGATCTTTTTTTATTCAATATTTTATCCTCTTTATCAGATATACCCGATGTCTCTTTGAATATATTTGACAAATCCTTTTCCAATCATTAAAGTAGGATATAATAAAGGAAACGAGGAGGTTGTCGGCGATGCAACAGGTGAAAACCATGAAAGGCCAGATTCTTTTACTGCTCACCAGTCTGGGGCTTATTATCTCGATCGTGGTTACAATACTGGCCGGTAACCTCATTTATACCTCCCAGCGCAGCATTACCATCAAGTCAACGGAATTTAATCTGAGCCTGGTATCTCATGTCATCGAAAAGGACTTGATCAATCTTACTGCATTGGCAACCTGGTGCAGTACTAACCCTGACCTCATTTATTATCTTGATAATCCTTCGCCAACGATGCAGGATACCCTTCAGGCTTACTCTGTGCTGCAGACGGAGGAAGTCAACAACCCGTCTGCGCCTTATATTAAGCGTTTGCTGATCGTCAGTACGGACAAGCAGCATTATCCGCTGCAGGTAGGGGCCGGTATTGCCCACTCTTACCCGCTTAATAATAGCATTCTTTCGTGGATTGATGAATATTGGAATGAAGAACATCTTTACTGGAACCGCGTGACGACGGATCCGTATTCGTTGTCACGCAATGATCTGATCATTCCTTATGTTTTGCCAATTAAGTCCGCTGACAACCGCGTAATCGGCCACGTTTTTATGGCTGCTCACCCTTCTGTCATCACGGATAAATTCCGTGGCTATCTGTCGGATCATGACAGCCAGATGTATCTTGACATTGGCACAAAGCATTATCCGCTGATTCCGGATTCGGTTGGCAACAGCTATACTTATAGTATTTTAAATAATGCGTCGCAGATCATCTCTTATTCGGAAGAAAACAAAACGTTCGGGCAGACCAACAGCAAAAGTGTCATTCACTATTTTAAACAGGGAAAAACCAACTGGGTATCCATTAGTTATCCCATCAACCGCAGCATCTCCGTGACCCATATGGTTCCTTCTGCCAAATTTTTGTATGTTTCGAAATTATGGCTGGTCTACCTGGGATTATCGGTTATTTTAATCTTCTCTTTCTCTGTTTTTGTTGCTGTCATATTAAATAAGAACATTAATCAACCGGTTGTAAAACTGCGCCGGCGCCTGGACTGTATTGGACAGGGGGATTTTTCAATTGATAAAAGTATTGAAACCAACAGTGAGCTTGGCGAAATCGGCCGGGGCATCAACCGCATGAGTGAAGACATCACCGTACTACTGGAAAAGCGTCTGGCTGACGAAAAGAACAAGCGGGATCTGGAATATCGTATGCTTCAAAGTCAGATCAATCCGCATTTTATTTACAATACGCTGGCTTCCATTAAATGGATGGCGGTGATGCAGAATGCGGAAGGGATTGCCGGGATGGCTACCGCATTGTCTCACTTAATGCGCAGTGCCTCAAAGGATACCCGGACGCTGGTACCGCTGGATTATGAACTTCAATTGCTGGATGATTATATGCTGATCCAGAACCACCGCTATAGTGAATCGATTTGTCTGATTAAGGAGATTGACGAAACGTTGCTGAATACCCAGATTCCCCGTTTTTCCCTGCAGCCGATTATTGAAAATGCGATTTTTCATGGGCTTGAACCTAAGGGCGGGGGGACGATTCTATTAAAGATCGCAGCTGATCAGGATGATGTTTTCATCTCTATCAGGGATGATGGGGTGGGGATCACCAGGGAAGTCCTTGATCAGCTGCTGAACAAACAGGAAAAACCGACTTCCATGTTTCAGGAGTTGGGGATCCAGGCGGTCAATACCAGGATTAAATATGCATTTGGCGAACAATATGGGCTGACGATTGAAAGCGAGGAAAGCCAATATACTGATATGACCATTCGATTACCGCAAACATTGCCGCAGGAAAGAGAGAACACAATATGATAAAGCTTTTGATTGCTGATGACGAACCGCTCATCTGTATTGGGGTGCAAAGCTTATTGAATTGGGAGGAGTTAGGAATCGAGATTGTCGGGACCGCCAGAAATGGCAAAGAGGCTTATGATATGATTGAGGAGCTGGCACCGGATATTGTGATTGCTGATATTAAGATGCCGATTAAATCCGGTTTGCAGCTGGCTGAGGAATGTCATCATAATATGGGCCGGATTCCGCTTTTTATTATTCTTACCAGCTATGAGGATTTTTCTTATGCCCGCCAGGCACTGAGTGTTCAGGCGGTTGATTACCTGATTAAGATCGATCTTTCGGCTGATGTGCTGAAAGAAGCGATTATTCGGGCGAAGGAAACGCTTAACACGTTAAAAGTACCTTTTACAGGTGCGCTTGGTCAGCATAATCAGCAGTTTCGCGAACGGTTTTTTCTGCGGCTGTTTTATAATTTGTTTGACAATGAAGCGCAGATTGCCTTGCAGCAAAAAGAGCTGGGAATTTCGTTGACAGGATATGTGCTGCGGGTTGCATATTGTTCGATTGATTATACGGTCCGGGCGAATGGGATGAATTATTCAACTTATAATAATATTATTCAGGCGCTGCATGAAACCCTTGCGAAAAAGCATAATTGTTATATTATTCCTTTGGATCTGCAGAATTTCTCGATTTTATTTTGTATTGATGAAGGGCATATTCGGCCGGATTGTCCGGATCCGGTTCAGGAGATGCTTACTTCGATATTGCGGAATACTTTTAAGTCGATATATCATATTTTTAATGTTCAGATTTATGCCGGGATCAGCAATGATATCGGTCAGCCTTCGCAGCTATCGAAAGGGTACTGGTCAGCGCAGCGGGCATCTCACTTTAGTTCGAAAGAGACACCGCTGGTGTTTGCTGATCAGTTGTCGTATGTGGATAAGGATAATAAAGATGATGAGTCTTATTTTTATCAGATGCGGAATGAACTGAAGAAGGCGTTTGAGGAATTGAATGTAGAATCTTTGAATACGATTCTGACGGAACTGGCGGATTCTTTTCAGACGCATACGACTTCGCGGCTGCAGGCGTTAAATGCGGCGTGTAATATTTTGTATATGGCTATTTCGCTGCTGCCGGGCGGGGAGGATACGGTGTCGCAGATTTTTAGCCATGAGACGGATAATTATAGCTGTATTTATCATTTGTCGTCGGTGGAGGATATTGCCAAATGGCTGTTGTACCTGCGGGATGGGTGCTGTGAGGCGATTTGCTCTAAGCGGAATAATTATCAGAAGTTGCTGGTTTTGGAGGTGCAGAAGTATATCAAGGACAATCTTGCGGCCCGGCTTTCGCTGCGGGAGGTGGCTTCGCATTTTAATTTTAGTCCAAATTATCTGAGTAAGATTTTTTCGCAGCATGCGCAGATGAGGTTGAGTGATTATATTGCGCATGAGCGGATTCAGGAGGCTAAGCGGATGCTGGCTTGTAATAATATGCATATTTATGAGGTTGCGGAGGCGCTGGGGTTTGAGAATGCATTTTATTTTAGTACGGTGTTTAAGAAGGTGGAGGGGGTATCGCCGAAGAAGTATCAGGGGATACAGAATCGGGGGGATTGAATGGGGGGAGCTTTACTCCCCCTTGCTTTTGCTTTCATTGCCTATTGAATTTCATTTTTATAATAGTTTTTCATTGTATAGAATGCTTTTTTCTTTCTTTTCTTGTCCATGTCTACTAAACCTTTACTATTTTTCCCTCCTTGCATTGGATGCTTGCGGATGGGGGATATGAAATCAAATAGAATCCAGGGGAAAAAGCCTTGTAATTTTCCGGTGGTGTATTCGATTTGCTTCTGGTAGACTTTGTCCTGGTGTTCTTCGGTAAAGAGTTCTTCGACTCCGCCATGGTGGCCAGTCTTTGCGCCGGCGCCTGTTTCAGTGATGATCAGGGGTTTGTTGATTGCTGAGTTTTTTAGTATCTTGGCAACGCCCTCGTAATCCCGGTAGTACCATCCGTAATATTGGTTGAAGGCGACAATATCGATGAACTCGGCCAGACGGTCTTTTACTGACAGAGTGTCTACGTCTACCAGACAGGCAGCGCTTACCGGGCGGGTGGGGTCGTATGCTTTGCAGGTTTCGGCCAGGCGCTTCATGAAGCTTAAGCGGGCGACCGTATCTGGGTTTTCATTGCCGACGCTCCAGATGATTACGCTGGCACGGTTCTTGTCTCGTTTCATTAGTTCTCTCATCTGATTCTGAGCATCGGCAAAAGTGGCTTCGTTAGTAAAATCAATGGCCCAGTAGACTGGAATCTCTTCCCACAGGAGCATGCCATGTTGGTCTGCTAACCGGGACATTCGTTCGCTGTGGGGATAGTGGGCCAGACGCAGGGCGTTGCAGCCCATCTCTTTGGCGGTATTGATGATTTCCATGCGTTCTTCATCGCTCAAAGTCCGGCCGCCGTTTGCACTCTCTTCATGGCAGCAGACACCTTTTAGGAAAATCTCTTTGCCATTTAGCAAAATCTTCTTACCCTGGATTTTTATCTCGCGAAATCCGATCAGATCTTCAACGAAATCCTCGCCAGTGGTAACAGAAACCTGATATAAGCGAGGATTTTCGGGAGACCACAGCTCGGGGGAGGCGGGGATCATAACAGCGGCTTCGCCGTTTTCAGCGGTGGCAGCTGATTCATTGATACCTAGTTCGGGGATGGAAAACCGGCAGGTTTGCCCAGCTGCTGCCGTACTTAAGATGGCTCTCATCTCTATCTTTTCAAGATTGGAACCTGGTGTCAGGTGGCAGGAAAAATCTTTAATAAATACGGGTGGTACGCGGAACAATTCCAGCGACCGGGTGATTCCGCCGTAATTGAACCAGTCATAATTCATTGACGGAATCTGTTCTAATTCCCGACGGTTG
>Ga0153921_1000515_pt1 | contig 20292 bp, 15 predicted proteins | sample TSNJ005MetaG_FD_104691 | JGI IMG/M metagenome (GOLD analysis project Ga0153921, IMG submission 104691) | Attine ant fungus gardens microbial communities from New Jersey, USA - TSNJ005 MetaG | ecosystem: Host-associated > Fungi > Mycelium > Unclassified | place: USA: New Jersey, Brendon T. Byrne... | reverse complement strand
GAGCCTGGAAAGCGCCACCCTGGAAAACCTGGGTAGCGCCAAGCGCGTGACCATCTCCAAGGAAAACACCATCATCGTTGACGGTGCTGGCGTTGACGGCGACATCCAGTCGCGTATCAACCAGATCCGCGCCCAGGTTGCCGAAACTTCCTCGGACTACGACCGCGAAAAACTGCAAGAGCGTCTGGCCAAGCTGTCCGGCGGCGTTGCAGTGATCAAGGTTGGCGCTGGTTCCGAAGTTGAAATGAAAGAGAAGAAAGCCCGCGTTGAAGACGCCCTGCACGCAACCCGCGCAGCCGTCGAAGAAGGCGTGGTACCTGGCGGTGGCGTTGCGCTGATCCGTGCTCTGGAAGCGCTGGTTGACCTCAAAGGCGACAATGCTGACCAGAACGTCGGTATCGCTGTTCTGCGTCGCGCCGTTGAATCCCCACTGCGTCAGATCGCTTCCAACAGCGGCGACGAGCCAAGTGTTGTGGTCAACGAAGTGAAGAACGGCAAAGGTAACTACGGTTACAACGCTGCAACCAGCGAATACGGCGACATGGTTGAAATGGGCATCCTGGACCCAACCAAAGTGACCCGTTCCGCGTTGCAGGCAGCCGCTTCGATCGCTGGTCTGCTGCTGACCACCGAAGTTGCGATTGCTGACAAGCCGAAGGCTGAAGGCTCGGCTGGCGGCGGTATGCCAGACATGGGCGGCATGGGTGGCATGGGCGGCATGATGTAAGCCAGCCTTATCCCCGTACTGAAAAAGCCCCGCCTGCAGTGATGCAGGCGGGGCTTTTTTATGGGGGCTGGGTTGTCTGGATTCATGCTTGCTGGTGACAGAGGGCTTGGCCGCGACAAGAGGTGTGCCAGTCACACTGCAATCGCAGGCCAGCCCGCTTCTGCGGGGTCAGCGTTCGCTCAACTGTGGCGCCGCTGGCTTCGGCGGCTTCCAGCTCAGCAATTGTTGCTTGAACCCATAACTGGCGGCCTGATAGTAGGTGATCGCCCGTTGGATCAATGGATCATCACTGCCGACCCGGACTTCCTGGCTCGCCGCCAAGGCTTGATAGTGACGACGCAAACCCAGGCGTGGGCTGAGAATCGCCAGGTCCTGGCCATCAAATAGCCCCAGGTGCTGGTAGTTGCCGACCACCACCCGCGGTGGCAACGGATTGTCCTGCAACAGGTTGCGGCCGAAGAAGGTAGATTCGTAGCTCAGGTTGATCAGCCCCAGCAGCGTCGGCGCCAAGTCGATCTGGCTGGCCAGTTGTGCGGTTTCGCGGGCGTCGATCAGCTTCGGTGCATAGATAAACAGCGGAATCTGGTAGTTGCTGATCGGCAGGTCTTCCTTGCCGGCGCTGCCGGCCGTGTGGTCGGCGACGAACACAAAGATCGTGTTATCGAACCAGGGCTTCTGCCGGGCCGCCTCGAGGAATTCGCCGATGGCATGGTCGGTGTACTTCACCGCGCCGTCACGACCATTGCCGGATTTGATATCGATGCGCCCATCCGGGTAGGTGTAGGGGCGATGGTTGGAGGTGGTCATCAGTTGCAGCAAAAACGGTTGCTGCTTGGCGTAATCGGCATCGGCCAGTTTCAGGGTTTGTCGATAAAGGTCTTCGTCGGCCATGCCCCAGGCATTTTTAAACGAAATTTCCGCTTCGGGCACGCTGCTCTGGTCGACCACCCGATAACCGTTGCCGCTGAAAAACGCGTTCATGTTGTCGAAGTAACCCCGCCCGCCGTAGACAAACACACTGTCGTAGCCAATCGCACTGAGTTGTTGCCCCAGGCTGGCAAAGCCGCTTTCCCGGCCGATGCGCTTGACGATCGAGCGGCCCGGCGTGGGGGGAATCGCCAGGGTGATCGCCTCCAGGCCACGGTCGGTACGGGTGCCGGTGGCATAGAAGTTACTGAAGTACAGGCTCTGTTTACGCAACGCATCGAGGTTGGGCGTGAGGTTGCGCCCATCGCCATTGCTGCCCATGTATTTGGCGCTGAAACTTTCGATGGTCACCAGCACGATGTTGGGTTTGCGCGGTGTTCCAGGGTTGGTGATCGCGCGCCGGATATCCAGCGGGTCCTGGTCGATGAAGCGCGCGTTGGGCTCACTCAATTCCGCGCGCAACTGTTTGGCGACCACCTCGGTAGGCAGGCTTTGGTAGAACTGTGAATAGTCCAGCTCGTTGTTGCGGAAGGCGGCGAAAAATTGGTACGGGCCATTGCTCGCCAACTCGTTCTTGTACGCGTTGCCGCCTTGGGTGCGTGGGCTGTCCTGGCTGATCAGTTGCAGGCTGAGGCCGGCGGCGACCAGCAGCGCCAAGGCATTCACCACACGGCTACGCAGCGCAGGCAGCGGCGCGTTCATTGCGGCATTGAACGGCTTGCGCAACACCACACTGAAGACAATCGCGAGCATCGCCAGCAGACTCAGCAGTTTGCCGATCGGATAGGACTCCAACAGGTTGTTCAACACCTCATCGGAATACACCAGGTAATCGACGGCAATGAAGTTGAAGCGCACGCCGAACTCATCCCAGAACAGCCACTCGGCCGCCGACGTGAACAGCATGGCAAACAGGCTGACGGTGAGCACCGCCTGCAGGAACCAGCGGTGGCCGCGGCGGCGCCACAGGGCCGGTGGGCACAGCAGCAGATACAGCCCCAACGGCAGTGCCGCATAAGCCAGGAACCCCAGGTCGTAGAGCAGGCCCACGCCAAACACCGGCAGCAGATTGCCGCCGACTTCATCCAGGTGAGCGATGAGCAGCACGCTGCGCGTGAGCAGGAATACCACTAACCAGGCACCGGTTATCAACAGCAAATAGCGCATTGGCGCTGTTTTGACAAAACCCATATCCATGTTCCTTATATCAATGGGGGGCGATCTTCGCCCTGACACTGTGGTCAGTTTGTGAAGCTATAGTGAAAAACTCGTTCAGCCGATCAATCAGTTGAAAACCTTTATCGACGGGCCTTTCAGCTCTATCCCTGAGCCACACTTGGCCTTAAGCTGCGCGAGCCAACACGGCCGTTACCGCGTACGGAGACACTGCCCATGCGAATTTTATTGGTTGAAGACAACCGCGATATTCTGGCCAACCTGGCGGATTACCTGGGGCTGAAAGGCTATACAGTCGACTGCGCGCAGGACGGTCTGTCGGGCCTGCACCTGGCCGCCACCGAACATTACGACTTGATCGTGCTCGACATCATGCTCCCCGGCATTGATGGCTATACCTTGTGCAAACGCCTGCGCGAAGACGCGCGTCGCGACACGCCGGTGATCATGCTTACCGCCCGCGATCAGTTGGATGACCGGCTGCAGGGCTTCAAGTCCGGCGCCGATGACTACCTGCTCAAGCCGTTTGCCCTGTCCGAATTGGCCGCGCGCATCGAAGCCGTGCTGCGCCGTGCCCAGGGTGGCGGTCGCCGTGCCCTGCAAGTGGGTGACCTGAGCTACGACCTCGACACCCTCGAGGTGACCCGCGAAGGGCGCCTGCTCAAGCTCAACCCGGTGGGCCTGAAACTGCTCGCGGTGCTGATGCAGAAGAGCCCGCATGTACTGCGCCGGGAGATCCTCGAAGAGGCGCTGTGGGGCGATGATTGCCCGGACAGCGACAGCCTGCGCAGCCACGTGCACCAGTTGCGCCAAGTGATCGATAAGCCGTTCGCCAAGCCGTTGCTGCAGACGGTGCATGGTGTGGGCTATCGCCTGGCCGAGGGCCGAGATGGAGTTTAAGCAAAGCCTTGCCCAGCGGATCATCATCGCCTTTGCCTTGATGAGCGCGTTGGTGGCGGGAGCCTTCGCCATGGGCATCGTCGCGACGGTGCACCTGGTAGAAGAGAAGTTGATTTCGGCAGGCCTCGGCGGTGACTTGCAACGCCTGTTGCTGATGGACACTGTCGAAGATTGGCGGCACCGACCCGAACCGGACCAGCTGTTTTACTTCAGCGGCGGGCCGGGCGATTTCGAATTGCCCAAGGACCTGCGGCATCTGGAACCGGGCTTTCATGAGGTGTTCCGCGAGGCGCTGTCGTACCACGCCATGGTCGAAGTGGTCGATGGCCGCCGCTATGTGTTGCTGCAGGATCAGAGCGATTTCGAAGAGCGTGAGCGCGTATTGTTTGCGGTGGTGCTGGTGGGCTTCGTGCTCAGCCTGGCGCTGGCGGTATTCCTCGGCTGGGTGCTGGCGCGCAAGGTGATGGCGCCGGTGGTGCGCCTGGCCCGCCAGGTGCGACATCGCGATCAGTTACTCGGTCTGGCGCCGCCGCTGGCGCCGGACTACGCGGCCGATGAAGTCGGTGAGTTGGCCGTGGCCTTCGATGCCACCTTGGGGCGTCTGCGCCAGGCGTTGTCCCGCGAGCAGTTGTTTACCAGCGATGTCAGTCACGAATTGCGCACGCCCTTGATGGTGCTGGCCAGTTCTTGCGAATTGTTGCTGGAAAACCCGGCCATCGATCAGCGCGGGCGCAATCAGGTTGAGCGCATCGCCCGAGCCTGTGAGGAAATGCGCGAACTGGTGCAGACCTTCCTGATGCTGGCCCGTGCCGAGCATGACGATGGCACCATGTCGCCGCAGGTCAGCCTGGAGCAGGTCGCCGACGACTTGCTCGGTATCTGGCGCGAACCCATCGAGCGCAAGGGCCTGGAGTTGATCTATCAGCGCGGCAACCCGCTGGACACGCGCTACAACGCCACCTTTCTGCATGCGGTGATGGGCAACCTGCTGCGCAATGCCTTGCACTACACCGAGCAGGGGTTCATCCGCCTGACCCTGGAGCCGAGTGGCTTCGTGGTCGAGGACACCGGCGTGGGCATCCCTGAAGACAAGCGCGAAGCCATGTTCGAGCCTTTTGTGCGCGGCAACGAGAAGCGCGGCGATGGCCTGGGCCTGGGTTTGTCGCTGGTGCAGCGCATCTGCGAGAACCAGGGCTGGAGCGTCAGCCTGAGCACCATGGAGCCGAATGGCTGCCGCTTTCATGTCGAATTGAGTCAGGTCAAACCCTGATCCCATCCCCTGCCGCTATCCTGCCGAAGTACCCCGTACTTCGGCGAAGGTGGCCCCATGCTATTGCTTGTGTCTGTAAAGTCTTGAAATGTATGAGATTGGACAGGACAAGTTTTTCACAACGGGTTGACCTGGTGATCACAGCTCGCTGCATAAGGTTGTAGGCATCAGCAACTGGAGATCCGTTGATGTCTACCCCGATCAAACTCGAATTTTCCGAAAAGTACGACGATCAGCACGCCCACGAATATTTGCTCAAGCATCAGGACAATTTGGCTCGCCGGTTGTCCCACAAACGCGACGAGCAATTGGCCCGTGGCGCGCTGGCGATGGCCGGTGAGCCTGGCCTGGTGCTGGACCTGCCGTGCGGTGCCGGACGTTTCTGGCCGCTGCTGGCTGAAAAACCAAACCGCGTGATCATCGGTGCCGACAATTCGGCCTCGATGTTGAAGGTGGCGACGGTCGCCCAGCCGGCGGATGTGGTGAAACGGGTACGGCCCTTGCAGACGTCTGCTTTTGACATTGATTTGCCGGACAACTCGGTCGACAGCATTTTCTGTATGCGCCTGTTGCACCACATTGGTGATCCGGCGCATCGGCTGGCGATACTGCGGGAGTTTCAACGCGTTACCCGCGACAGCGTGATTATTTCGCTGTGGGTCGATGGCAATTTCAAAGCGTGGAAACGCAAGCGTCTCGAAGGACAGCGTCGCGAAAAAGGTGAGCAGGAAGGTTACCAAAACAGATTTGTGTTACCGGCTGCTACTGTTGAAGCAGAGTTTGAGCAGGCCGGTTTTCGTGTTCAGGAATCCCTGGACTTCATACCGCTCTACGCCATGTGGCGAGTGTATGTATTGCGCAAGAGGTAACAGGATGGCAGTTGAGTGCGTAGCAGGCAGTCATGTAGCGCCCGAAGAACGCTTCGATTATTTCTGGCGCCAGCAGGGCGAGTGGGTCGAGGAACCCAATCGTCGGCGTGGTGGTGAAAGTGGTGTGCAGCGAGTAACGAGTGCCAATGGCCGTTTGCTCTACAGCAAGCGCCAGACCGGACACATCTACCGCAGCTGGCTGCACCCCTTCGGACGCCCCACCGTGCTTCGCGAGCGGGATGCACTCAAGGGCCTGCGCCTCCTGGATGTACGCGTGCCGGAAATGGTCTTTTGCGAAGCACGTCGTGACCCCGAGCACCGTTGGAAGGCATTGCTGGTCACGGCCGCCCTGGAAGGCTTCGACGAGATTGAAAACTGGTACGCCGCCGGTGGTCGCGAACAGTATGGCGAGTTGGTCCACGAGCGCCTGCTCAAGGAATTGGCTGGCACCCTGGCGCGTATGCACAAAGGTCGCTGGCAGCATGGTTGCCTGTACATCAAGCACATTTTCGTACGCGTGACGGGTGAAGGCGACTCGGCCAATGTGGAAGTGGCACTGCTGGATTTCGAGAAATGCCGCCAGCGCCTGACCGCTTATCGCGCGGCTTCCCATGACATGCTGCAACTGCGCCGCCATTCGTCGTGGAACAGTACAGACTGGGAAAAACTCAGCTACTTTTATGAGACGGCGTTTGGCAGCGCTATCAAGGGTTTAACCAGATGAAGCTAGAAATAGCACGAGGTCTGTTCCTGGTTGGGGCGATGGGCGTTGCAGCCCTGGCCCTGGCAGCGTGGGAACAGCCTCGCACACAAGTACTCAGCGCGGTGCAAGGTGGCGGACAATGCCTGTTGCCGCGCGTCGCCAAGGCGAGTGTGGCGGTCAAGCCTGATCATGAGTTGCTGTTGTTCATGTTTGGGATGTCTCAAGGGATGAGGCCGCAGAGTTGAAACGATTCAAACCCCTGAAACAGGGCCTTGCGATGCGAGGCCCTTTTTTTTGCTTCAAATCAGGTGCAGATGGTTATCCCAAAGCCCCGCGGGCAATTCCAGCGGTTTGGCAACCAGCTGTTTCTGCCGGCAGTCGTAGAAACGGCAACGGCCCTGGCCTGAGGTGACGACAAACCCATCCGCCACCGCGCCGACCCCGGCGCAGTCGGGCAACGGCCCATCCAGGCGCAGCTCGCCGCTGTCCATGTCCCAGATGAAGAAGCGGTTGCCCCGTGGTGCGGTCAACGCCACCAGGCGCAATTCGCTGTGCACCGCGACACTGGCGGTGTAATGCCCCATCGCCTGCAACTGCTCATCGGCCACCGGGAACGCCACGAACGGCTGCCCCGGACGCTTGATCGCCAGCAGCTCGGAACGCTCCTGGGACGCGCCCATGAACTGCTGGCCAGTGAGGATCGTGCCATCGCTGGCGATCCCCATATGGCGCACGCTGTTCATCTGTTGGCCGAGGGTTTCCTTGCTGATCAGGCTGCCATCGCGGTGCATCAGCACCAGGCTTGGCTCCATCGCATTGAGGTTCATCTCCACGCGGCTTTCGGCTTCGGTACGAATGCCACCATTGGCCACCACCAGGGTCTCGCCGTCGGGCATCCACGACACCTGATGCGGGCCGATACCGTGCGTCGAGATTTCGCCGCTGTGCACCAGCCGCTCACCTTCGAACGCGTACACCCCGAGCAGGCCACGGCCCGGGTCGGAGGTGTCGTTCTCGGTGGCATACAGCCAGTCGCCGCTCTTGTGAATCACCGCGTGGCCATAGAAGTGGCGATTGCCATGCGAGGTGATGGTCTGCAGCAGCGTGCCATCACGCAGGTCGATCAGGTAGCTCTCGGTGCCCGGGCGACGGGCAACAAACAGTGCAATCGGCAGTGTCGGGTGGTTGATGATGTCGTGGCAGCGCTGGCCGACCTGGGTGGCAAATACCGGCTTGCCATCCAGCCGATAGCCCACGGCATAGTGGTTGCCATCCGCATCATCGCGCGCCGACAGCAGCAGCGGGCCCTTGTCTTTCTGCTTGAACAGCGTCCAGCCACCCAGCGTGAGAGCACTGAGCAGCACGCTGCCAACCGCCAAAGCCTGTCGCCTGAGCATCATCAGTCACCGTCGTTGGCGTTAAAGCCCAGTTGGATGCCCAGCGCCTTGGCCAGTTCGCCTTCGTGCAGGCGGTGGACGACGTTGAGGCTGTCGTAGATATCGTTGAGCTGCTGGCGCCCGGCGTCATCGTTCAACAGTTCGTTGAGGCTGCGCTGGTTGCTGGCGAACAGTTTCAGCGAGGCCGCATAGGCGGCGTCGATCTTGTCGGCCAACGGCTTCTGTTCGGACGGCAGCAGGCCACGCAGGCCCTTGTTGTCGACGCCAACCCACACGGTCTGGGCGGCGGCGAGGCTGGCTTCGAGGCTTTGCAGGGACGACTGGCTGCGCCATGCATCGGCCTGGAACGGCTGCGGGATGCCCTTGGTCTGGCGGCCCATCGGCGTGCCGAGTTTTTTCTTCAGGGTGTCCAGGGCGGTCACCTGGACGCGCAGCAGATCGGCAATCGCTTCGTGGGAATCGGCGTAGCGCTGGTTCGGAAACTTGGTCATCTGCGCGAGCATGCCGTCGGTGCTGTTCCAACTGGCCAGGATCTCTTCGGCGAGGGCTTTCTGGCGTTCGCCAATGGCCACCAGCAGCGGGCAGTAGCGGGCTTTCTGGGCTTCGTCGGCGACGTCGGTCTTGGCGTCATAGAGGATGTATTCGTAAGCCGACAGGCCTTGCACCACGACACTGGACTTGGCCAGGGCGGCCGCGTCGATCTGCGGTTGGGCGATGACCAGTTGCTCGACCTGGCGACCCACCAGGTTCTTCTTGTCCGGCCAGAACTGGATCTGCCAGGCGCGGTTGCCTTCGGCCAGTGGGCCGATCAACAGCGGTTGCAACTCGGCCCAGGCTTTTTGCGCATTGAGGAAGTCGGCGCGGGCGGTCTCCAGGCTTTCCTTGCCCTGGCAGTAGGCCAGGGCGCTGACGGCCAGTTGGCGGTCGGCTTCCACCCAGCGGCTGTAGGTCGGCAGGATCACTTGCTTGGCGATCGCCGCCGAAGTCACGGCTTGTGGATCCTGGGGCGAGCAGGCGCCGAGGGCGAGGGCGGCCAGGCTGGTGAACAACAACTTGGGACGAAACATGTCGAGCTCCCTTCTGTAATTGGGGCGAAGCTTATAAAGAATTCAGGAACGCCAGCAACGCAGCGCGCTGCTCGGCATTGAAGGACAACACATGCTGCTGCGCCGCTTGCGCTTCACCGCCGTGCCACAGCACGGCCTCGAGCAGGTTGCGGGCGCGGCCGTCATGCAAGAACTGGGTGTGGCCACTGACGGTCTGCGTCAGGCCGATGCCCCACAACGGCGCGGTGCGCCAGTCGCGGCCACCGGCCTTGAATTCGGTGCGGTTGTCGGCCAGGCCTTCGCCCATGTCGTGCAACAGCAGGTCGCTGTAGGGACGGATCACCTGGTTGGCCAACTCAGGTTCGGCCGCCGTGGCTGGCGTGGTGAATGATGGCTTGTGACAGCCCTGGCAGCCGGCCTGGTAGAACAGGTTTTTCCCGGCCAGCACCTGCGGCGCGTTGACGTCGCGGCGTGCCGGCACGGCAAGGTTGCGCGTGTAGAACAGCACCAGGCGCAGGATGTTGTCGCTGACTTCCTGCTCTCCATCGGCGCCATTGCCGTTGGGCGCCTGTTTGCAGGCGACTTGCGCGTCGGTGCAGTCATCAAAGGGTCTCAAAGACGTGGTGAGGCCCATATCACCAGAAAACGCGTGAACATTTTGTTGATTGAGGTTGGGTTGCCCGGCTTTCCAGCCAAAGCGCCCGAGTACGGTTTTTTGCTCGGCGTCGTCCCAGACCCAATTGGCACGGCCGACGATGGCTTCTTTGTCGGCGGTCTTCGGGTCGGTGTTGCGCAGGATATCGGCGTCGGTGATGGCTTCGAGCAGGCCCAGGCCAATCATCGGCGGGGCGATGCGCGCGGAGAAAAGTGTGTCCGGATGCATCGGGCCATAGCCGAGCTGGGTGATCTGCAGGTCGGGTTTGCGCAACTCGACCACGCTGCCGTCCTTGAAGGTCACCTTGACCGGCGTGTAGTCGACGCGCACCTTGCCTTCCGGTGCGACGCCCGGCACGGCCATGTCCTGCAGCTGCCCGCCATACACCGGCTCGGGCACCACGCCAACCTGCTCGATGAGCTTGGCGTAGGACGGCTGCTCCTGGATAGACAGGGGGATCGACAGGCGCACCAGCATCGACACCGCATTGGCCGCGTCGGGCAGCGGCGGGTGGCCACGACCGTCCTTGATATGGCAGTTCTGGCAGGCGTTGGTATTGAACAGCGGGCCCAGGCCATCGCGTGCGGTGGTGGTGGACGGCGCGATGACCCACGGGCTGCGAAAGAAGCTGTTGCCGACGCTGAAGTCCAGGCGGCGCGTGGGCGACAGGTTGGCCGACGGCAGGGAGAACGCATTCTGGTCGCGCTTGTTCACCGTCGTCGCGCCGCCGGCACGCGCTTCACCAGGCTCTGCCTGGGTGAATCGTGGGGCGTCATCGCAGGCAGTCAGGCTTAAAGCCATCACTGCTGCGGACAGGCGAAAAAGCGAACCGAACATCAGGTTTCCTGAACAAAGGCTGAAAATATGGGCGCAAAGTCTAACAGGGCAGGGCGCAATGAATAAGAGCAATTATCGTTTGCTCGAATCCGATTCATTCCCGCTAGAATGACCGCACATTTTTTTCTGGAGGTGGCCAATGCAGGCTCTCGACGCTTTGCTCAACCGTGTTTCCGTGCCGCGTTTGCTGGAACCGGCACCGACCCAGGAGCAGCGTGATGTGCTGTTCGCCGCGGCCATGCGCGCGCCCGACCATGGTCAACTGCGCCCTTGGCGGTTCCTCACCGTAGAAGGTGCCGCCCGTGAGCAGATGGGCACCCTGCTGGCCGAAGCGGCGCGCCTGCAAGACCCCGACGCTGCGCAAGCGGTCATCGACAAGGCCCAGAACGGCCCGTTGCGCGCGCCGCTGGTGGTGGTGGTGATTGCCCGCCTGCAGGAACACTTCAAGGTGCCCAAGTCCGAACAACTGCTCGCTGCCGCCTGCGCGGCCCACGGCATCTTGCTGGCGGCGTACGCACAGGGGATTGGCGCGGTATGGCGCACTGGCGAATTGTCCTACTCGGCCCACGTGGCCAAAGGCCTGGGGCTGACGGCGGCGGAGGAAGTGATTGGTTTCCTCTACCTGGGCACGCCGCAGAACCCGCCGCGTACGGCCGCTAAAGAAGACCTGACACAGTTTGTCAGCGCCTGGACCGGTCTCTGAACCACCGCCGACCTGCGCTCTGTGGGAGCTGGCTTGCCTGCATAGCATCGACTCGGTTCTGTCAGGGACACCGGCTTGCCCGCATCGCGGACAAGCCCGGCGCCCACATGGCTCTCAGTGGTTTTGCCTCCGAGTCAGACCTTGAACTGATCCATCAGCTTCATCTGCTGGCTGGCCAATGCATTGAGTTGGCTGCTGATCGCCGCCGACTCGGTGGCCTGGCCGGTGAGGGTTTCGGTCACGCCGCGAATCGCCGAGACGTTGCGGTTGACCTCTTCGGCCACGGCGCTCTGTTGCTCGGCGGCGCTGGCGATCTGCAGGTTCATGTCGCTGATCACCGTCACGGCATCGCTGATCTTGCCTAGGGCTTGCACTGCCTGATGAATCTGCCCGGCATTGCTCTGGGCCTGGTGCTGGCTGGAGTGCATGGTCGCCACCACGCCACGGGTGCCGCTCTGGATCCGTTCGATCACCAGGCGGATTTCCTCCACGGAGTCCTGGGTACGCTTGGCCAGGTTGCGCACTTCGTCGGCGACGACGGCAAAGCCGCGTCCGCTTTCGCCGGCCCGGGCCGCTTCGATTGCCGCATTGAGGGCCAGCAGGTTGGTCTGTTCGGCGATGCTGCGGATCACTTCCAGCACTGAACCGATCTGCTCGCTGTTGACGGCCAGGGCTTCGACTTCACCCACGGCCTTGCTGACTTCCTCGGCGAGGGTGGTGATGTCGCGGGTGCTCTGCTCGATGATCGACATGCCTTCACGTGCCGACTGATCGGCACCGCGTGCCGCGCTGGCGGCATTCGATGCACTGTTGGCAACGTCATGGGCGGTGGCGCTCATCTCGTTGGAGGCCGTGGCGACCTGGTCGATTTCGCGGAATTGCACCTGCATGCCTTCGCTGGTCTGGCGCGCGATGGCCGAGGACTGGTCGGCGGTACCACGCGCCTCGGTGATGCTTTGCTTGATCTGCGCAATGGTCGGTTGCAACTTGTCGAGGAAGCGGTTGAACCAGTTCACCAATTCGCCCAGTTCATCGTGCTTGGCGTAGGCCAGGCGCTGGGTGAGGTCGCCGTCACCACTGGCAATGTCCTTGAGCATCGCGGCCACGCCGTTGATCGGCCGGGTCACACCGGTGGCCGTCAGCCAGATCAGCAGCAGGCCCAGCAAGCCGGCGGCGGCGCCTACCAGCAGCGCCTTCAAGGTGCCCGAGGCCTGGGCCTTGTCGAGCAGCGCCTGCAGCTTCACGGTGTCGGCCAGCATCACGTCCTTGGGCAGCTTGATCACGACGCCCCAGGACTTGGCATCGGCAATCGGCTTGACCGGATAGACCGCGCGAATCGTGTCGTCCTGCGCGCGGATCATGCGGGTGTCACTGGCCAGCAGTTGCACGATTTCCTTGCCCTCGGCACCGAGGGTATCGATCAGGTTTTTCCCGACTTTGGCCGGTTCACCGCTGTAGGCCGCGATCAAGCCGCTGCTGGCGAGAATTTCCAGGTGCGCGGCACTGTTGAACAAGTCTTTCTGTGCCGCATCGGTGGCCGCTTGCAGGGCGGTGAGGGCGATGTCGATGCCGACCACGCCGATGACTTTGCCGTCCACCAGCAGTGGCAGGGAAAGGGTGGTCATCAGCACCGGTTTGCCGGCCACCGTATCTTCGTACGGGTCGAGCAGGCAAATACGGCGGGTATCGCGTGGGCAGGTGTACCAGATGTTGTAGGGCGTGCCGCTGAGGTTGAGGGTGGTCTTGGTCAGGTCGTCCTCGACCATGATGGTGTTCAAGCCTTCGCCACCGGCGCGGCTCCAGTAACTGGAGAAACGGCCTTTTTCGTTGGAGGCGCGTGCCTTGTCGTCGACGAATTCGCTGTCCTTGCCATCCAGCCCATTAGGTTCGAACGACAGCCAGATACCCAGCACCTTGTCATTGCGTTCGAAGGCAGTTTTAAGGCTCTGGTTGAGTTCTTCGCGCAAGGCGCCGGGCGCGAGGTCGCGCTTGGCTGCCAGAGTGCGCAGGTCTTTGACCTGGTCGCCGAGGGCGACCACGGCGACCAGGCTGTCGCCGAAGGTTTTCTGCAATTGCACGGCTTGCTCTGCGGCCTTGGCCTGCAACAGTTGTTCGACACTGGCGGTGAGCATGTGCGAGCTGGAATCACTGACCAACTGATCATTCTGAGCGGTGTTGTAGAGGTTGATGCTGACAACCAGCGCAATCACCCCCAACAGGCAAAGGCCGGACAACAGCACGATTTTCAGGCGGATGGAGAGGGTGTTGAACATAGGCTCACTCGCGAATGGACTTGTTGGAAGGCACGCAGTGCAGGCCAAGTCCATTCAGCGCTATGTCTGGAACATCGGCGTAACAAATCATTTCATGAGAAGCAGGCGATGAGCGGTAGGAAAACGGCTACAGCCAGTGTTACGCGGGCTCTGCAAGCCGTTCAGGGCGTGACCAGATCCACAGGTTACCCAGGCCCATGCCGGTAATGGCCAGGTAGATCGGCCAGCCATGATCGAGCATCACCAGCATCAGGATGGCGCACAGCAGCATGCTCACCGTGGCGCTGACCTTGGCTCGGCGCGCGATGATCTTGCCGTTGCGCCAGTTGAACAGGATCGGGCCGAACAGGCGGTGGTTTTCCAGCCAGGCGCTCAGGCGCGGCGAGCTTTTGGTCGCGGCCCACGCGGCGAGCAGGATGAACTCGGTGGTCGGCAAGCCCGGTATGACAATCGCCACCAATCCGATGCCCAGGCTGACGTAGGCCAGCAGGCCGAAAAGGATCTGTGCGATTTTCGAGGTGGATTGGGTTTTGCCGGTCATGGGAAGCAATTTGCAGAAGGAAAGGGTTGCTTACTCTGTAGGAACTGGCTTGCTGGCGATGGCGTCCGTGAAGTTGCTATCGCCGGCAAGCCTGTTCCTACCGAGGGGGTTCGAGTCAGGCCAGTTCAGGGGCGCTAGCGTACGCCTGTTCCAGCAACACGGTGAAGCGCACAAACGCGTCGATCGCACCTTTTTCCACTGCGGCTTCCTCTTCGGCGCTGAATTCCAGGCCGTCCAGGGTACGAGTAAAGCTTTTCCAGCCTTCGGCACGACCGCCGGCCGGCTCACCCAGGTGGCGTGCACCGAAGGTTTCGCTCAGTCCCAGGCCCACGGCGCGCTTGATCAGGAACGCAGCGCCCAGCTTGGAGCCTTCGGACACGAACAGCCAGCCCAGGGCTTCGGCCTTGCTCGGGTTCTTCACCGCACCGGCGACCGGCGCCGGCACGTCGGTGTCCAGGTCGCCCAGGTCCAGCTTGGCGGCTTCGGCGCGGCAGCGCTCCGCCAGGTCCGGCACGATCTTGATCAGTTCGGCATCGTTGTAGAGGCTCACCAGTTCCGACTGGAACAGGTACTGCGCGACCACAAAGCGGGCGAAGTTGGCTTGGGTTTCAAACGGCGCGTGTGCCTTGACCAGTGCGTCCAGCTTGGTGTGTGGCTCGTTGGTGATCTGGTTCAGGCGCTGGGAGCGCAGGCTCGGGCGTTCTGCGGTAGAGGAAGCGGTCATGAAAAAGTCCTTGAGAAGAGGAGCGCCTTGGTGCTCTGAAAGAGAGCTGTTATCAACTAGACGAACAAGAAGACGCGGCACAGTAAAAAATCCTCACCCCGGCGCTGAAAATCGACGAGGTGAGGGGGGCGTTATCAGATGTCCCAGATCACGTTGATCGCAAAGTTGCGACCGGGCTGGGTCAGGCGGTCAAGGTTGGCGGGCGCGGTCACACCGGCTTCGCCGACGCCGTCGTAGCTGCGCACGTCATCCCAGTTCCAGTATTTCTTGTCGGTCAGGTTGTACAGGCCGCCGTTGATGGTCACGTCGTTGGTGACCTTGTAGAAGCCGGTCAGGTCGACGATGCCAAAGCCGGGCGTCTTGAAGGGCGCACCAGTGCTGCCGTCGGGCGCATGGAAGGTGGTGCTGTCGACGCGATCCTGCTTCTTCACCAGGGTCCAGCTGACCAGCGCCCCGTATTGTTCTTGCTCATAGCCCAGGCCGAAGACGCCCTTGAGCGGGTTGACGCTGTTGAGCGGCTCGCCATTGTCGTCGTTGCGGCCATAGGTGTAACCAACCGAGCCCTGGGTGTACAGGCCTTGCGGTGCGCCGAAGGCGTCCAGGTTCAGGCGCCCTTTGGCTTCGATCCCCTTGATGGTCGCGTGCTTGATATTGTTGGCTTCGAATTGCTGTGCGGTGCCGCCGGCGACGGAGGCGTCCTCGTCGATGAAGTCGCGGTATTTGTTGTAGAACACTGCGATATCAAACGAACCGGAATCGAAGTTGCCGCGAATCCCGGTTTCCACGCCCTTGCTGCTTTCTGGCTTGAGATTCGGGTTGGGCTCGACGGTGTAGCCCTGCTGCAGGTTTTCAAAACGCCCGTACAAGGCTTTGGCCGACGGGGTGCGGAAGCCTTCAGCGTATTGGCCGAACCAGGTGTACTGGTCGGTCAGCGCATAGGTCAGGCCGAATTTCGGCGTGACGCGGTGCCAGGTTTTTTCCTTGTCACTGTGGGCGTAGATCCGCGTCGGGTCGACGGTGTTGAGGAACTCATCAGTCAACTTCGGCTTGAGTTGGGTGTAGTCGTAGCGCACGGCGGGCAGGAAGGTCCACTTGTCCCAGGTGATCTGGTCCTGTGCGAACAGCGAATACGTGTTGATGGTCGGGTCCGGGAAATCACTGGCCTTCTTCACGCTGTCGCTGGCGATCGGGCTGGGTGCGCCGATGGCCGTGCAACCGCCGCCGACAGCCAGGCAGGTCGCGGCGCCTTCGCGGGAGCCGGTGACCTTCTGCTGCTTGAGGGTGGTGCCATAGGTCACTTGGTGATCGGTTTCGCCGATGCTGAAAGCCTTGTCCAGCTGGGCATCGAAGACCCATTGCTTTTCTTCGTACAGGGTCTCGCGGGTGCGCAGGACTCGGCGGGACGGCTGGTAGATCTCGGCGGTGGACTGGTCCGTCTTGGCGATCTGGTAGTTGAGGCTGGTCTTGATCTGATCGGCTATCGGTGAGTCCAGGGCGAAGCGGTTTTCGATGCCAAAACGCTCGCGGGTGATGGTGTCGTTGCCCGAACGAGCCCGGTAGAAATTGAAGCCGCGTCCGCCGGTGAACGGGCCGCCCACGGCATTCATGAGGTTGACGTCGCGATCGTCCTTGTACTTCTCGTACGTCAGGCCGAGGCGATTGTCATCACCATAGTTCCAGCCCAGCTTGGCCAGCACGTTGGTCGTGCGCGCATCTTCCGGGTTGGCGCCGGTGCGGGCCAGGCCGGTGGCATTGTTGCCGTCGTAGGACTCCATCTCGTGGCCATTGCGCTGGCTCAGGTGCAGCAAACCGTCGACGTCCTGCACGCGGCCGGCGACGGTGCCGGAAGTCAGCCAGCTGTCGTCGGCGGAGCTGTAGCCGGTCTTCAGGCGGGCGCCGACGTCCTGGCCGGCCTTGATGATGTCATCGGGATCGAGGGTGAAGTAGCTCACCGCGCCACCAATCGCGCTGCTGCCGTACAGGGCCGAAGCCGGGCCGCGCAGGATCTCCACGCGCTTGACGATTTCGGGGTCGACGTAGTTGCGGCGGGTCTTGGCGTAGGGGCCGTTGAAGAAGTTGTCCGGCACTTCCACGCCGTCGACCTGGGTGAGGATGCGGTCGCCATCGATGCCGCGAATGTTGTAGCCCGAATTGCTCGAGCGGCCACCGGCACCGCCCACCGAGACGTTGGGTTCGTAACGCACCAGTTCACGAATGGTATTCACGTTCTGGCGGTCCAGCTCTTCGCGTTCCTGCACGGTCACGGTGCTCGGAACGCTGCTGATGTTCTGCTCATTCCGGGTGGCGCTGATGGTGACCTGTTGCAGGTTGAGGGCGCCGCCCGCCGCGCGCTTTTCCAGCACGATGTTGTTGCTGCCCAGTTTGCGGTAGCTCAGGTTGGTCCCCACCAACAGCCGGTCCAGGGCTTTCTCCGCTGACAACGGGCCGCGCACGCCCGGGGACGACACACCCTGGCCGAGTTCCGCCGGCAGGCCGACTTGCCAGCCGGTCACCGCGGTGAAGGCGTTGAGCGCCGAGACCAGCGGCTGTTGCTCGATGCTGAAGGTGTAATTGCCGTGGCTGCGCTGCACCGGTTCAGCGGCGGTGGCCGCCATGACCGGCGTGCCGGCCAGCAGGATGGCCGCAGTCAGCAGGGACAGGACGGGCGAAGAGGGCCGGCGGTTGAAACGAGAGGACATCGAGAGCGCTCCGGAAGGTACGAATCTTATAGTTGCGAACCGAATCAAATAGGAATCAGTTGCATTGGCTAAGACGAGACGTACCGCCGAAGACTATCGAGTAAAAATAATTCTCATTTAGTTGAGGATCACCAGCGCCGGGTATTCCGACAGTTTGGCCGAGGTGATGTGGGCCAGGGAGCGCACCACGTCCAGGGGCTGGTCGAGGCGGTAGTTGCCGGTGACGGCAACGCTGGCGAGCTTGTCGTTGGTGTTGACGATCCAGCCGGGGTAATAGCGACGCAGCTCGGCGAGCACTTCGCTCATCGGGCAGTTTTCGAAAATCAGCCGACCCTGTACCCAGGCCAGGTCCTTGTTGGCATCCAGCTTGGCCGGTGGACCGAAGCCCTTGGGCCCGATGCGGATACTTTCGCCGGCGCTCAAGCGCACGCGGGCATCGTCGAAGGTGTTGCTCAGGTCCACGTCGCCGCGCTGCACCTGCACCTGGGCTTCGCCGTTGAGGTAGCGCACGGCGAAAGCGGTATCACGCACGCTGGCGCGCACGGGGCCGGCGTCGATTTCCAGCGGCAGGCCATGGTTGGGCACGATTTCGAAGAACGCTTCGCCCTGGTAGAGACGGGCGATGCGCTGATGATCCTTGATGCTGCTGGAAAACGCCGAGTTGGTGTTGAGCAACACTTTCGAGCCGTCGTCCAGTTGCAGGCGCTGGCGTTCTCCTACCACGGTGAGGTGATCGGCCTGCAGGCGCACCGGCAGGTTGCTGAAGCTGAACAGGCCGATCAGCAGCACGGCGGCGGTGGCCAGTGGTTTCCAGTGCGGCCGGATACGACGCCAGGCACTGGGCTTGCGCGGCGCGGCCAGGGCGACGGCGGCGCTGTGCACGGGCGCGTCGCCCCAGGCAGCCTGGGCTTTGCCAAACGCGTGAACATGCGCAGGGTCTTGGGCCAGCCACGCTTCAAATTCGGCTTGTTGCCCGGGCTGCGGGCACTGCAGGGCGATCAGCCAGTCGAGGGCTTGGTCCATAGCCATGTCTTGCAACACCTCATGAGCCAGCTCATGGGGGCGCAGTTTATTCGGGTCCGTCACGGTGTTCCTCGGGTCTTCGCCACGTTCTATTCAAATGTCCTACAGCCTTGGGTGACATTTCTGTCGGGTGAAGCTTAAGGCCGATCCAGCCTTTGGGCCACACCTACGCAGATGGCCATGATCAATTTCAGTTCCTTTTGTACGGTGCTCAAGGACACTTCCAATTGGTCGGCAATCTCCTGGTAGCTGCAGCCGTGCAGGCGGCTGAGGATGAAAATCTGCTGTTGGCGGGCGCTCAGTTGACCGAGGCTGACACTCAGGTGCTCCAGCAGTTGCTCGGCCTGGGTCGCGTCTTCGGGCGTGCTGATGGGGGCGGCGACGCTTTGCAGGACGTCCAGCGGGACATCTTCCTGCAGCGTGCGCGCCTGGATCCGACGCGCGCGCAAGTGGTCGAGTGCGAGGTTGCGCGCGGTCTGGTAGACGAAGGGTTCAAGATGATCGATCGGCCGCTCGCTGAGGGCCCGGGTCACGCGCAGGTAGGTTTCCTGCAAGAGGTCCTCGGCGGTGCTGTGGTTATTCACCATCCGCTGCAACGTGCGAAGCAGAATCACCCGTTGGGTGAGGAAGACGTGGTTGAAGCGAGATTGGCTCACAGTGCTACCAGATCGATTTGCAGTTAATGATAATGCTTATCATCAACGCAAATGGCAAGTGGCACTTGGGTGTGTTGCCAGGAGCCCTGTGTGTGGGCTTGTGTGGGAGCCGGGCTTGCCCGCGATTCAGGCACCTCGGTTTTCCAGTTGCATCGAGGTGATGCTATCGCAGGCAAGCCAGCTCCCACACAAGCCAGCTCCCGCATCAGCCAGCTATCACACAGGCGAGCTTCCATGCTGGGGAGCTGCCAAAGGGGTTATTCGGCGTTGCAGAGCGCCAGGCAGTTATCCAGCATACGGTTGGAGAAGCCCCACTCGTTGTCATACCAGGCCAGCACTTTCAACAACTTGCCACTGACCTTGGTGTGGTTGGCGTCGAAAATCGACGACAGCGGGTTATGGTTGAAGTCACTGGAAACCAGCGGCAGGGTGTTGTAGCCGAGAATTTTCGAGTGCTGGCTGGCTTCCTTGAGCAGTGCGTTGACCTCGTCGGCAGTGGCGTCTTTTTTCAGCGTCACGGTGAGGTCGACCAGCGACACGTTGATCACCGGCACCCGCACGGCCATGCCGGTCAGCTTGCCCGCCAGTTCCGGCAGTACCAGGCCGACCGCTTCGGCGGCGCCGGTCTTGCTCGGGATCATGTTCTGGGTGGCCGAACGCGCGCGGTACGGGTCGGTGTGGTAGACGTCGGTCAGGTTCTGGTCGTTGGTGTAGGCGTGGATAGTGGTCATCAGGCCGCTCTCGATGCCCAGCTCGCGGTGCAGCACCTGGGCGACCGGCGCCAGGCAGTTGGTGGTGCAGGAGGCATTGGAGATGATCTGGTGGGATTGACGCAAAATGTCATGGTTTACCCCGTAGACCACGGTGGCGTCTGCGCCCTTGGCGGGGGCCGAGATGATCACCTTGCGCGCGCCGGCGGTAATATGGGCAGCAGCCTTGTCACGGTCGGTGAACAGGCCGGTGCATTCGAACACTACGTCGATCTTGTGTGCAGCCCACGGCAGGTCGGCGGGGTTGCGAATGGCACTGACGGCAATCCGGTCGCCATTGACGGTCAGGCTTTCCTGATCGTGGGCGACCTCTGCGTCGAAAGTGCCATGTACGGTGTCGTATTTGAGCAGGTGGGCATTGATCGAACTGTCGCCGAGATCGTTGATGGCGACGAT
>Ga0153921_1000514_pt1 | contig 20306 bp, 10 predicted proteins | sample TSNJ005MetaG_FD_104691 | JGI IMG/M metagenome (GOLD analysis project Ga0153921, IMG submission 104691) | Attine ant fungus gardens microbial communities from New Jersey, USA - TSNJ005 MetaG | ecosystem: Host-associated > Fungi > Mycelium > Unclassified | place: USA: New Jersey, Brendon T. Byrne... | reverse complement strand
GCCGTGAATGTCACATCGGTGTTTGGCGTTATCGTGTCCTTATATATGGTAACCGTTTGTGCTGCTGCCGTCACGTTATAGTTACCGAAGCTTGCTACCGCGACTGTTATGTCGCCTTCCTGCAAGGTATTCACAGTTAAGATCCATACCGTGCCATCGGTGGTTGCCGTATCTTTTGCTACTGAAACTTTCGCAGCCTTTCCGGCTGTCCCATCGGATACGGTGATATCACCAATGTTCAGGCCTTCGACTTTCGGGGTAAAGATGAGCTTGATTTTTGTAGTGTCGGCTGTACCTGCCGCGCCGTCTGCCGCCTCTGCCGTAAAGGTTATGTCGGTCTTAGGCGCCTGCGCCACCGTCACAGTTACGGTATACGTTTTCGTGCTGCCGTCCGCCGCCGAAACTGTGTAGGTTACCGGGCTTTCAAAGTTTTGCTCCCCGTCCGGACTTATGCTCACGCCTGTGTGTACGATTTCCGGCGTCAGACTTGTCACTTCCGTACCGTAGGGCACTGTGACCTCAATAGTTCCCTCCTCCTCAAAGATGTTTCCGGAGATTCCGGCCAAGGTGAAATCCGTGATTGCCTTTTTGGTGTTGGGGGCTAATGAGCCTGACACTTCGATTTCCGCTAACCCAACATCGTCGGATCCTGTGTGGGATGTGACTTCAAACCGAAGCGTCTTCGTTTCCTTTGCCGGTGTGACGAGTATCGTCAGCGGTCTTCCATCGCTTGGCAACGCGGGAACATCAATTTTGGTTCCGTCATCGAATATCAGATTACCACTGGTGATTCTGACGTCATTCGTGGGTCTGTCATACAAAGTTACGGCGTTTATGGTGGCAAGATTTTCACTCCAATCCAACTCCATCCATGCACCATCGCCCTCATCATTACTGACCCATTCGGCGGTAGGATAGCGGTTCGGATGGTCTGCCCGGATATATGTGGATGTATTGTTGGGGGTACTGTCCTTCATGGACGTGGACTCACCATCCCGGACACCATTAATGGCCTTGCCCGCTCCGCGTACAGCTGACTTCTCGCTCGACGCGGCCGCGCTGGCTTGGAAGGCCAGATTCTCAAAATCACGCGTCCAGAAGATTTCGTCATATTTGACAAAAGAGCCGATCCAGGCAGAGTATTGCGATGAGTATTTGCGAAGTGCCTGATCCTTCATATTGCTGCTGTATGGAAATACCCGCATGAGTTCGGGAACCGTGATGCTCTCGCGGCAATTCCAGTCAAAGATCGTGCGCTCATCCAGCCCCTGCGGACGCCCGAAGGGCTCAACGGTCTCGGTCTTTTTCGGCCAGCCGTTGCCGTTGTTCTTTTCATCGGAAGAGCAAGAGTGGACAAAGGTCTCGTGCAGCGTGGGATTGTAAGCCGGATTCTCTTTTCTGAGGTTCACGAGCGCTTCGGTGGCGAACAGGCCCATTGCGGCATGGTCTCCGTGTAGGTCATACCGCGAGGTGGTGTAAATATCGTCCGGCTGAATACGCTTAAAGGCGTCCTGCATGCCATTCAGGAAGTTGGCACGCGTGTAGGTAACCTGCCCGCCGAGAATGCGGTCGTAGTAGGATTGCGTTCCGGAGATTGACCCATTATAGGTCTGTGTCGCACCGCTGCGCCCCTGTATGACCGCGTTGGGAGTTTCTTCGTCCATATACAGCCTGTACAGCGCACTTCCAAGGAAATAATTACTTGTTCCGGTCATGCCGAATTCGTCAAGCCCACCTGTATCCGGGAAACTAAGGAAGAAAATATGATCCCACGGGACGCCTAAGTACGTCATGGCGTTGAATGTCTCCATCATACGTGCCTGACCGCCGCTGCCTGTGTTACCTGTGCCATTATAGTCGCCATTTGTACCCATCAGGACATACACATCGTCGCCATTGTCGATGGCGCGCTTGATAACACCGGCGCCCAAAAGCGCCTCGTCATCGGGGTGGGCGCCTAAAATCATGATGCTCCTGGACTCTGCAGAGTGTTCCTCACCCATAGCTTCGACTCTTTCGACTTTCGCCCCGCTGGGCACGCTGACCAACAGGTAGCGGCCAGCTTTGGCTGCCCTGTCGTAAACCTTGACCGCGCCCGCCGCAACAGCTTCCGTCCCGAGCGTCTCCCAGCACGGGTCGTTTACATTTTCATTACCGTCTTCTGAAACTTTCACAATCACATTGCCCGTCGTCGGGGTGGTGCTGTCAAACATGACGGTCACACTGTCGATATCATATTGCAGTCCCAAGTCAATCCGCAGGGCATCACCGTTCGCCGTCCAGTCGGTGGTGGATTTTCCGTCGGTCACGGCCTCTGGCAAGCGGGCATTACTGGTAGCCCCGCCGAGCGGCAGGACAGGTTTGCCGTAGGCAATGTTTTCAATGTCACTGTCTTGGTCGTTGTTGTCCGTATAATGATCAAACGTTCCAAAAACACTGAGTTCTGTGATAGCATATTGCGCCATCCGCCACTCCGCCGGAACGCCTGTCATTGTAACACGGACATACCGCGCTGCTACTTCAGATTCCTGGCTTGTGTCGTATTTCCAGGGCGCGTAATTCCAACCCTGACGTACGGAGGCGTTGTTGTCGTAAATATCCTCAAGCTGCCCATCTTCTATTTCTTTCCGTATTTCAACAGGTACGCAGGGATTTCCCTTGCTGTAATCCCATAGTGTTTCCCATATTTTACCGTTCTCGGAATACTCAACGATATACTTCATAGCTTCCGCGTGTTTTTTGGCCGTGTTCGTCCGGATCGCGTATCCTGTCGTGTTAACCCCGGCGGATGCCTCTAAATCTTCATATGTCAGGAAGTTATAATTGGGCGCCAGCTGCAGGTCCTCAAATTCTATGAACACTTCGTCAACGTTGTAGACCGCGCCTAAATCCACGATCAAATCAACCGGTTGCAGACCCTCGCCGTGAAGGCCCCATGGCTTTCCGGTATCGTTTTGCCCTGCCATCATGGCGCGGCTGCCGTCCACAGCATTGCCCGGGTTGCTAATCATGCCGGTCGCAGTCTTTTTCAGCGCGATATTCGTTCCGGTCTCGGAATGCTTTATACCGAGCACCCGGAACTGTGCCAGCCGCACGGGGACATCCTCTTCCGTATGCTTGCCGGTGACCCGTAAACGGAAGAATTGACCTACGATACCATTTGTTAGCGTGGTCTTTTGGAAAGCGCTTACTGATTCCGGATGGGCTGAAGCCCTGTAATCCGCGCCGCTAACAGGGTTCCATGTATTTCCATCGGCAGAGGATTCAATAACGTACTTCCAATCTTTGTTCGCGTCGTCCCACTCAACCTCGAATCCGTAAACCGAATACTTCGCATCGAGATCCACCGCTAGCCAATATTCGGGATGTTCGTCGTTCAGATTGGTGTTGCCCGAGTAAGTCGTTGAGCTGCCATCGATGGCATTAGAGGCGCGGCCCGTCAATCCCGCTGTTGCAACATTAAGCTGTTTTCCCGCGAAAATCGGATCTTCCGGCGCTTCCGGCCTGCCGTTAAGGCTCATGTTTTGATAGGCATATTTACCCTGCGCCACGTTGTCCGGCGGCACCATGGAATCCGATGGGACACCGAAGGCGCGGAACTGCCAAACCGTGTACCAGCCACAAGCCCCCCAGTTGCCCTTAGCGGGGTCCCCCCTATCGGGTCTGCCGGTAACCTGTATCCTCATATACTGGGCCTGGATGTTCAGACCTGAGGTCTCCTGATAGAGACTTTCCGCCACAGTTTTCTCTACATACGGATTGTAGGTTCTGTAATCCACGACAGTTTCCCAATTAACGCCGTCCATGGAGTATTCAATGATATACTTCCAATCCTCCGGAGCTTCTACGGTTTGGCCGCCGCTTGTACCGGGACCGGCAAAAAACTTCATGGGCTCCCAGGCGGTGGCAACAGAGGAAATGTCGTATACGTCGCCTAAGTTGAGTGTCCACATAAGGGGGCCATCAGCTGGATTTTTATTGCCGGAGCCGGTAGAGTTTTGAAAATGGTTGTCGGGAGGGTCAGGATTCCAGCGTGCGTAATCCCTTCGGATCGCGTTAAAAGCACCGTCAGTGGAGTTGGTGGCGGAGTTTTGCCAGCCCCATCTATCTACCTGTGCGATCGCTTCACCCGATTTGAATGACTGATACGCTACATCCATTATTCCTGTACCTTGATTTTCAAAGGCGCGGAATGCCGTTATGGCGGCCGAAGCGCCGGATGCGCCGATGGGTGCGTCATAAACGAGGATACGCATCAGCTTTGCGCTGATGTCCATGTAATACTCCTGAATTTTGGTCGGATCCTCCGCTTCGTCCCAGTCCGCTGTGGACATGTCATAGTCCGTATATGGGCTGCGCAAGCTATAATCAACCAGATCGATCCATTGTGGGTTGTCATAAGTATCATTTAAAGTGCCGGTGGCAGTGTACTGGATCTTGTATTTCCAGTCCTTCGGCATCTCGCGGCCGTTATACGCGCCGGAACCGGCGTCTCCTTGCAGATCAGGCCATTCCACTTCGATTTTGCCGATATCCTTGCCTTGAAGCGCGTCGATCTCCACGGCCCAGATCCACGGGTCGGTATCGCTGTATGTATTGTCACCGCCCGCGGCTGTGGCCGGGTTATTGTCATTGCCCTGTGCTGCGGGACTGCTGCCGCGGTTTTGGTTCGCCGTTTTGCTTTCCGCTAGATCGTTGCCGAATATCGCACTGCGCACCGCACCAAAGGCGCGAAATTCGCTCAGCCCAGGTTTAGAATCCCGGTCTGTGGGCGCATCGGTAACCGTCACTTTGAAGTAACGGGCGTTTTTGCTGCCGATATCAATATTCTGTACGGCGTTTTCAAAGGGGGTTTCCACGGTGTAATCCGCCAAAAGGCCCCAATCCATATTGTTGTTAGAATACTCAATTCGGTATTTCCAATTCTGAACCACATCTTCGCCGGCCCATTCCAGTTCGATGCTGTCAATTTTGTGAATGACACCCAGGTCGATTTCCCACGTCCAGGGCAGGGAGGCGTTATTGCCGCCGGCGGCAGTGGTATTAAGGCCGTCGTTTGCATAGGCCGCATCGTTATCGCCTGCACTCTGGTGTACCAGCTTACCCAGCGCGGCGTTGACTTTCGCATCCTCGGGTACTTTTGGTCCCTGATTTGTGATAATCAGGTCATCCAGGCGGATATTCTCCACACCATAGGGGGACTGGAAGTCCAGGGTCAGCGTAGTATCCGAGTGGGTCAGGTTCGTCCAGTCCGTCACAAACGAGTTTTTGGTATCGGACAGGTAGAAGTCTTTTGTTTTACCGTTAAAGGAGGCTGTAATCTTTCCGGTCCACTTGGCGCGGGCCGTAAAGCCGTATACCGTATAGCCCGAAGGGATTATGATCTTAGCCGAGCGGGCCTCCGATCCTCTTTTGTTTATGGCAAGCTCATTATCCTTGGTTTGCCAGCCATTCGTGGAAAATTTCACGCCATCTACGGTTTGGTTATAAAGGCTTCTATCCGCCTCATTGAAGTCCAGCAATGTGTAGCCGTCTGGCACGTTGAAATCGGCGTTGGTTTCATGGGTACCGATACTGGGCGTACCAAACGTAGAAACGGAGTTGCCGTAAAGGTCAAGCCCGCCGTTGTAAGGCAGGTTCACGCCGGCGTTTTCCAAAACACCGCCCGTTTCGCGTTTATAATCGTTGATCTTCTCCCAGCCGGTAACGTTTTCCAGGCTGCGTTCGACATTCGCATCCAAATCGGCAATTTTCAAATCGCCGCCGCTTATGGCATTGGCGTCTTTCTCGGGTCCCGGGTTGACCTCGTTCGCCCGTGTACCGCCGTAATAGTTGTGGTCGAAATTCGCGCTGCCCAAGAAATTTTGTGTATAAGCGGCACCGAGCGCGTCGGGGCTCGCATTGCCCTCGCCATTATCGTAAATAAGGTTGTTAAAAAGCCAGTGGGGCATATGCGCATTGGGACCGCTCCAATGAGTTGCGATCAGGCTGGTTTTACCCGAACCGATAAAAATGTCGTTGTTGTAGGCATAAAAGCGCGCACCCAAGCTACTGCTGTTTTGCGCAGTGATCACCGCGCCGTTGCCAAAGCTGTTCATGCCGTAGCCTTCATTTACGCTCAGGTTATAGCGGTAGTGCGTCTCATACGGGGTGCCCAAATCGCACTCCATAATGGAACCGGATGGGTTGTCGTGGGTGTAATTGTACTGTACGACATTATACCGTGCATCTCCATCAGGGTCAAATGCCTGGCTGTCCTCTTTACTGGTGGACGCGCCAGAATCGAACACCTCATTGTACTGGCACAGGACATACTTCGTATCATGCCACCAGATGGGCACGTTGCCGTTCAGGCCGCTGTTGCAGTGGTCGGATACATTATACTCGGCAATTCCGTTTTCCACGGCGCCAAAGCAGATAGCGGCGTTTCCCACATCCTGAAAATAGTTGTTACGGACGATAATATTGGTACTGTAGGCTCCTCCCGCACGCCTTTCATTTATGCCGCTCTCACTCGGGAATGTACCGCTGCCCCCGACATAGGAACCGTGGAACTGAACGCCATAATGCCCAATGCTGGGCTGCTCCGCGGTGACCTTCAGCCCGTTGGCATAATCATTGATATCGCCGACCCGGTTACCCTCAACGATAATATCGTCCCAGCTTGTGGGCACCTCCGTGCCGCGGATAATATAGTTGATACCGCCGCGCCCGATACCCGCAGCGGAGGAATACTGACCGTTCACAGCATGCACAAAGCAATCTTTAACGTACATATGGCGCAGAATGCCCACGTCGTGTCCTATGATTATTATCCCGTACTTCGGGGTGATCTGATTGTTTCTGGTTGTCGAATTGCCGCTGCTGTTGTACGTGGTGAAGGTGCGTGTTGTCGCGCTGAAGTTGGTGATTTCCAGATTGGTAATTTCCCAATATTGCTGATTGTAGAACTGGACCGCCGCATTGTATTTCCGGTTGATCGGCCGGTTATACTCATTGTAGTCAAAGTCCGGATTCCACGACATGTCCTGGCACTGGATCAGCGGCTTACTGTCACCGGATCCGTATTTGCTGATGATAATGGGCGCGGCGGCGGAGCCGCTGCCCTTAGGAGCGAGCTGTCCCGTCCATGTCGATTGATTGTCGAACAGAATCGTGTCACCCGGCCGGAATGTCGTGGCATTAACCTTATCCAGGGTTTTCCAGGCCTCGCTTTCCGATGTGCCTTCGTTACTGTCGCTGCCATTGTTGAAGCTGACATAATAGGTAGTCCCGCTCGCCGCTTGAGCTTCCGTGATGCCAAACGGCAGTATGAGCGTGAAAATCATAGCGACAGACAACGCCAGCGACAGAACCCTCTTGTTTGTTTTCTTTTTCATAATGTAGAACCTCCTTAATATAAATTACGGTTTGGGCATTCTCTACCCGGTCAATTTTTGGATTTTAAGTTGTAAAAATTGTTCAAATGCCTGGCTCATCACGTCCTTCCTTATGTAATACTGCGCGTCCTCAAAAGAAGTAATTCCTCCCGGCTCATAGCTTAAAAGCCGGAAAAATACAATTCCGTTGTTGAGTGAATACGGCCCTTGGACAACACCCGGCTCTGCGCCGATGGCAAGCTCATACAAATCCCGGAAGCCTGAGTGCATCTTGGTGTTTTCCTTAATGGTCATCTCAAACGGCTCGCGTCTGGGGTCATACTGAGCCATGATATCCTTAAAATCCTCGCCGTTTAGTAAGTCCTGTCCGACCATGGTGAGAACCTCATCCAAATCCTCGCATTTAGGATCTAGCTCCAGCATTTCCAACGTTGCTCTGGCAACGTAACAATACTGCTCCTCCTTATGCTCTTCATAATAAAGCCGCAGTTCTTCTTCCGAAACGCTCAGAGTTCCGTTTTCTTCTAGCCGCACAGGGAGCTGAAGAAGAAGATTGCCAGACATGTAATCCAGATAATCGGAAGCGGAAAAGTGTGTAAGCCCAATAACAGTCTGGCCGTTTTGGATAGCGTCACGGCGGCGGGCATTCTCCTTTTTCAAGGACTTTCGAAACCCTGCCATGTCGTAAAAATCGGTCAGTCCCTCGTCATAGCCCATGGCAAACAGCACCCGGTACCGCGCGTCCGCCTCCATCACCGCTTCATCTGTCTGAACCCGTTCCCGTAACATCGTATAGGTCTCTCTCTCGATCCGGTAACCGCCGTTTATATGCGTCCATGTCCACGGATGCGCCAGGAGCAGTCCGGCCGAGATTCCCGTGATCAAAAACAGCACCGGCACCAAGATTAAGAATTTTCGTATCTTTTCTGTAATCATAGACAATAAACCCCCCTCGTCCATTTTTAAATACTCATCTCTCCAGAAACAACAGTCAGAAAAATTATGCCTGGTTTTTAAGGAACTCCCAGAAAGTCTGTACCCCGCCTCCCAGATGCACCACACCTTCCGGCCTTGGTCCTTCTGTCTCAGATACGTCAAAGAAATACCCTGTTTTAGACGCTTCCGTCATCATAAAGCTGTCACTTCCAAAGACTTTCTCATCCAGACCAACATACTCGTCTCCCCAATAGCAACAGTCCTCCGGCAGAATGTTGCATTCTTTCCGTAGCAGGCTAAGGATATCGTTGATGTTGTTGCTCTTATCGGAAAGACCCACCTCAAGGTATTTAGCATCGCAAGTGACGGATAAATTCAGACCGTAGCTTCCGGATATCTCACGGCTAAGCCTAATCAGATCCGGCAGCCCGCCACGTATCCCATGGTCTGCCAGCAGGGTTTTCAAGGTCTCCATTTCCCCGCTTTGCATGAAGAGCTGCCCCCCTCTGTCGTTTTCCACCATCAGGTCGATTTTACAGTAATTTGGCCGGGTAAATACGATGTCTGTATGAAAGTAATAGTCTTCCAGCAGCCTTTGATGGATGATAAAACAGATCTCATGTATCTTCAGCAGTGTCTTCATGTCCGGAATCAGGTCTTTCCAGATTACCGGACGGCCGATGGAATCAAACCGGTAGTTGAAAACACCCCGGCCCAGCCCCAGAAAGAGATGCTGCAGTTCCTCCGATGTGAAATAGCTCTCCAGGCTCCCCCCTGCAATCCGATCATAGGTGGTTCCACTGATAATAATCAAGGGAACACCTTTTTGCAGCAAGGTTTTCATCGGCTCAATCACCGGATCTGCCGGAGAATCCCTGGATACCACTGCTGTCCCGTCCCAATCAAAAAATATTGCTTTATATTTTTTCAAAGATTAGATCCCCCTTTTCTTCCAACACATATTCCTGTCCAGATAAGATCAGACTCACAGGCACCGCATTCAGCAGTTCAATCCTGCAATTATCTTTTCCCACCCGGATCTTAATACGGCTCCCATGATACTGCAGGCATAAAGAATAACTCTTCCATCCTTTTGGAAGCCAGGGCGAAAGTTCCAGGCTCCCGCTGCCGGTCCGCAGTCCGGCAAAACCATTGGCAATGGCCTGCCAGGTGCCCGCCATATTGGCGGCATGGATGCCTGCATAGAAATTGTCATGATAATCATCCAGGTCCATCCGTGCCGACTCATAGAAATATTTGTATGCCTGATCATAATAGCCAATCCGGCTGGCCAGAATCCCATATACGCATGTGGACAAGGAAGAATGGTGAAGTGTTACTTTCTGATAGAAGTCATAGTTGCGTTTTAATTCCTCCTGGTCGAACAAATGGCTGTGAAGGTACAGACCCAGAACGGTGTCCGCCTGCTTGCACATCCGCTGCCTCCACAGATAGAGGGGATGATAGTTTTCATAGAGCAGGTGCCGTTTCTCCGGCGGTACCATGGAGTCCTCCCAGGGCTTACGAAGTAGAAAGCCATCGTCCTGAAGATAGACCCGGCGCTTTTCATCATATGGTATATACATGTTTTCAATAATCTTTTCCCAGTGCAAAAGCTCTTCCGTCTTCAACCCGATTCGATCCGCCAGTTCCTGATAAGCATGTGGATCCTTTTCCCTGAAATATATGACCGCCTGCTGTGCCGCCCGCAAATGTTCCCTGGCCATTAAATTGGTGTAAAAATTGTTATTCACAAAGGCCGTATATTCATCCGGTCCGGTGACGCAGCAAATACAGTACCGGTTATTACATCCTTCAGCAAAGCAACCCACGTCCGCCCAAACCCTGGCTGTCTCACAGAGTACCTCTGCCGCACATTCCTTCAGGAATTCCCAATCTTCCGTTACTTGTATATACTGCCAAAATGCATAGCCCACGTCCGCATTGATGTGGTACTGGGCAGTTCCCAAGGGTACATAAGTGGAGGCCTCTTCCCCGTTAATGGTACGCCATGGATACAAGGCCCCCGCCTGGTGCCCAAGCACCCTGGCCCTGGCTCTGGCCTCTTCCAGGGTAGCATAACGGTAACGCAGCAACTCCTTGGCTAGCTCCGGAAAGGTATGGATGAACACCGGCAGGACATAGATTTCCGTATCCCAAAAATAATGCCCTTCATACCCCTCTCCCGACAGACCCTTGGCACCCATTCCCACATAGCCGTCCCGGCCGGCGGACTGCATGATGTGGAAGAGGTTAAAACGAATTCCCTGGTTGAGTGCTTCATCGCCTTCGATTTCCACATCCGCACTTTCCCAGAACCGTTCTGTATATGCTTTCTGTTCCTTAAGCAGCACTGGAAATCCTGCCTCTTGTGCCTCTGCCAGCTGCGCATAGATAAAGCCCTTCAAGTTCTGTGCTTCTGTATCCCGGGATGAAACGTATGCCATAAACTTATCTTGTGTAACCGGTACGCCGCAGGCGGCCTGTGTTTCCAGATACATCCTTGCGCAAGCTTCTTCCTGCTCATAGCAGATTGTTACATCCGAACTCCCCTCAGCAGAAGATGCCGGTGTTTCCCGCTCCCGGCGACCCATCACATGCAAGCTTCCACAGGCCATGGACAGGCCGCTGTTTTTTGTCTGCCCACGATAAAACAGCACGCCGTTGTCAGCTCCAATCTCATCAGGCAGCAATCGTCTTCCAAAGGGACCGTAATCAACCAGTGGATTCGTCTTTCTGGTATGATTCTCCACCTGACCGTCCAGAACCGACACCAGCTGGATGCTGCCGTCAAAATTCAGCGGCATCACCTGAAGTCTTTGGACCATAATGTGTTTCCTGGTAAAGCTCACCAGGCGCCAGGTCTGAAGCCGTACCTGTTTTCCGGAGTTTCCGGTCCATACCAGGCTTCGGGTCAGTACCCCATCTTTCATATGCAAAGTGCGGCTGTATTGTGTAACCCTGCCTTTGCGCATATCCAACTCCTCCCCGTCAACAAAAATATGGGTAGTCTTCAGATTTGGCAGGTTCAAAAGTGACTGGCTCATGGTTGGAAAGCCAAAGTTCCATTCTCCATAGCGAATCTCCTCGCTATCATAAAAGCCGTTGATAAAATTCCCCTCCAGCCCCTCCTCTACGGTAAAGGGGTATCCCTCTTCAAAAGTTCCCCTGGTACCAATATATCCATTGGAAAGATGAAAAGCAGTCTCATTCCTGTAGTTGTATACCGGCGAAAAGGCTTCTTCCGTAATACACCATGGCTGAATTGGATAAATAGGTTTTTTCTCTGTATTCATCTTAACACTCCTGTTTTCATTTCCCTGGTCTTTTAGCATTTAACCACGTTTAGTAAAATCGATTCCTACTGCTTTCTTTTCTAATTTCGTTCTTAGCCTTTGACTGCACCGGTGGTCAGGCTGCCGATGACCTGTTTTTGCATTAGGATGAAAAACAGAATCGTCGGGGCCACCGTCATAACCACTGCCGCAAATAAAGCCGAATAATTGTTAGCAAAGGTGCCCATATAATAATTCAGTGCAATCGGAATTGTCCTTGCCCGATCACCACTGGTCAGCATCAATGCAAAGTAAAATTCATTCCAGATGTTAATGAATTGAAGCATGGCCACCGTAGCCAGCCCAGGCTTTGCCAAAGGCAGGATAATCTGAAAAAAAGTACGCAGAAATCCCGCACCGTCTATGTAACTGCTTTCTTCCAGTTCAGTAGGAATGGTCTTGTAATAACTGACCATAACGAAGAATGACATGGGGATACCCATAGCGGAATATACCAGGATCAGCCCTGTTTTTGTATCAAAAATCTTTAAGGCACTGAAAATACTGAACAGAGGCTGAGAAATGGACTGAGCCGGCAGCATTAACGAGATCGAAATCAGAGTCACAATCAAGGGTTTCATTAAAAAACGAAAGCGGGACACCACGTATGCACACATGGCCACCAAGGCTAAGGTTATAAGTATGCTGCTCCCCACGATCACCAGACTGTTCAGGAAATATTTCATGATCGGCGCATACTTCAAAGCCGCCGCATAATTATTAAAATTAATACTCTCAGGAAGATCCAGAGCAGATGAATTGATCTGTGCATAGTCCTTAAAAGAGCTTAAGAAGACCCATAATAGCGGCGCCAGGGAAATAAATACAATCAAGATCAGGAACACATATTTCAGAACCCCTGCCAGAACCCGTAGAATAAATGGTGTCTCCCTCATAGTAATTCCTCCTCGTTCTTTTTCCCAATGGTGAAAATTTTTTGAATCATCACAATGAGTGCCAATCCCAGGATAATCTGTATTACACCTACAGCATTTGCCTTTCCGTAATTGTTTTCCAGGGTTGCGGTCTTATAGAGATAAATCGGCAGGTTCAGAGTAGACGTGCCAGGCCCTCCTTTAGTAGTCATGTAGATGATGTCGAACTGGGATACCATGGCTACGGAGGCCAGTACCACGCAGGTTCCCACGGTATTTTTCACCATTGGCAGGGTGATGTAGCGGTCCACCTGCCAGGGTTTGGCACCGTCGATAGAGGCCGCCTCATAAATACTCTGGTCAATGGCTCCCATCTCGGAAAGAAAAATGATTGTGTTAAAGGCAGAATACAGCATCCAGGTGGCCGTCACTGTCCAGAATGCATACTGGGAATTTCCGAAGAAATTCGGAACTTTACTCACATCTAAACCCCAACTTTCATACAGGTGCTTTACAATTCCAAAGCTGGGGTTCAGAAGCAGGGTAAACATCACGCCGGTTGCAGCCGTAGGCACAATATTAGGGATCAGATAGGCCGTACGCACAAACTTCCATCCCCCGGGCTTGCGGCGCAGCACCAGCGCTACCGCCAGCCCCAGGAATACGTGGAAGGTCGTCTGCAAGAGCACCCAGACCAACGTATTTCGAATGGAGATCAAAAAGGACTGATCGAAAAAAATTGTAATAAAGTTAGAAAAGCCTGCGAAAGACGGTGCCTTATAGGCCGTATAGCTGGTAAATGCGGTAAAGAATACTGTCACAATTGGCATCGCATAAATAAATGCAAACAACAGCATACACGGTATTACAAATAAAGTAATCCAAAGATATTTATGCCGGATCAATTCTCATCCCCCCCCCTGAAATCCATTACCATTTTGATAAATAAGTAATTCATTAATTCTTTGCGGCCGCATCCGTCAGCAATTGGCAGAACTGCTCCGAGGTCATATTGCCATAAGCCAGTTCCGGCAGGTTCGTAGAGAATACATCAATGACATTCTGATACCAGTATGCCTGATTCTGTCCATAGGTGATTTTCGCTTTTCCCTGAATGTCCAGTACTTCAGCCATCAAAGGATCTGCAGCTATAAATTCTTCGGGAATCGTAACCTGTGGGGAAACGGGTTGCAGCCCGGTCATTTCCAGAGCTTTGATCTGATTTTCCAGGGTCGTCTCCCATTTCAGGAAGGCTACTGCTGCCTCAATTTTGACCGGATCCTTGGCGCCTACCATATCGCCCGGGGTCGGTACCATTTCCATAGCGTCTCCCGGCAGCAGCATCACACCCACCTTATCATAGAAGTCTGCCGGAGCCTTCTCTTCACTTCTGAAATCCGGAACCATCCAGGGTCCGTTAGGAAACATGGCTACCTCTCCATTGAAAAAATGCGTAGCCATAGGATCATATTTCCCCCCCACCGCATCTGCCGTGGTATACTCTGCCAGCATCTTCTGAAGGGTTTCGGTTGCATTTATTACTTCGGGAATATTGTAGTCTGTCGGATACATCGTGTTCATCCATTCCTCACCGGCCTCATTCTCGGTGGCAATCAAGGCACTGTACCAGAGATTAGTCAGCCATCCGGCGTCCGCAGTATCCATGCCAAGCGGCGTGATCCCTGCGGCTTCTAACTTGTCACATACTTCAAAAAATTCATCCCAGCTGGCAAAGGATGTTTCCGGGGGCGTGACACCGGCTTTCTCAAACAATTCTTTATTGTAGTAGATATAAGAAATCTCTTTGGAAACCGGCACCCCATAGATCTTACCGTCCACTGTATTGAACTCCAGGGAACGGTCATCAAACAGAGCCTTCCACTCAGGGTCTGCATCAAAATAAGGAGTAATATCTGCTACCTTGCCTGCATTTACAGCCATTTCCGTAATGTTGTTTCCTCCGTTTAATACGATATCCGGAAGATCCCCGCTGGAAATCAGCAGCTTTATCTTCTGGTTGAAAGCGTCAGTGGTAGGAATTTCCTCGAAATTGAACTCCACATTCTTCCCGGCCTCTGTCTGCTTGAAGGATTCAAACAGATATGCATAATAATCTGCTGCAAAATCTGTGCCTACATGGTAATTGATGACATTCAGCGTCACCTTTTCCCCATCCTGGACACCATCCTGAGGCTCGTCCTGGGCCACCGCCGAAGTAGGCGCGGCATCCTCCTGCTGTGTAACCGGCGCAGCAATTTCCTGGGCCTTATCCGAATTACAGCTTGATAATGATGTAATCAATAGAGCGGCAACCGGCATAAAAAACAATTTTCTAAACTTTTTGTTTAACATCTCTTATTCCTCCTTAATAAAATTGAACTGATTCATTTTATCTAACTACGGAAAACTCCTCTTTGCTAGTTATCTCTATTATAAACAAAATAAGACCGTTTGGAAGTCAGTATTATGAGTTATTATTTTAAAATTATAGGATTTTTCTGGCTGTTTTTCCGCTTCCAATCCTTCTTCTTACTATCCTCTGATGTTTCTTGCAATATTTTGACACTTTCTTTTAATATTATGTGTTTTGCTCCATACTTCATGAAATATAATTGACCAGCAGCTAAAAATATGCAATAATAAAATACTTATATTTTAAAGAACAGGATATCACTTTACTAGCAAACGAGGTAGCCTATGCGAAAATTTCAGACAATTTTTCCCTTTAAAAATCTGAGAACCTTTACGGTTTTCGTGATTACCCTAACTGTTGTACTCTCCCTGCTGTTGACCGGAAGCGTCTTCTATGCCAGGATTACCGGGGTTATGACCGACATTTTCCGGAAAGACATTGCAAAACGGCTGGAACAGGTCAACGTGACTATGAATCACCAGATTGAGAATATAGAATCTTTATATCCGCTCCTGGTATCCAATACAATGTTCTATGAAAACCTGGATTCAACGACTCATTCTTATCAAAATAAGGATGTCAACATGCGCCGGCTGGAAATTGAGCGGCAAATGAGTAACATCCTGGTAAACACCACCCTTTGGAATGAAAAATTGATCAATGCCGTTTATGTGTTTAACAGTACGGGCGACTGTGCTTTCTTTTCCCTTCACGAAAATTCGGGGCAGGCCAGAGAGAGAGTACAATCAATCTACGAAACTATTGATCCCAAAGTTACGGAATTGGAAATTCGGAAATATGAAACCTACGAGCACTCCATTTATTTTTCAAAAAATATATATAGCATTCATACAGGCAACCAGATCGCAACTATCTTCATTGATATCAACACCGAACAATGGCAACTCTCCTACCACGCCTATGCCGATCAAAACTGGAACATCCTTTTATATAACGATGAACCTCTTCTTCATATAGGCGGAAAGTCGGAAGACGGAACCTTGAGGGAAATGCTGATCGAGGAAGTGGAGCGAGATTCCGGCTTTCATGAAACCTCTTTTGGGGGCAGCAGTTACTTCATCATATCACAGAAGATGAGTACGGCAGGACTTACCTCCATCGTGGCTGCCAATAAGGATCTCCTGTTTGAGAACTTGAACCCGATATTGAGCACTTTCCTACTATTATATGTGTTTATAGTTGTCATTGCATTGCTTATGTCTATTTTATTAAGCTATGCCTATACCATCCCAATCAAAAAAATGATTGCTTATGTCAGTGAAGCATCCCACAACTATAGGGTGACACGGCGGCCGGCCGGGATGTTCCGAGAATTTGACGAGTTTGCAAATGCCTTTGCAAAAATGCATGACCAGCTTCAGAAATATTACAACGACCTTTATCATCAGAAACTGCTTCTTCAAAATGCCGAAATCAAGGCGCTGCAGGCGCAGATTGACCCTCATTTTTTATTCAACATACTCAATACTGTTGCATGGAAGGCACAGATCAAAGGCTGCGAAGACGTGTATCACATGATCATTTCCATCGGAGATCTGCTACGATCCAATATCCTGTCAAAGGATAAGCATTTTATTCCCCTGAAAGAGGAACTTGATTATGCCAGGCTGTACATCTATCTTCAGCAGGAACGCTTTGAGGATAAATTTACCGCAGAAATTTTCGCTGACCCGATCCTGGAAACCCGCATGGTGCCGCGTTTTTGCATACAACCGCTGGTGGAGAATGCTATTTCCCATGGCCTGGAGCCCCTGACCAGTCCCGGCAGGCTGATGGTGCGTATCATGTCTGAACCGGACGGCATCTATGTCCGGGTAGAGGATAACGGCGTTGGCTTTCCCGAAGGATTTAGCCTGGAAAACCTTCGCCCGGATGAGCACGACCACCTGCATGCCCACATCGGCCTGAACAATCTCAGTAAACGTCTTTCCCTGTTGTATGGTCCATCCGCCAAACTGGTCATACAAAGAGTTGATAACCTGACCTTTATTTCTTTCCATATTCCAAACACAAAGAAAGAGGAATGACGAACCGATATAAGAACCTGTCCGTATAGACAAAAAAATGCCTGATTTTACATTAAAAAGGAGGAGTTACTTATGATCTTTCATTTGCTGATCGCCGATGATGAAGCAACGACTTTGAAAGGGCTTATAAATTATATGCCGTGGAGAGACCTGGACTGCGTGGTGGATGCCTCAGCCAGTGACGGGAAGACAGCCATACAATTGATTGAAAGCAATCCACCTGACATTGTGATCACCGACATTAAGATGCCGGGTGCCAGCGGCATCGACGTTGCGGAGTATGTTCAGCAATACCATCCTCAGATCCGGGTGATTATTCTGTCCGGTTATGCAGAATTTAATTACGCCTGTTCTGCCATGCATTACGGAGCGGCGGACTACATACTGAAACCGATTTCCAAAGAAGCCTTGTCAGAATCCATCAGAAAGGTGCAGGCCGAAATCCTCGGACGACAAAACGACCAAAATCTACTCCAGGAGAATATTTCCTGTTTAAGAGAGCAATTTTTTCAAGAACTGGCAGATCGGAGAAACGACCCTGCCAAGCTGTCCGCCAAGGGGAAACTTTATGGGATAACACTTAACTCATACCGGATCATAGCTTTTAAAGCAACAGGGCAAAAAATCCACGGTAAAAAAATAGAATTTGTTTACGATATTTTAACAAAACGGCATCCCGATGATTATGTTTTCCACCATGGTGAATTTATGTTGTGGATCTGCAAGATTGCGGACGAACAATCCAAAAGCCTGACCTGCATTTTTGAAAGCTGCAGGGAGGTGATTGACATGGGAGCTTCTTTGTACGGACTCCCAGTTCTGACCGGGATCAGCAGCATCAAGCACGGTTTTTTCGATTTTGAGGAAGCGGAAGCCATTGACGCCCTCAATCAAAGTTTCTACACCGGACAAAGCATCTCCTGTTTCCGCCGGCAGGAACCGGCAGCTACACAGGATTACATGGGCGAGTACCTGGAGTATCTGGTCAAAGTAGAGCAGCTCTGGTCTGAGTGTTCTTATGACGAGGGGCAGAAATGGATCGCGGATCTGTTTACCAGACTCAAAGCTAACCTGGCCTCTACTTTTGATACAAAAAGCCTTTCCATCCAAATTTACTATATTTGTTTACAGAGCTTAATAAAAAACAACCTGAGCTTTCCAAACTCCGACTTTTTTATCAAACTCAATCTCTGTGAGAACATCACCGAAATACAGGAGCTGGTGATCTCCTGCTGTATGGGGGCAGTGGAACTTTTGAATTTCCATGGGAAAATAAAGAACCGCATGGTAGAAAAGGCCATACGGTATATCAACAGCCATTATGAGGAAGAACTGTCCCTTTCTCTGATTGCCAAAAACATCCATGTCAACCCTTCCCACTTAAGCCGGACTTTCAAAAAAGAATGTGGGGATTCCGTAACAGATTATATTATGAAAATCAGGATTGAGAAGGCTCAGGAAATACTCTCCTTCTCTAACACCCTTACCTATGAAGTAGCGGAAATGGTTGGTTTTCATGATCCTTCTTACTTTTCCACGGTCTTTAAAAAAATGACTGGGGTGAGCCCGAAGGAATTCAAAAAATTGAACTGAATAATTTATTAAAAAGAGCCGCCTTGCGCCCATTTACGGGCTTGGTCGGCCGATAACCCCTCGTTATCCCGGCAAGCAGGAAACGGACTACGACAGGAAGATATTCCTGCCGGAGCTTCTTCCACTTGAGGAGTACGACTTGATTGTCATGCTTTTTTCAGGTGGTAAAGATTCGGCAGCGGCGTACCTGAAGCTGCATAGATGGATTGATTTTTTATTTGATAATCTAAAATTGCTATAATGCTACAGATAGTGTATAATAAAGCTTAACTATTAGAAAGGTGGGGTGTCGAATCATGGGAATTATTATTTCTTGTGCATAGCATTGGCTATTGCACGTTAAAATATGAATAATTACATGTAATGGCCTTTGCTAATCCTAAGAATAGCTTTTTAGGAGGTGCAAAATGGGCTATAAAAAGGCTTTTGAAGTATTACCTGTTGAAATTATCGACCAAATCCAGAATTATGTTGATGGGAAATCAATCTATATTCCTAAACGGGAAGAGCGAAAAAAATCTTGGGGTGAAAATACGGATACCAGACTAATCTTGTCTAAGCGTAATGCTGATATATGTCAAGATTATCATAACGGTATGACAATACAAGAACTTTCCCAAAAGTATTTTTTGGTTGATAAAAGTATTCAACGTATAATCCGGCAAGAGAAAAAATAAAAAACCTTAAAAACAAGAGCGTGTCATATGATAGTATGGTACGCTTTTCTTTTATAAATATATGTGTTCCCCTTTTTCTATATAGAACTGTTAAAATTTTTATATAAGATTAAGATCTAAAAAGGGGAAATATATATGCCAAAAAGCTACAACCAACAAGGCAGGTCTTTGCATATATCGCAAAATTTTTTAACGAGCAAGAAAACCATAAAACGGTTGCTAAAGTTAACTAACATCAATAAGCATGACCATGTTATTGAGATAGGTGCAGGCAAAGGACACATTACAAAAGAGTTAACACAAAGAAGCCGCAAAGTAACGGCAATAGAGATCGACAATCGATTATTTCTCTTGCTTAAAACGAAAATTGGAAATATTCCAAATCTAAAGCTGTTCAATATTGATTTTTTAAAAATGCGTTTACCGACTGATGAATCCTACAAAGTATTTTCAAATATTCCATTTTCAATAACAACGGACATTATGCACAAATTGATGGAGGCATATAATCCACCCTCAGAATCCTGGCTTATTATGGAAAAAGGGGCTGCAAAGCGTTTTTCCGGAAAACCTAATGAAACTCTAAATTCATTAAGATTAAAGCCTTTCTTTAATCTTAAAGTTTTATATTATTTTCGAAAAGATGATTTTCATCCTATACCGGCAGTTGATATTGTTTTATTACATATTAAACAAAAACATATTCCTGACTTGCCATTCTCCGAGTATAGACAATTCAACAATTTTATAACGCATGCCTACAAGTATGGATTAAAGAGTTTGCTAACAAAAAAACAGATTGCAACGGCTTTAAGACGTTCAGATTTACCGCAAATTGAATATTCAGGTACGATGTTATATGTGCAATGGCTTTGCCTTTTTCGATGTTGGATGCAATTTCAAAGGGCAAAAGGCGGTTAATGATTTATTGGAAATTGTTTGTTTAATTTGCTTTGTAAACTTTAATACTATAACTTCCGGTAAAATTGCTACAATCTGCCACTAAAGTATATGTATCTGAATTACTCAAGTTGAAAAAGGTTTCCAATT
>Ga0153921_1000513_pt1 | contig 20309 bp, 19 predicted proteins | sample TSNJ005MetaG_FD_104691 | JGI IMG/M metagenome (GOLD analysis project Ga0153921, IMG submission 104691) | Attine ant fungus gardens microbial communities from New Jersey, USA - TSNJ005 MetaG | ecosystem: Host-associated > Fungi > Mycelium > Unclassified | place: USA: New Jersey, Brendon T. Byrne... | reverse complement strand
GGCCATGCGACTGGTTTCGATATCGGCCATACCTTTGGCCGAAGCCTGCTCGATGAATTCGGCAGGCGACTGGGCGAAAGCATTGCTGGCGCCGAGGCCCAGCAGCATCGCGAAACTGGCGGTGCGTAACCGGATAGCCATGCGGCTCATGATGGGTTCCTCCAGGGCAAAAATGGGTGCGGGGACTACACCCCGCCCTGAATTCGAATTTTTACGGCGGCAAAGGTTTAGAAAAAACTCGCCAGTACGACGAACGGTCGCTGCCGCCTCAGGCCGGTTTGCTGCCAAACAGCCCCGGCAACGCGTGGGCCAGGGCGTTGATGGCAAAGCCGATGAACATCACGCCACAGAGTCGGGTGATCAGGATTTCATGCCGCTGATACACGGTACGCACCCGCTGGGCACCGACCACGCCGATCAGGATCGCGTAGGCCAGCAGGCCGCCGACAAAGCTCAGAAAGATCAACGAAGGCAGCATCGCCCAGGTCAGCAGTTCGGCACGGCTGGACAGCAACGCAGTAAACGTCGCCACGGCCACCGGGTAGGCCTTGGGGTTGGTCAGGCCGAACAGGATGCCGTGCCAGAACGGATGCCGCGCGGCGCCCTGGGGCGCATCACTGCTGCGGCGCTGGGTGCGGATCGCGCGCCAGCCAAGCCAGAACAGGTACAACCCGCTGAGCACACCCAGTACATCAAATGCACGGCTGCCGACTTCGCGCGCGCCCACAATCGCGATCAGCGCGGTGCTGCACCACACCACGTCGCCGAGCAAGTGCCCGCACAGAAAACCCGCTCCGGCACGTCGGCCACGGGCGGCGCCGATGCCGAATACGGCCAGCACGCCTGGCCCAGGCGTAATACCGTAGATGAAACCGGAGGCGAGGACGGCAAACAGCAAGGATGGGGTCATGGGCACGACTCTGACAGACGGTGGAAAGGTGTGGTGGATGTGCGCTAGGGGTAAAACTTCATCCCGGCGTAGGGCTTGTTGCGGCAGGCCTCAAGACGCGAGGCCAGGTCGCCAACATGCGCTTCGAGCTTGTGGCCATCGGGATCGAGGAAGTAGAACGAAGCCCCTTCACTGCGATTGTCGCGCCACTCTTGAACGCCGACGGCGCGCAGCTGCGCAACCAGCGCGGTGAAATCAGCCGCTTCGACGGTAAACGCGTAGTGGGTGTAATCCGCCGCCGGCATGGACTCGCGAAGAGGGTCCAGCGACAGGCAGAGCCATAGGCCCGGCAAAGAGAGGTAGGCCCCGGTGTCCCAGGTGGCGTCAAGTTTCAGGTGCAACCGCTCATGGTAGAAGCGCACGCTGCGCTCCAGATCGGTGACGGCCAGGGTCAGGTGGTTGAGGCCTGAAAGCATGTGTGGTTCCTGTTAGCGGGGGCCTACGGACAATACACCCTGCAGTTGCTCTTTCAACCACTGCAACCCCGAATCCCCACCGCGACGCGTATGCCACGCCAGCTCGAACGCAAACGAGGGAATATGAAACGGCGGCGGCACGGTCAGCAAGTGCTGATGATCGATGTTCAGCAAGCCTCGGGATGAGACGGTCAGGATCAGGTCCGTGCCCTGGATCAACTGCGGCGCCACGCCCCAGTGCGGCAGGCTGATCGCCACATGTCGGCGCTCACGAATCGCCGCCAGCGCGCGCTCGATTTCCGGCGTACCGCTGCCGCGCATCTCCAGCAGGACATGGGGCCGCGACAGGTAGGTGGGCAGGTCCAGCACACCGCCTTCCGGCAGGCTGGCGCGGTCCACCAGGCAGGTGTAGTGCTCGTCGAACAATGGCGTAGTGCGCAGTTCGGCGGGCATGTCAGGGAACACGCCAGCGGCCAGGTCGAGGTCGCCGTTGAGCACGCCGTCGACCATGCCTTCACGGCTGGCCTGGATGATTTGCAGGTCGATGCCCGGCGCTTCACGGCGCAGTGTGCGCACCAGTCCGGGCAGGAATATCGCCGCGCTGTAGTCCGACATCGCCAGCCGAAAACGCCGCTTGGCCGAGGCCGGGTCGAAGCGATTCGGCGCCAGCAGTGCCTGCACCTGGGCCAATGCTTCGGCCAGCGGTGCCGCCAACTCCAGGGCGCGGGCGGTGGGTACCAGGCTGCCGCCCTGGCGCACCAGCAACGGGTCGCCCAGCAGGTCACGCAGACGCGCGAGCGCATGGCTGACGGCGGGCTGGCTCAGGTGCAGGCGCTCGGCGGCCCGGGTGACGTGTTGCTCACTGAGCAAGGCGTCGAGGATCACCAACAGGTTAAGGTCGATGCGGCGCAGATCATTCATCAGCTGCATGCCTTACATAAGAATTTGGAATTTAAATTTGCGCGACGAATAGCCTAGAGTCCAGCAAAACCTCTGGGAGATTCACCATGACCACGTTGCACTGGCTGGGATTATTGGCGTTGGCGGTGATTGCCGGCGCGGTGGTGCCGTTTCAAAGCGCGATCAACGCCAACCTCGGGCGCGGGCTTGGCCACCCGCTCTGGGCCACGCTCGCCTCGTTGCTGGTGAGCATTATCGTGCTGCTGCCGGTCATCATCGCGCTGCGCCTGCCGTTGCCAAGCCTGGCATTCATCAGCAAGGCGCCGTTGTGGATGTGGGCCGGCGGCGCATTCGGGGTGTGTTTTATTTCCCTGGCGTTGATGCTGCTGCCCAAGCTGGGCGCGTCGGGGTTTATTGCGTTGGCCATGGCCGGGCAGATTCTTGCCTCGCTGCTGCTCGACCATTTCGGCCTGTTCGGCCTGGTGGAGCGCCAACTGACAACGCCCCGCGTGTTGGGGGCGTTGCTGTTGATCGGCGGCGTGGCGTTGATTCAGTTCAGCGCCACGCCGGCCCGGGCCTTGGCGACGGCGGGCTGATCAGCCTTTATCCAGGGTGCGCAGTTTCTGCGGCAGGCCCCACAGCAGCAGCGCCGCGGCCAACAGCGCGCACACCCCGATCACGTAGAGCGCCGGGGTGGTGCTGCCGGTCAGGTCCTTGATCCGCCCTACCATTACCGGGCTGACAATCCCACCGAACTGCCCGAGGGTGTTGATCACCGCGATCCCACCCGCCGCGCCCGCACCGGCGCCGGCCAATAGCTTGGGAGGCAGCGTCCAGAAGGTCGGGATCGAGGCGATGATGCCCGCGCCCAACATGCCCAGGGCGATGATCAGGAACGTCGTGTGGTCGGCAAAGATCCCGGCACTGAAGAAGCCCACCGCGCCGAGCACCACCAGGCCGCAGACAAACTTGCGGCGCTCGCCGGTGGCATCCGACAGACGCCCGATCACCACCATGCTGATCGCACCGCACACATACGGGATGGCCGTGAGCAGGCCAATCATCACCGGGCTCTGGGTGCCGGCGCTGCGGATTAATTGCGGTGCCCAGAAGTTGAGGCCGTAGGACGCCACCTGGATCAGGAAGTAGATAAAGCCGAGCATCAAGAAACCCGGAATACGTATCGCCGACAGCAGTGAACCGCCATGGGTGTTCGGTTCATGCTTGGCGATGCGGCTCGACAGCAAGGCCTTTTCCGCAGAGGTCAGCCAATGGGCGTCTTCGATGCGGTCCTTGAGCAACGTCAACACCAGGAACCCCAGGCCGATGCACGGCAAGCCGCCGAGCAGGAACAGCCAGTGCCAGCCGCGCATCTGCAGTACGCCGTCGAGGTGCTCGAGCACCAGGCCGGAAAACGGTGCACCCACCAGGCCGGCGAAGGCCGAGGCCAGGAACAGCATCGAGGTGATGCGCCCACGGAAATGCTGCGGGAACCACAGTGTCAGGTAGTACAACACGCCAGGTGCGAAGCCCGCCTCCATCGCGCCGATGATGAAGCGCAGGCCATAGAACTGCCACTCGGCCGTGACAAACACCATCGCCGCCGTGGCCAGGCCCCAGGACATCATGATCCGCGCGATCCAGCGCCGGGCGCCGACCTTGTACAGCATCATGTTGCTCGGCACTTCAAAGATCACATAGCCCACCACAAACAAACCGGCGCCCAGGCCGTAGGCGGTGTCGCTGAGGCTCAGGTCGGTTTGCAGCTGAAACTTGGCGAAGCTGATGTTGATACGGTCAAAAAACGCGAACAGGTAACACACCATGATCAGCGGCATCAGGCGCCAGGCGACCTTGCTGACCAGGGATTTTTCGGCATCGATTTCAGCGGCCGGGCGCGCGCCGGCCTCCAACGTATTAGTGCTCATGGGTTTCTCTCCAGCGGACTGCTCACAGGCGTCCGATTGTTTTTGTTGTCTGGTGCGGCGTTACAGCGTGGCGATGTAGGCCGGTGGCGGATGCAAGTCGCTGTTGCGGCCGGCCTTGGCCACCTGGCCGGGCAACTCATGGCCAAGCAAGGCAGGCAAGCGCCGGGACATGTGCAGCAGGTGCGGCAGGTCGATACCGGTGTGAATGCCGACCTCGTCACACAGGTTGACCAGGTCTTCGGTGCAGATATTGCCCGACGCCCCCGGCGCAAACGGACAACCGCCGAGGCCACCCAGCGCCGCATCAAAACGTCGGGCGCCGGCCTCGTAGGCAGCCAGCACATTGCACAAGCCCAGGCCGCGGGTGTTGTGGAAATGCAGGGTCAGATCGCCCGCCGGCACGCGCTGCAACACACGTTTGACCAGACGTTTCACCTGGCGCGGGTTGGCCATGCCGGTGGTGTCGGCCAGGCTGATGCCCTGGATGCCGAGGGCTTGATACGCGTCGACAATCTGTAGCACGCGGTCTTCATCGATCTTGCCTTCGAACGGGCAGCCGAAGGTGGTGGCGATGCTGCCATTGAGGCGCACCGGGTGATCGCCGGCAAAGCGCACGATGTCACCGAACGCTGCCAGCGAGGCCTCGCAGCGCATGCGCATATTCGCCAGGTTGTGGGTCTGGCTGGCGGACATCACCAGGTTCAACTCATCGGCGCGCGACTCGACGGCGCGCTGGGCGCCCTTGAGGTTGGGGATCAGCGCCACATAGATCACCCCGGGTTTGCGCGCGATGCCCTGGAACACCTGCTCGCCGTCGCGCAACGCGGGGATGGCCTTGGGCGACACAAACGAACCGGCTTCGATACGCGAAAAACCGGCCAGCGACAGCTGATCGATCAGCGCGATCTTGTCGACGGTCTCGACCCAGGTCGGTTCGATTTGCAGGCCATCGCGCGGGGAGACTTCCTGCACGATCAGCGGGTCGCCATAGTCAGTGATCATTGCACCACTCCCGAGGATTTCAGGCGTTGGATATCGGCGCCGGTAAGGCCCAGGCTGCCAAGGATGTCATCGGTGTGCTGGCCCAGGGCCGGACCCTGCCACTTGACGCCACCGGGGGTTTCGGAAAGTTTGGGCACGATGCCGGGCATCTTCACCGACACACCGCCAGGCAACTCGGCATCGAGCAACATATCGCGCGCCTGGTAATGCGGGTCGCTGACGATATCCGCCACCGAGTAGATGCGCCCGGCCGGCACTTCGGCAGCTTCCAGGGCGCTGAGCACCTGGTCGATGGGCAAGCTGCTGGTCCAGTGGGTGATCGCGGCATCCAGCAATCCACTCTTCGCCGCGCGGCCGTCGTTGTGGGCAAACTCAGGGGCTTCGGCCAGGTCGACGCGGCCGATGGTGGTCATCAGGCGCTTGTAGATCGGGTCGCTGTTGCCGGCGATCACCACATAAGCACCGTCGGCGGTCAGGTAGGTATTGGACGGCGCAATGCCAGGCAAGGCGCCACCACTGCGTTCTCGCACGTGGCCGAGCATGTCGTATTCCGGCACCAGGCTTTCCATCAGGTTGAACACGCTTTCGGCGAGGGACACGTCGACAATCTGCCCGTCGCCCTGGCCGGTCTTGACCCGCAGCAGCGACATCAGCGCGCCGATCACACCGTGCAACGAGGCAAGGGAGTCACCCAGGCTTACGCCGACCCGCGCCGGTGGCGAATCCGGGTTGCCGGTGGTGTAGCGAATGCCGCCCATGGCCTCGCCGATCGCACCAAAGCCTGGGCGGTCGCGGTAAGGGCCGGTCTGGCCATAGCCGGAGATGCGCACCAGGGTCAGCTTGGGGTTGAGCGCGTGCAGCACGTCCCAGCCCAGGCCGAGTTTTTCCAGGCCACCGGGGCGCAGGTTTTCGATCAGCACGTCGGCGTCGCCCAGCAGTTGCTTGATCAGGCCCAGGCCTTCAGCGGACTTGAGGTCCAGCGCCAGGGACTTCTTGTTGCGCGATTGCAGGTACCACCACAGCGATGTGCCTTCGTGCAGCTTTCGCCATTTGCGAAGTGGATCGCCCTGGCCCATGGCTTCGATCTTGATCACCTCGGCACCGAATTCGCCCAGCAGCCGGGCGGCGAACGGCGCGGCAATCAGCGTACCGATCTCGATCACCTTGATACCGCTCAGGGGAGCCGTCATGGGGTGTACCTCTTGTTCTTGGAATGTGCGGCCAAGGCTAGAGGACAGGCACAGGAAAAATCCAACCGTCAGTTGGCAAGGAGCGTTCGCGAAACGCGAACACACTGGTGGGCGACCGGATGCTTGAGCCCTGCGGCGATGTCGAGATCGCCATCGCCGCGGGGCTTCTACAGGGGCGCGCTGAGGTAGTCGAACAGCAAGCGGCTGACGGGCGACAACTGCGCTTCATCGCGCACTACCAGGATCAGGCTGCGGTGCGACCATGCATCGGTCAGCGGCACCGCGTGCAATCCCAGGGCGCGGCCAAACAGTTCGTAGGCCTTCTGCGGCAGGATGCCGATGCCCATATTGGCCTGGACCATCCGGCACATCGCATCAAACCCCGGCACGTGGATGCGCAGGCGCAACATTTTGCCGGCCTCGCGCGCGGCGGCGTGGGTGCGCATGTTGATCGAACTGGCGGCGTGCAGGCCAACGTAGTCGCTGTCCAGGGTGTCGGCGAAAGCCAGGGATGAGCGCGCCGCCAATGCGTGATCCGCCGGCATCAGCACCACCAGTTTGTCATGGCGATAGGTCACGCTGGGCAGGCCCTTGGTGTCGGTGTCGCTGGAGCAGATGCCCAGATCGGCGACGCCATCCAGCACGCCCTGGACCACGCCGTTGCTGGGGCGCTCTTCAAGGTCAGTCTTGACTTCGGGGTGCAGTTCGGAAAAATCGCGCAGGTCTTCCGGAAGGAACTCAATGATCGCCGACAAATTGGCCAGCATCCGCACGTAACCACGCACACCGTGGCTGTGCTCACCGAGTTCCAGGCCCATTTTTTCCACGTTGAACAGCATCTGCCGCGCATGGTGCAACAGGGTCTCGCCGGCCGCAGTCAGGTCCATGCCCTTGGCCCGACGCACAAACAGGCTCACGCCGAGCACCTGCTCCAACTCCATCAGGCGCTTGCTGGCAGCCGACACCGCGATGGCTTCGCGGGCCGCGGCGCGGGTCAGGGTGCCTTCCTCGAACACCGCGACGAACAGTTGCAGGGTGATCAGGTCCAGGCGGCGCACCAGGCTCTTGTGCAACATCAGCCGCGCTCGGACGCCAGGCGATTGATCTCGACCTGCTCCACCACCGGCTGTGGCGCGCCATGGCGCACCGCCGCCAACATTGCCCGGCCGACAGTTTCAGTACTGACCACCCAACCCGGCTTGAGCCGACGCACAGACGACAGCAACGGCCCGAGCACGGAGTAAAACGCCTGATACAACGGCGTCTTCGAGCGCACCCCATGCAACGGCTGGATGACCCCGGGTCGGAACAGGTAAACCGCCTTGAACGGCAGGCGCAACAAGGCATTCTCGGTCTTGCCCTTGACCCGCGCCCACATCGACTTGCCGGCCTCGGAACTGTCCGTCCCGGCGCCGGACACGTAAATGAAGGTCATCTGCGGATTGAGCCGAGCCAGGGTGCTGGCGGCAACGAGGGTGAGGTCATAGGTGAGGTGGGTGTAGCGGGTTTCATTCATGCCCGCCGAGGACACCCCGAGGCAGAAAAAGCACGCGTCAAAGCCTTGCAGCAAGTTTTCCAACGGATGGAAATCCAGCATGTCGCTGTGCAACACCTGATGCAGCTTGCCATGCTCCTGGGTCAGCGGCGTGCGCCCGACGGCGACCACTTCCTGCACGTCAGGGGCAAGCAGGCACTCGCGCAGGACGCCCTGGCCGACCATGCCGGTGGCACCGAATAACAGAACTCTCATCTAGCACTCCCTTCATCCCGCTCGTTTTGGCTATCTGAGAGACAGGCCGTCATAGGTCGTCGTCACATTCGCCCCCTACGCTGCCACCTTACTCACTATCGTGAGAGCCGACCTCAACAAATTGAACGGCGCCGGCGCCTTGAGCCATGACTGGACAGCCCAAGGCGATTAATTGCCACTGAGTATCGTAGGAGGCTGCCCACATCAGAAAGTCCGCGCGACGCCCTCTCTATAGGAAACGCCTGACTTACCCTTCAAGAACTTCCCCATTAATGTTTTCCGCCCATCCTCTTCAAGGACGAAAAAATGGAAAACCTACCGGCAAAAAACCAATTCTCAAACTATATAAAAATAATCCAGACTGCTGATAAGGACTGGCAATCAGCCAAGGCAGGAAAGCTTTGCGAGCTTAATGTAACGGTTAAAGGTACCAACCACCTCATCGACCAATATGGACGAGACCTTTATCACTTTTGCACCACTTCTTACCTTGGGCTTGACTACCATCAAGACATACTGGATGGCGCCATACAAGGCATCGTTGCCGCCAAGACTCTTCGAATTGCAAACTCAAAAAATCGATGCAAGCTAGCTATTTTGGAGGACTATGAAACACAACTCTCAACGCTATTTGATTCACAATGCCTAAGCACTTTATCTTGCAGCGCAGCCAGTGCTGGATTATTACCTCTACTCGCCAGCGGTGCATTAACTGACCATTCGCCCCCAACCCTGGCATTTGACAAATATGCTCACTACTCAATGAACCTTACAAAAGCATGCTGCGCAGATGAAACGGAAGTAATAACCGCGCCGCACAATGACATAGGCTTCATTGAAGACTTATGTAAAAAGCGCAAAAAAGTCGCTTACATAGCGGATGGCGTTTACAGCATGGGTGGGAAAACAGATATTGAAAGCTTGCTTTATCTCAAAGCACGTTACGGTCTATTTCTTTATCTCGACGACTCTCACGCACTGTCTGCATTTGGAGAGAAAGGACGTGGCTTCATCCGACCACATTTTTCAGCGCTAGACGATCAAACCTTAATTGTCGCCTCGCTCGGCAAGTCATTCGGTGCAAGCGGAGGGCTCGTCATGCTGGGCAGCGAAAAACAAAAAACCTTAATGAACCGGTATGGAGGGCCAAGCAATTGGTCCCAAAGTCTAAATTCCGCAGCTATTGGCGCAGGCCTGGCGTCTATAAAAATACATCAAACGACAGAACTGCTTCTACTTCAGGAAAAGCTCCTCACCAACATTCGGTTATTCGATAGCCTTGTACATACCGACCAGCAAGGCACGCACACAGCAATCCGTTTGATCACCTGTGGCGAAGCGCAAAAAGCCACCACCATTGCTGCACAACTCTCACACAGTGGCTTCTTCACTGGTGCGGTATTCTTTCCGGTCGTGCCCAGAGGAAAAGCCGCCATTCGTATAACACTGCGCGCGGACATGCTCCCTCAAACGATACGTTCATTTTGTTCAAGACTCGTGATGCTTCTAGAAGAACACGACAACCGCTGACGTTTGCGGTTGCTCAATAATCAGAGCATCACATCGCACGGTTCATGTTGGCAGCTGGATTTTCGATGATGACTTCAGAAACTCCACTGACGGATGTCACCCCTTGAAAAGCACCACGACCCTTACCCTCGCCTGCTGCGCCGCTTTCCTCGCCCAGCTCGGCATCAGCAGTTACTTGCCCGCAGTGCCCGCCATCGCCCTAGCCCTGCACGCCGCCGAGGACCAAGTAGCCTTGGCTCTGGCGGTGTACCTGGTGGGTATGGCGCTGCCGATGCTGCTGTGGGGGAGACTGAGCGAACGGTTTGGCAGAAAGCCGGTATTGCTGGCGTCACTGGCGGTATATGCCATGGCCAGTACCGCCATTCCATCGGCGTTGAATGTAGAAACATTCTTGGTATTGCGGCTGATTCAGGGAGTCGGCGCGGGCGGTGTTTCGGTGATGGCGCGAGTGTTGGTGCGGGATAGCTTCAGCGGGGAACTGTTGGCCAAAGGCTTATCGTGGTTGGGCATGACCTTTGTGATCGCGCTGGGTATCGGCCAGTTTGCAGGTTCGCTGGTGCAAGTGGCATTCGGCTGGAAAGCGATCTTTTATACGTTGGCGCTCGCAGCCGTCACGTTGATGGTGATCTTGCGGTGGGTAACGTTTGCGCGGCTGGTGAAGGCGGCTTCCTCGCTACCGACCTGGCGGATCTACGCCACGATTATGCAACACCCCGGCTTTCTCCACGCGGCCATGATCGGCGGCCTGGGCTATGGCGTCATCATTGCGTTCAACACCTGCGCACCACTGATACTGCAGGGGCGCTTCGGCTGGAGCGCGACGCAGTATGGCTGGCTGGGATGGCCGATAAGCGGCGCATATCTGGCAGGGGCGTTGATGGTCAATCGCCTCGTTGTACAAACGGGGCGGTTGACGATGATGAGTTGGGGCGTGGCCTTGATATTGCTGGGGGCTGCCGTGATGTTGCTCGGCAGTGTATTTGCCAGCGGGCTCGCTGTGCTGCTGTGGTTACCGTATTGCCTGGCAGTGTTGGGCCAGTCGATGAGTTACCCGATCAGCTTGTCCCTGGCCAATGATGGTTCCCCCATCAACGGCCCTTACGCCATGGCCTTGAGCGGTTTTATGCATCAACTGATGGCCGCCATGATCGGCGGCGTGGCCAGCCTGTTGGTGAGTCAGCAATCATGGCCATTGGCACTGTTGTGCATGGCGTTGGCAGGCGGCGCATTTCTGTGCGCCGCCGGGTGCCGTACGGATCAGAACGCGCTGCGAAAGATCTCCTCGATCTGACGTTGATCCGCCCGGCGCGGGTTGGTCAGCCCGCACGCGTCCTTCAACGCGTTAGTGGCCAACAGCGGAATGTCCTGCAACTTGGCGCCCAGCTCGCGCAGCCCGGCGGGGATTTCGACGTCCAGGGACAGCGCACGAATCGCGGCGATGGCGGCCTGGGCGCCCTCTTCGTCCGTGCTGCCTTTGACATCCGCTCCCAGCGCGCGGCCGACGTCGCTCAAGCGCTTGGCGCTGACGCTGGCGTTGAAGCTTTGCACGTGGGGCAATAGCACCGCGTTACACACGCCATGGGGCAGGTCGTAGAGCCCGCCCAACTGGTGGGCCATGGCGTGCACGAAACCCAGGGACGCGTTGTTGAACGCCATGCCCGCCAGGAATTGAGCGTACGCCATGTTTTCCCGTGCGGCCTTGTCGCTGCCGTCGCGTACGGCCAGGCGCAGGTTGGCGCTGATCAGCTCGATGGCCTTGATCGCGCAGGCGTCGGTGATCGGCGTGGCAGCAGTGGACACATAGGCTTCGATGGCGTGAGTCAGGGCGTCCATGCCGGTGGCGGCGGTGAGGCCCTTGGGCATGCCGACCATCAGCGCCGGGTCGTTGACCGACAGCAGTGGCGTGACGTTACGGTCGACGATGGCCATTTTCACGTGGCGGCTTTCGTCGGTAATGATGCAGAAACGGGTCATCTCGCTGGCGGTGCCGGCGGTGGTGTTGATGGCCACCAGCGGCAGTTGCGGCTTGCTCGATCGGTCGACGCCTTCGTAGTCGCCAATATGCCCGCCGTTGGTGGCGCACAGCGCGATGCCCTTGGCGCAGTCATGGGGCGAGCCGCCGCCCAGGGACACGACGAAATCGCAGGCGCTCTGTTGCAGCAGCGCCAGGCCGTTCTCGACGTTTTCCACATTGGGGTTGGGCTTGGCGCCGTCGTAGATCACCGAGTCGATGTCCTGCATCGCCAATTTCTCGGCGATCATGCTGGCCACGCCCGCCTTGGCCAGGCCGGCGTCGGTGACAATCAGTGCCTTGCGAAAACCGTAGTTGCGGATGGCGGTCATGGCTTCGTCGAGGCAATCGGTGCCCATGATGTTGACGGCGGGAATGAAGAAGGTGCTGCTCATGGCGAATCCTCGGATGACGTTTATGCCTACAGCATCGACTTCACCCGCCTGCGGCATCTTGATCAGGATCAACGCCGGCTCGTGATAAAGTCACCGTCCAGCCGAATTCGAGTAGACCCGCCGCAATGAAGGATTTCCAGGATATTGATGCCCACCTTGAAGACTGGAGCGCACTGCGCAGCCGCACTGCCTTCAGCGGGATTCTGATCGGCAACGGCGCCAGCCGTACGATTTGGGAAGACTTCGCCTACGACTCGCTGTTCGAAAACGCGCGCACCGTCGAAGAAAAACCCCTCGGCCAGTCCGAACTCAGCGTGTTCGACGCCCTGCAAACCCGCAGCTTCGAACAGGCCCTTGGCGCGCTGAAGACCACCAGCCGGGTCAACAAGGCCCTGGCAGTCAGCTCGGCGGCACCGCGAAATCGCTACTACGCGATCAAGGAAGCGCTGATCAATACCATCCACGCGGTGCACATTCCGTGGCGCCTGGTGCAGCCGTCGACGCTGGCGACGATCAACGCGGAGCTGGCGCAATACACCACGGTGTTTACCAGTAACTACGACTTGCTCAACTACTGGGCGATCCTGCACACGCCAGGCATCGACGACCTGTTTCGCAGCGCCGACTCAAGCTTCGACCTGCGCAACACACGCACCGAGGCCACGCGCATTCTGTACCTGCACGGAGGCCTGCACCTGGTGCGCAACCTCGACGGTACCGCGCGCAAATTGCCGACCACCGACAGCACCCTGCTGAGCAGTTTTGCGATCAATAACACGATCAAGACCCTCGACGATGTGCCGCTGTTCGTCAGCGAAGGCACGGTAGACGAGAAGCTCAAGACCATCCGCAGCTCGGATTACCTGTCGTTCTGCTATGAGCAACTGCTGACCTATGAAGGCGCGCTGTGCCTCTTCGGCCACGACCTCGGGCCGCAGGATAAACACTTGGTGGATGCGATTCGCCAAGCCCCGGTGACCACGCTGGCAATCTCGGTATCGGGCCGCAGCGACGGGTTTATTCGCCAGCAGAAGCGGCGTTACTCGGAGCTGTTTGATGGATCGGGCGTGGCGCTGGAATTCTTCGCGGCGCGCACCCACCCGTTGGGCAATCCTGCGCTGGCAGTCCCGGTCGAACGCTGACTTTCCGGGCGACTTCGATCAAATACAGGCGCTGGCTTGCCTGCGCCCACCATGAGCGTGTTCACAACAGCCAAGTGACGTCAGTCCTGCGCGCTGTGCACCACCACCAGCAATTGCGCCTGCACCGGCCCCACCGAGCGCAGGCGGTGGGGCTTCTGCGCATTGAAGTGCAGCGCATCGCCACGGTCGAGGATCACGCGCTCATTCATGAAATCCACTTCGACCTGGCCTTCATGCACAAACAGAAACTCCTCCCCCACGTGCTCCTTGAAGGTCTTGTCGGTGAATTCCGCCGGCGGGTAGATGATGAAGGGCAGCAGGCTGCGTTCGCTGACCTGATGGGCGAGCACCGCGTAACCGGGCGCCGTGTCGGGCCGTTCATGGCTGCGCACCAGGCTGTAGCTGTCGAGGCTGACGCTGTCTTCGCTGAACAGCTCTTCGACCTTCACGTTCAGCGCCTTGGCCAGTTTCAGCGCGGCGGCAATCGACGGCGTGTTGAGGCCGCGCTCAACCTTGGACAGGTAGCTCTTGGTCATCCCGGACTTTTCAGCCAGGCTCTCCAAGGTAACGCCAAGTTTTTTTCTCAATAATTTCAAACGGATAGACATATTCCGCGGTTAATCCATGCAGGAAGCGATGAGCTGTGCTTGCCAATGACACTTTGTGTCATATAGCATCTTTAGTGTCATTTGCGTTCACCCAGCGACCTTGCGAGCAGCGGGAGACCAGCAAACCAGACGTCCATTGAACCACCCAAAGGACACCGATATGGCCAAGACATTAGCACTCCCGAAAGACCAGCTGGTCAAGCAAGCGCTGATCCAGATGCAAAATACCCTGGCGGATAATACGTGGACCGTGCGGCAAAAGCTGGCGCTGACCTGCCGTATCCTGTTCGAGCACGGCCACGACTCGGGCCTCGCCGGGCAGATCACTGCGCGCGGGCCCGAACACGGCACCTATTACACCCAGCAATTGGGGCTGGGCTTCGATGAGATCACCGCCAGCAACCTGCTGTTGGTAAACGAGGACCTTGAAGTGCTGGAAGGCCACGGCATTCCCAACCCGGCCAACCGTTTCCACAGCTGGGTCTACCGAGGGCGCCCCGATGTGAACTGCATCATTCACACGCACCCCACGCATATCGCCGCGCTGTCGATGCTGGAAGTACCGCTGCAGGTGTCCCACATGGACCTCTGCCCGCTGTACGAAGACTGCGCGTTCCTCGAGGCCTGGCCAGGGGTGCCGGTGGGCAACGAAGAAGGCGAAATCATCACCGCTGCACTCGGTGACAAACGCGCGATCCTGCTTTCGCACCACGGCCAGTTGTCGACCGGCGCGAGCGTCGAGGAGGCCTGCGTGATTGCACAGTTGATCGAGCGCGCCGCCAAGCTGCAGTTGCTGGCGATGGCGGCCGGCACGATCAAGCCGATCCTGCCGGAGCTGGGGCGCGAGGCCCACGACTGGATCTCCCGGCCCAAGCGCCACGGCGCCGCGTTCAATTACTACGTGCGACAGAACCTGCGCCAGCACGCCGATTGCCTGAACTGACCCGCCCCTTTTCCGACAGGAGACTTCCCATGTCCAGCCCCGATATTCACGGCATCATCGGCTACACCATCACCCCCTTCAGCGCTGACGGTAAGCGCATCGACCTCGACGCCCTCGGCCGCTCCATCGACCGCTTGATCGACGCCGGCGTCCATGCCATCGCGCCCCTGGGCAGCACCGGCGAAGGGGCTTATCTGAGCGATGCCGAGTGGGATGAAGTCAGCGCCTACAGCCTGGCAAAAATTGCCCGGCGCGTACCGACTGTGGTCAGCGTCTCGGACCTGACCACCGCTAAAGCCGTGCGGCGCGCCCGTTACGCCGAGGCAAATGGCGCCGATGTGGTGATGGTGCTGCCGGCCTCGTACTGGAAACTCAGCGAAGCGGAAATCCTCGCCCACTACGCTGCGATTGGCGACAGCATCGGCGTGCCGATCATGCTCTACAACAACCCGGCCACCAGCGGCACGGACATGTCGGTGGATTTGATCCTGCGGATCGTCAAGCAAGTGGAGAACGTGACAATGGTCAAGGAGAGCACCGGCGATATTCAACGCATGCACCAATTACGGCGCCACAACGACGTGCCGTTCTTCAACGGGTGCAACCCGCTGGCACTGGAAGCCTTCGTGGCGGGCGCCAAAGGCTGGTGCACCGCAGCGCCGAATCTGATCCCACAGCTCAACCTGGCTTTGTATGACGCGGTGCTGGCGAATGATCTGACCCAGGCGCGAGAACTGTTCTACCGCCAACTGCCGTTGCTGGAATTCATCCTCAAGGGCGGGCTACCGGCAACGATCAAGGCCGGCTTGCGCCTGACCGGGCTGGAAGCCGGCGATCCACGTTTGCCGGTGTTCCCGTTGAGTGAAGCCGGGATCGAGCAACTAAAGACATTGCTGCGCTGACCCTGTAGGAACCGGCTTGCCGGCGATAGCGCTCTCGCAGTCAACATCAACATCGACTGCCCCGACGCGATCGCCGACAAGCCGGCGTCGACAATTAAACCGAGACAAATGACAATAATTCTCGATATCATTCGCGGCATTTCTACGCCGTGCTTCGTCACGAAGGATATCCATGTCTCGTCCCAAGCCCGACCCGCTGTCGGCCGATGCTTTTCGCGGGTTTTATGCAGATATTCTGCATTTCCTGCGCAAACGCACGGACAACGCCAGCGACGCGGCGGACATGACCCAGGATGTCTTTACCCAGTGGCTGGACTACCGCGACCGGGCCAAGGTCGAGCAGCCACGGGCCTTTCTGTTCCAGATGGCGCGCAATCTGCTGCGTGATCACTGGCGCAGACAGAAGGTACGGCACACCGCCCATTCCGATCAGGCCGACAGGGACGCCGAACCGGTCACCGACGAGCAAAACGATCCCATGGCCGCCGCGCAGCGCTTGCAACGCCTGGAACAGTTGAAAGAAGTCCTCGCCGAACTCTCGCCGCGCCGGCGAGAAGCCCTTATGCTGCACCGCTTCGAAGGCTTGAGCCAGGCGCAGATCGCCGAGCGCATGGGCATTTCGACGAGCATGGTGGAAAAGCACATCGCTTTTGCCCTGCTGCATTGCAAGCGACGCCTTCAATCAGACCCCGGCACGGAGCAGCCAGAATGAACCGCCTGAGCGACACCGACGCCCTGGATATCGAAGCGAGTGATTCCATCGATGCCCAAGCCGCCAGCTGGTTTGCACGCAACCGTAATGACGCGAGCCGTGCCGACCGCAAGGCGTTTGCCGCCTGGCATGCGGTTGCGGCGCATGCTCGCGCCTATGCCGAGTTCGAGCAACTGTGGGCCGACCTGGCACAGTTGCAGCAATTGAACAAACCGGTGCCCCTGCCCAAGCGCAAACCGTCGGTGTGGCGCCCTGCCCTGGCCGTCGCCGCCGCAGTGTTGTGCGCCGTGCTGGCCACGCATATCGGCGCGCCCCGCGAGCTGTATCACACGCAAGTGGCGGCCCATGCCAAGGGCATGCGCACCTTCAACCTGCCCGACGGCAGCACGCTGTATGTAAATGCCAACACGCGCCTGCGTGTGGACTTCACCGCGCACCAGCGCATCGTGCACCTGGACAAGGGCCAGTTGTATATCGAGGTGGCCGCCGACAAGGAGCGACCGCTGTTCGTGCAGGCCGGCGAGGCCAATGTGCGGGTGGTCGGCACCGGCTTCGATGTACGCCGCAGCCAGCAGCAACTGGTGGTCAGCGTCGCTCACGGCAAGGTGGCTTTCGAGCCGGACGCAAAGAGCCCGGTGACCCTGCTCGGCGCCCAGCAGCGCGCCACCTACAGCTACGCCAAGGGCACCGTGCAGCAACAAACCCTCACCGCAGAAGAAGTGGCCGACTGGCGCAGCGGGCACTTGTCGTTTCGCAACCGCGAACTGGCCAGCCTGATTGATGAGCTGAGCCTCTACCGTCCCCAGGCGCCGTTGCAGGTCAGCAATGCGGTGGCGCAACTGAAGGTCTCGGGCAATCTCGATGTCAACGACCCGGACGCCCTGCTCAACGCCCTGCCCGCCTTGCTGCCAGTGAAAACCGTGGCTTCGGCCGATGGCATCGTGCGGATCGAGCCCAGCAAATAACCCTCGAAACAGTACTTGAGAATATTTTTCATTCGCAGGTGTGGATTTCTTTGCCTGCCCCGTCTTCCTCCGGTCTGCGTTTGATACGCACGCACTTTTCGGCCACTTGGCCACACCGGGGGATTTCATGTTTCGCGCGCCTTGCCACGCTTCGCACCTGTTTCTTCGACCGACCGTCATTGCCACCTGCCTGGCCTTCAGCCTCAGCGCCCAGGCCGAGTCGTTCAAACTGCAACTGCCCGCCCAGTCGCTGGCCACGTCGCTGAGCCAAGTGGCGCAGCAGGCGAAGATCCAGCTGTTGTTCGATGAAGCACTGCTCAAGAACGTGCAGGCACCGGCGCTCAACGGTGAGTTCAGCCCGGAAGTGGCGATTCGCACCCTGCTGAAAAACGGCGAGTTCATCCTGATCAGGGTCGGCAGCACTTACGTGGTAAAGCCCGAAGAGGCAAAAACCACCCAGAGCGGCGCGATCCAGCTGGAAGCCCTGAGCGTGATCGGCACCGGCAACGAGGTCGACTCCAGCACCGTCGGGCGCTCCACCTTGAGCCAGGCCGATATCGACCGCTACCAGCCCGACAACATCCCTTCGCTGCTGCAGACCTTGCCGGGAGTGTCCATGGGCGGCTCGCCCAAGCCCGGTGGCCAGACCATCAACATTCGCGGCATGGGCGATGCCGAAGATGTGCCAATGACCGTGGATGGCGCGACCAAAAGCGGCTTCGAGCGCTACCAGCAAGGCACGGTGTTCATCGAACCCGAGCTGATCAAAAGCATTGAGGTGGAGAAAGGCCCGTATTCGCCGTTCAACGGCAACGGCGGTTTCGGCGGCACGGTCAACATGATCACCAAGGATGCGCCGGACCTGCTCAAGGATGGGCGTAACGCCGGGGCGATGGCCAAGTATGGCTACTCCAGCAACACCCACGAACAGGTGTACACCGGCGCAGTGTATGGCCGCACCGACGACGGCCGCATGGATGGCCTGATCTACCTGACCAAACGCGACGGCGATGACTTGAAGCTCGCCGGCACCCCGCCCGACCCACGCAACGAATACCCGATCAACCCCAAGCGCCTGCCCAACAGCGCGCAGGATGTAGAAGGCGAGCTGCTCAAGTTCAACGCGCACTTCACCGACGAGCACAGCATGGGCCTGTCCTATTCCAGCGCCAGAAGCGAGCGCATGGCGCCGTTCTCGGCTAAAACCTACCCGTCGCCGCCGACGCAATCAGCCATCGACCGATATGGCTACGAAGGCGCACTGAAACGCTTTCTGGCCGACCGCGAAACCGTGGACACCACCTGGTCAGGCAAGTACGAATACCAGCCGTTGAACAACCCGCTGATCGACTTGAAACTCAGCTACTCGTTCTCCAAGACCGATCAGACCGACGAGCGCGCCGAGAATGCGGTGATCAGCCTGGCCACCGGCGGGCGCAAGATGGAAACGTCTTACACTGACCGCATCCTTGAGCTGCGCAACATCAGCCTGTTTACCACCGGCCCGCTGGAACACGCCGTAACCACCGGCGTGCAGGTGCGCAAGCACGACCGCGAAACCGAAAGCTGGATGCCGGGCGCGACCTACAATACCGCTAAATACAACTATGGCCATTTCCAGCCGTACTTCATGCCCCACGGCAAAGTCGACACCAATGCGTTCTACCTGCAGGACGCCGTGACACTTGGCGACGTCACCCTCACGCCGTCCCTGCGCTATGACCACGTGCGCAACCGCGGCGAAGCCAACGATGCGCCGTACTACAGCAGCCCGGACCCGCGTGTCGGCCATGACTACAGCGACCGCACCTACACCGGTTGGTCGCCACGCCTGGCAGCCTTCTGGAACGTGACCCCGGATGTCGCCTTCTTCGCCAGCTGGAACCGCACCTGGCGCGCGCCGGTCATCGATGAGCAGTACGAGGTGCAAGGCTCTGCCAGCACGCGCAGCGCCACCAGCCTCAACCTTGACCCGGAGCGCATCACCGCGATTACGGCGGGCAACGTCACGCACTTCTCCGGCGTCTTCACCCGCGATGACAACCTGCAGTTGCGCACCACGCTGTTTCACAACCGCATCGAAGACGAGATCATGAAGGCCACCGGCCTCGGCTGCGAACGGCAAATGACCGTGCCGGGCAGTATCGATGCGGTGTGCACCGATGCGGCGTCCAGGACCAACTATCGCAACGTGGGCGGCATGACCATCAAGGGCTTCGAGCTGGAAAGCTACTACGACTCGACGTACGTGTTCGGTTCCCTGACTTACTCCTGGGCTACAGGTAAACGAGATAACCCCTACACCAACCCTTGGGCTACCGACCGGCACGTGTGGGCACGGGATATTCCACCGGCCAAATGGGTGGTAGTCCTCGGCACCAAGATCCCGAGCTGGGACGCCCAAGTGGGCTGGCAGGGCCAGTTTGTGCGCAAGACCGATCGCGTGCCTACCGACATCTATCCTGGCGGCTTCAACTCCACCATTGGCGACTTTATCTACGACCAGACCGAGAACCCCAGCTACGACACCCAGGGCCTGTTCGCCAACTGGAAACCGCAGCAGGCGGGCCTCAAAGGCACCGAGATCAACTTCACCGTCGACAACCTGTTCAACCGCAGCTACCAGCCAGCACTCAGCGGCGACGGTGTCTACAGCGAAGGGCGCAACGCCAAGATCAGCATCACGCGGTTCTTCTGAACCTGTAGGCGCCGGCGTGCCGGCGATGCGGGCGACTCGGTTTACCCGCGAAACAGCAGCGATCCCATCGCCCTGGCACGCAACTGTACGGATAAATCCGCACCCAGCTGTAGGCCCGCGATTGGCGGGGGATGTGGCTAGATGGGCTTCCCTTGAAGCCCTCTGGATTTCGGATCCCTCCCATGAGTTCGCGCGAAAATACCGGCATGGCCCTCGGCCTGCTGGGCGTCATCATCTTCAGCCTGACCCTGCCTTTCACCCGCATCGT